>ERZ1066123.2075-NODE-2075-length-10875-cov-9.274584_pt1 | contig 10875 bp, 10 predicted proteins | sample MGYA00382770_ERZ1066123 | MGnify/ENA primary metagenome ERZ1066123 (study PRJEB33369, sample SAMEA5778353) | biofilm metagenome | biome: Industrial cooling water; feature: Water cooling tower basin; material: Biofilm | place: United Arab Emirates | collected...
GGCTCGCCATCAGCGCGGCGAAATTGCTCTGGAGCGCGGCGCGGCGGGCCTGAAGCGCCTCGACGCTCGCCTGCCGCTCGCTCCTGATCGCCACCAGCGAGGCATGGGCCGGGTTGGGCACGCCGCCCGCATCGTCGCCGGCCGCTGCCGCCTGCCGGGCGAGGATCGCGACCTGCTTGGTGGTGGAGACGACATCGGGGTGGTTGTCGGTCAGGCCGCGCGCGCGCAGCTCGGCGAGCTGGGTCTGCGCCTGGAGGAGCGCCGCCTTCGGACCGGTCGCATCGCGCCCCCCGCTGACGGTGCGCGGCGTGTTGGAAATCTGTCCGGAGATCGCGGCAAGCCCGCTCTGCGCGGCGGCGAGGTCCGCCTCGACATTGCGCAGCTCGGCGCGGGCCTGCTGGACCTTGTTAGACAGGCTGTCCGACCCGCCGACAAGGTCGGGATATTGCGCCTCGAAGGCGAGTCGGCGCTGTTCGGCCTGCTCCAGCTCCAGCTTGCGCTCGTCCAGTTGGCGGTCGAGATCGCCGATCGCGGTGCTGATCCCGGTGCGGCTGCCGATGACGTATTCCTCGCGCAGGATGTCGAGCAGCTTCTGCACCACGTCGCGCGCCAGCACCGCGTTTTCAGCGTCGGTGAGGTCGCTGCGACCAATTTCGGCGGTAATCTCGAACAGGGTCTCCTGCTCGCTCGTCACCTTGACCTTCTTTTCGAGCTCGGCAATCGCCGCATCGAGCGCGCCGCGCTCGGTCAGCCCCTCGCCCAGACGGGTGGAGGTGATGACCTTCTCGAGGTTCTTGGCGCTCGACAGGGTCTGGCGCACGCGCATGATCTCCTCGCGCCCGTCACCGGCGATGCCGAGCTGCTTGGAGAGCACGTCCTGCACGTCGACATAGACCCGCGCCTTGCTTTCATAGGCGTTGGGGATGAGGCTCACCACCAGCCACCCGGCAAGGCATACCGCCCAGGCCACGCCGAGCGCGATCCAGCGCCGGTGCCAGACCGACCAGAGGCCTGCGCGCAGTTCGTCGAAAAGTTCGCTCATCCTCCCGCGCGCCCCTTAGAACCGGCTCTCGGGGATGATGATCGTGTCACCCGGCTTCAGCATCACGTTGGCCGTGGAATCCCCCTTGCGCACGAGGTCGGACAGGCGCAGCCGGTATTCGACCTGGGTGCCGCGCTCGCGGTCGAGCCGGATCAGCTTGGCGCGGTTGCCCGCAGCGAATTCGTTGAGCCCGCCCACAGCGATCATCGCGTCGAGCACCGTCATGTTGGCCCGGAACGGCAGCGAGGCCGGCTGCGGGGTCGCGCCGATGATCCGCACCTGCTGGGTGAAGTTGCCCTCTGGCGTGTTGACGATCACCGATACGATCGGCTGTTCGATATATTTCGACAGCTCGCCCGCGATGTAGTTCTGCAATTCGGTCGCGGTCTTGCCCACGGCAGGGATATCCTGCACCAGCGGGATCGTCAGGCGACCATCGGGGCGCACTCGGACCTTGTCGGCGCTGAGTTCGGGGTTGCGCCAGACGTGGATGGTGATCTCGTCCAACGGCCCGATGGTGTATTCCTCGGAAGGCACCACGCTACCATCGCCGTAGCTTGCGGCGGGCAGCTCCTTGCCGCTGCCGGCGCAGCCCGAGAGGAGAGCCGCAAGAAGTGCGAGAGCCACAAGGCGCCTTTGCTGCGGGAAGTGGGACATCGGGTATGGATCCTTGGCCATGGTCTGCATGGGCGCCCCGCCTTGCCGAGCAGGAGCGACCTGCATCGCGGAACACGCCCGGATATCGGGGACGGTTGTGACCTTAATTGGTGAACATCTGGTTAGTCATACAGCGGCGAATCCGGCCCCATCCCGGATCGGGACGGCGCAGCGGCAGCCGTTAACGCAGGTGGTTAATGCCGGGGCGCAGCCGCCCGGTCAGACCAGCAGTTCGGCGGCGGGCCCGTGGCCGAGGAAGGCCAAGGGCGAGGCGGTGGCGCCGTATGCCCCGGCGCAGAACACCGCGACGAGATCGCCCACCTCGGCGCGCGGCATCATGGCATTGTCGGCAAGCCGGTCGAGCGGGGTGCACAGGCAGCCGACGATGTTGACCTCCTCGCTCGGCTCCGCGCCGTAGCGCGTGGCAATTGCAGATGGATAGTTCCGGCGCACGACCGTGCCGAAATTGCCCGAGGCCGCCAGCTGGTGATGGAGGCCCCCGTCGGTGACGAGGAAGGTGGTGCCGTGGCTCTCCTTGCGGTCGATCACGCGGGTCAGGTAGACCCCCGCCTCGCCGACGAGATAGCGGCCGAGTTCCATGCACAATTCGGTTTCCGCCAGCACCGGCGGCAGGTCCGCGACCCGTTCCGCCAGCGCCGCGCCGACGCGCGGAAGATCGACCGGCGTGTCGCCCGGGAAATAGGGGATGCCGAGCCCCCCGCCCATGTTGAGCTTGGGGCAAGGCGCGCCGATTTGCCCGGCCAGCTTGGCCGCCAGCGCCAGCACATTGGTCTGCGCTTCGATGATCGCGTCGGCCGACAGCGTCTGGCTGCCGGTGAAGATGTGGAGGCCGCGCCATTCGGCCCCCTGGTCGATGAGGTGCCGGGCGAGTGCGGGAACGCGCTCGGCATCGACGCCGAACTGTTTCGCGCCGCCGCCCATCTTCATCCCCGATCCGGTCATCACGAAAGAAGGGTTCACCCGTACCGCGATGCGCGGGGCGAGCCCGAGCCGCTGGCCGATGGCGAGCGCCCGGTCGCCCTCGCCCTCGCTCTCGCAATTGAGCGTCACTCCGGCGCGGATCGCAGCCTCGAGTTCCTCGTCGCGCTTGCCGGGCCCGGCAAAGCTGATGCGCGCCGGGTCAATCCCGGCAGCGACGCACAGCATGAGCTCGCCCGCCGAGGCGATGTCGAAGCCGTCGACCAGCGGCGCCATGTGGGCGATCACCGCCGGGTGCGGGTTCGCCTTGACAGCGTAATTCACCCCCACGCGCGCCGGGAGCGCGGCGCGCAATTCGGCCATGCGCCGGTCGAGATGCTCACGCGAATACACGAACAGCGGCGTGCGCCCCGCCTCGGCCACCAGCTCGCTCACGCGCCGGCCGCCGATCGCGAGTTCGCCGTCGAGGCTCTCGAAGCCGGGGGGGATCGGGCCGACCGGCTTCATTCGCCGAATTCCCGGTCGAGTTCGGCCTGAAGCGCCGTGCGGTCGATCTTGCCGTTAGGATTGAGCGGCATGGCCTCGCGCCAGTGGATCATCTGCGGCTGCATGAAATTCGGAAGCTCCGCCTTGAGCCGCCGCGCCAGCGGCTCACCCTGCCCGGCATCGCCGCGCACCACCAGATGCACCGCCTGCCCGAGGCGCGGATGCCTGACGCCGAGCGCCACCGCTTCCACCGCGAGGCCCGTCGCCAGCGCCGCCTCCTCCACCTCCTGCGGGGAGATGCGGTTGCCCGCGCTCTTGATCATCGCGTCGCGCCGCCCGGCAAAGTGGAGCAGCCCCGCCGCATCGCGCCGCACCCGGTCGCCCGACCATACCGCCATCCCGCCCCAGGCAGAGGCTGCGGGCGCGGGGCGGAAGCGTTCGGCGGTGCGCTCCGGATCCTGCCAGTATCCTTGCGCGACCAGCGGCCCGCAATGGACCAGCTCGCCCTCCTCGTCATCGGCGGCGATCTCGCCCGCATCGTTGACGACGAGAATCTCCGCAAAGGGGATCGCTGTGCCCATCGATGTGGGGTGCGCGTCGACCAGCGCCGGGTCAAGATAGGTCGAACGGAAGGCCTCGGTGAGGCCATACATCGGGAAGAGCCGCGCCTGCGGGAACATGCCCCGCAAGGACCGCACCAGTTCGGCCGTCAGCGCCCCGCCGCTGTTGGTCAGCCGCCTGAGCGGCGCGCGGGCTTCGGGTGGCCAGTCGGCCTCGGTCAGCTGCACCCACAGGGGCGGCACCGCGGCCAGCGTCGTCACCCCGTGGGCCGCGCAGGCCTTTGCCACGTCCTTGGGGAACAGGAAGTCGAGCGGCACCACGCTCCCGCCCGCATACCACGTGGAAAGGAGCTGGTTCTGCCCGTAGTCGAAGGACAGCGGCAGCACCGCCAGCGTCACGTCGTCGGCGGCAAGCCCGAGGTAATCCGCCACGCTCACCGCGCCCAGCCACATGTTGGCATGGCTCAGCATCACCCCCTTGGGGCGGCCGGTGGAACCCGAGGTGTAGAGGATCGCGGCGAGCTCGGACGGATCGGCCTGTGACGGGCCGAGCGCGTCCGCCGCCTCAGCCGCCGCCAGCGCCTCGGCCTCGCCCAGCGCAGCACAGCCCGGGGGCAGTTCGCCCGGCTCGAGGCTTGCAAGCCGCGAGCCCGTGCCGATCAGCAGCCGTGCGCCGCTGTCGGCAAGGATATGCGCCGCCTGCGCCCGCTTCAGCAGCGGGTTGATCGGCACATGCACCAGGCCGGCCCGCGCCGCCGCCAGCGGCAACAGGCAGGTGAGCTCGCCCTTGGCCCCCCAGCTAGCCACCCGCTCGCCCCTTGTGGGCACCATCTGCGCCAGCCACCCGGCCAGCTGCGCGACACGCTGTCTTAACCGGTTGTGGTTAAGCGTCCCCTCTCGCAGCACCAGCGCCGGTGCCTCCCCGGCCCCCGCGGCCACCGCCAGTTCGGCAAGGTGGTCGAGCGGTCGGGCAAGGGGTTCGGGCGGCTGCGGCATGGACGGAGTGTTCTTCCCAGTGATCGAAGCGCGGTATCACGATAGCGTTAACGTCTTGCAAGCCCTGTCGGGCGTGCAGGCGCGCGCGCCGTTCGACCGTGCGGAGTGGTTTGCGCTGCTGGCAGAGACCGGGCTGACCCCGCTGATCGCCATCGCCGACGATGCGGGCGAGACCGCCGCTCTCGTCCTCACGGAGCATGCCGGGCGGATCACCCCCTTGCGCAACTGGTACAGCTTCACCTGGCGCGAACTTGCCCCGGCGGGCACCGCGGGGGACCGGCTGCTGGTCGCCATCGCCGAGCAGTTGAAGCGCCGCGGCTGGCGGGTGACGCTCGAACCGGTGCCGGGGGAAGATGGCTCGGCCGAGCGGCTCGCGCGCGCCTTCCGGGCGGCAGGCTGGCAGGTGGCGGTCGAACCCTGCGACATCAACCACGTGCTTCCCGTGCGCGGGCGCTCCTTCGCCGACTACTGGGCAACCCGCCCCGGCCCCTTGCGCACCACGCTGAAGCGCAAGGCCAAGAAGGTCGAGGTCGAGGTGCTGACCCGCTTCGATCCAGCGGTCTGGGCCGACTACGAAGCGATCTACGCCGCCAGCTGGAAACCGGCCGAGGATCAGCCCGCCATGCTGCGCGCCTTTGCCGAGGCCGAGGGCGCCGCCGGGCGGCTGCGGCTCGGCATCGCGCGCGCCGTGGGACTGGCGGTCGCCGCGCAGTGCTGGACGGTGGAAAACGGCGTCGCCTACATCCACAAGCTCGCCCACCTCGAAAGCCACAGGCACTTGTCGGCGGGCACCACGCTGACGGCGGCGCTGTTCCGCCACGTGATCGACACCGACCGCGTCACCCTCGTCGATTTCGGGACCGGCGATCAGAGCTACAAGGCCGACTGGATGGAGCAGGTCCGCCCGCGCTACCGGATCGACTGCCTCGACCCGCACGCATGGCGCGCCTGGCCGCCCCTCGCCAAGCGCCTGCTGCGCCCCGCCCGCGCGTAAGACGCGCTCTTCGTGCAATGCTTGCACCGACGGGCGCGCGTGGCTAAGCCCCGCCGCCACCGCCTGCAACAGGGACTTGGGCAAGCATGACCAGCTTTGCGAACATCGACAGCGCCGAGGGCGAAGCCGCTCTCGACCGTGAACTCAAGAGCTTGATCGCCGATGTGCTCGGGCTCGACCGGGAGCAGGCGGACGGGTTCGACGCCGACACGGGGCTGTTCGGTCATCTGCCGGAACTGGATTCGATGGCCGTCGCCGGTCTTCTGACCGAAATGGAAGACCGGCTCGGCATCGTCATCGAGGATGATGACGTCGATGGCGAGATGCTGGAGACCTATGGCGCCCTTCGCGCCTTCGCACTGTCGAAGCTAGACCCCCGCTAGACCTCTCCCAGACCCCGCCAGCCCCCCCTCCACCGTGATCTCGACCTGGACCATACCCCCTTCCGAGGACCACGCCTCGGGGGAAGAGATGCTGATCGCCTTTGACCGCGGGCGGGCGGTGCGGGTGCTGGTGTGCCCGGCGTGGTTCGACGAGGCGAACAAGCTGCGGCGCTTCACGGTGGAAGTGATGCGGCGGCTCGACCGGACGGGGATCGACAGCTTCCTGCCCGACTTGCCCGGGTGCAACGAAAGCCTATCTAACCTTGTAGATCAAACAGTTGCGGGCTGGTCTTCACAGATGGACACAGCTGCAAGAGAGCTGCGCGCGACCCATGTTCTGGCGATCCGCGCCGGAGCTCTGATCGCCCCTGTGTCGCTGCCCGGCTGGCACTATGCCGCACAATCGGGCACCAAGCTGCTGCGCGCGATGCTGCGGGCGCGGATCATTGCGGCGCGTGAGGGCGGAATTTCTGAAAAGTCCGAGGCACTTGGCAAACTCGGGCGCAGGAAGGGCCTCGACCTTGGCGGCTGGGCGATAGGGGCGCGGATGTTTGCCGAGTTGGAACAGGCCGAGCCTGCCCTCGCTCCGGGACAGTCCGACATCGCGCAGGACGCCCTCGGTGGCCCCGGCCTGTGGCTGCGCGCCGAACCGGACGACGATGCAGCCCAAGCCGATCGCCTCGCCGCGATCATTGCCGAAACAGTCGGGAACACAGGTGGATGAGCCGTCTTTCCCTCACCTTCGGCTGCGGCAGCCTGCGGCTTGCGGGCACGCTCGACACGGCGCCGGGGCGCAGCGGATTGCTGATCGTCAGCGGCGGCAACGAGATCCGCAGCGGCGCGTTCGGCGGGCAGGCCGCGATCGCCGCGCGGATTGCCGCCGCGGGCTTTCCGGTGTTCCGCTTCGACCGCCGCGGGATCGGCGACAGCGAGGGCGAGAACCGCGGATTTCGCAGCTCTGCGAAAGACATATCCGCCGCACTCGATGCCTTCCGGGCGATGGCGCCGCAGCTTGCCCGGGTGGTCGCCTTCGGCAATTGCGACGCGGCCTCGGCGCTGATGTTGGCCAGGGGCGCGGGGTGCGATGCGCTGGTGCTGTCCAACCCCTGGACCATCGAGGCGCACGAGGGCGAGACAGCGGACGACACCACGCCCCCTGCCGCAATCCGTGCGCGCTATCGTGAAAAGCTGACTAATTCCCGCGAAGTCATGCGCTTGCTGACCGGTGGTGTGAACCTGCGTCAACTCACGCGGGGGCTGATCCGGGCGGCAGCACCTGCCCCTGCCCCCTCGAACCTTGCGCAGGAATTGGCGGCCAGTCTCGCGGAATTCGGCGGTGACGTGCGCATTTGCCTCGCCGCTGCTGATCGGACCGCACAGGTCTTCGAGGCCGCATGGGACCCTGCCGACCACCGCATCCGCCGCTGCGAAGGCGCGGGCCATGCCTATGTCGAGCCGCAGCACCGCGCTTGGCTTGAGGCGCAACTGCTTGAAATGCTCCGGCTCTAACGCTCGAACAGGCTCACCAGCTCGACATGGGTCGACCAGCGGAACTGGCCGACGACGCGCAACTTGGTGAGGCGGAATCCCGCCTCGGTCAGCACAGCGCCATCGCGCGCCCAGCTTGAAGGGTTGCAACTGACATAGACCACACGGCTGAGCGTGCTTGCCGCGATTTCAGCCACTTGCGCCCGCGCACCGGCCCGCGGCGGATCGAGCAGCACGGCATCGAAGCGGTTCAGCTCGTCCGGTCGCAGGGGGCTGCGGAACAGGTCGCGGTGGAGGGCCAGCACCTGCCCTGCGGCGCGTGCCCCGGCGGCCTTGCAGGCAAGGTGCGCGGCCCGCTCAGCCTCGACCGCAAGGACCCGGCGCCCCTCCCGCAGCCCGAAAGCGAAGGTTCCGAGCCCTGCAAAAAGATCGGCGACCATCCGCGCGCCTGCCAGCCACTCGGCCGCATCCGCGACCATGCGTGCCTCGGCATCCGCCGTCGCCTGAAGGAAGGCGCCTGGCGGAAGGCTGACCGGCAGCCCGCCGAGGGTGGTCGTCACCGGTTCGGGTTCCCAGACGGTCTCGGCACCATAGCCCTGATCGAAGGAAAGGCGCGCAAGCCCCTGATCGCGAGCAAAATCCAGCGCAGCCTCGGTCGGCCCGAGGCCTTCGAGCGGGAAATGCGAAAGACTCGCTTCGACGCCTTGGTCGGCAAGCGTCAGGTTGATGCCGACCATACCTTTTGGTCCGTGAACGCCGACAAACCTGCGCAGCGGGGCGATCAGCGCGGCCAGCGCGGGATCGAGCACCGGGCACTCGGCCAGATCGACGATCCGGTGCGATCCGCCCTCGCGATATCCGAGCACCGCGCCCTTCGCGGTCCGCAGCCCGTGGAGCCCCGCGCGGCGGCGGGTGTGCGGGGGCGAGAGGTGGACGGGGAGCATCTCGGCAGGCTCCAGCCCCTGCCCGCGCGCCGCGCTCTCCACGCGGCTCTGAACGAAGGCGCCGAGTGCTTCATCATCAGCATGTTGGAGCTGGCAGCCGCCACAGCTTGCGAAGTGTCGGCACGGCGCGGTCTGGTGATGGGGACCGGGCGTGATTGCCCCGCCCTCGTCCACCATGTCGCCCGGCACCGCACCGCTGACATGGCGGCCCGACGCGGTCACGCCGTCGCCCTTGGCAGCGAGGCGGATGATCTGTTCGGATTGGCTCACAGCGCCGCCGCTAGCGCCTCTGCCACCTTCTCGGCAAGCTGCGATGGCGTAAACGCAGGCCCCGCACGCCGCGCCGCCTCGCCGTGGAGCCACACCGCCTGGCAAGCGGCGGTGAAGGGATCGCACCCCGCCGCCATGCGGCTCGCCGCGATCCCGGCGAGAACATCGCCCGTCCCCGCAACCGACAGCCAGCGCGAAGCCGGCGGTGCCAGCGCCAGCCTGCCGCCGGGCGCGGCGATGCAGGTGTCAGGCCCTTTCGCCAGCACCACCATGCCGCTCACCCGCGCCAGCGCCAGCGCCCGCGCGCGCCGCCCTTCGGCGATGACGCCGAAGCTGCGGCACAAGGTCTCGAGCTCGCCGTCATGGGGCGTCACGAGGATCGGCTTGCCCGCCGGCAGCATTCCCGGTGTGAGCAACATCAGCGCATCGGCATCGACCACCAGCGCAGGCGCCTGCCGCAGCGCCTCGAACAGGGCCGCCGCCGCTGCGGCATCCCTCCCCAATCCCGGTCCGACCAGCACGGCGGACAGGCGCGCGTCGCTCAGCGCCTCGGCGAGCGGCGCGGTGTCGGTCACGATATCGGGGGGCGTGCGCGGATCGGCGGCGGGGGCGAGGAGCTTCACATAGCCCGCGCCGGCCCGCTGCGCGGCGCTTGCGGCCAGCAGGCTCGCCCCCGGCATCGCTCCGCCGACAATGCCAACGAGGCCGCGGCGGTACTTGTGACTGTCAACCGCGGGCGGGGCGATATGCGGTCGCCCGATCAGCTGCGCCGCCCCCTCGACTGCGGCGATACCGATCGGCACGCACCGCAACTGCCCCATCAGCGCGCGGCCCGGCAGGCTCCAATGCGCAAATTTCCATGCGCCGAGCGCCACCGTCAGGTCGTAGGCCGCAAGCCGATCGTTGAGCACCGCGCCGGTGTCGGTCGCGATCCCCGAAGGCAGGTCGATAGCAACCCGGTAGCGGTGCCGCGCCGCAAGATCGCGCAGCAGCAGCGCGTGTTCGGCACCGAGCGGGCGGGCGAGGCCGGAGCCGAACAGGCAGTCGACGAAGACCTCGCCCGGGCCGCTCCCGGCGGTGCCGACCGGCCCGTTCCAGCGGGCGTGCGCTTCTTTCGCGACGTCGGTCCTGGGTTCGAGGGGAGCGATGACGGTGACGGCGTTCCCCGCCTCACGCAGGCGGCGGGCGATGACATAGCCGTCCCCGCCGTTGTTGCCCGGTCCGCACAGCACAGTGACCGAGCGGCCCGCGGCGACGCGGCGGATCCACTCGGCCGCGCCTCCCGCAGCGGTCTCCATCAGGTCCGAAACGCTGGTCCCCGCGTCGAACAGCGCCTGCTCGGCAGCGCGCATCTGTTCGGCCGTGAGCACCTGAGCGGCGGTCATGGCGCGGCGGGCGTGGCGGCCGGTTCGCGCGGGATACGGTAGCGATCGGAGCCGATGGCGAATTCGAGCACGCCCTGTCCCTCCTCGAGCACCAGCGGCTCGGCCCCGTCGGTGGGCGTCAAGGTGCCGCTCGGCCCATCGTAGCGCAGTCTGCGAAAGCCGCCATCCGGGTGGTGGATGACGAGCTCCTGCCCGCCGGCGACCCGCTCGAGCGTGCAGTCCGCCGCGAAATCGGCCCCTTCGCCGATCGCACATTCCACGGTCTCCCCCGCAGGCGCCGGACTTCCGGCACTGCATGCGGCGAGCAGCGCGAGGCCCGCGAGGGCGCTAGATGTCCGCGAAGACATGGGTTTCAGCCTTAGCGCCCGGATGGGTGATCGCCCCGTAACGGGCCTTGCCGACGACCTGCTGGTAACGCCAGAGCGCGCCCGCCTGATAGTCGTTGGTGCGCGGCTGCCACTTGGCGCGGCGCGCGGCGAGGACATCCTCGGCGACCTCGAGGTCGATGGTGCCCGCAGTCGCATCGATGGCAATGATATCGCCATCCTCGACCAGCGCGATGGGCCCGCAATCGGCGGCCTCGGGGCCGACATGGCCGATGCAGAAGCCCCGCGTCGCGCCCGAGAAGCGCCCGTCGGTGATCAGCGCGACCTTCTCGCCCATGCCCTGCCCGTAGAGCGCGGCGGTGGTGGAGAGCATCTCGCGCATGCCGGGGCCGCCCTTGGGGCCTT
>ERZ1066123.2086-NODE-2086-length-10834-cov-13.653400_pt1 | contig 10834 bp, 7 predicted proteins | sample MGYA00382770_ERZ1066123 | MGnify/ENA primary metagenome ERZ1066123 (study PRJEB33369, sample SAMEA5778353) | biofilm metagenome | biome: Industrial cooling water; feature: Water cooling tower basin; material: Biofilm | place: United Arab Emirates | collected...
CCGTTCTTCTGCCGTTCCTGCCCTTCTTCTGGCAGTTCAGCGGTTCGCAGTTCAGGGGTTCGGCGCTCCGACGACGTGCTTGCGGAACGCCAGAGCTCAGAGCCGCGCCACGACCCCGGTCACGAGCGCCTCGAAGCGCCCGGCGGCCTCGCGGGTCGATTCGATCACCTCGTCGTGCGAGAGCGGCTGCCCGGTGTAGCCGGCGGCGGCGTTAGTGATGCAGGAGATGCCGAGCGCGCGCATGCCGAGGGCGCGCGCGACGATGACCTCGGGGACGGTGCTCATCCCGACGGCGTCGGCGCCGAGCTTCTCGAGCATCCGCACCTCGGCCGGCGTCTCGTAGGTGGGACCGGTGAGGCCGCAGTAGACGCCCACCTCGAGCCGGGTCCCCTGCTCGCGCGCCACCGACTCGGCGAGGCGGCCGAGCGCGTCGTCGTAGGGGCGCGACATGTCGGGGAAGCGCACGTCGGTCGGCTGCACCGGCCCCGCGAGCGGCGCCCGGAACATGAGGTTCAGGTGATCGTCGATGCGCATCAGCGTGCCCGGCGTGAACGTGCGCCGGATCCCCCCCGCCGCGTTGCTGACGACGAGCACCGGCGCGCCGAGCGCGTGCGCGACGCGCACCGGAAAGGCGGCGACCTGCGGCGCGTGCCCCTCGTAGACGTGGAAGCGCCCGGCGAGGCAGAGCACGGGGCGACCGGCGAGCGTCCCCACGAGGAGCGCCCCCGCATGGCCCGCGACCGTCGCCGGCGGGAAGCCCGGGACGTCGTGGAACGGGATGCGCACCGCGCCCTCGACCCGCGCGGCGAGCCCGCCGAGCCCCGAGCCGAGCACGATCGCGGCGACGGGCGGCGGCAGCTCGCGCCCCGCGAGCCGGCGGATCGTGTCGGCCGCGGCCCGCGCGGCGGCGGCGCCGTAGCGGTCGAGGAGCTCGGCGTCGCTCGGGTGCGGCGCGTGCGGCAGCGGGATCACGGCGTCCTCCCCTCGCGCAGCGCGGCGATCTCGCCCTCCATGCGCGCGACCAGCGCGCGCTTCTCGGCGTCCGGGAGGAACGCCGAGCGGAAGCCATCGAGCGCCATGCCGGCGAGCTCGTCGAAGGTGCAGTCGCACTGCACCGCGGCGTGGTGGTACTCGTCGACCAGCGTCGTCCCGCTCATCAGCCGGTTGTCGGTGTTGAGGCAGACGTTCATGCCGCGCGCGAGATACTGCTTGAGCGGGTGCGTCTCGTACCGGTCGGTGGCGCGCGTCTGGACGTTGCTCGTCAGGCAGAGCTCGAGCGCGATCCCGCGCTCGTGCACCTCGCGCAGCAGCGCCTCGTCCTCGACGAGCCGCGTGGCGTGGCCGAGCCGATGCGCGTGGCAGTCGTGCACCGCCTGGCGCACGCTCTCGGCGCCGTCCCCCTCGCCGGCGTGGCAGGTGCAGGCGAGGCCGTGCGCCCGGCACCACTCGAACGCCTCCCGGTGGCGCGACGCCGGGTTGTTGGCCTCGCCCCCGGCGAGGTCGAAGCCCACCACCCCGCGGTCGCGGTAGGCGACGGCGAGCTTCGCCAGCTCGAGCGAGAGCGCCGGGTCGTAGTGGCGGAGCGAGCAGACGATCACGCGCGCCGTGATGTCGCGCTCGCGCTCGGCCCGCCGCACGCCGCGCAGCGACGCCTCGAGCACCGCCCCCGGCTCGAGCCCCTGCAGCGTGTTGAGCGTCGGCGCGTAGCGCACCTCGAGGTAGCGCACCCCCTCGTCGGCGGCGTCGAGCGCGAGCTCGTAGGCGCAGCGCTCCATCGCGTCCTCGGTCTGCATGACCGAGAGCGTGATGTCGAAGCGCTCGAGGTACTCCTCGAGGTTGCGCGCGTCGTCGACGCGCATGTAGCCGGCGAGCGCCTCGGGGTCGTCGGCCGGCATGCGGACCCCGTACTCGCGCGCCAGCTCGAGCAGCGTCGCCGGGCGCACCGACCCGTCGAGGTGGCAGTGGAGCTCGGCCTTGGGGAGGCGGCGCAGCAGCGCGCGGTCGCTCGCGACCGGCACCGGGCTCACGCGGCGCCCTCGTCGAGCGCCTTCTGCGCGGCGCGCGCACTGATCGTGCGGTAGATCGCGCCGCCGTAGGCCGCGTCGTCGGCGGGGAGCGGGAGGCCGCGGCTGTCGGCGATCGCGCGCGCCCCCTGCGCGACCTGCTCGGCCTCGGCCGGGTCGGCGAGGCGCACCGCGTCGAGCGCGGTGCCGCCGGCGGGGACGTCGACGCCGCGGCCGTTGACGAAGGCGCGGACGGTGGGCTGGTCGGTCATGGTGGTCGTGCGTGGGCGTGGGTCAGTTCGTCGGCGCGCCGACCGCCCGCACGCGCCCCGTCGCCGGGGCCCGCACGCCGTCGGGGCGCTTGCGCACGTAGGCGATCAGCGCGTCGAGATCGACGATGTTCGTGTTCACCGACCGCTCGGCCCGCCGCGAGAGCTCGACGTTGTCGCCGCCGGTGACCATGAAGTCGTTGAGCGTGATCGTGTAGGGTCGTGCGTCGTCGAGCGGGCGGCCGTTCACGGTGATCGAGACGAGCCGGTCGTCGCGCGGCCGCGCCCGGTCGACGACCACCTCGACGCCGCTCACGTGCACCCGGGGCGCGTCGCCGCCGAGGAGCGCGTTGAGGTTGCGCCGGAGGTCCGCGCCGCGGACGGTCTGCACGTAGAGGATGTTCGCGAACGGCTGGATCTCGTACAGCGTGCCGTAGGTCGCCTCGCCCGCGGCGAGGTCGGCGCGGATGCCGCCGTTGTTCATCGCGGCGACGTCGCTCCCGGTCGCCTCGCGCATCGCGTCGGCGATGAGGTTGCCGATCGCCGTCTCGCCGCCGCCGCGGCGCATCGGCTCGAGGATCCGGCCGACCGGGCGCGCGGCGATCGGGGCGACCGCCTCGAGGGCGCGCTGCGCGATGCGCGCCCCCTGCGGGTCGGCGGCGACGCTGTCGGTGAGGACGTCGCGCACGCGCGTGCCGAGCACCCGGCTGGCGTTGATCGCCCCGGGGGCGCGGCCGGCGGTGTCGCCCAGCGCGAGGTCGATCGTCGCGATCGCGCGCCCGTTGGAGCGCGACTGCGTGATCGGCACGCCGCGCACCCGGATGTCGAGGAACGAGTGGGTGTGCCCGCTCACGACGGCGTCGATCGGCTGGGTGAGCCGGTTCACCAGCTCGACGATCTCGCCCGACGCGTCGGTGCCGCCGCGCCCCTCGAAGCCGCCGGCGTGCGCGATGACGATCACCGCGTCGGCGCCGCGCGCGCGGAGCGCCGTCGCGTGCTCGTCGACGACCGGCGCGGGATCGACGAAGCGGAGGTCGGCGACGTTGCTCGCGCGCGTCGTGTTCGGCGTCTCGACGGTCGCGATCCCGATGACGCCGATCCGCAGCCCGTCGCGCTCGACGAGGGTGTCGGCGCGGAGCCAGGCGGGGCGCCGGCCGGTCGTGTCGCGCACGTTGGCGCCGAGGATCGCGTAGCGCGCCTCGCGCATGCGGGCGCGCAGCGTGTCCTGGCCCCAGTCGAACTCGTGGTTGCCGAGCGCGCCGGCGACGACGCCGAGCGAGTCGAAGAGCGTCACGACCGGGCGGCCGTACGCGAGGTTCGAGGCGGGGGTGCCCTGGAAGGCGTCGCCGCCGTCCACGAGGAGGCTCGTGCACCGCGGCGGGCGGCACTCGCGCTCGGCCTCGCGGATGCGGGCCGCGAACTCCCCCGCCCCGCCGTAGCGCACGCCGCGCGCGTCGGCGCGCGGGGTGAAGGTGCCGTGGAAGTCGTTGATCCCGATGACGCGGAGCGTGCGACCGCCCGCCGGCGCCGCGGCGCTCCCGGTGGTGCGCCGCTCGCGCGCCAGCGAGCGCCACGCCGCCGCCGCCGCCCCCTCGGGGACGATGCGCCAGTTCGGCGTGAAGAAGTCGGCCGGCGCCACCTGCCGGCGCGCGCGCAGCTCGCGGACGATGAGCTCGCGGATGTCGACCTGCGAGTCGAAGACGACGGGCGCGTCGGCGACCATCGCGAAGCCGCCCCCGCCCCCCTGCCGGTAGTTGCTGAGCGCGAGCGTGAAGCGCTGGTCGTCGGTGACGGGCGTGCCGCCGACCGCGAGGTCGCGCACGCGGTCGCCCGCGGGGCGCGAGAGGTCGAGCGCGTAGTCGGCGCCGACGACCATGTCGAAGTTGTAGCCGGGGACGCCGGCGAGGAGCGCGCCGCTGTCGCCCGGCGTCCACGTCTTCCAGTAGCGCGCCGAGTGCTCGAGGAAGGCGCGGAGCTGCCGCCCCGTGATGCGGACCGCGCGCAGCGTGTTGTCGAACGGGTAGAGCCGCGCCACCTGCGCGACCGTCACCGGGCCGGGGCCGAGCGAGGCCTGCAGCGAGAACGCCGGCGTCGCGGCGAGCTCTGCGCCGGACGCCTTGCGCATCACCTCGCCGATCAGGTCGGGGAGCGGCGTGTCGAAGGCGCGGGCGCTGTCGGCGGCGAAGCGGCGCGAGGCGACGGTGAGCGTCTCGCTCACGAAGGCGCGCGCGCGGGCGTGCCACGCCTCGGTGGCGGCGAGCACCGCGGGCGACTCGGCGTGCCCGGCGACCGCGATCGAGCGCCCGGTCGAGCGCGTCACGCGCCAGCGGCGCCCGTCACGCGCGAGCTCGAGCGTCGCCACGCCGACGCTCGCCGCGTGGTGGCGCGCCTGCAGGAGGCGCACGCCGTTCACGACGGTGTCGGCCATCTCGCGGTGCGAGTGCCCGTAGACGACGAGGTCGAGCCCGGGCACCTCGTGGGCGACGCGCGCGACCACGTTCTCGCTCGGCAGCTTCGTGTGCACCGTGTCGTAGGAGGCGACGCCGTCGAGCCCCGCGTGGATCACGGCGACGACCACGTGGGCCCCCGCGCGCCGGGCCGCGGCCGCGTCGCGCCGCACCGCCGGCACGATGTCGCCGACGACGACGCGCCCCTTCACGTGGTCGCGGTCCCAGATCATCACCCCCGGCGTCGTCGCGCCGACGATCCCCACCGTGACGTCGCCGCGGCGCACGAGCGTCCACCCGCGGAAGGGCGGCCCGCCGCGGAGGCGGCGCGTGTTGGCCGAGAGGAACGGGAAGCGCGCCTCGCGCACGGCGCGCTCGAGGAGCGGGAGCCCGTAGTTGAACTCGTGATTGCCGATCGCTGCCGCGTCGTAGCGCATGGCGTTCATCGCGGCGACTACCGGGTGCGGCCCGGGGAGCCCGCCGCGCGCGGCGACCGTGGTGAGCGGGTTGCCCTGCAGCAGGTCACCCGCGTCGACGAGCACCGGCGCGTCGCCGGCGGCGCGCAGCGAGTCGACGATCGTCGCGGCGGCGGCGAGCGAGCGGGCGGGGTCGGCGCGCCCCTCGTAGTAGTCCCACCCGCGGAGGCGACCGTGCACGTCGGTCGTCGCGGCGACGACGAGGCGTCGCGTGGGCGGGGCGGCCTGGGCGCCGGCGGGCGCCGGGCCGGTGATCGAAAGCAGCGCGGCGGTCACGAAGATCGCCCGGCGCGGGGAGACGCGTTCCATCCGCGGAATCTACCCGCCTCCGGCAACGGGCCGGCGCCACGGGGGGATGCCGGGCCCCGGTAGATTCTCGCCGGGCCTCCGTCGGGGGTCGCCCGCCGGCGATACCGACCCGTGACGTCACCGTCACGAAGTCCCGTCCCGTGACGTCCACCCTTCCGCGCCGTGACCCAGGAGTCTTCGTGGCCTCGCATCCGCTGATCATCGGCATCGCCGGCGGCACCGGTTCGGGGAAGACGACCGTCGCCCGCCGGGTGGCGGCCGCCTTCGAGGACGCCTCGGTCGCCTTCGTGGAGATGGACGCGTACTACCGCAGCCACGCTGGGCTGACGATGGAGGAGCTCCATCGGCTGAACTGGGACCACCCCGACGCCTTCGACATCGACCTCTTCGCCGCGCACCTCGACCGGCTCGCGCGCGGGGAGGCGATCGACCGGCCGATCTACGACTACGCGACGCACGCGCGGCGCGCGGAGACGCAGCGGGTGGAGCCGGCCGACGTGATCGTGGTCGACGGGATCCTGCTCCTCGTGGACGAGCGGGTGCGGTCGCGGCTCGACGTGAAGGTCTTCGTCGACGCCGACGCCGACATCCGCCTCGTGCGGCGCATCCGTCGCGACATGGCGTCGCGCGGCCGGCCGCTTGAGGAGATCCTCGACCAGTACGTCTCCACGGTGCGGCCGATGCACCTCCAGTTCATCGAGCCGAGCAAGCGCTGGGCGGACGTGATCGTCCCGCGCGGCGGGCACAACACGGTGGCCATCGAGATGATCGTCGCGAAGATCCGGCAGCGCCTCGCCCTGAGCGGGGTTCCCCACATCCCCATGGTCGCGGACGACGCGCGTCCGCATCACCGCCATCACCCCCACGGCGCGGCCCGGGCCGCGCACGTCCCGGAGGCGACCGCATGACCGCGCCGGCCCAGCTGCCCCACGAGCGGATCCTCGTCGTCGACGACGAGCCGGACATCGTCGCGCTCGTCGCCTACCACCTCGCCAAGAGCGGCTACCGCGTCTCGACGGCGAGCAACGGCACCGACGCGCTGCACGTCGCGCGGCAGGAGCGCCCCGCGCTCCTCGTCCTCGACCTGATGCTCCCCGGGATGAGCGGCTTCGACGTCCTCGAGCAGCTCCGCGCCGAGGAGGGGACGCGGCACATCGCGGTGCTCATGCTCACCGCGCGCAAGGAGGAGGCCGACCGGATCCGCGGCCTCTCGCTCGGCGCCGACGACTACCTCACCAAGCCGTTCTCGCCCCAGGAGCTGGTGCTCCGCGTCGGCGCGATCCTCCGCCGCACGCACGCGGCCGCCGAGACCCCCGGCGACGTGCTGACCGTGGGCCCGGTGCGCATCGACCGCGCCGCGCACCGCGTGCAGATCGACGGCGCCGAAGTCGACCTCACGCCGACCGAGTACAAGCTCCTCGTCCTTCTCGCCGAGCGTCGCGGGCGCGTGCAGGCGCGCGGCCACCTCCTCGAGACGGTCTGGGACGCCGCCCCCGACATCCAGACGCGCACCGTCGACATGCACATCCAGCGCCTCCGCACGAAGATGGGCGAGGCCGGGGAGCTGATCGAGACGGTCCGCGGCTTCGGCTACCGCATGCGCGGCGCGCAGCGCGCGTGAGTCCGCGTGGTACGCGCGTGCACCACTGAACCACAGGGGGCACGGGGGACACAGGGGACTGCAGCCGATCCGCTGCGGGGCGCCACGTCTCGACCGACCACGGGGAGACCGACTGGCGCTCGAGATGATCGAGTACCGTCCCCTGTGTCCCCGTGCGGTTCCCCCGTGCCCCCTGTGGTTCTGCGGTTCGCGAGCGCACCACGCACGCGACGGTAGATTGACGACATGCGCCTGACGACGCGGTTGCTGACCGGGCTCGTGCTCGGGGTCGCGGTCCTGATCGCGGCGGTGGTGTTCATCCTCGATCGCCGGTTGTACGTGCGCGTGGCCGAGGAGCAGGTGACGGCGCTCTCGCGCGAGGCGCGGCTGCTGGCGCTGCAGTGGACGGCGCCGGCGCTCGCCGACTCGCTCGCCGACGCGGCGGGGCGCGTCTCGGGGCACCGCGTCACGCTGATCGGCCCCGATGGGCGGGTGCTCGGCGACTCGGAGTTCGACGGCGCGGCGCTCGCCGCCCTCGAGAACCACGGCGATCGCCCCGAGGTCCGCGCCGCGCTCGACGGCAACACCGGCCTCGCCCGGCGCGTCTCGGCCTCGGCCGGCGACGAGGAGCTCTACGTCGCCGTGCGCACCCCGCTCGGCCTCGCCCGCGTCTCGGTCAAGACGGCCCGCGTCGACGACATCTTCGCCCGCTCGCGGCAGGAGGTCGTCCTCACCGGGCTCGGCGCGGTGGTGGTGGTCGTCGTCTTCGGCTGGTTCTTCGCGCGGTCGATCAGTCGGCCGATCGTGGAGCTGCGCGACGTCGCGCAGTCGCTCGCCTCGGGCGACCTGTCGCGCCGCCCGGTGCTCTCGGCGCCGGGCGAGGTGGGCGACCTCGCGCGCGCGGTGCACCGCCTGGCCGAGCAGCTCGGGTCGCGGCTCGCGACGCTCGAGGCCGAAGAGTCGCTGCTCACGGAGCTGTTCGATTCGCTGAACGAGGGGGCGATCGCCGTCGACCCGTCGCGGCAGGTCATGCGCATCAACGACATCGGGCGGCTGCTGGCCGGCATCGAGGGCGAGGTCCCGTTCCCGATGGAGCGGCTCCCCGACGCCCCGGCGCTGCGCGACGCGCTCGAGGCGGCGCTCGCCGGGCGGGTGGTGACCGACGAGGAGCTGGTGCTGCACGGACGGACGCTCACCCTCACCGCGCGCCCCCTCACCGACGGCGGCGCGGTGCTGGCGCTCTACGACCTGACGCCGATCCGCCGGGTGGAGCAGGTGCGGCGCGACTTCGTGGCGAACGTGAGCCACGAGCTCCGCACGCCGCTGACGATCGTCGGGGGCTACGCCGAGACGATCGCGGTCGACGACGACATGGGGGCGGACGCGCGCAAGCAGTTCGTCGGGACGATCCTCGCCAATACGCGGCGCATGCAGCGGATCGTCGACGACCTGCTCGACCTGAGCCGGATCGAGAGCGGCGGGTGGCGCCCCAACCCCGAGTGGTGCACCGTCGCCGACATGGCCGCCGATGTGATGCAGGTGGTGGCGGCGTCGGCACGCGAGCGGTCGGTGAAGGTGCGCGCCGACATCGCCGACGACGCGGTGCGCGTCTGGGCCGACCCGACGGCGCTCCGGCAGGTGACCGGCAACCTGGTCGAGAACGCGGTCCGGCACACCAAGGACGGGACCGTGACGATCGTGACACGCCGTGACAGCGAGGGGTGGTCGCTGGCGGTCACCGACACGGGGGTCGGGATCCCGCCCGACCACCTGCCGCGGATCTTCGAGCGGTTCTACCGGGTCGACGCGGCGCGGTCACGGGAGCAGGGGGGGACGGGGCTCGGCCTCTCGATCGTGCGCCATCTGGTGGAATCGCACGGGGGGCGGGTCTGGGCCGAGAGCGTCGAGGGGGCGGGGACGACGATCGGGACGTGGTGGCCGGCGGGGGGTGGCCACCTGACGATCGTGTAACGGGGATCATCGCGCGTCCGTGACACGTCCGTTGCACGATCGCGGGTCGGGTGTCACGGCAGCGGCCCAACGTAACGGGACGATGTCCGGTGGACGGCCTCGTGCCGTCGCTCCCCTTTGCCCGCATACGTCCCATGACGTTCTCGATCCATTCGCGCCGCACGCTGCTGCTGGCGGCGATGTCGTTCCTGGGTGCCGCTCCGCTCCTCGCACAAGGTGCGGCACCCGCAGCCGCTCGCGGTCGCATCACGGGCCGCATCATCGACGGCGGCAGCGGTGAAGGCCTCACGAACGCGCAGGTGCAGGTCGTCGGCACGACGATCGGCGCGCTCAGCGGCGTCGATGGCCGGTACACCCTCAATGCGCCAGCCGGTACGGTGTCGATCCTCGTCCGCCGCATCGGGTACGCCAGCAAAACGGTGACCGGGATCGTGGTCGTGGCGAACAAGACCGTCGAGGCCGATGTCACGGTGCGGCAGGCGACGGTCCAACTCACCACCACCACCGTGACGGCGAGCGCCGAGCGCGGCACGGTCAACGAGGCGCTCGACAAGCAGCGCACGGCGACCGGCATCGTTGCCGCGGTGACGGCCGAGCAGATCGCCAAGAGCCCCGACGGCGACGCGGCCCAGGCGATCACGCGCGTCAGCGGCGTGACGGTGCAGGACGGCCGCTCGGTCTTCGTGCGTGGCCTCGGCGAGCGCTACACCACGACGTCGCTCAATGGCGCGCGGCTCCCGAGCCCGGAGCCCGAGAAGCGCTACGTGCCGCTCGACATCTTCCCCTCGGGGCTGCTCCAGTCTATCAACACGTACAAGACGTTCACGCCCGACCGAAACGGGGACTTCTCCGGCGCGGAGATCGACATCCAGACGCGCGAATTCCCGGCGCGGCGGTCGTTCACCTTCTCGTCGTCGGTCGGCGCGAACAGCGCGGCCACGGGGCAGTCGCTGGTGCAGGCCCCTCGCGAGGGCGGTGAGTGGTTCGGCCTGGCCGGCGGCGCGCGGCAGCTCCCGGCCCAGCTGGCCTCGGCCAGCGCGGTCGGCCAGCTGGCGACGCAGCCGCAGGTGAACGGCGCGATCGGTTCGCTACGCAGCGTGTACTCGCCGAACCTGCAGAATGGCCTGCCGAACGGGTCGATGGCCTTCTCGGTCGGTGGGCAGGATCCGGTCTTCGGGCGGCGCATCGGCTACCTCGCCTCGCTCAACTACTCGGCGAGCCAGGAGGTCCGCGAGGGCGAGCTGGAGCAGAATCCGGTCATCCGCGACGGCGCGATCGCCCGGAACGAAGGGTGGACGGGCTCGATGTCGAACCTGTCGACGCTCTGGGGCGGTCTGCTCAACCTGAGCACCTTCGTCGGGACGGGGTCGCGCATCTCGTTCAACAACACCTTCACGCGCGGCTCCGACAACATCGCGCGGCAGTCGATCGGCGAGACGTTCGCCTACTCCGGCGCGGTCGCCGAGCGCACGACGCTCCGCTTCGTGGCCCGTGACATCCGCTCGAACCAGCTGCGCGGCGAGCACGAGTTCGGGCGGCAGGGCTTCGACTGGAACGTCACGAACTCCGGCGTGAAGCGCGACGAGCCGGACCGGGTCGACCACGTTCGGGTCCGCAGCGCGGCGAATCAGCCGTTCGTGCTGCAGGAAGAAGACCCGGACGCGATCCGCAAGACGTTCGGCACGCTCGACGAGACGAACTGGGTGTTCGGGGCGAATTATCGGCTGCGCCTCGGCAGCGAGTCGTCGCCGTGGGTGAT
>ERZ1066123.2087-NODE-2087-length-10828-cov-6.244222_pt1 | contig 10828 bp, 15 predicted proteins | sample MGYA00382770_ERZ1066123 | MGnify/ENA primary metagenome ERZ1066123 (study PRJEB33369, sample SAMEA5778353) | biofilm metagenome | biome: Industrial cooling water; feature: Water cooling tower basin; material: Biofilm | place: United Arab Emirates | collected...
ACCTTTAATTTTCAGTCATTTAAAAAAGTCCAAATTCTAGCCGTTTAGAGTATAATTCAAACCCGTACAGGACACTGGCGCCTACATCCCCTGCATCGCACCTTCAGTTACTGGCAGGCTGACAGGTTTGCCGAGCGAGAAAACATGGGTAGTGATTACAGCCACCACACGGTGCGTGTAATTCATGAGGGCAAATTATACCGTGTCGATTCCAGTGGGAACCCCACAGAAATTTCTAAAGAGCAGAATTGGCAAGTACACCCTGACTACTACAACGCTCGGTATGTCCAGCAGCAGGATTGTGAGATTGAGAGTTGCTGCGAGTGCAGTTACCCAGTTTTCTGGAGTTGGCGCAACGTACATGGGGCGGGTGGTACAACAGTTCGGGACTGGCGAGCCGTTACTTGCTTGGTTGAAGATTCTGGGCGGGAAGTGTTCAAATGTCCTAACTGTAGATTTCCTTTGCTTGTAGAGGAAGAAAGTTGGACGGAAGGGTGCAACGAGGAGGAGGAAACGGACGATGATTGGTTCGATTGGGAAGAAATTCCTGACACGTGTAAAGGTTGCGCGTACTACAACACCAACAGTCGAATCTCCTGCGCGGTTCATCCTTCTGGCGCCGAAAGCGAGATGTGCCCTGACTGGTCGCCAGAACGATAATCTTAGCTGAACCTTCTGAATTTGAAGAAAGAAACAGCTTTAAAGCATGTATGAATTTTGTTTGCATACGTGCTTTTTCATCGCCAAAATTGACATCAATTATGAATATTGCGACAAATAAACTAATAGATGTAAAACAATGATAAAGCATATTCAGAAACTATTAGACCCCTTTGATAAATGCAGCTTGGAGTGCGACGGGTTAACTAGGGTTATTCACACAGTTTTGGTCAGGGAAGGGATTGAGCATAAAGTCTTTCTTGGACGCCTAACTGACGGAAAAACAAGCATTCCCCATTTATGATTGACCTAGCAAGCGGAGAACGGATTGACCACCGGGCTAAGATGTGGCTGAGTACGGGAAATGCGCCCCACGGAGTATTCGACCCCGCAGGTTTTCCCGACGCTCAATATATTGGAGAAGAGTTGGAAATAGCAGTATTATCCCCTAGAATATTTGCATTAATGACAGCAACATTTTGACTTTAATTGCAGTATCAATAGATTTGAGATGAAATAATTTCCTGCTTCTTACCGATTTATGTGCTTTTAAGTGATACTCCAGTTAAGGTTATTGTGCTGACAAGTTTATAATCCGACATTTAGGATTATTGGGCTTATAGAAAGTCATGGCTTCATTCAGCGTATATAAATCAATTCCTAGTCTATCGGCTATCACCAGTTGCAGAGCATCGCACATGTACAGTCGCTTCTTATCAATATTATATTTACTCATCACCACAAGGGCATCAGGAAAATCTTGTTTATTGTTTTCTAAGACTGTAAAGGTTTTTTGTAAATTTTCTAGATATTGAACGGCTACTTCTGAACCTAGAGTCTTTTCAATCAATTTTGATAGTTCCAACATAACCCACTCAATTATGCATTTCTCATGGTTTTGGAATAAGGTTTTGATTTGAGCGGTATATTTCTCTCCCTTCATCCACTCTAAAAATACGCTGGTATCAATCAATATTTTTGCCATAAAAGTAATTATCTAAATCTTGTGGTTGCAAATTCATAAATTCTTTGTTCTGTCGCATCAATTCGTGAATTTTATCCATCTCTGCCTCTGCTTGCTTGACACGCATTTCTTTCTCGCGAGCTGCTTGCAGGGCTTTTTCCTGTAATAGCTTAAAGGCTTCGGTAATCAACTCCCTAGGGGTTTTAGATTGCGAGTAAACTTCTAAAGCCAGTTCCAAGATTTGCTTTTCTTCCTTTTTCAGAAAGTAGTTACTGTGGATTGCGAGATTCATAATACATAATACATAATGTATATATAAATAATTAAATTATTTATTAGATTTGTCAAAATATAATGTATATTTAGTGGTAACAAAAAAGGCTTCCCAAAAATCAGAAGCCCATTAAATTTCTACTTGTGCAGCAGAATATTAGTAATTTAATCTGCCTATTGCAGCAGATATTAAATCAGAAATGTAAGCGCGCGCTGAAGTTACAAGTAAAGCATCTAGCAGTATCAAACTCCTAAAATATTTCCCCTTGAAAGGCGCAACCAATCGGCAATAAGTTGAACACCCGCTCAAACAGATGACATAACATGTGATGAATAGTGCCATCTACAACGTAGGTATGAATTATTGCCGTGTGCAAACTAGTCGATGCTTGAATGAGAAGCTTGAAAACTTCCTTCTCTTGCTGCTTGACTTTTTCGATTCTGCCTAATGTTTGCCTTGCCAGTTCTACAAACTTCTTCGCCTGTAAGCATTCGTGGACAGTCAATACATTCGTGTTCTTATTCTGCAAGAAACGCTTGATTTTGAATTCAGCCGCTCGCGCTTCTTTGTGGATAAGGCGAATCTCGTGAATAATGGGTTCCCAAACTATCTTGGTCATGCTTGTACTTGTCATACCAAAAATGTCTTTGTACTAATGGAGACCATGAAGATTTGTGCTTAGTAACTTGTGTTAGTACTCCGAAGGCAGCAGCAGAATTCTGTCAACCAAGTACAACTTGACTTCCGCTAAAGGAAAATCGGTGTAAGGAATCTTCTGAACCTGCTTCAATTGGTCACTGTCACTTCCGCACCACAAAACCCCTTTTCTATCCGCAACGCTTAGTTTCCAAATCTGAAAGGATTGCAAAGAAGGGTCTTTACGTAGCAAATTTGCCTGATGCGAGGCGATGGTATCCAGAAGCCAATGAGCGTTGCCGCGATCAGCTAAAAACTTCACACCGTCAGTGTAGACAAAAGCTTTTAACCAGTGGCTGTGAACTTCATCAGTTCCGCTGAATCCATTTAAATCATCTTGCGTTAGCATGAGATTGTCTCCTTTTTCGTCATTGAATTGGGGAACGAGGCGACTGGTCAACCTGTCAAAGTTCACAGTCGCCTTTGAAACTTTTGATTGGACTGCATTACTTACAAAAACACCAGCACTTGTTGAAGCGACTTGGGATTATGGTAAGATGCAGATAAAAAACTTGAATTAAGCTGTTATCTGACAACAACTCGTATTAGGCGCCGACTGAGGTTGAGCCAATCCAAAGCATCTTGGAGCGTTTTGAAGCGGTGGTGCAATCCGTCAACATTTACGCGGTAGCGGTTATGGCCGCAGCGATATTTTTCAAACCTCCAACCTAATTTGGCAAACTCTGCTTGTACCTGAGCGCAAGTTAGTTTCTCCTCTTTCTCAGTTGCAGATTGCACCGAGATATTACTGTCGGCATTTGATGCCAATTGCTTTGCTGGTGCTGCGTCCGTTTCGATTGTCCAAGGGGCGTTTTCATCTAAAAACTTTCGCGCATCCGTAATTGATTCAAAATCTTCAATGTCGGCGCCAACGATTCCAAGGTATTGAATTGTAACTTCATCCTCATTTGTGAAAGGTCTGGTTAAGATACTATTCAATCCCTGATACAGGGTTTCAGATGAACGTAGCTTGGCGCTTTCCATATCTATTTGCATTGATTGGGTGTTGCACTTGCGCGCTGTTTGCTGCATGAGTGCAGGCAGACCTATCAGGAAATCAAAAATGATTAAGGTGCAGCCAAAGTACCAAATCACCACAATACTTGAAGTAAGAAATGCTTGGATTGATTCCATTTTCTTAAATCCTTATTTAAACTGTGAACCGCGAAGCGAAGGAAAGGGTTGTTTCAGAAAAATAGGACGGTAAAAGCTTAGTACTGCGCTTACAATGGGTGGGGGTACTTAATAATGCGCTAATGGTCAAGCCCTGAATTGAGAAACTCTCTTGTGTATGCCAAATACCTGAAATAAGCGCACAAAATACAAACCTCTTAACAATGCTAATTACAGCAAATTCGGGAAAGGTAATTTACACAGCGTGCGGCAATTTCTACCCCAGCTTTTTATCCCTATCCGTAAACCATTATAACCGTAATGTAACAAGTTTAGAATTTCTGCTTCACAGTTTGTTACCCGTTTAGAATTTTGATTAACAAGCGCTTAATGCTCATCTATTTGCCTTACCAGTGGACAGAATGAGCTTATTTTATTACTCTAGCAGCGCACAAATGGCAAAGAGTACAGAACAGGAACTAGGCTTAGAAGGCAAAGCTTGGCATCTAGCAGAGTGGGGATTAGGTTTGGTTCTAAAAATCATTGCTCAATTAATTTTTAATATTGGTCTAAAACTGTGGAGGCTGCTTAAATACATCCTCTTTGGCTTCATCTACAAAAAAATTGTGTACGGGAACATAAACGGTCGGGAAATTTTTGACACCCTCCAAGACCGAGATTTACAAACCATTATTATCGGCAAACCCGGCACTGGAAAAACTGCACTTGGGGCTAGTATTGCCATTCAAAGTATCAGTAACGGCACGGCTGGTATCGTTATTGACCCGCATGGAAACCCCTTTGAACGCAAGGAAACTAAAAAGGGGTTGGTGGTCAAAATCTTTGAAAGAGCTTGGGACGTTAAAAGAGTCGTGTTTTTATCAATTACCCATCAGAAACAGCGAGTCATCGGCTTTAATCCTTTGTTTGGAATTGGGTCGATTGACGCTCTCAACGCTTTGCGGGACGAATTGATGGAATCTATTTTTCACGAAGTGTTAGATAGTGACGGTTTTCAAGTAGCTAATGAGGCAAAATTTCTCCTGACAAGCACCATTTACGCTCTCAATTGTTATCGGGATTGGCTGAAAAAGTTCAAAAAATATAATTCAGAGCAAATCAAAAGTATTTTGTTCAGCCACCAAATCACCATTAACGATTTAGCCCTGCTCAAACCGAACGGTCGCTTAATTGATTTGTTTATTACCCTGCTGGGGAACACGCAAAGTAAATACTATCGTCCTGATTTATTGGAAGAATGGCAGAACATCAAGACTAAAAAGAAGTTTGACGCGGGGCTACTGGGTGCTATTGGCAGACTTGAAAAGCTGGTAGCCACCACGCAGGGAGAATTATTCTTTGAATCCAGTGGGTTTAATTTCATTCAAGAGAGGCTACGGGGGAAGTTTGTACTGTGCGACACTTCGGGTCTCAATCAGTTCACGCGAAGGTGCATCTCGGAAATAGTTTACGTGCGCGTCAAGAGAATGCATCTGGATAATGTCTTTTGGAACCAAACTGAGTTTATGATTGACGAAGCTCCCGATATAGAGCTACCGAACTACAAAGAGATATTATCGCAGGGTCGCAAATTTCAACTGTCTCTGACCTGCATCTTTCAATACATGTCCCAGTTCGAGGATACCCGCACAGTGCAGGCACTCAGAAAAGCCGTGGGCAATAAAATTATTTTCACCAGTGAAGAAACAGAATTTGATATTCCTAAAGACAAGCTGGCACGCCAACCCAAACGAGAATGCACAATTCTCAACAGCAAGGGTAGGTTTGAAGGGGTGAAAACTGGTGAACTACCCAAAATCAGAAGACAAGTACAATTTACGGAACGGGGAGTAGCTAAAAAAGAATTGCAAGCGCGCATGATGGCTAAAAAGTTGGATATTTACAGCTACTTCATGAAGGTCTGAAATGCCGCGCGCATTCAAGATTTCGTGAAGTAGTAGTAAAAACATTCATCGCACCATAACCAATTTATTTCATCAACATTTTGCCGTTTAATTATTTCTATTTTTATATGTCTTCTCCTTTTATGTTCGCCAAGCAACTTGGCTACGGTCATTTTTTACAATCCGCCCTCATAGCACTCAGTTTCACCACAGCTTTAGAAAGCAGAGATGTTCGCATGGTGGTTACTGGGCTTGTGCGCCAAGATTTTCTCTACGTCAGCAACTTGAAAACCAGAGGTTGGCTGCGTCCCAAGGAGCGCTACCTTTACCTAACTTCTAAAGCTCAACATCTAGTCAGTAAATCTCCCGTGGACTTAATCCGAAATAAAACCGGGGGAGATGCTAAGATGCACCACGAAATTCAACTGACACGGGCACTGTTCGCCTGTCTCGTGCATTTGAACTTAGAGAACGTGTTGCAAATCAAAAAGCAGAAAGGGAATGGTACAACACCCTACTTTCACGATTTAACCATTGTCAGTAAATCCCAAAGTTTTCAAAAATTCAAAAAATTGTAGCCTAGAATACAATTTATCTCAGAATAATCTTAACTATTAATTAGATTTACTTATAACTAATTTCTTCTATAAATAAACATTAAATCAAATTTTAGTATATAAAAACTAACAAACCATATTCAATTACGGTGAAAGGTCTTGGGTTTTGCCAAGACCTTCATGACAGGCGCCGAAAAAATAAGAAATTCACGTCCGCTACTCGCTCAATTACATAGAAGTAGTCGTTTTTAATGACTTATACGTGCGTGATTAATAACCTTACAAAATCAATTTCATGTTTAGAATATTCTCGAACATTTGAATTAAAATAGTTTAGGTAAAAACCAATATTGAGCGGCTTAATATGAGAATTTTAGTTCTAAATTATTAGAATATCTATGTTTCAAAAAAGCTTGATTATTTCCCTTATTCTTAGTGAGAAAAAAGGAAGAAATTTATTTTATAGTAATTGTTAATTATTAACGTTAGTAATATATAGCGTTTCTAATTAATTTAGAAAAAATAATGCTGATGTGAACAATAACAAATAACACAAATAATTTAGAAATGGTATATAACTAATATTAATCAGACGGAATATAAACATTTCTTGCAGTTTTATATTTCTCTTCAACTGTTTGCCTTAAAAAGGCTAGCATTTGCTTAAGTCCAAAGAGCTTACTATAAACTAAACGTCTACCTTTGCGAGCGCGACTAATTTTAAACCAAAGCAAATAAACCCAAATATTAACTAAAATAAAAGATATTCCAACAAATAGTAATCTTAAAGCGGGTTTTTTATTATTTGTTCTAATACGGCATAAATTTTTTAGTCTATAACTGCTTTCAATACCAAATCTTTTTCGGTAATCTTCATGTACGTAAGTTAAATTAATCTTTACATCAAAAACAACATAAGCGAAATACTCTACTCCACGTTTTTTTCTTTTCCCTTTCCTATATTTACAAACAATCCATAAGTCAAAAGTTACATCATCATCTTTACCTCTACTCATAGTATAAGTTGTCTTATAACTACTTCTACCATTCAGAAATTGTTTAATTCCTTTTTTCTTGCCTCTTCTTATTGCTGGCATTATAAAGGGTAATTTTAAAGCTTTTAACCATCTAATCACAGGAACATTAAAAAAGCCTCTGTCTAGGTAAAGAGTTTTTATATCTATATTTAAATTGCTAAGGGAAGCGAGTAAATTAGTTATAATAGCAACACTAGTATCATACCAACGAACTCCCCGAATAGCCAGTGTCACTCTTTTATTTCTTGTCAATACATATACAGTTGCGTAAGCGTAAAAAGAATTAGTACCGGATTTTGCCTCACTTCTATAAATGTAATCTTCTTCATCACTATTTGGCTTTCCATAGTATGCAATTAAATTTAAGTCAATTGCAATTTTATGACGACCTTTTTTTATTCTTTGAGGAATTCGACTTTTTAAAGCTGAGTTAATTTGTTGCTCTACCTTTTCAAAGTCATTAATCTTATCCAAATGATACCTAATATCGTTTCCACATGGGCTTTCATTTAAAACTTTACTTGTATTTTCAATACTATCTCCAATACTCGCCGCTCTCACTAAAATTTCAAAAAGATTCTGTTGATTAGTTGCTCCTTGAGTCTCAATATTAAAATTTTCTGTTAAACAACTTATAACTTCATCAAGTGTTTCTAAATCTGTAAGAGCTAGTTGTTTCGCTGTCATAGTCCTAAAATAATAGATGGCACCCGTAATTTTATTGAAAACCAAAATATTTTATTCGTGCATTGAATCAATTATTTTTTATTACAATTAAACCTAAAAAAATAAAATTAATTCGCGTTTTTATTACGCGAATGTTTTTGCTTTTCATTTCTTTCTTTCTCTTCGTATAAATCAAGCCAACCTTGCTTAATCGTATTAATCATACGTTCAAGAGCATCGATTTTTACACGTCGAGTTAAACATATAACAGCTTCGTTGTATGCGGTGCTACCAGGCTTTCCTAAGTGTTTGTATTTAGAAAACTTTGAAGGGTCGCCTTGCTCTGGAAAAACAGCTTCTTTACATTGTATTTTATAGTACCAGTAAATATCGCTCTTGCCTTTTACCTGGTAACGCAGAATCCAGGAGTCCGCTGGCGCCAGAGGACCAGACTCGGCTATCTGCTTAATCTCACGTTCAAGATTTGACATTAATGCTGCAAGAATGTCAGCACGCATAATAATGTCTTCTTGGGAAGAAGATAATTTTTTTGACATTTCATAAAACCAAACTACTTTATTCGCGCATAAAATTCGCGAATATAATTATCTTATTGTAAAAATACTTCTATAGGTTGAGAATTAACTAAAAAATATAAATCTTCATGAAAATAAATACTTGTTTGAACAATAATTATAGTAATAACTATCAAGTTTCTAGCATACTCTTCAGGCGCCTAAAACTAAAATACGCAACCTATTTTCATAAGTTTTAATTATCTATTAAGTGCTTTTAATCACATTTATATACGGATATCAACAGCGTTCAGAAAAACTTTGAGATTTACTGACAGTAATTGCTGAGACTTCCACGTATGGAACGACACTTAAACCTCGCACTTGTCCATCAAGAACAGAACCAAAAACAGGAGCGCTTAGTCTCGAACAAGCAAAAATGTATTTTATCTGTGATAACGAATGGCAGAACGGAACTCCTGGTCAAGTTAGCCCTACTAGTTCTATAAAACTTATTGACAATCTTAACCTTAAAGTTGCCCCACGCTCGCGTCCATTCAACCAAAATGACTTTACATATACTCGTTATCAAGGGGGAAAAATTTTAGCCATCGATACAGAAAAACCTGTATATGATATCAGGGGCAGCTACGACAGTTATACTTGCTTTGAAATTAATCGTAGTTTTTCGGCTGGAAAAAACTGCGTGATTACTTCTTTTTATGACAGTAGCGGTATATGTTTCCGAGATACTTTTGACGAATGGCACTGTCGTATGAGGGGTAGGTCTAAAATGTTCCACAAGATGCCGCCGCCTGTTAAGCAAACAGCATTTCAAGCAGGCGCCTAAAATTTCATTGACGCTCCCCGGAATTGTGAAACGGCGCCCCGAAGCTGATGTGGTTATTTACCTAATCAAAAGCGTAAATACTTATAATAAATATAAATGTATTTGATACAGCATGAGGGGCGCTGAACCGCTCTAGAAATAGGTACTAAGCGTAAAAATCAATATCTTCTGGGTCTTCCCCTGTATAAGAAAGCTTTTACTAAGGAAGGAGCATCTTCTTTTTTTATAATTTTAACTTTTTTACCGTTGTAGTAAATGACTATATAAACACTATTATCTTCATAATCATAAACCGGATAATCACAAGTATAAACTGGAGATTTGTTAACTTTTTCTTTCATTTGTTACCCTCGCTGGGCGCCTGAGTTATGAGAATTTTACACTTTTATAGTGATGAGTTAACGGTGCCAGAACAAAAATTAAAACTGACGGGTAATTTATTGTAAGCACGCTTGTTATACGCACCTTCTCACAAAGAATTTTAAATATTGGCGCCAATTACTTTACCTACAAAGTCTTAAGTATTTAAGTATCCAAATGCACAAGTATGTAGATACGTACAAAGAACAGGCGCCTCCCATTGCTCCCCCAGTGTAAGGTAATTACTCAGAATCTGACTCAAAGATGGTATTCTGAGTAAGTTAACATTTGTATCTTCCAAAAATAGGATTTTTAAAGCTTTGTAAGTTACGTTTTTGATTAATTGCTTTTGTACTGTTAGCATTGACAGTGCCTGACTTTCAGACAAGTAAAAATGTTTTAATTTTGATTAATCTATGCGAATAACATTAATTGCTAATACTATTTTTGAAATAGGAATTGGTTGTATATTTCTTTTATTTCCAAGCTTGATTGTAAAGAATAATGAACTAGCTATTTCTTTTCTACGGGTAATAGGATGTGGTGCAGTGGCTTTAGGAATTTTGAGTTTTTTAATGTTAACCTCAAAAGAATCAGAAGAATTAAAACCAGGATTAATTACTTTATCTACTTTTCATTCTTTAGTAGTATTAGCTCTATTTTCTAACCTTACTAACGATATAACTAATTCAATTCTGATTATTGTACATTTATTGCTTGCAGTGTCGTTTATTAGCGTTACACGGAAGCGAATCGTATCGACATCGAAATAACAGGTAGCAGGCGCCCCTAAACAACTATAATAACGTGCCCTTTCAGTACGATTCGTATTTAAATACTACAGGCGCCGAACTCGTTCTTTTGTCTAAGTAAGAACTTATGTCTATTGAGTATTATTTGTATCAAAAATACTAAAGTTGGGATGAAACGCGCGTTTCTATTTTAAACTGACAACAGTACAAATAGAACAGCTACTTTAAAAATTTTACATACAATTCATGTAAGTGCTGAGAGGACAGGAGACTTCCAAATGACTCGTGGAATTCGCAATATTATAAGAAGAAAGTATAATGGCAGTTTATAAACATAACTTATGATTAGTAGTACACATCAAAAAAAATTAGAATATGGAGATTTTCAGACACCTCTCGAACTTGCTGTAAAGGTGTGTGAGAAACTAATTGAGCTTGGTGTAAATCCAGATGTTATTATTGAGCCTACGTGTGGAGTAG
>ERZ1066123.2088-NODE-2088-length-10808-cov-6.804985_pt1 | contig 10808 bp, 9 predicted proteins | sample MGYA00382770_ERZ1066123 | MGnify/ENA primary metagenome ERZ1066123 (study PRJEB33369, sample SAMEA5778353) | biofilm metagenome | biome: Industrial cooling water; feature: Water cooling tower basin; material: Biofilm | place: United Arab Emirates | collected...
GGGGTGTTCCCCTCACCCGGCCTTCGGCCACCCTCTCCCCCAAGGGGAGAGGGTCCGCAACGGGTCATCCCATCCCCGCGGACGGGGCGGGCTCCCACGACGAGTCGAACGGCACGTCCGCCAACTCTTCCGAGCCGCCGCTGTCGCGGAACAGGTGCATGACCCTGGCCCGGCTCAGGTCGTCGAAGTGCGGCTCGCGGTAGCCGGTGGCGCGGAACTTCTTCCCGGTCGGGGCGTAGTCGTGGATCATCACCTTGACCTTCGGCACGCCGCGGAAGTGGTGGTCCTCCGCGTGCCGCTTCCCGCCGTGGATGTCGTACAGCTCGAAGAGTTCGCGCAACACTTTCACGAGGTGCTTGGTGGAGACGCCGTCCTCGATGTACATCATGTCCACCTTCACGGCCCGCAGCATCGCGTGGAGCTGCTGCCGGGCGCGCGGCGGGAACACCTGGGCGAACGGCGGGCCGATCGGCCGCATCGACGGGGACCGGGTCGACCGGCCGCGGTCCGGGTCGACGCGGTCGAGGTTCATCACGAACCACCACTGCGGGGCGAACCAGTACCCGCCCCCCTTCTTGCCGCGGTCGGCCTTCGCCTTCTTGAAGAGGGTGTCGATCGCGCGGAACACCTGCCGGCGGACCTGGATCTCGTCCCGGCGGGCGAGGCGGTCCTTCACCCGGCCGCTGGTCAGGTCGTCGAGGCTCACTTTCAGCGGCCAGATCGGGTCGAACTCCGTCGCCTCGGACCGGTCGGCGGGGACGAGTTCGACGCGGACGGCGTCGCTGCCGGCGGGTTCCGGGTAGAGTTCGGCGGCCCAGCCCCAGTCGGCGATGACGCGGCCGGCGAGGGTCAGGTCGTCCGGGGAGACGCCGTCGCCGAGGCGGACGTTCACGGTCGGGGGGATGCGGCAGCCGGGGTCGAACCGGGTGATGTTTCTCAGCCAGACGGCGGCGAGCCCGACGCCGCCGGGGAGCAGGCTGGCGGCGACGGTGCCGAGCATCGCCGTGACGGGCATCGCGTCGGGGAGGTCCGTGCCGCCGAACAGCCGGCCGCCGCACGCGGACAGGAGCAGGTTGAAGACGACCAGTGCGATCGCCGCCACCGACCCGGCGAGGAGCCGCTTCAGGGTGACCGCCCGGACCGGCCGCCGCGGGCCTTTCCGCCAGAGGATCGCCGGGTCCGGCCCGGACGCCCGCGCCGCCACCAGCATCGCCCCGGCCGCGACCGCGAGGCAGAACCCCAGGATGAGGACCGTCGGCACGAGGTTGGCGATCAGGAGGACGACGAACCCGTACCCGAGGGCGAGGGCGAACTCGTGCGACCGGCCGCGGACGATCAGGAGGGGCACCGCCAGCCCGGCGGCGGCACACGCGAGCAGCCCGGTCCAGACGACCATGAGTGCGACGAGGTATGCGAGGTAGGACACCTGAACGGCGGGCTCCCGCCAGCCGCCGGGGGAGAAGTACCAGCCCGCCCCGGCGAGCCCGGCCCACGCGCCCGCGACGGCGAAGATGCCCCACACGCCGCGCGGGGTCTTCCGCGGGTACGGCGGACTGCCGCGCAGGTCGACGCCGTGGTCGTACTTCCGCTTGTCGATGCGGACCGCCCAGCGCTTCGCCTTGCGGACCGTCCAGTCGACCCACCGCAGCCGGCGGGCGCGGTGCCAGTAGACCGTCCCCGCGACGGCGGCGGTCAGGGCCAGCCCGGCGACCGCGTCGAAGGCGTCCGACGCCGCGGCCCGCCCGGCGACTTCGAGGCCGGCGAGGGCCGCGACCAGCAGCACGGTGAAGCAGGCGTTGGCCGACGGGACGAGTCGGCGGAAGTCCGGGAGTGACGGCGCGAGGAGCTTCATGCGGTTCATCTCAGCACGGGCACGGGCCGCCGCCAAACGGAATCCGGCGCGGGTTCGAGAGAGGCGAGCGGGTGCGCCAGTCCGGGCGGTGCGGCCGGACGAGTTTGACACCGCCGCCCCATTCTAGGCGCGCGTCGCCCGTGTCGGATGACGAGTTTCGCGCGGGAATCCCTCGTCACCCTCACGGGCGACGCGCGCCCGGACCGCTACGCCCCCGCCTTGACCAGTTGCCGCGCACACGCCGCCGCGCCGATGAAGCCCGCGTCCGAGCCGAGCTGCGCGAACCGGATCTGGACCTTGCTGGCGGGGTAGCTCAGGCCGTACCGCGCGACGTACTCCTTGATCTTCGCCAGGAACGGCTCGCCGGCGGCGACCATGCCGCCGCCGAAGACGATCAGTTGCGGGTCGATGGTGGCCATCATCGCGCACGCGCCGAGGGCCAGGTAGTACGCCGTGTCGTCGACGATCTGCTGGGCGAGGTGGTCCCCCGCGGCGGCGACCTCGAAGATCTCCTTCGAGTTCATCTCCGTCCCGTCGCCGTCCCGCAGCAGGTCGCGGAGCCGGGTCGGGCCGCGGTACGACGCCAGTTCTTCCCGGGTGCGGGCCACGACCGAGGTCGCGCTGCCGTAGGCTTCCAGGCACCCGCGGCGGCCGCACCCGCAGAGCCGGCCGGTCGTCGGGAGTTCGATCCGCAGGTGGCCGATTTCCCCGCCGTGGCTGTGCTCCCCCTCGATCACCTTGTCGTCGATGATGATGCCGCCGCCGATGCCGGTGCCGAGCGTGAACAGCACCATGCTGCGGAACTCGCGGCCGGCCCCGGTCCAGAACTCGCCGAAGGCGGCCGCGTTCGCGTCGTTCTGGAACGCCGTCGGCTTGTTGAACACCTTCCGGATGTGCGCCGGCACCGGCACGTTCCGCCACGGCTTCAGGTTCGGCGGGTCGAGGATCAGCCCCAGCTTGATGTCCATCAGCCCCGGCGTGGCGACCCCGATGGCGGCGACGTCCGCCATCGTCAGCCCGGCGGCCTTCACCGCCTGCCGGATCGCGTCGCACATCGTTTCGAGCCCGCGCTCCTGCCCGAGTTCCGGCTGGGTGGGCAAGGAAACGGCCGGCGACACGTTCCCGGCGTCGTCCACGACCGCCGCCTTCATCGTGGTCCCGCCGACGTCGAGCCCGACGTACTTCGGAAGATCGGCCATGTCTCCGTCCCGGTCCGGGTGTGGGGTGTGAGGATGCGAGCGGGTAGTTTAGGGCGCGGTCGGCGTTGCGTAAGCCCGTGCCGGCACTTCGGGCACGGGCCGGAAATCCGACAACCACCTGTTGCTCGGCCGAACGGCAGTCGGTATACCATCAAATGCCTACCCACTCCCGCGTCCACATCGGGCGGGGCTTATTGACGGTACACCTTATTTCCAGGAGCAGGACATGCGGATGCTGTTCGCGCTGTGCGTCGGGGTTGCGGCCCTGTCGCTGGCTGGCCTGACCGCCGCGGCCGACGAAAAGGAAAAGACCTTCAAGGGCAAGCTGGTGTGCGCCAAGTGCACCCTCAGCGAAGCCCCGAAGTGTACCCACGCGCTGAAGGTGAAGGAAGGCGACAAGGAAGTGATCTACTACGTCGACGACAAGAACAAGGACCACAAGAAGGTGTGCCCGGCCGGCACCGAACTGGACGCCGAAGTCACCGGCAAGCTGGAAGAAAAGGACGGCAAGAAGACGATCGTCGGCGCGAAGGTCACGCTGAAGTAACCGGCTCGCACCCGCGACCGCACGAACGCCGCCCGGAACCGGGCGGCGTTCGCCGTTTACGCCCGCCCCCGGCGGTACGGGGTGACGTGAACCCCGCGACCGTCGGCGAGCGGTTCGGTGTGGGAGGGGGAAACCATTTCAGTCGGTTCATTTCTGTTGAACGTATCCGATCAGCGGACCAAGAATCGTCCGCACTTCATTGAGATAGTCTGCCAGTCCGTTCATTTCGCCCCATTTACGAAGCGCATCGGTAGGTGTCAGACTCCAACATCGGCGTTCACGCTCCCAGCGGCCGCCGGACAACTTGCGAAGGACGCGCTTCGGACTGCGGTCGGCGGTATCGTCCTTGCATGCCGTCAGTTCGTGGCTTCGCTCGCAGGGGTGAAATCCCAACCTCTTCCGCTCATCTTCGACCACTTCCTCCTCCTGTGCATCCGGCTGAAATCCGCAGAGAACCCAGGCTTCGCGTTCCACGATTGCGAGCCCGATGATGATGGGCGTTCCGTGTTTCTCACTTCGGGCTTGCTCCAACCCGATGCGGCGAGCGGGTTGGTCGTCCCGGTCGCGGATCAGCAGGATGGCGTCCAGGTCAGGGGCGACTTTCCGGAGGAAGAGAATCGCCCTGCGAGCGGCCGTTGCATCGGGTTCGCCCGGTGCGCCGTCGAAGTGTCCGTGGGCTTTGATTCCGATTGCGGCCGCGAGCCGTGGAATGGTCTTCCAAGACAGGCGTTCGCCGGTGGGCACCCGCATCACCCATTCGCGGGCGTCTCCGATGGTGTCTTCCAACCAATCGATCGTCTCCACCAGCACGCGATCCGCGAGTTCGGTCGCGGTCGTGAAGTCCGATTCCGCTTCGTGGACGACGGCGAAGCGAAGGGTCACGCGGGCACCCCCTGTTCGACGAGCCACTTCTCCCCAAAGAGGCTCCACATCTCGCCGGGGGTCATTTCGTCTTTCCACTTGGGAAAGTCCGGGTGACTGGAGAGCGGAGCGCAGAGGGTTGAGCCGTCATCTTTCAGGAACGTCATGCGGACTTCGTTTGTCTCCATGCAATCGAGCATGTACGGGGAGTGGGTGGTCGCGATGATCTGGAGATCGGGATTTGTCTCTAACAAGCCGCGCAAGAGTGTGATAAGTTCTTTTTGGGCTTTCGGATGGAGACCGCGGTCCAGATCATCAAGCAGGATAAGGTTTGGTCGTCCGTGAGCATGGAGTGCGGCCAACAACCCAAGAACAAGGAGTGTCCCTTCACTAATCTGCGCAGCAGAAAGCGAATCGGCACCGACAGTGTCAAACAGCAGCGACGGCGGCTGAAAGATGTTGACCGCTTTGGTGTGCCGGAGGCGACGAATGGAAGGGATGATTCGCCGGAGGTCCGTTTGAAGCGCCTGCCACGAATCCGGGTCGTTGAGAGCCATGCTTGCAAGCGCCGAATGAAGCCCGGCCCCGTCGGGGGACATCACGGTTGAATCGGGTTTCACAGGGTCAGGACCAGGTTGAACCAACCGCGATGCTTCCAACCGAAGGACTACGGAATCCGGTAGCGGACAAGATTCCGCCGATTCAGGCGTCCATGGCTTCGCGTCCGTGGCGGACAAGTCTGACGAAACACTCCACCCACCGCCGTTTAAATGCGATAAATGGTAGGGGGCCGCAACTGCGAGAGTCGACCGAACCCGATAACGATACGCTTGGCCTCCACTCACTCCTATCAATTCCACCTGTTGTTTCGCACCGCGACTCAAATATTGTCCAAGCTCATTGTCGCGATTCAGATCTGTAACTCGAATCAATCGACACAACAAATCCATCGCCTGCAATATACTCGACTTCCCCGACGCATTCGGGCCAACGAACACCGTGAAACGCTCCAGGTCGACGGTCACGTCCCGGAGCGATTTGAAGTTGCGGATGGTTACTTGGTTCAGCATCGCACGGCCCCCTGGCCTGTAGTTTACCCCACCGCCGCCACCACCGCGTCGCCCATTTGGACGGTCGTCGCCTTCCCGCCCAGGTCGGGGGTCTTCACGCTGCCGCCGACAAGCACCTTCGACACCGCGTCGCGGACGGCGGCGGCCCCCTTCGGCAACCCGAGGTGATTCAGCATCAGCCCGGCGGAGAGGATCGCGGCCATCGGGTTCGCGATGCCCTTGCCGGCGATGTCGGGGGCGGAGCCGTGGATGGGCTCGAACATGCTGGGGAACTTCTTCGTCGGGTTCACGTTCGCGCTCGCGGCGAGGCCGATGCTGCCCGTCACGGCGGCGGACAGGTCCGTCAGGATGTCGCCGAACAGGTTGCTGGCCACGACCACGTCAAACGTCTCCGGCCGGCGGACGAAGTCCATCGCACAGGCATCGACGAGCAGCGAGTTCGATTGCACGTCCGGGTATTCTTTGCGGACCGTCTCGAACACGTCGTCCCACAGGCTCATGCTGTAGACCTGCGCGTTCGACTTCGTGATGCTCGTCAGCTTCTTCCGCGGGCGGGTGCGGGCGGCGTCGAAGGCGGCCCGCAGGATGCGGTCGCACCCCTTGCGGGTGAAGACGCCCGTCTGCACCGCGACTTCGTTCTCGGTGCCCGCGTAGAGGTGCCCGCCGACGGGGGCGTACTCGCCTTCGGTGTTCTCGCGGTAGACCAGCATGTCGATCGAGCCGGGGGCCTTCCCGACGAGCGGACACGGGACGCCGGCGAAGAGGTAAGCCGGGCGGAGGTTGACGTACTGGTCGAACTTGCGGCGCATCGGCAGCAGGAGCTGGTGGACGGGGATCTTGTCGGACACGTCCGGGTGGCCGATGGCCCCGAACAATATGGCGTCGTGCTTCGCCAGCGTGTCCCAGCCGTCGTCCGGGAGCATCTTGCCGTGCTTGACGTAGTACGCGCTCGACCACGGCAGGACGTTCCACTGCAACTCGCCGCCGTCGAGCCGGGCGGCCTTCTCCGCGACGCGCACGGCCTGGTCCGTGACTTCCGGGCCGATGCCGTCGCCGCCGATGACCGCAATCCGATGAACCGCCATTGCTCAATTCCTGCTGTTGGGGTATCCGCCAAGTTTCAGGTTTCACAGTTACAGGTTTCAAGGTCCGGCGAACCCGCACGTCCGGGACGACCGCCACTTGAAACGCGGAAACTAGAAACCTGGAACCCGGAGAGGTTGGACGGAACCGGGTTCGTGTGGGCAAAGTTTACAAACCGACCCGGCAACCGGCCGGGGAGGAGTCACAGAGGCGGGCGGCCTATGCTCCCCCGCAGGGTTTCCATTCCGAATTCCCTCCACCAACTGCGGTTCGCGGTCGTGGTGCTGGCGTGCGCCGTCGGGTTCGCGTCCGGGTGCCGCAGCATCGGCGGGGGCGGCAAGTCGAAGGACGCGACGCCGGTCGGCCGCAACACGGACCCGCTCCTCGGCGGCGGCCGCATCCCGCCGCAAAACCTGCCCATCCCCGGCCGGGACGCCTACGGTGCCCGCGAACGGCGCGACCCGCTCCTCGGTTCGCCGACCGGCGGCCGTCTCTCCGAACCGACGGAACGCACCGACCGCACCAGCACCCCGCCGGAAGAGAAGGCCGCGAAGGCCGGCGACCCGTACCGCCCGAACAAGACGACGACGAACGCCGCCCTCGCCGCCCGGATGCCGACCGACGACTCGACGCTGTCGATCGACGCCCGGCCGGAAGCTCGCCCGGCGGGGCGCGGCCCGGTGCCCTTGAAGCCGTCCGATGACGCCACCGCGACCGGGGGCTGGACATTCGACCAGATCGTGACAGAATTGAAGCGGTACGGCGCGGCGTGCGGCACCCCCGAGCGCGACGCCGAGGGCTACGTCGTCCGCGCGGACGTCCCCCTGGACGCCGACAAGACGCGGTTCCGCCGGTACGAAGGGGGCGGCACGACCCCCGCCCTCGCCGCGAAGCAGGTGCTCGATCAGGTCCGCGCCGATTCGGGTGGGAAGTAGCTTTTCCTCCCCTCTCCCCTTGGGAGAGAGCGGTTGGGGGTGAGGGGAAGACACTGCTACTGCAGGAAGCATCTTCCCTCGTGGACCCTTCCCCTCACCCGGCCTTCGGCCACCCTCTCCCCCAAGGGGAGAGGGTCAAATTCCTGGCGTCACCTCACCCGCTTGAACTCGACGCCCTGAAACTCGACGCCGCTCACCGACCCGTCGGCCGCGAGGCGGAACGTCGCCTGCCCGTCTTGCCACATGTACGGCCACAGTCCGGTCTGTTTCGGAATGTGATAAGTGTCGTAATGGAAGTGCTCCATCACTTCGGTATACATCGCATACTTCATCACGAGCTTGTCGCCGTCCGCCGCGAACGTCACCTTGCCGTACCCCGGATGCTCGTACACCCCGGCCACCGCCTTCGCGGGAACGCTCGGCGAAGTCCCCTTCTTCTGCTTCGCGAGTCGCTTTTCGTTCTCGCCGTCGAGCAGCTTTTCCAGGCCCTCGACCGCGTCCTGGTGCCGGCGGTTCCAGTCCACGTCCGGCAGGCCGTGGAGCAGGTCCACGATGCGATACCCCAGCGCGAACGGCAGCGGCGACCGGTGGCGGTTGTTCAACACGACGATGCCGAGGTTCGACTTCGGGACGAGCAGCACGAACGACGTGAATCCGTCGATCGAGCCGCCGTGGTGGACGAGCTTGAGCCCGCGGTAGTCCGCGACGAACCAGCCGAGGGCGTAGGTGCTTTGCACGGTGAAGTCGTCCGTCACGGCGCGAATCGGCAGCGGGACCGACACGGAAACCGGAGCGTGCGTCTGGGCGAGAACCGCCGCGTTCAGGATGCGCTTGTCCCCGAGTTTCCCGCCCGCGAGCTGAAACCGGACCCACTGCGTCAGGTCGCGGGCCGTCGAGTTGATGCCGCCGGCCGGGGCCGTCGCGTCGAGCGGGAAGAACGGGATTTCCTCGACTTTTCCGTCCGACTTGCGGAGGTGCGGCCTCGCGAAGTTGTCCGTCTTCTGGGTTTCCGCGACGCGAAAGTTCGTGTCCTTCATCCCGAGCGGGTCGAGAATCCGGGTGCGGACCACGTCCTCCCACTCGGCCCCGGCCGCGTTTCCGACGGCGAGCCCGGCCGCGATGAACATCAGGTTGTTGTACTGCCACTCCGCGCGGAACCCCTTCGTGGGCGGCACGAACGCCGACCGGCGGACGAGTTCCTCGCGGCTCCAGTCGCGGTTGTGCCAGAGCAGGTCGTGCCGCGGGAGCCCGGTGCGGTGGGTCAGCAGGTCGCGGATCGTCACCTCGCGGTCAGCCGTCCCGTCGTCGAGCCGAAACGACGGCACGTGCTTGCGGACGGGGTCGTCCCAGCCCATCTTCCCCTCCGCGACCAGTGCCGCCGCGGCCGTCGCGGTGAACGCCTTCGAGCACGACGCGATCGGGAACAGGGTATCTGGCGTGACTTCTTTTCCGCCGAGCGAGCGGGTGCCGAAGCCCTTCAGGTACGCGACCTTGTCGTCCTTCACGATCGCGACCGCCGCCCCCGGCACGTCGAAGAATTTTCGGGCGCGTTCGACTTCCTCGTCGATGGTTTTCGGGTCGAACTCCTGCGCTTGGGAGGCGGATGCGAACGCGACGAGGACGCAGGTTAGTAGCAACCGCATGACGTGGCTCCACAATCGAAGGAAGCATTTCACCACAAAGGCACAAAGATCACACAAAGGGACACAGAGAAGAGAAGCAGCATCCCGAATTTCTTTGTGGTTCTTTGTGTGATCTTTGTGCCTTTGTGGTGAAATCTGTAAGCCAGTCAACCGGCAGCGACTTCCGGCGGAGCGGCAATCGCCCGTGTTCGCCAGTTCCACAACACCCCGCGCCGAGGGGCGACCAGCAGCGAGACGACGACGAACGCCGTCGCGCAGAGGACGATCGTCGGCCCCGTGGGGACGGGCCGGCCGCGGTCGCTGAGGGCGTGGCTCAGCAGCGTTCCCGCCACGCCGGCGGACGCCCCGAACGCGGCGGCGAGCAACGTGACCCGCCCCAGCCGGTCCGACCACTGTCGGGCCGCGACCGCGGGGGCGACCACGAGGGCACTCATCAACACGACGCCGACGGCTTGCAATCCGACGACCACGCCGACGACCACGAGCGTCGTCAGCAGCAAGTCGAGCCGGCGGGCGGGAAGGCCCAGGCTGGCGGCGAAGTCCGGGTCGAACGCGACGGCCTTGAGTTCCTTCCAGTACAGCGCGAGGACGAGCACCGCGAACCCGCCGAACCCGGCGATGGCCCAAAGGTCGTCGGCCCGCATGATCGCGGCCTGGCCGAAGAGGTAACGCTCGAGCCCGTGGTTCGCCGCGCCGGGGACGTGCTTCTTGATGTAGGTCATCAGCAGGATGCCGAAGCCGAAGAAGACCGCGAGCGCCCCGGCGAGGGCCGTGTCGAACGGGACGCGCGTCCGCCGGACGATGCCGCCGACGGTCGCCATCGCCACCCACCCGGCGACCCCTGCTCCAATTGCCAGCAAGGCCGGTTCCCGCATTCCGAGCAAAAACGCGACCGCCACCCCCGGCAACGCCGCGTGCGAGACCGCATCCCCGACGAGACTTTGCCGCCGCACAACGGCAAACGTGCCGACCGCCCCGGTAACGGCCCCGAGCCCCCCGGCCCCGAGGGAGACAGTTTGCACGGACGGGTCGGCGAGCAGTGACAGGAAGGTGTCAGTGGGCATGAAGTGAAGTCTATCTCTTTGTGACTTCCAGCAAAGTGCTCCCATTGATTCCGATCAATGCCCGTGCCCCACGTCGAACGGTATCGCCAGCGAGAAGAAAGTCCTCTTGAAGCACGCCAAGCGGAGATTCAGCAACTTCGACTTTGGTGAATCCGGCCGCGATCGCCGCAGTCACCAGTTCCGGTGACTTGATTGTGCTTTCATCCCAAGTGATGTTGGCACCCTCGATCTCAAGAAATGTGAGAAAGATGAATTGCACGATCTCAAGCCCCCGGCAGTTCCAGGCGGAAGCACGCGCCGACGCCGCCGTCGGCGGGGCGGTAGCTGAGGGTGCCGCCGAGCATGTCGGCCCACTGCTTCGCCAGGGCGAGGCCGAGGCCGGCACCGCCGGTGTGGGCGTTGGATTCCTTGCCGCGGCGGAACGCCCGGAAGATGCTGCCGCGTTCGCGGGGCGGCACGCCGGGGCCGCGGTCTTCCACTTCGAAGATCACCCGGCCGCGCTGACCCGGCTTCGCCCAGACCCAGATGCGCGGGTCGGCGGCGTCGCGGGCGTA
>ERZ1066123.2090-NODE-2090-length-10805-cov-44.030884_pt1 | contig 10805 bp, 9 predicted proteins | sample MGYA00382770_ERZ1066123 | MGnify/ENA primary metagenome ERZ1066123 (study PRJEB33369, sample SAMEA5778353) | biofilm metagenome | biome: Industrial cooling water; feature: Water cooling tower basin; material: Biofilm | place: United Arab Emirates | collected...
GATCCGCTTCATCCACGACGTGTTCTTCGGCGGCGAGCCGAAGTGCGTCAACGGCGCGCCCCACGAGCCGCCGCGCTTCATGCGCGTGCCGGTGGAAGTGCTGGTGCTGATCGTGCTGGCCGTCGGCCTGCTGCCCAACCTGACCATCGGCGAGCTGCTCGCCGTGGGCGCGCAGGGCGCGCTGAACGGCCCGCTGCCCGAGTACACGCTCGCGATCTGGCACGGATTCAACGTGCCGCTGCTGATGAGCGTGATCGGCCTTGGTGGCGGCGTGGCGCTGTGGGCCTTCCTGCACCGCATCGGCGCGCTGCGCGCCGATCCGAGGGCCTCGCTCGGCAAGCGCGCGTTCGACCTCGGCCTCGCCGCCCTGGTCGGCTTCGCCACCGCGGTGACGCGGACGCTCGAGAACGGACGACTGACGCACTACCTGGCCTGGGTCGTGGTGCTCGCCGCGGCCGCCGGCGCGGTGGCCTTTTCGTCCGGCGCGCCGTTCGGCGACCGGCCCACGCTGCCGGCCACCTGGGGCGCCTGGACGCTCTGGGCCGTGGCGCTGGCCGGCACGCTGGCGGCGGTCGTCGCGCACCGCCACCGGCTGGTCGCGGTGCTGCTGGTGGGTTCGGTGGGCCTGTGCGTATCGCTCGCGTTCGTGCTGTTCTCCGATCCCGACCTGGCGCTGACGCAGCTGATGGTCGAGATCCTGTCGATGCTGCTGATCCTGCTGGCGCTTCGGCACCTGCCGGCGCAGTCGCCGCCCGAACGCGCGCCGCTGCGGGCCGGTGCGCACGCGGTCGTGGCGCTCGCCGCGGGCGCGGTGGTGGGCGGGCTGGCGTATGCGCTGCTGACCCAGCCGGTCAACAGCATCGCCGACTACTTCCTCCGCACCAGCAAGACCGAGGGCGGTGGCCTCAACGTCGTCAACGTGATCATCGTCGACTACCGCGCGCTCGACACCCTCGGCGAGATCACCGTGGTGGGGATCGCCGCGGTCATCATCGCCGCGCTGCTGTCGCCCGCGCGCCCGGGCGTCGACGTTCCCGTGCCCGGCGGACGGTCGCCGCTGCTGCAGCTGGCGGCGCAGTGGCTGCTGCCCTTGGGCGCCGCGGTGGCCGTGCACGTCTTCATGCGCGGGCACAACGCGCCCGGCGGCGGGTTCATCGCCGCGCTGGTGCTGGTGGCGGTGTTCTACGTGCAGGCGCTCGCCCACGGCGCGTCGCGCGCCGAGTCCATGCTGCCGCGCGACTGGACGGCCTGGATCGGCGTGGGGCTGCTCACCGCGCTGTTCACCGGCCTCGGATCGCTGGCTTTCGGCCACCCCTTCCTCACCAGCAGCACCCCGTACGTCGCCATCCCCGGGCTGGCGTGGCTGGGCGAGGTGCCGCTCGCCAGCGCGATGGGCTTCGACCTGGGCGTGTGGATCGCGGTCACCGCCGCGCTGATGCTGGTGCTGGTGCTGCTGTCGCGGATGCAGCGCTTGGAGAACGCGCGATGAGTCTGGAATTCCTGCTGGCATCGGCCATCGGCGCCCTCGCGGCGGGTGGGTTCTGGCTCGTCCTGCGGGCACGGACTTTCGACGTGATCCTCGGTCTGACGCTGCTGAGCTACGCGGTCAACCTGTTCCTGTTCGCCGCGGGGCGCCTCAATCCGGGCCGCACGCCGCTGCTCAAGGAGGGCGTGGCGCCGCTGCTGGCCAACTACACCGATCCGCTGCCGCAGGCGCTGGTGCTCACCGCCATCGTGATCAGCATGGCGATGACCGCGCTGCTGCTCGTCATGGCGCTGCGCTCGCACGCCACCAGCGGCAGCGACCACGTCGATGCGCGGGAGCCGGGCGCATGAGCGCCGCCGCGCTTGCCGCCGCGACCGTGGCGCCGCCGCTCGACACCGTCGCCGGCCACCTGCCGGTGCTGCCGATGCTGGTGCCGCTGGCCGCCGGTGCGCTGCTGCTGGTGCTGCACCGTGCGCCGATGCTGGTAAAGCGCGCGATCGCGTTCGCGGCCGCGCTGGCGATGGCGCTCGCGGTGGCCGCGCTCGCGCTCGGGGTCGAGCGGCTCGGCATCATGGTCTACCAGATCGGCAACTGGCCCTCCTTCGCGGGCATCGTGTTCGTCGCCGATCGCCTCGCGGTGCTGATGCTCGGTCTGCTCGCGGTGCTCGCGCTGGCGGCGCTGGCCTTCGCCACCGGCGACGACGACCGCCGCGGCCCGCACTTCCACGCGCTGTTCCAGCTCCAGCTCTTCGGGCTCGCGGGGGCGTTCCTGACCCACGACCTGTTCAACCTGTTCGTGTTCTTCGAGGTGCTGCTGGCCGCGAGCTACGGGCTGCTGCTGCACGGGCAGGGGGGTGAACGCCTGCGCCAGGGCATGCACTACGTGGTCCTGAACCTGGTGGCGTCGGCGCTCTTCCTGCTGGCCGTGGGGGTGCTGTACGGCGCGCTCGGCACGCTCAACCTGAGCGACCTGTCGGCGCGCGTCGCGGCGCTCCCCGCCGAGGCGCGGCCGCTGGTGATGGCCGGTGCGCTGCTGCTGCTGCTCGTCTTCGCGCTCAAGGCCGCGCTGCTGCCGCTGTACTTCTGGCTGCCGCGCACCTACGCCGCGGCGTCGGCGCCCGCGGCCATCCTGTTCGCCATCATGACCAAGCTGGGCGTCTACGCGGTGCTGCGCGTCACCCTGCTGGTGTTCGGCGTCGAGGGCTTCGGCGAGCCGCTGCGCGCGGTGCTGTTCTGGGCCGGCGCGGGCACGGTGGCGCTCGCCGCGCTGGGCGCGCTGGCCGCGGCGCGCCTGCGCGACCTCGCGGGCTATCTGGTGGTGGGCTCCGCCGGCGTGCTGTTCATGGCGCTGGGATACGGCTCCATCGAGTCGGTGGCGACGGCGCTGTACTACCTCGCGCAGTCGACGCTGGCCATGGCCGCGCTGTTCCTGCTCGCCGACTGGGTCCGCCGCCAGCGCCGCGGCGGCGACAGCCTCGTGCGGGCCGAGCCGATGGCCCGGGCGGGGCTGCTCGGCGGTCTTTTCGCGGTGCTCGCGGTGGCCGCCGCCGGCCTTCCGCCGCTGCCCGGATTCCTGGCCAAGGCCCTGCTGTTGGCGCATGCGGAGCCATCGGGACGCGGCGCCGTGCTGTGGACGGTGGTGCTGGCCGCCAGCCTCGTCAACGTCATCGCGCTGTCGCGGGCCGGCAGCCGGCTGTTCTGGCAGCAGCCGCCCGTGGCGTCCACGCTCGCGCCGCCGGCGCCGCGCTTCGGCGAGCGCTTCGGCCTGCTGGTGCTGCTCGCAGCGCTGCTGGCCGCCACGCTGTTCGCCGCTCCGCTGGTCGACTATGCCGGCGGGAGCGCAGCGCAGCTCGCCGATCCGGCGTCCTACCGGGACGCCGTGCTGGGCCTGCAGCCCCTGCCGACGACGGTGCCGCGATGAGCCTGCGCGCGATGCTGATGCCCCGACCCATGGCGAGCGCCGCGGTGCTGGTGCTGTGGCTGCTGCTCAACGGCGCCAGCGCCGGACAGCTGGTCTTCGGCGCGCTGCTGGCGCTGGTCCTGCCGCACCTGCTGCCGGCGCCGCCCGTTCCGGCGCCGACGCTGCGGGCACCGGCCACGGCGCTGCGCCTCGTGGCGGTGGTGCTGCACGACATCGTCAAGGCCAACATTGACGTGGCGCGCCGCATCCTCGGCCCCGAGGCGGCGATCCGCCCGGCCTATGTGTGGGTGCCGCTCGATATCGCGTCGCCGCAGGGCATCGCGCTGTTCGCCTCGATCATCACGATGACGCCCGGCACGTTGAGCTGCGAGGTCAGCGAGGACCGCCGCTGGCTGCTCGTGCACTGCTTCCACGCCGATGATCCGGCGGCGGTGGTCGACGAGGTCAAGGCGCGCTACGAGCGCCCGCTGATGGAGGTGTTCCGGTGATCACCGAGACGGTGCTTCCCTACGTCGGCGCGGCGTTCGCGCTGGCCTTCGTGTTCGCCTTCTTCCGCCTGCTGCGCGGCCCTTCGCTGGTGGATCGGGTGCTCGCCCTCGACACGCTCTACGTCAATGCCCTGGCCCTGCTCATCGTGGTGGGCATCGCGCTGGGCGACGCGGTGTACTTCGAGGCGGCGCTGCTGATCGCCGTGTTCGGCTTCGTCGGCACGGTGGCGGCGGCCCGCTACATCGACCGCGGGAGCATCGTCGAGTGAGCACGCTGCCGGTCTGGCTCGACGCCGCCATCGCCGCGCTGCTGATCGCCGGCGCGTTCTTCGCCGTGGTCGGCGCCTGGGGGCTGGCGAAACTCTCGGACTTCATGAAGCGGCTGCACGGGCCCACCAAGGCCACCACGCTCGGGATCGGCTTCGCGCTAATCGCGTCGATGGGCTGGTTCGGCTGGCACGGCGGCTGGACCGGGCGGGAGTTCCTGGTGACGCTGTTCGTGTTCATCACCGCCCCGGTCTCGGCGCACCTGCTCGTCAAGGCCGCGATGCGCCGCGTGGCCGGGGCCGAGCCGCCGCCGCGCCCCGACGCCGGCGGGTCGCGCTAGGGCCCTCCCCGCCGGGCCAGGGCTCGCGGGCCGCGCTAGGGCCCGCGCAGCGCGCCGCGGGTGGCGCCCGGATCGCCATCGCCGGCCATCGGCGGAAGACCGAGCAGCGCCAGCAGCAGCGGGTGCACGTCGACCGCGCGGATCGGCGGCAGCGCCGCGCCGGGCGCGATGGAGGGCCCGCGGGCGATGAACACGGCACGCATGCTCGCAAGCTCGGGCGCGTAGCCGTGCGCGCCCGGGCTGATGCGTCCGCCCTGCGCAAGCCGCGCCGCGTGCGTCAGGTGCACGCCCTCGTCGGCCTGGCAGACGATCGGCGGCACCCGCGGGTGCCGGCCGAAGCGCCAGGTGCCGGGCAGCGACTCGCGCCGCCAGCATTCGAAGCCGTCGTGGCGGCCCAGCAGCGCGGCCTCGACGGCGGTCTGGCGCCCCGGGCGCGGGGCGATGCCGGCGACCTCTCCGCTGGTCACCACCTCGTCGTCGTGCAGCGCGATCCGCGCGTCGAGCCGGCGTGGATTGGCGGTGTCGACGCGCGCCATGCCGTGGTCGGAGACCACGACGATGTCGATGGCCTCGCGCAGCCCGCGGGCCGCAAGCCCGCGGTCGAGCCGGTCGAGGGCGGCGTCGACGTCGCGCAGAGCGGCGTCGACCGCCGGCGTGTCCGGGCCGTGCGCGTGGCCGGCCTCGTCGACCGCGGCGAAGTAAAGCCTGATGAACTGCGGCCGGGTGGCGGGCTCGCGGTCGAGCCACGCCAGCACCCGGTCGACGCGCGCTGCGTGCGGCTTGTCGCCCGCGTACGGCAGCCAGTCGTCCGGGCGGCGACCGGCGATGCGCGCTTCGCTGCCGGGCCAGAACAGCGTCGCGCTGCGCAGCCCGTGGCGCTGCACGGTGATCCACAGCGGCTCGGCGGCGTCGTACCAGCGCCCGTCGGCCACCGCCGCGCGCAGCGAGAGACGGAACGGGCCGAGCACCGGGTCGACCATGCGGTTGTGGACGATGCCGTGTCGGTCGGGCTCGAGCCCGGTCACCAGCGTGTAGTGGTTCGGGAAGGTCAGGGTGGGGTAGGCGGGCTGCATCCACGCCGCGTGGGCGCCTTCGCGCTGCCAGCGCGCGAGCGTGGGTGGCGCCACGCGGGCCAGCGTGTCCGGATGCAGGCCGTCGATGCTGACCAGCAGCACGGTGGGGCGCGGATCGGCGTGGGTGGGGGGCGCCTCGGGCGCCACGCTGCGGCATGCCGCGAGCAGCAGCGCGCAAACGGCGAGCGCGAGGGTGGAGACGGGTCGAAGCGACACGGCGGACGGCGGGCGGGGGCGGGAGCGCGGACAGTGCCGGAGCGCGCGTCGGCGCGGCGTCCATCCGCGAGCCTGCCGCCTTCGTCGCGAATCGGCCGGATTCCGTCGCACACTCGCCCGCGCACAGCGGCCACCGTCCACGCTGGGCACTCCCTGCCCGGAGCCATCGCCATGCGTCCCAAGCCGATCCCCCTTGCTGCAACGCTCGCCGCCGCCGCGGCCGTCTCGCTGTCCGCCACCGTGGCCGCCGGCCGCGTCGACGAAGCGCTCGCCGAGCGCTTCGAGGGGGACTGGACGCGCACCTGCGCCGTCGCCGCCATCGTCGATGGGGAGCGCGTCGAGACCGGCCGCTACTGCGCCGACCCGACGCGCGCGGCGCGCCTCGATGGTGCGTTCGAGATCGGCTCGGTCAGCAAGACGTTCAATGCCGCGCTGCTCGCCAGCCTCGTGGCCGAGGGGCGTCTGTCTCTCGACGATCCGCTGGCCGACCACGTGCCCGACGGCGTCGTCGTACCGGTGCGCGGCGACCGTCCGATCACGCTGCGCCACCTCGCGACGCACACCGCCGGCCTGCCCGTGCTGCCCCCCGGGTTCGCGCCCAGCGATCCTGCCGATCCCTACGCCGGATTGACGCCCGCGGCGCTGTTCGAGGCGCTCTCGGCGACCCGGCTCGACGCCGCGCCCGGCGACGTCTGGGCGTACTCGAACTTCGGCGCGATGCTGCTCTCCGCCGTCATCGCCGAGGCCGCCGGCGGCGACTACGCGGCTGCGCTGCGCGAGCGTCTGCTTGCGCCGCTGGGCCTGGCGCGCACGGCCGTCGGCGTCGGGGCCGATGGCGTCGTCGAGGTCGCAGGCCATCGACCCGGCGGCGAGCCGGTGCCGGCCTGGCGCTTCCATCCCGCGCTGTCCGGCGCCGGCGGGCTGCGGGCCACGCTCGACGACCTGGTGCGCTACGTGCAGGCGCAGTTCGACCGCGAGTCCAACGACGATCCGGCCGCAACGGCCGCCCGCGCCGCGCTGGCCGCCACGCAGGCCGCGCAGCCGGGCCCCGGCCAGCCGATGGCCTTGGGCTGGCTGCGCGCGCCGCTTCGCGGGCGCGAGCTGCGGGTTCATGAGGGCGGGACCGGGGGATTCTCGAGTTTCGTGGCGTTCGATCCTGCGGCGCGTCGCGGCGCGATTGTGCTGGCCGATACCGCCCTGTCGAATCTCGGGGGGCTGGCGTCGATCGGCCTGCCGCTGCTCGACCCGCAGGTGCCCGTCGGGGCGCCGCGCCGGGCGAAGGTGCCGCCCCCGGAACTGCTGGCGCGCCTCGCGGGCGACTACCGGCTCGGCGGTGCCCTCACGATGGTGGTCAAGCCGCGCGACGGTGCGCTCGTGGTGCAGGCGGCCGGCCAGCCGGCGTTCGAGATGGGTTTCGACAGCGCGGGCGAGTTCCATGCGCGGGCCTTCGACGCCGTGCTTCGCCCGGCGCCGGACGGCGCCGGTTTCACGTGGCTGCAGGGCGGCGGCGCGACGCCGGCCGTGCGCGTCGACGCGGCGTCGGATCGCGGCGCGACCGGGTCGCGGGCCGAGCGCGCGCCGCAGGCGCCCGCCTCGGCGCTGGACGAGTACGCGGGCACCTATCCGCTGATGCCGGGCTTCGACCTGCGCGTGTTCGTCGAAGGGGAGCGGCTGATGGCGCAGGCCACCGGGCAGGGCGCGTTCGCGCTCGATCCCGCCGGCGGCGATCGTTTCACCGCCGCGGCCTTCGGCATCGTCATCGACTTCGAGCGCGGCGACGACGGCGGCATTTCGGCGCTGCGGCTCGCGCAGGGCGGCGGCCTGATGCGCGGCCAGCGGAAATGAGCGCGGTCCACGTGCCGCTCGATGCGCCGCTCCCGGACGACGTCGGTACCGGACGGCTGAGCGGGATCCTGCGCTACCGGCGCTGGCCCGTGTTCTCGGCGCGCTGGCTGCTGGGCCGGGCGCTGGTGTTCGGCGCGGTGCTGCTGGTGCTGGCCGCGATGTCGGCGCTGGGTACCGCGGTGGCGGGGCCCGGCCTCGAGGCGGGCCTGGTCGCCGGCGGCTGGCTGCTCGGCAGCATGATGCTGATGGCGTTCGCGGGTCCGGTGCTGGCGGGCTTCGTGCGCTATGCGCGCTGGCCGCTGAAGCGCGAGCGCGTTGGCGTGGTGCTGGCCGTGGCGCTTGGCATGGGCATCGCCTTCGCCGTCGACCGCGTGGGATCGGCGCGCATCGACGCGCAGATCCGTCCGGCGATGGCGGCGAACGCACCGGCGCTGGCCGCGCAGGCGCGCGAGGCCGAAGCGCGCGCGAACGCGCCGTGGATGCAGGTCGCCGGCGTCGGCATCGCGCTGGCGGTCTACTTCGCGCTGGGCGGCGGGCTGGCGCTGGCCGGCTACGCGCGCGAAGCGCGGCAGTGGGAGCACGCCCGCCAGCAGGCCGCCATGGCGGCGATGGCGCAGGCGCGCCGCGAGGCCGAGCTGCGCCTCGCCGCGCTGCAGGCGCAGGTGCAGCCGCACTTCCTGTTCAACACGCTGGCCTCGATCCGCGCGCTGGTCGAACAGGACCCCGCGCGCGCGGGCCGCAGCCTCGAAGCGCTGGCCGCACATCTTCGCGCCACCCTGCCCCGACCGGGCGAGGACGATGCGCGGCCGTCCAGCACCGTCGCGCGGCAGCTCGACGTGGCGGCAAGCTACCTCGAGGTGATGCGCCTGCGGCTCGGCGAGCGCCTCCACGTGGTCGTCGACGCCGATCCCGAAGCGCGCGCGCTGCCGTTTCCGCCGCTGCTGCTGATCACGCTGGTGGAGAACGCGATCACGCACGGCATCGAGCCGCTGCGCGGTCCCGGCGAAGTCCGCGTCGAGGCGCGCGTGTGCCGCGACGGCGACGGCGAGCGCCTCGCGGTTTCCGTCGTCGACAGCGGCGTCGGTCTGCGGCCGGGCGTCGGGGGCGGGATTGGCCTCGCCAACGTCCGCGGCCAGCTCGCCGCCCGGTTCGGCGAGCGCGCCCGGCTGCAGGTCGCGAACCGCCCGGAAGGCGGCTGCGTCGCGCGCATCGACATCGCGATGGAGGCGCTTCGCGATGGCTGACGTCCGCGCGTGGCGCCTGCTGGTGGCCGAAGACGAGGCGCCGCAGCGCGAGGCGCTTTGCGCGCTGCTGCGGTCGCTGCGTCCGCATGCGGTCGTGCAGGCCTGCGAGGACGGCCTCGCCGCGCTGGAGTGGCTCGACGCCAATCCGGTCGATCTCGCCCTCCTCGACATCCGCATGCCCGGCGCCAGCGGCCTCGAGGTGGCCGAGCGCGTGCTGGCGCGCGGCGGCGAGGTGGTGTTCACCACCGCCTTCGAAGCCCATGCGCTCCGCGCGTTCGAGCAGGGCGCGGTCGACTACCTGCTCAAGCCGCTGCAGCCGGCGCGCGTGCGCGAGGCGCTGGAGCGCTTCGAGCGCCGGCGCGGGCCGGGCGGGGCGTTCCCGTCGCCGATCGACCTTGCCGGCCTGGCCAGGCTGCTGGAATCGGCCGCGCCGCCCCGCCTGCGCTGGATCAACGCCAGCCTCGGCGACACGCTCCGGGTGATCGCCGTCGACGACGTGCTGGCGTTCCACGCCGACGACAAGCTGACCCGCGTGCTGACCGCCGAGGGCGATGCGCTGATCCGCGCTCCGCTGAAGGAGCTGGCGCCCCGGCTCGACCCGGTCCTGTTCTGGCAGGCGCACCGGTCGCTGATCGTCCGGCTGTCGGCCATCGACCGGGTGCGCAAGGACGAGCTCGGCCGCCACGTGCTGACCCTGAAGGGCCGCGAGGCGCGCTTCGCGGTGAGCCAGGGCGCGCTCGCGCGACTGCGGACGCTGTAGCGGACGAAGCCGCCCCCGCGCCGCGCGACCTACAATCCGTGGTGCCGCCCCAGCCTTCTGGTCCGCCCATGGCCACGCCCCGCAACGACCCCTCCCGCGTGATCCGCGCGCCGCGCGGCCCGGCGCTGCGCTGCAAGAGCTGGCTCACCGAAGCCGCGCTGCGCATGCTGATGAACAACCTCGATCCCGACGTGGCCGAAGACCCGACGTCGCTGGTCGTCTACGGCGGCATCGGTCGCGCCGCGCGCGACTGGGCCAGCTTCGACGCGATCGTGCGCGTGCTCGAGCGCCTCGAGGGCGACCAGACCCTGCTGATCCAGAGCGGCAAGCCGGTCGGCGTGTTCCCCACGCACGCCGATGCGCCGCGCGTGCTGCTCGCCAACTCCAACCTCGTGCCGCACTGGGCGACCTGGCAGCACTTCAACGAGCTCGATGCGAAGGGGCTGGCGATGTACGGCCAGATGACCGCCGGCTCGTGGATCTACATCGGCTCGCAGGGCATCGTGCAGGGCACGTACGAAACGTTCGTGGAGATGGGCCGTCAGCACTTCCGTGGCGACCTCACCGGGCGCTGGATCCTCACCGCGGGCTTGGGCGGCATGGGCGGCGCGCAGCCGCTGGCCGCGACGATGTCGGGTGCTTCGATGCTGGCGATCGAATGCCGTCAGAGCAGCATCGACATGCGCCTGCGCACGCGCTACGTCGATGAGCAGGCCGAAAATCTCGACGACGCGCTGGCGCGCATCGCGCGCTACTGCGCTTCTGGCCAGGCGCGCTCCGTCGCGCTGCTCGGCAACGCCGCGGAAATTCTCCCGGAGCTCGTGCGCCGCGGCGTGCGCCCCGACGCCGTCACGGACCAGACCTCGGCGCACGACCCGCTGCACGGCTACCTGCCGGCCGGTTGGACCGTCGAGCGCTGGCTCGACGCCCAGAAGAGCGCGCCGCAGTCGGTCATCGACGCCGCCAAGCCGTCGATGCGCGCGCACGTCGAGGCGATGCTGCACTTCCAGCGCGCCGGCATCCCGGTCTTCGACTACGGCAACAACCTGCGGCAGATGGCGAAGGAAGCCGGCTGCGCGGACGCGTTCGACTTTCCCGGCTTCGTGCCGGCCTACATCCGCCCGCTGTTCTGCCGCGGCGTCGGGCCGTTCCGCTGGGTGGCGCT
>ERZ1066123.2094-NODE-2094-length-10769-cov-7.065988_pt1 | contig 10769 bp, 8 predicted proteins | sample MGYA00382770_ERZ1066123 | MGnify/ENA primary metagenome ERZ1066123 (study PRJEB33369, sample SAMEA5778353) | biofilm metagenome | biome: Industrial cooling water; feature: Water cooling tower basin; material: Biofilm | place: United Arab Emirates | collected...
CTCGGGGTGCTGTCCCAAAAGCAGCTCGACGCCCTCCGGACCGGCCCCCGCGCCCCGCGGGAACTCTGCGAGTGGATGATCCGGCAGAACTGGATCACCCCGTTCCAGGCCGAGCGGCTCCTCGACGACGGCACCGGGCTCGTCATCGGCCCGTACCTGATCCTCGAACCGATCGGCGAGGGGCGGGCGGGGAAAGTCTTCCGCGCGATCCACCGGACCATGCGCCGGGTGGCCGCGGTCAAGGTGCTCCGGCACGACGACGGCTCGACGGCCGACGAACCGGACCCGGAAGCCTACCGCCGGTTCCTGAAGGAGATCGAAGCGGTCGGCCGGCTGGACAACCCGCACATCGTCCACACCTACGACGCCGGCCAGCACGACGGCGCGTTCTACCTCGCGATGGAGTACGGCGGCGGCACGGACCTCAAGCGGCTCGTCGAGAAGCACGGCCCGCTCCGCGTCCTGCACGCCGTCGAGTACGCCCGGCAGGCCGCCATCGGGCTCCAGCACGCCGCCGACAACGGCCTCGTCCACCGCGACGTGAAGCCGGGGAACCTGCTGCTCACCCGGCCGTCCGCCGAGTGGCCGATGGGCTGCATCAAGCTGCTGGACCTCGGCATCGCCCGCGTCCACAAGACCGACCCGACCGACGACCGCAGCCACCAGAGCCACCTCACGGAAGAGGGCGAACTGATCGGGACCGCGGACTACATGTCCCCGGAACAGGCGATCAACGCCCGCGGCGTGGACGTGCGGTCGGACCTGTACTCCCTCGGGTGTACGCTGTACTTCCTGCTCACCGGGAAGGTGCCGTACCCCGGCGGGACGCCCGTGCAGAAGTCCCTCCGGCACGCCCGCGACCCCGTCCCCCCGGTGTGGAAGCACCGCGAGGACGTGCCGCTCTCGGTGTGCCGGGTGGTCGAACGGCTGATGGCGAAGAAGCCCGACGACCGCTACCCGACGGCCACCGAGGCGGCCGCCGCGATGAGCGTCGCGGTCGCCGAGCTGTCGATGCCCGCCGAAGACCCGTTCGCGTCGATCGTGGCCGAGTCGTCGCCGGTCGAGACCTGCCCGGCCACCTCGAAGCCGGTGCCCGTCGACACCCCCGCGTCCGCCCCGACCGCGGCCGGGCTCGGGTACTGGTGGTGGGCCATCGGCGGCGGCGGGGTCGTCATCCTCGGCGGGCTGGCCCTGCTCGTGAGCCTCCTCTCCCCTTCGCCGCCGGCCCGCACCGAGCCCGACGACCTCGCCCGACCGACGACCCCCGAACCGCCCGCGTTCCGCGGCACCGGCCTCCTCGGGACCTATTACCCCGCCGAAAACTTCACCGGCAACTCCTTCACGCGGGTCGATCCGGTCGTCGACTTCGCCTGGACGACGTCCAGGCGGGTGTTCCCCGCCTCCGACCGGTTGGCGGTGGCGTGGGTCGGGGAGGTCGAGACGGTCGAGTCCGGCGATTACCAGTTCCAGACGGTCACCTCCGACGGCGTGCGGTTGTACGTCCAGGGCCGCAAGGTGATCGACGTCTGGCGGGAACGCGTGGACGGCCCGCAGACCTCGGCCAAGATCCGCCTGCCGGCCCGGACGCGGGTGCCGCTCCGGTTCGAGTTCTTCAACAAGGGAACCCGGCCGATCGCGAGACTGATGTGGGAACGCCCGACCCGCGGGGATTTCGACGTGATCCTCCGGCAGTTCCTCCACCCCGTCCCGCCCGCCGCGGACAGCCGGGTCGACTTCTCGGACAAGCAGGACCAGAACGGCTGGAGCTACGTCTACCGCAAGGTCGGCGGCAGCGGCGGACCGCCGGAAGACGGGCTGCTGAAGTGGGACAACAACACCTGGCGGGGGCCGGCCGAGAACTGCTTCGTGACCCAGGACGGCATCCACCCCGGCGACGGGATCTGGACGGGCCGCCGCTGGAAGGCCAGGTCGAACGGGCACTACCGCGCGTTCTGCACCCTCGCCAAGCTCGACACCGCCGGCGGGGACGGGGTGGCCGGCGTCGTCCTCGTCAACGGCGAGGAGCGGAACCGGTCGCGGATCTCGCACGACAACGCCAACGGGGTCACCTACACCGTCGAACTGGCCCTGAAGGCCGGGGACGCGGTCGACTTCCTCGTCGACCCGATGCAAAACAACGGCAACGACCACACGCTGTTCAACGTCGTCATCGCCGCGAAGTGACCCGTCCCCCGCCTCAGTACCCCGGAATCACCAGCCCGTCGTTCCGCTGGTTCAGCAGCTCGAACACGCCGGGGTCGATCGCCTCCGGGACGTTCTCGACGTGACCGTCCGCGAAGCAGAACAGCACGACGCCGGTGTGCCGGCTGCCGAACTTCCAGCCGGTGTCGTTCGGGTTCGTCGTCGGCGGGTTGAGCCGGGAGCCGGCCCGCGCCCAGCACGGGTGGAAGTCGCCGTTGTACGTCGAGCAGTCCCACCAGCCGTATCCGTTCCTGTTCGCGGGGATGTGCTTCTCGCCGATCAGGAACGTGGTGCTCGTGCCGTCCGGGAAGTCCGTGATGCGGGTGCCGACGTTGAGCTGGAACGCCCCGCCGCCGCCCAAGTCACTGCCGCCGCGGTCGATCGCGACCGCGTAGTCGGCCATCGCGCCGGGGTAGTGTGCGGTCGGGGCGATCGCGGGGTGGCTCGGCACGTCGCCGGAGATCGTGCCGGCCTGGGCGTCGGCCGCGGTCCGGCGGCTCGGGCAGAAGTAACTCCGGACGTTCGTCGTCCGGGCGGTCTGCGACTGTTTGTAGTAGAACTGCGTCGGGGTCCACGTCCGGTACAGGTTGTCCTGTTCCATCTGCGGCAGGACGAGCACCGCCCACGTCGCCGCCCCGGTCGTGTAGACCTGTTCCGTGCCGTCCGGGTTTGTCCCGATCACGACGGACTGCATCAGCCGCGACGGCGGCAGCCGGCCGAGGGCGCTTTCGTAGCTGTGGACCGCCAGCCCGAGTTGCTTCAGGTTGTTCGCGCACGACGCCCGCGACGCCGCCTCGCGGGCCTTCTGCACCGCGGGCAGCAGCATCCCGATCAGCGTCGAGATGATGGCGATGACGACCAGCAGTTCGATCAGCGTGAAGCCGCGGCGGGAACGGGGCATGGGAGAGTTCCTGTGGGTTATCGTTGCGAAACGACCATTGTCCGCGGGATCCGGAACCGGGCCGGGGTCTCGGCGTCGCCGCCGAACGCGGCCGCGGGCAGCTCCAGTCGCAAGTTCTCGTCCGGCCCCAGGGCCGTCGCGTCGAAGACGAGGACGCACTCGACGGACTTCCCGGGGTACACCGTCCCGCCGCCCAGCGGGGCGAGGTCCGCTTTCGGCGGGAGCGGTTGGCCGGACCCGGCGACGAGCGAGGCCGCGTCCGTCGGAGACTTCGCGTCCCAGCCGGCGAACTCGATCGCCCGGCCGACGCCGACGTTCGTCAGCGTCACGGCGACGCGGAGGATGCGTTCCTTCTTGTCCTTCTTTCCGGCCGGCAACTTGACCGTCGGGTCCGGGGCGAGCGTCACCTGCCGGACCGCGAGCCGGGTGTCGCCGTGCTGCCAGGCCGCGGTCGCGGCGTCGACGCCGTCCCCGGAGTCCGCCACCTGCCCGGTCGCGTCGACGGCGAACGCCCGCTTCGGGGCCGCGTTCGGGTCGCCGGCCGGCCGCCACGTCGTGACGCCGAGCCACGTCGGGAGGAACACCAGCAACAGGGCGATCGCCGCGTTCCCGCCGACGCCGGTCCAGCCGACCCACCGCCGGCGTTCGAGCCCGAGCAGGCAGAGGCCCGCGAGCAGCAAGCCGATCGCGGCCAGCAGCACCCCGACGATCCGGCCGTAGGGAACGAGGGTGGCGAGTGCGGACGCACCGAACAGCCCCAGCGCGACGAGGGCCATCACGAAGGCGTCGTCCGGCGGGGCAGCGGGAACCGCGGCGGCCGCCGGGGGCGGGGCCGGTTTGGCGGCCGGTTCCGCGGCCGGTTCCGCAGGGGCTTCCGCTTCGGGTTCGAGGGGGACGATCGCCTTGCACTTCGGGCACGGCAGCGTGGTGCCCCGCTTCCGCGTCGGGGCCTTCATCCGCGAGTCGCACTGCGGGCAGACGGCGATGAATGGCACGAGAACCTCGGCCGATCAAAAGGCAGTGGGCGAGCGACACGGGAATGGTTCGCCCGCGCCGGCCCAGAGTCAACGCGCGAAACCCGCGTTCGTTGGCGGCGGGGGGGAAGAAATCGGAAGTGCGAAGAACAGGGGATCAGTCGAAGAACTCGTCTTCTTCCCGGAAGCCGGGGATCGCGACGACGACGGTCTGCAACCCGCCGGGGCTGACGACCCGGTGCCGGGTGCCGGCCTCGATGAGCACGACCGTGCCGGGCTCCACGTCGACCCACTCGTCCGCGAGTTCCATCTTGCCCGTCCCGCTCAGGATGTAGTACACCTCGGTCGTGTCGCGGTGGTAGTGCCGCGTGGCGTCGAAGATCGTCGTGACGTGGAACGAGCACGGCCCGCCGTCGGCGGTCGCGAGGATGCGGGTGCTTGTCCCGCACGGGCACGGCACGGACGCGGCGTCGGCTTGCTTGCGGACGAGGTAGCCGGGGCGGGTCGCGGGCACGGGTCGGTCCTCCGGGTGAGTCCAGACACTGTACCGAATCGGGGGCACGATGCGGAAACTCGTCGCGGCGGCCGTGCTCTTTGCGTGCGGGTGCCAGCGTTCGCCGGGGGACTGGGCCAGCCCGGCTGCGCCCGAGGCACCGGCAACCGGAGCCCGCTTCGACCCGGCCAACGCCGGGACGATCCGCGGCCGAATCCGCTGGGAAGGGGACGTCCCGAATCCGCCGCCGTTCCCGTCGGCGAAGTCGGGGCCGCGGCCGAACCCGCACGCGCCGCGGGTTTCTCCGGTGACACAGGGCGTCGCGGGGGTCGCGGTGTTCCTGGCGAGCGTCGACCCCGCCACGGCGAAGCCGTGGGACTTGCCGACCCCCAGCGTGGAGATCGGCGGCGGGCTGATTCGGATTCGCACCGGCGAATCCGCGGCCGCCGTCGGGTTCGCCCGCCGGGGCGGTGACGTCGCGATGTCATCGGTTGACGGGTTCCAGATGCTCCGCGCCCGCGGGGCGGCGTACTTCACGCTCCCGTTCCCGACCGCCGGCCAGCCCCTGACCCGCCGGTTCGACACCGCCGGCCGCGTCGAGTTCTCCAGTGCGACCGTCGAGTATTGGGCCTCCGCCGACCTCTTCGCGTGCGACCACCCGTACTTCGCCGCTACCGATTCGGACGGCATCTTCGCCCTGACGGACGTCCCCGCGGGGCGGCGGGAACTCGTCGTGTGGGTCCGCAACTGGCACGTCGAATCCGTGGAGCACGACCCCGAAAGCGGGCTGATCTTCCGGCAAAAGTACCGGCCGCCGGTCGAGCACCGCGTCGCGCTCGACGTGGTCGCCGGCGGCACCGCGGTCCTGAACCTGCCGCTCTCGACGAAGGATTTCGACCCGCGCTGACGGCCGGCCCGCCCGGCGGAGTTGCACCCGACGGGCCGCGGCGATAGAGTAATGCCGTTCGGCACCACGCGACGGGGAACCGGTCCATGCGGTCGCTGCTTCGACTCATCGACCTTCGACTGCTCGGGCTCTCCCGTGGCACCCCCTCCGTCCGCCCCCGCTGAACCGAGTCAGGACTCGAACGCGGCCCCTGGGGACTGAGGCAGTTCCCCGGGGCCGCTTGCGTTAGTGGGCAGTGTGCAGTAGGCAGTGTGCAGTCAGCAGAAGGCAGTCGGACAGCAGTCAAGGGAACCTCTTGCTGCCCACTGCCCACTGCCAACCTTTCCTGAGGGCACGATGGCAGCGCCGACCGACCCGAACCGCGTCCTGATCTTCGACACCACCCTGCGCGACGGCGAGCAGTCGCCGGGGTGCAGCATGAACCTCCCGGAAAAGCTCGAAATCGCGCACGCGCTCACGGCCCTCGGCGTCGACGTGATCGAGGCCGGCTTCCCGATCGCCAGCCCCGGCGACTTCGAGTGCGTCCGCGAGATCGCCCGGCAGGTGCAGGGGCCGATCATCGCGGGACTGGCCCGGTGCAACCCCGCCGACATCGACCGGGCCGGGGCCGCCGTGAAGGACGCCGCCCGCCCGCGGATTCACGTCTTCCTCGCGACCAGCGCCATTCACCGGGAGTTCAAGCTGAAGATGACCCCGGCGGAAGTCGTCGCCCGGGCCGTGGAAGGGGTGAAACGCGCCCGCGACCTCGTCGAGGACGTCGAGTTCTCCCCCGAGGACGCGGCCCGGACGGAGCTCGACTTCCTCGCGGAAGTCGTGGAAAAGGCCGTCGAAGCGGGGGCCACGACGCTCAACATCCCGGACACGGTCGGGTACGCCGTGCCGAGCCACTACGCCGCGATCATGCGGCACCTGAAGAAGAACGTCCGCGGCATCGACCGGTGCGTCCTCAGCGTCCACTGCCACAACGACCTGGGCCTCGCGGTGGCGAACAGCCTCGCCGCGCTGCAGGAGGGTGCCCGGCAGATCGAGTGTACGATCAACGGCATCGGCGAGCGGGCGGGGAACACCGCCCTCGAAGAGATCGTGATGGCCCTCCACACCCGGCAGGACTTCTACGGCCTGAAGACGGGCATCAACACCCGGCTGCTCTACCCGACGAGCCGCAAGCTGTCGCACGTCACGGGCATGACGGTGCAGCGGAACAAGGCGATCGTCGGGCAGAACGCCTTCGCCCACGAGGCCGGCATCCACCAGGACGGGATGCTGAAGGAACGCAGCACCTACGAGATCATGAAGCCGGAAGACGTGGGCATCGCCCGGACGGAACTCGTCCTCGGCAAGCACAGCGGCCGCCACGCCCTGCGGCAGCGCATCACGGACCTCGGCTACCACCTGTCGGACGAGCAACTGAACAAGGTGTTCGATGCGTTCAAGGCCCTCGCGGACCGCAAGAAGGAGGTCTACGACGCGGACATCGAGGCCCTCGCCGAGAACCAGCTCCAGGTGGCGGAAGGGAACCTGTGGACGCTGGTCGGGTTCACCAGCACGGCCGGGACCGGGTCGCAGACGTCCGCGGCGGTCACGCTCCGCACGCGGGACGGGGTCGTGAAGCGGGACGCCGCCGTCGGCAACGGGCCGATCGACGCCCTGTTCGCGGCGATCAACCGCATCACCGGGTCCCCGGCGAAGGTGGTCGACTACCGGGTCCGCGCGGTGACCCGCGACATCGACGCGATGGGCGAGGCGTTCGTCGAGGCCGAGTACTCCGGCCGCCGCAGCAGCGCGAAGGCCGTGTCCGTCGACGTGATCGAAGCCAGTGCCCTGGCGTACCTCGAAGTGATCAACCGCATCGCCGCCCGCAAGGGCCGGTCGGACGACCGCCTCAAGCCGACCGACGCCGTCCCGCAGGAAGTCGTGCCGATGATCTGAATCCCAACGGAGGGAGAACGTCATGCCTCGCACGCGGAAGGCTCCGAAGTTCAAGACGGTCGACGAGCTCATCGAGCGGTTCGGCGTCCCGCCGTCGCGCATCCTCATGGACCCCTTTCCCGGAACCGCGACCGAGGCGGACGTTCTCCGCTACCTGGAGTTGGCCGACAAGAAGATCTGCGAACTCATCGACGGCACGCTTGTGGAGAAGGACATGAGCGCCGAGGCGTCGTATGTGGCGAGCATCCTGATCGGCTATCTGCAGGGTTATTTGCGGGCCAACTGCAACCCCGGCATGGTGCTCGGGGCCGACGGCACGCTGAAGATCATGCCCGGCATGGTTCGCATTCCGGACGTTTCGTACACGTCGTGGGACCGACTTCCGGGTCGGAAAGTGCCGGTCGCCCCCATCCCGGAACTGTATCCCGATCTGGCGGTCGAGGTGCTCAGCCCAGGGAACACCAAGGCGGAGATGGCTCAGAAGCGAAAGGATTACTTCGTCTCGGGCGTGAGCGTTGTCTGGCAAATCGACCCGATCGAGCGGACGGTTCGGGTGTACAACACACCGGACGATTCCGCAACCTATGCCGTCGGCGATATCGTTGACGCGGCACCCGTCTTGCCTGACTTCCGCGTCCCCGTTGCCGACCTGTTCGCGAACTTGCAGACCCCGCCCCCGAAGAAGCGCGGCAAGGCGAACGGCTCCCGGTGACCCCGGAGAACCGCCCTGTCGCTATATTGTCCCGGCCGCACACACGGCGGGCTGACGCCGCGCCGCTCGCACCGGGGGATGCCATGCCGCGCGTGTTCGTCGGGAAGTCGTACTCGGAGGCGACGTTCGGCTTCGCCCTGTTCGTCGCGATCGTGGCCGGGCTCGGCGGATTGACCCTGCTGCTGTTCGAATTTTGGGCCGGCGTCGCGGTGCTGCTCCCGGTCGCGGCGATCGCCGGGGTCGTGGCGCTCGTCCGCTACCTCGACATCTCCCGGAACCGCCGGTGGGTCACGCCGAAGGACGACGGGTTGACGCTGGAAGACCCCCGCGGCACGTTCGACTTCGACGACGACATGATCTCCGACCTCGGAACGTGGTCGAAGGTGCGGTACAGCAACGGCGAGCCGAGCGGCATGTCGCGGAAGTGCCACCTCGTCGTCCGGGCCGGGGAGCTGAGCACGACCTTCGCCTTCGAGTACCAGTTCGGCCTGAACCAGAACGACCCGCTCGGCGAGTTCCTCGACCGCAACCTGGAGCGCCTGTTCGAGAAGGCGTGGGCGGACTGGACCGCCGGCCGGGCGATCGAGGGGGACGGCTGGGTGCTCGACCGCGAGGGGCTGACGCACGGGGCCGGGCCGAAGCAGCAGACGCTGGCGGTCCACGAACTCGCGGCGGCGGACATCGTCGACGGCACCGTCAGCGTGTGGGCCGTCGGCCAGGCGATGCCGGCGGTGAAGGTCGCGGCCGGGACGCCGAACGCGCTAATCCTGGGGCGGTTGCTGTCGAAGAAACTGGAAGAACGCGGCAAGAAGGACGAAGACCCCGCGGACGGGCTCGGGCGGGTGATTTTCGAGCGGGATCATTCGACTTCCATCGGCACAGTCGTCGTGGTGGGTGTCGTGGCCGTGCTGATGATGTTCTTGAGCGGCGTCGTGCTGGTCAGCGACATCGAGAAGACACAGCGAATTCTCGTGGCTCTCGGCTTGCTGGTCGTTCCACCCGGCATCGTCGCCGCGGTGTACCTCACCCGCGTCAAAATTCTCCGCTGCCACACCCACGGCGTCTGCTACATCACCTCGCTGAAAGAGCGGAAATTGCTCTACAAGGACGTCCGCGTGTTCACATTCGGGGCGACCCGCCACTACACCAACGGCGCGTACACCGGCACGGCCATCGCCCTCACGTTCGAGCCCGGCAGCGAGGACGTGGGAGACAAGATCGCGTACTCGGCGACGATCCAGAAGATGGACGAGGAACTCGACAACCTGCGGGACTTCGTCAGCCGGGTGATCGCCCAACACATGTTGAAGCGGCTGAAGGACAACCGCCCGGTGACGTGGACGGACGGCCTGCGGTTTCTGCCCGAGGGGCTGGAAGTCCAGCCGAGCGGGTTCTTCGGCAAGAAGGACAAGTGGCTGCTCCCCTACGGGGAGATCGCGGGCACCGACCTGCAGCAGGGCGTCTTCTACCTCTTCCAGACGGGGCGGAACAAGTCCGTCTACGAGGTTCCCGTCAGCGCCGCGAACTTCTTCCCCGGCTTCTTGCTGCTCAACGCGCTGCTGACCCCGGTCGATCCGCCCCCGGCCCCGCCGGCGTGACCGCCCGTCCCGCCCGCACAACCGGACCATCCGGACCCACTCGCGCCGCGACCGCCGCCGGCGTCACCCGATTCCGCGATTCGGCCGGCCCCGCTTCTCCGATGGAGTAGCAAGGCCGACCCCGATCGGGTCGGTTACCGGCCACGGACGGCGGACTCGTCACCCAATCCCACGAAGGGGAATTTCCATGCGGACTCGGATGTGGCAACTCGCGGCGGCCGCCGTCCTCGCGATCAGCGGGGCGGCCTCGGCCCAGACCGGCGTGCAAGTGCTCCCGCAAATCCCGGTCGCGACCCAAGCGGCCCCGGCCCCGATGCCCGCCCCGGCGGGTGCGCCCGCGGCGGCTCCGGCGACGGCCCCGGCCGTCAGCCCGGTCATCGTCCACGGGCAGGGCGGCTGCACGAACTGCGCGGCCCCGGCCGGCAACTGCGCGTCCTGCGACCCGTTCGAGAAGTGCAAGAAGTCCCTGCTGAGCCGGGGCGTGTTCGGCGGCGCGAAGATCGGGGCCGGTTGCGAAAGCCCCGCCGGCTGCGGCAGCTTCGCGTCCGAGCGGACCTTCCTGTTCGGCAGCTGCAAGCAGTTCTACAACCCCGGCAGCGACTGCGGGAAGCACGGCGGGCTCGGCGGCGGGTGCGGCGCGGGCGGGTGCAAGAACTGCGGCCTGATCCCCCCCGGCCCCGGCGGCTACGGGGCCCCGATCTGCACCTACGGTGCCTACTCGAACCGGTAACCCGGCGACGGAAGACTTTGTTACACGGCCCGGCTCACGGACGAGCCGGGCCGCGGGGTTTTCGCCCCGGCCAGTTCCTGTCCAGCCGCGGGCGCGGTTTGCACACCTCGGCGGCTCGGGTCCGATCAAATCCTCGGTTTTTCGCCTCCCTTCCATCGGCATAACTGTTGCCATCCTGGGGTCAGGCACCCGATGTCCTGAAGCCCCCGAGCGAGTTATGCCCCGCCGCGCGTTTACCCTCATCGAACTGCTGGTCGTCATCGCGATCATCGCGGTGCTGATCGGGCTCCTGATCCCGGCCGTGCAAAAGGTGCGGGAGGCGG
>ERZ1066123.2097-NODE-2097-length-10764-cov-12.347932_pt1 | contig 10764 bp, 8 predicted proteins | sample MGYA00382770_ERZ1066123 | MGnify/ENA primary metagenome ERZ1066123 (study PRJEB33369, sample SAMEA5778353) | biofilm metagenome | biome: Industrial cooling water; feature: Water cooling tower basin; material: Biofilm | place: United Arab Emirates | collected...
GATCCCGATCTTGCACTCGCCCGGCGTCAGCACGCCGGGGCAGTTCGGCCCGATCAAGCGCGACCTGGACCCCGCCAGCGCGCGCTTCACGCGCATCATGTCGAGCACGGGGATGCCTTCGGTGATGCAGACGATCAGCGGGATTTCGGCGTCGATCGCCTCCAGGATCGAGTCGGCGGCGAAGGGGGGCGGGACGTAGATCACCGTGGCGTTCGCCTGCGTCTGCGCCACCGCCTCGTGGACCGAGTCGAACACCGGCAGGTCGAGGTGCGTGGTCCCGCCCTTGCCCGGCGTCACGCCGCCGACCATCGCGGTCCCGTAGGCGATGGCCTGCTCGGAGTGGAACGTGCCCTGGCTGCCGGTGAAGCCCTGGCAGATGAGGCGGGTGGAGGTGTTTACGAGGATGGGCATGCTATTCCTTACCGATCGTTTCCGTAACGTCCAAGACCGCTGAACGAAGCACTTTGCTTTGAACAAGGATTGGCTTGAGATCTTCCACGAACGGGTTCTTCTGCCACTTTACCACTTCTGTTCGCTCATCAGGCCGAGGTGATGATCCAAAACCCCCGCGCAATTGACGATCTATGTAATTATATCTAAGGCTCTTCTCTTTGTCTCCGCGCCTTTCGAAGCTAAATCTGACTTCTTTCTGTTCGCTAAACATGAAAGACTTTGAGAACATAGCCAAAGGTGGTTGGTCACGTCCATCCAGAAAGGAATGATGATCCATGTAATCGACGTTTCTCACTGAGCCAATTTCAGCGTGAAGCGCCATGATCTTTCCCAACTCCTCCGCAAATATATCAACGTCAATCTGCAGCGCAGCATCAGCTTGGAACGAATCCATAATCCTCTTAGATTTCTCTGAGGAGCAACAGTAAATCCAAGTATCGGCGGAGCTAATTTCTGTCTGAAAAGGAATACCGGCCAATGTGGTTGTCCATCTTCGGCTGCCCTCCTCAGCATCGCCTTGAGCAGAGTTTAGTTCCTCAACTTTTCTGTATTCTGAAAGTGTTCCCAACCGCAGCCTGCCGTTAAGCAAAAGATCGTCTGCATTTCTTCGGCTGGTGTAGCGGTATATGTATTTGGGTACGCCCGGAAACCGAGCAAACCAGCAGGTACGTTCTGCAATAAGGTAAGACGGAAGTTGAGACCTGAAGTTTTTACGGTCCCGAGGCGCCAAGGGGCCCATCTGAAAATGAAATGGATCTAGTTTTATTGCGGCGTTCACGTCCTACCCCCGCACCGCCTTCACAACCTTCTCCGCAGCATCACTCAGATCCTCCGCCGCGATGACATTCAGCCCCGAATCCCGGATGATCTGCTTGCCGAGGTCCACGTTGGTCCCCTCCAGCCGCACCACCAGCGGCACCGTCAGCCCCACCTCGCGCACGGCCGCGATGATGCCCTCCGCGATGATGTCGCAGCGCATGATGCCGCCGAAGATGTTGACGAGGATGCCCTTCACGTTCGGGTCGCTGGTGATGATCTTGAAGGCCTCGGTCACCTTCTCCTTCGTGGCCCCGCCGCCCACGTCGAGGAAGTTCGCGGGCTCGGCGCCGTAGAGCTTGATGATGTCCATCGTCGCCATCGCGAGGCCGGCGCCGTTCACCATGCAGCCGATCTCGCCGTCAAGCGCGATGTAGTTGAGGTCGAACTTCGAGGCGGCGAGCTCCTTCGGATCCTCCTCGGTCTCGTCGCGCAGCGCCAGGATCTCGGGCTGGCGGTAGAGCGCGTTGTTGTCGAACCCCATCTTGGCATCAAGGCAGCGCAGCGAGCCGTCCTTCAGCACGCAGAGGGGGTTGATCTCGATCATCTCCATGTCGCGCTCGGTGAAGACGCGGTAGAGCGTCTTCACGAGGGCGACGCACTGCTTGACCTGCGCGCCGGTCAGCCCCAGCGCGAAGGCCACGCGGCGGCCGTGGAAGTCCGACAGGCCCGTGGCGGGGTCGACGTCGAAGGTCAGGATCTTCTCAGGGCTGTCGTGCGCCACGTCCTCGATCGACATGCCGCCCTCGGTCGAGGCGACGAAGGAGATGCGGCTCGTCTTCCGGTCGATCAGGAGCGCGAGGTAGAGCTCGCGCGCGATGTCGGACCCGTCCTCGATGTAGATGCGGTTGACCTGCTTGCCGGCGGGGCCGGTCTGGATCGTGACCAGCGTGCGGCCGAGCATCTGGCGCGCGAACTCCGCCGCCTCGCCGACCGACCGCGCGAGGCGCACGCCGCCCTTCTCGCCTGCCTCGGGTTCCCGGAACCGGCCCTTGCCGCGCCCGCCCGCATGGATCTGCGCCTTCACGACCCAGAGCGGCCCGTCGAGCTCGCCGGCGGCGGTCTTCGCGTCCTCGGCCCGCTGGACGAGGCGGCCGTCCGAGACGGGCACGCCGTAACCGCGGAGCAGGGCCTTGGCCTGGTACTCGTGGATGTTCATCGCAGGCGCCTTTCGCTGGTCCGGGCTCTCGCGCATCGGGTTGGCACAGCCGGTGCCGCAACGAAACGCCGAAAATGCCGGTCCGCAAGACGCAGGCCGCAGAAAAGGCAGTTTGTGATCACTAAGCGAAAATGTGTGATCACGCCTCGGCGCGGCCCTGGCGCGGGGGCCGGGCCGGTGGCGCACTTGCGGAACCGGGCCACCTTGGCTAGCACGGGCCGTCGCGCACGTCCGGGCCCCGGAGGCCCGGGCGCGCGGCGCCGGGGAGGATGATGACCACAGCCAAGCCGACGTGGTGCGTGCAGGCCACCGCCGACGAGCCTGCCGAACTGCTCTGCGCCTTCGCCGCGCACCACCTTGCCCTGGGTGCCGCGGAGATCATCCTGCACCTGGACCACGACGACCCGGCGGCGGCGAAGGCGCTGGCGGGTCGTCCGGGGGTCACGGTGATCCCCCGGAGGACCGGCGGGGCGGAGGCGCCGGGCTACCACACCCATCGCCAGCGGATCAATGCGCGCGAAGCCTATGCGGCCTGCCGCCACGACTGGATCGTCACGATCGACGCCGACGAGTTCCTGCTGCCGCGCCGCCCGATGGAGGCGATTCTGTCCGGCATCCCCGAGGCGGTGAACTCGGTCCGCGTCCCGGTGCTGGAGCGCGCCTTCGTCCTCGGCGCGCCGATCCGGTCGATCTTCGATGGCGTGTGGCGGACCCCGCTGCGGGCCCATGCGCCGGTGATGGGCCTGATCTACGGGCCCGGCCAGGACTTCCTGACGCATGGCCTGCTGGGCCATTCGCTCGGCAAGGCGATGACCCGCGCCGGACGCGACATGGTGCCCGACCTGCACATCGCCTTTCCCGCGGCCGAGACCGCGAAGCCGAAGGATCTCTATGGCCGGCCCGAGTACGACGTCTGGGCGCCCGACGTCCGCCTTCTGCACTTCTACGCCATGACGCCCACCCACTACCTGCTCAAGATGCTGCGCAAGATGGTGAACTGGCAGGCGTCGCAGGCGCCGTCGAACAAGGTCCTGGTGCCGGCCGTCGATCCCGCGCGGAAGCGGCAGTACCGCCGGATCTACAAGAACAGCAGCGACCCGGCGGTGATGGCCGAGATGAGCCGGCTTCTGTTCCTGTCGGCCGGGCAGCGGACGGCGCTGCGAATGCTCGGCGCGCTGCGCACGCCCGCCCATTCGATCGAGACTGCCGCGACCGCGCGCTTTCCGGGGATCGACCTCTCGCCCCGGCAGTTCGACATGCGCCTGCGCGACCGCCACGCCGACCTGATCGAGGCGACGCGCTACGCCGCCCCGGTCTTCTGACGGTCAGCCCAGGCTCGGGTCGATCGCCCGGCACGCGGCAAGGAGGCCGCCGACCGCATCGGCCGATTTCTGGAACATCGCGCGTTCGGCATCGTCGAGCCGGATCTCCACCACCCGCTCCACCCCGCCCGCGCCGAGCACGACCGGCACGCCGACGTAGATCCCCCCCAGCCCGTAGGCCCCGTCCACCCAGGCCGCGCAGGGCAGGACGCGCTTCTGGTCCATGAGATAGGCCTCGGCCATCTCGACCGCGGCGGTGGCGGGGGCGTAGAAGGCGCTTCCGGTCTTGAGCAGCCCCACGATCTCGGCCCCGCCGTCGCGGGTGCGGCGGACGATCGCGTCGAGCTTCTCCTGCGTCGTCCACCCCATCGCGACGAGGTCGGGCAGCGGGATGCCCGCGACGGTCGAGTACCGCGCGAGAGGGACCATCGTGTCGCCGTGCCCGCCGAGCACGAAGGCGGTCACGTCGCGCATCGACACCCCGAACTCGAGGCTGAGGAAGTGCCGGAACCGCGCGCTGTCGAGCACGCCGGCCATGCCCACCACGCGGTGGTGCGGCAGCCCCGAGAACTCGCGCAGCGCCCAGACCATCGCGTCGAGCGGGTTGGTGATGCAGATGACGAAGGCGCCGGGCGCGTGCGCCTTCAGCCCCTCGCCCACCGCCTTCATGACCTTGAGGTTGATCCCCAGAAGGTCGTCGCGGCTCATCCCCGGCTTCCTCGGCACGCCGGCGGTGACGATGCAGACGTCGGCCCCCGCGATGCCCTCGTAGTCGTTCGTGCCCCGAAGCGTCGCGTCGAAGCCTTCGGACGGCCCCGACTGCGCGATGTCGAGCGCCTTTCCCTGCGGCGTGCCCTCGGCGATGTCGAAGAGGATCACGTCGCCCAGTTCCTTCAGCGCCACGAGGTGCGCGAGCGTGCCGCCGATCTGTCCGGCGCCGATCAGGGCGATCTTGGGTCGAGCCATCGTTCTGTCCTTCGGGATGCGGATTTCGCGCGCATGGGTAGACCTTCGGCCCCGCCCGTGCAAGGCCGGGGGCGTGGCGCGTCGGAAGGGGGTCGCGGGTGGAGGGCTGGGCGTTCTGGACGGCGGCGACCGTGGCGGCGGTGCTGGTGGGCATGGCCAAGGGAGGCCTGCCGATGGTGGGCCTGCTGTCGGTGCCGATCCTGTCGCTGGTGATCCCGCCGGTCGCGGCGGCGGGCCTGCTGCTGCCGATCTACGTCGTGTCGGACCTGTTCGGGCTTTACGCCTACCGGCGGGCGTTCGATGCCCGCGTCCTCGCCATCTTCGTGCCGGGGATGACGGCGGGGGTGGGCCTTGGCTGGGCCACGGCGAGCGTGACGCCGGAATGGCTGGTGACGGGTCTGGTGGGGCTGATCGGGGCGGCCTTCGCGCTGTTCCTGATCCTGCGGCGCGGGGCGGAGCCGGCGCCGAGGCCCGCGCGCGTGGCGCCGGGGCTGTTCTGGGGCGCCGTCGCAGGCTTCACGAGCTTCGTGAGCCACGCGGGCGCGCCGCCCTACCAGATCTACACGCTGCCCCTGCGGATGGAGAAGGCGGTCTTCGCGGGCACGGCGACGATCGCCTTCGCCTACGTGAACGCGATCAAGCTGGTGCCCTACTGGGCGCTGGGGCAGATCAACCTCGGCAACCTGAAGATCGCGGCGGTCCTGGCCGTGCCCGCCTCGCTCGCGGTCTTCGCAGGGTACCGGCTGGTGAAATGGCTGCCCGAGGCGCTGTTCTTCCGGCTGGTGACCTGGGCGCTGCTGCTCGTGTCGCTGCGGCTGATGTGGGAGGGATTCGCCTAGAAGACGTCAAGCAGGTAGAGGATCAAGCAGGTAGAGGATGATGATGACGGGGATCGGGATGCCGATCAGCCAGGCGAGCGCGCCCTTCATGGGATGGTCCTTTCCGTTGGGTCGACGGGCGAACGCCGGGTCGAAGCGGACGGTTCCGGGGGAACCCCCGGCCGGGCGCGCCGTTCCGCCGGGCACCCGAGGCCGCCCCATGACCGATACGCCCCCGCGCACCCCCGACGGCCGCTACATCGTCGTGCGCGGACGCCTCTGGCGCGCGGCGAACCCGCATCTGGCGGAGGCGGAGCGGGCGCGGCTGGTCCGCGACCTGATGGCCGCGCGCCGGGCGGTGCGGGACGCCAAGGGGAACCCGGAGCGGCTCGCCGAGGCGCGGGCGCGGGTGGATGCCGCGAAGCGCGGGCTGGGGGAGCGGGGTCCGGTCTGGTGGGACGATGGGGCGCCGGACCTGAACCGGCGGATGGTGGCGGGGACGGTCTATGCGGGGTGGTGGAACAGGATGAAGGTTGATCAGGCAAATTTTTCGCTTGACAAGTAGGGACTTGCTTGCCCGATCAAAACCCGATCAAGAAGCATCTCCCTCCGCCTGTCTTGTAAGCTGTTGATAACGTTGGCTCCACAACATCCTGTCCAAGTCTGGGCCGGCTCATGATCAAAACACACTCAAGAAGTCAAGCCCAGATAGGCACATACCCTGCACGCGGATGATCCGGATCAGCAGGCTTGATGTGGCAAGCATCCTGCGCCTGCTTGATAACAGTAGAGGCCTGTGCAGCATTTCGTTTTTCAATTCCGAATCTATCGCAGAGAGTAGAGTTACGCATTTTGTCGCCACTCAAAAATTTAAGCACCGCGTGGTGATAGCAAGCACGGACTCGCTCCTCGACGGTCATTTCAGCGAAACTTCTTGGCCCATACAGCACGACTTGCATCGAAGCTTCCGAGGCACGAAATGCAGGTGGAGGAAGTTGAAAAAATTCTACCGCGGATATAACCTTATCAAGCCCGCTGCCTTGCTCCTCGCATATTGCCATGCGACGCATCAAGGAGGCCATGGCTTCGTTGCGCGACCTTGGCGGTAAATCGATCATTCGATCAACCTGCATTAACGGCTGACCAGGATTGACGACCTCAATTCTATCGGGAAAGATTTCTATTTGAGGTCCAGCACCCGAGATAGTCATATCCTGATGGATCAAGGCATTCGCAATCAGCTCGCGAATAGCAATTTCTGGGAACAAGCGATGTTCAGTGCGGAAGGCCTCGCCAATATGTTCGTTATTGGGAAGAAGTGTATTTATGAATTCTACAAGACCTTCAAAGCCGGCCGCATATCCTCGCCGACCGTCTCTACGGTTGATCACTGATGAAGCCTTATTACTGCCAGAATAAACAACCAAGCGAACTGCTTTACGCGCCAAACTAGCGTCAAACCTACTTAAATCATACGCAAAAAGGATTGCACCCAAATTGGTAATGCTCCATTTATCGCCTACGTCCTTGCATACGAGACTATCCGCCTCAAGCTGTTCTAAAATTGCAAGTTTGCCATCTGGCAGGGGACGCTTTAACAGGCGAAAATATTGCGAATGATCCAAGAGAGTGAGGACAGTATCAGCATCAATATACTGACTGGCAATGCCTTTCTCCCAATTGTAAGGTCGGAGTCTCTCGATAAGTTGCTGATATCTTTCTGGATGGTCAGTCAAACGAGGAGTGGCGTCACCAATTCTGATATAGCTGATGGCATTGAAGGCCACAGGTGCAGCGACAGGCGAATGCAACTTAAGTGCAAATAGCCGTTTTCCTGCATGTATAACTTCAAAAACTTCAAAGGGAACACTGGGCGCAAGTTGGTTAGCTAACCAAAGCTCAAAAGGCTGATTACTAACTCGTTTTGATCGTAAATCTACAGTTGTTCCCACTACATCGCGGTCAGAGTTTCGAACTCCCCAAATTATGTATGCATGAGGTTCGTTGTGATAAGCTGCAGCGTTTGAAAGAGCGGAGCTTAGTTTTCCTATCAATTCAGGATCGTCGTTGTTTTCTTTGAACTCAAGCCACTCTAGCTCCCTGCCGCGGGCAAGAAGGGTGGTGACCAGATCAATGTCTCTAGATGTCTTGTCCAATTGTCGAGCTACCGGCTGAACCGCTTGTACTTCACCCGCTTCGGCTCCACCGCGTCCGGCCCCAGCCGCCGCACCTTGTCGGCCTCATACGCCTCGAAGTTCCCCTCGAACCACTCCACATGCGCGTCCCCCTCGAACGCGAGGATATGCGTGCAGAGGCGGTCGAGGAAGAAGCGGTCGTGGCTGATGATGATGGCGCAGCCGGCGAAGTCCTCGATGGCGCTCTCCAGCGCCTGCAGGGTCTCCACGTCGAGGTCGTTGGTGGGCTCGTCGAGAAGGAGGACGTTGCCGCCCGACCGCAGGAGCTTCGCCATGTGGACGCGGTTGCGCTCCCCGCCCGACAGCAGGCCCACCTTCTTCTGCTGGTCGGTGCCCTTGAAGTTGAAGGCCCCGGCGTAGACGCGGGAGTTCATTTCCAGATCGCCGAGCTGGATGATCTCCGACCCGCCCGAGATCTCCTCCCACGCGGTCTTGGCGGGGTCGAGCGCGTCGCGGGACTGGTCGACGTAGGCCAGCTGCACCGTGTCGCCCAGGGTGATCGTGCCCTCGTCGGGCTGCTCGGCCCCCACGATCATGCGGAAGAGCGTGGACTTGCCCGCGCCGTTGGGGCCGATGACGCCCACGATCGCGCCGGGGGGGACGGTGAAGGACAGGTCCTCGATCAGGAGCTTGTCGCCCATGTGCTTCTTGAGGTTCTGGACGTCGATCACCTTCGACCCCAGCCGCTCGCCGTTCGGGATGATGATCTGGGAGACGCTCGCGCGCTCGCGCACGGTCTGGCCGGCCATCTCGTTGTACTTCTGGATGCGGGCCTTCGATTTCGCCTGGCGGGCCTTGGCGCCGGCGCGGATCCATTCCAGCTCCTTCTCCAGCACCTTCTGCTTCGACTTGTCCTCGCGCGCCTCCTGCTGCATCCGCTTGGCCTTCTGCTCCAGCCAGGCGGAGTAGTTGCCCTCGTAGGGGATGCCCCGGCCGCGGTCCAGTTCGAGGATCCACGAGGTGATGTCGTCGAGGAAGTAGCGGTCGTGGGTGACGATCAGGATCGTGCCCCTGTAGTCGATGAGGTGCTTCTGGAGCCAGGCGATCGACTCGGCGTCGAGGTGGTTCGTGGGCTCGTCCAGAAGCAGCATGTCGGGGGCTTCCAGCAGCAGGCGGGTGAGCGCGACGCGCCGGCGTTCCCCGCCCGAGAGCGTCTCCACGTCGGCGTCGTCGGGCGGGCAGCGCAGCGCGTCCATCGCGACGCCCACCGCCGCCTCCAGCTCCCACAGGTTCTGGGCGTCGATCTGGTCCTGAAGCTGGGCCATCTCCTCCGCCGTCTCGTCGGAGTAGTTCATGGCAAGCTCGTTGTAGCGGTCGAGGATCGCCTGCTTGGCCGCGACGCCCAGCATGACGTTGCCCTTCACGTCGAGCGTGGGGTCGAGCTGCGGCTCCTGCGGCAGGTAGCCCACGCGCGCGCCCTTGGCGGCCCAGGCCTCGCCCTTGAAGTCGCGGTCCTGGCCCGCCATGATGCGCAGGAGCGTGGACTTGCCCGAGCCGTTGACGCCCACCACGCCGATCTTCACGCCGGGCAGGAAGTTGAGGCTGATGTTCTCGAAGCACTTCTTGCCGCCGGGGTAGGTCTTCGAGACGCCGTCCATGTGGTAGACGTACTGGTAGGATGCCATGGCGACCTCGCGGGCTTGCGGACGGGTGGGTTCGCGGGTGTATCTATGCGTTCGTCGGGGGAAGGGCAACGCGGGTGCAGGGCTGGCCGGTGGCGCGTCGGGGGATGACGGTCGGGCTTCTGGGCGGGTCGTTCGATCCGGCGCACGCGGGCCACGTCCGCATCACGCGCGCGGCGCTGGCGCGCATGGGTCTCGATCGGGTCTGGTGGCTGGTGAGCCCGGGCAATCCGCTCAAGCCCGACGTCCCCGCGCCGATGGAGGCGCGGCTGGCCCGCGCCCGGGGGGTGATGCGCCATCCGCGCGTGGCCGTCACCGACCTGGAGCGGCGGCTGGGCACGCGGTATACGGCGGAGACGATCGAGGCGCTGCAGGCGCGCTATCCGGGGGTGCGGTTCGTGTGGCTGATGGGGGCCGACAACCTCGTGCAGTTCCACCGGTGGGAGCGGTGGCGCGACATCCTGCGCGCCGTGCCCGTGGGGGTGCTCGCGCGCCCCGGCTCGGGGGTGGCCGCGCGGCTGTCCGTGGCCGCGCGGGCCTTCCGGGTCGACCGCGTGGCGCGGGGCGAGGGCCTGGGCGGCCGCCGGCCCCCGGCCTGGTGCTTCGTCAACCTGCCGATGGACCCGAGCTCGTCCACCGCGATCCGGGCAAGGGGGGACTGGCGGCGATGACGGTCACGCGGCGCGGGGTTCTGGGGGGGATCGCGGCGGGGCTGGCCTCGCCCGCGCTGGGGGCGGGGCCGGAGAACGGCGTCCGGCCTCGCCGGCGCGGCGACGGGGCCGCCGCCGCGGCGCCGGTCCGCGCGGCCGGCGAGATCGTGGCTCGCGCCGCCCTGGGGGGCACGCTGGGCTATGCGGTGGCGGACGCGGCGACGGGCCGGATGCTGGAGGCCCGGGACGCGGATCGCGCGCAGCCCCCCGCCAGCGTCGCCAAGGTGGCGACCGCGCTCTACGCGCTCGACCGGCTGGGCGGGGCGCACCGCTTCGCGACCGAGGTGCTGGCGACCGGGCCGGTGGAGGGCGGGATCGTCCGGGGCGACCTGATCCTTGCCGGGTCGGGCGATCCGGCGCTGACCGCGGACGGTCTGGCCGGCCTTGCCGCCGGGCTCGCGGCGGCGGGGGTGCGGGGGGTCGCTGGGCGGTTCCTGACCTGGGACGCGGCGCTGCCCTTCGTGGAGCGGATCGCGGCGGACCAGCCCGACTTCGTGGGCTACAACCCGGCGGTGGGCGGGCTGAACCTCAACTTCAACCGCGTCCACTTCGAGTGGGCGCGCGAGGGAGCGGGGTGGCGCACCGCGCTGGACGCGCGGTCCGACCGCATGGTGCCGCCCGTGACCGGAATCCGCATGGCCGTCGTTCCGCGCGAGGCACCGCTCTTCACCCATGCCGCCGGACCCGCGACCGAGGACTGGAC
>ERZ1066123.2102-NODE-2102-length-10741-cov-8.232922_pt1 | contig 10741 bp, 7 predicted proteins | sample MGYA00382770_ERZ1066123 | MGnify/ENA primary metagenome ERZ1066123 (study PRJEB33369, sample SAMEA5778353) | biofilm metagenome | biome: Industrial cooling water; feature: Water cooling tower basin; material: Biofilm | place: United Arab Emirates | collected...
CGGCCGGCATCAGCGCCCCGGCCAGCAGGCTGGCCTGCGCCGTGCTGCCCCAGCCGGTGCCGATGTGGCGCAGCACCTCTCCCGCCGCGCCGACGCCCAGCAGGAAGGTGCCGGCGACGATCAGCGTGGCGCCGTGGAACATCACCCGGCGCGGCACCGGCACCTCGCGGCGGGAGCGCCGGTCGCGCACCGCGGCGACCGCCAGCAGCGGCATCGACAGGCCGATCAGCACCGCGCGCGCATCGAGCAGCGCGGGGGAGTAGGTCTTGCTCAGCGCCGCGTCGGCGAACAGCACCAGGTCGAAGGCGGCGAGGCCGCCGAGCGTGATGCAGGGCAGGTTGACGTGCCAGCGCGTCCGCTCGTCGGCGTTCCGGTACAGGTTCTCCGCCAGCACCACGATGACCAGGTCGAGGCCGAGGCGGGCGATGAGGGAAGGCGATCCGAACCCGGGCAGCTCCAGCGCGCCGACGGCGGGCAGCAGCGCGGCCAGCGCCGCCAGCACCAGGGCGCCCCCGGCCAGCGCGAAGCGGCGCACCAGCCCGGTCGCGGAGGCTCCCGCCAGCGCGCGGTAGAGCACGAGCAGCGTGATGAACCAGGCGGCGTTGCGCGCCACCTCGAGCACGGCCGCGGTGCCGCCGAGCACGCCGGCCGGGTTCACCGCCACGGCGCCCGCCCAGGCCGCCGCGGCAAAGCACGCCAGGGCCAGGGCCCGCCCGACCGGGCCACGGCCGACGATCAGGACGATCGCGCCGGCAAGGGCGCAAAGCGCCGCGCCGCCCAGGTGCAACAGGGGCGAGACGGCAGGGGCGATCACGAGCGGTCCCGGGCGCTGCAGGGTGCGAGGCGAGGCCGCCGCCGCCCGGCCTGCTTCATCGCGACCCTTCCTGGAACAGGACGACCCGCACCGTCGCCACCAGGATCAGCAGGTCGAGAAAGAGGCTGCGCCGGCGAACGTAGTAGAGGTCGTAGGCGAGCTTCATCCGCGCGTCCTCGACCGAGGCGCCGTAGGGGTAGTTCACCTGCGCCCAGCCGGTGATACCCGGCTTCACCACGGCACGGTCGTCATAATGCGGGATCTGCTGGCGCAGCTCCCGCACGAATTCCGGTCGCTCGGGGCGCGGACCGACGAAGGCCATGTCGCCGCGGAGCACGTTGAAGACCTGCGGCACCTCGTCGATCCGGGCACGACGGATGATGCGCCCGACGCGGGTGACGCGCGGGTCCTCCTGGCTGGCCCAGACCGCGCGGCCTGCGACCTCGGCATCGACGCGCATGCTGCGGAACTTCACCAGCATGAAGTGGCGACCGTCGCGGCCGACCCGCTGCTGGCGGTAGAAGACGGGGCCGCGGCTGTCCAGCTTGATGGCGGCGGCGGTGACCAGCAGCAGCGGCAGGGTGATCGCGAGCAGGGCCAGGCCCGCGGCGAGGTCGAGCAGCCGGTGCAGTGCCGCCTCGAGCGGCCCGGCACGCACCGCGCGGGCGTCCTGCAGCCAATCGGGCCCGAGCTGGTCGATCTCGACCCGGGAGAGCCGCTGTTCGCGGAATTCGGTCTCGGACATCACCTTGACACCATGCGCAGCGCAGCGGTTGCGCATGTCCTCTGGAATGACGGCCGGATCGGCGGCGACCACGGCCCGCACGCGCTCGGCGCGCAGCCGCGTGGGGTCGAGGGCCTTGGCCAGGCCGCCGACCGGATCGAGCGTGGCAACCACTTCGAACATGTCCTCCGCGGGGCCGGTCGCATCGGCACGGGTTGCCGGTACGATCGCCGACCGCCTCGTCCCGCCCGCGACGGCAATGATCCGATGACGAAGCAGGCCACGGCGCGCCGCCGCGACGAAGACGAGGCGGGTCGCGAGCACGATGGTGGCGAAGCCGATGAAGACCTCAATGCGGTACCGGTCCAGGTACTCCGGACCGATCGCCCGCAGCACCGGCCAGGCCAGCAGGAGCAGGATTCCGGCGACGGCCGTCCGGACCACGAGGCGCTGGATGCGGGCCCAGGCTTCCGGCTGGTAGAGGCCGCTGGCGCCGGAGATCAGGGCGCAGGAGAGCGCCAGCAGCGCCGCGAAAGTGAAGATCTTCTCCCCGCTCGCGGCGGGACCCCAGACGATGAGAAGAAGCGCCATTGCGCAAAACCACGTGATCGCTTCGATGACACACAGGAAGAGGAGTTCCCCTCGGATGCTGTGGCCGAATAGATTTGTCATCGGCGCGTTCTCCTGGCGCACCAGCCCTGGGTGCAACGGATGCCCCGCAAGAGGATCGACGTGCGGCCCGAGGGAATGGCGCTGTGTCTTTGGCACGAAACACCGGCTGCGTCACACGAGATATTAAGGCTCTATCAACCTTTTCAGCATCATGCAGTTTTTACGCGAAGCCGCAAGGGGAAATCGCAAATTTGTGCCTCCATCGTGAAGATGAGACGAAATTGACGCCTTCGCGAGGGCCACGTGCGGCGCAGGGCAGGGCGATTGCATGCGAGGTGCCGTTGCAACGTGGAAGGACGGCCATTCTGTCCCGCGGAACCGGCCGGAAACGCAAGCCCGATGGGGGCGTTGCACTGCAATGTGTGGAGCGCGCCGACTCCGATTCAGCAAAATTCGAGAATATGCGCGAGAAAATAAGTGTTGCGCGACCTGCGATTGCGCTTTAGAAAAAGGTAGCCGGTTGCCGGGCACGCTGAACGGGCGTGCGGGCAACCCTTGCCCGGATTCGCGTCATGAGGGAGTACGCATGGCGGCGCAGCAATCACGTTCGGGCTTCACTGTCTTGGTGATGGGTGCCGCCCTGCTTGGTGCCTGCACCGCGGCCGGTCCCGCACCGGCGCCTCAGGCCGACACTGTCGGCCAGCGCAGCGTCAGCGCCCCGGACTACGTCATCGGGCCGGGCGATACCCTCAGCGTCTTTGTCTACCGCGCCCAGGAGCTTGGTGCAGACGGCCTGCCGGTGCGGCCGGACGGCAAGCTCTCGCTGCCTCTCATCCCGGATATCGAGGCGGCCGGAAAGACACCGACCCAACTCGCCCGGGAAATCGAGCGCCGGCTCAAGGAATATGTCCGCGAGCCGAACGTCACCGTCATGGTGCGGTCCTTCATCGGGCAGCCGAACCGGCAGATCCGCGTGATCGGCGAGGCGGCGCAGCCGATGGCGATGCCGTACCGCGAGGGCATGACGGTGTTGGACGTCATGATCGAGGTCCGCGGCCTGACCCGCTACGCGGCCGGCAACCGCGCCCATATCGCGCGGCGCGAGCGGGAGGATGCGCCGGCGCAGCAGATCCCGGTGCGGCTGTCCGACCTGCTGCGCGATGGCGACATCTCGCAGGACGTGGCGATGCGGCCCGGAGACACGCTGGTCATCCCCCAGAGCTGGTTCTGACGCCCGTGCAGGTCCCCGCACCGCTCCAGCGCTATGTCGCCGCTGGGTGGCGGCATCGTTGGAAGGCGCTGATCCTCACCTGGCTGGTATGCCTGGCCGGCTGGGTCTTCGTCATGTCGCTGCCGAGCCAGTACCAGTCGAGCGCCCGGCTCTATGCCGACACCGACGCGATCATCGGGCAGGTGATCCGCGGCATCGCCGTGGACCAGGCGCCGGCGAACCAGGTGGAGGTGCTGTCCCGCACCCTGCTCAGCCGCCCGAACCTGGAGCGCATCATCGCCCGGACCGACCTCGATCAGCGGGTGCACGACGCCGCCTCGCGCGAGCGGCTTGTCACCGCCCTTGGCAGCGATATCCGGATCATCCAGCAATCGCGCAACCTGTTCACCATCACCTACACCGACCACAATCCGCGGATGGCGCGCGACGTGGTGCGCGCGCTGCTCGACATCTTCATGGAGGCGGCCTCGCGCAGCGACCGCCAGCAGATGGAGAACGCGCGCGCCTTCGTCGCGCAGCAGCTTGCCTCCTACGAATCGCAGCTGCGCGAGGCCGAGCGGCGGCGGGCCGAGTTCCGGACCCGGAACATCGACCTGCTGCCGGTCGACGGCACGCCACGGGTCGATGCGTCGCGCCAGCGCCTCGCCCGGCTGCGTGGCGAGCTGGAGGACGTGCGCACCCGGCGGGGCATGCTGCAGACCCAGGTGGACGCCACCCAGCCTGGTCCTGCCGCACCGGGCGCTGCTGCCGGCGCGGGATCGGCCGGTGCGGGCGACCCGAACCGGCTGGCCGAGCTCGAGCGCACCCTGCGCGAAATGCAGCTCCGCTTCACCGACCAGCATCCCGACGTGGTCATGACGCGGCGCATGATCGCCGAGCTGCGGGCCGCGGGCGGGAGCGGCCGAGGCGCCGGCCGCGGCGGTGCCGGCACGGCGGCCGCCAGCGCCGCGAGTGCGGCGCAGACCGCGACGATGCATGAGGCGCTGAAGCTCCGCGTCCTGGAGATCGACGCGACGGTCGCCTCGCTGGAGCGCCAGATCCGGGAGGAAGAGGCCGAACTCGCCCGGCTGGAGAGCACGGCGCGCAGCGCCATCCAGCTGCAGGCCGACATGCTGAACCTCGACCGCGACTACGAGGTCCTGCGGAAGAACTACCAGGAGCTGCTGGAGCGGCGGGAGGCGGTGCAGATCGCCGGCGCGGCGCGCAGCGGCGCCGACCGGATCCGGCTCGATGTCATCGATCCGCCGACGCTGCCTACCAACCCCTCCGGCCCGAACCGGCTGCTCTTCTCTGCGATGGTGCTGGTCATCGGCCTCGGTGCCGGGGGTGCGGTGGCCCTGCTGCTCGCGCAGCTGGACAGCAGCTTCTACAACCTGCACGACCTGCGCCGCATCGGCCTGCCGGTGCTGGGCAGCGTCTCCACCCTGGTGCCGCCGCGGCGGCAGACCGGGGCGATCATCGGCTTCGCCGGAGGCCTGGCGCTGCTGGTGCTGGTGTTCGGCGGCCTCGTCGTCGGCGGGGATCGGCTTGCGGCCAGGCTGCCGGCGCTGATCTCGAGCTTCGTGTGATGACGATCCCCGCGAACCGCCGCACCCATCTTGTCGAGCGCGCCTTCCAGGCGATGGGCGGGGGCGCCGCGGCCGGATTGCAGGCCCGGGCGCCCGATCCTGCGCCGCCTGCCGACCGCGCCGCGGAGGAGGCCGCGCCGGCGTCCTCGACCCTGGCTGTGCCGCCCGGCGCCCCACCGCCGCCGGGCCCGGTCGCGCGGGTTGTCGCCGGCAGCGGCGGGTCCGGCAGCGGCGGGGCAACGGCCCTGCCGGGCGGTGACTCCCGTCCGGCGGTCCGTCCGCCGAGCTTCGAGCAGATGCGCCAGGCCGGGCTGGTCAATGCGCCCGACGGCACGATGCGCATGCGTCTCGCCGAGGAATTCAGCGTCGTCCATCATCAGCTGCTGCGCACCATCCGCACGATGGACCCGCCCGCCGAGGGTGCCGGCCGCGGCCGGCGGGTGGTGCTGGTCACCAGCGCCCGCCCCGGCGAGGGCAAGACCTTCTGCTCGCTCAACATCGCCGTCAGCATCGCGCATGGCCGCTCGGCGCCGGTGCTGCTGGTGGACGCCGACGGCAAGCACGGGTCGCTGAGCGACTTGCTGGGCCTCGGCGGTGCGCCGGGCCTGCGGCAGCTGGCGGCTGATCCCAGCCAGGCGCCGGCGCCGTTGCTGGTGCCGACGGAACAGCGCAACCTGTCGATCCTGCCCTATGGCGCCCCGGCGCCGGGCTCCACCGCCGTGCCGCCCGGGACCACGATTGCCGCCGCGGTGCAGCGGCTTTCGGCGCTGCTGCCGCAGCACGTGATCATCCTGGATGCGCCGCCCTGCCTCTCGACCAGCGACCCCTCCAGCCTGGCCCCGGTGGCGGGGCAGGTGCTGCTCGTCGTGGAGGCCGAGCGCACCCAGCGGTCGGAGGTGGAGGCCGCGCTCGACATGGTCGAGGCCTGCCCGGTCCTGCAGCTGATGCTGAACCAGACGCGGATGAATTCATCCGACACCTTCGGCGCCTATGGCGCTTACGCCGGCTACGGTGTCTATGGCAGCTATGGCGCGAAGCCCGAAGCCGGCAGCGGCTGAGCTGCAGATCCGTCCCCGGTCCCGGCTCCCGGCCGCGGTGCCGCTCACGCTGCCGTCGTGCATGGGCGCGACGGGCACGGCCGCCCTGCTGCGCGCGACGCTTCTCGTGGCCGCGGGCGCTCTGCTTTGCCCGGCCGGCGCCCCGGCGCAGGAGGCAGGTGCGGCGGGCGCCGCGGGTGCCGCAGGCGCTGCGGGTGCGGCACCGGGCGGCGGCGGCCCCGGCGGGTTCCTGCGCAGCCCCGGGCTCGACGCGGCCGGCCAGCCCCTGCCCCCGAGGGCGCCGAGCTTTTCCGCCCTCGAAGCCTTCGGCTTTCCGCCCAGCCCGGCCGAGACGACGGGCGGGCTGGCCGGACGGCCCTTCGATTTCACCGCCTCGGTCGGTGCGCAGGTCCTCGCGACCGACAATGTCCGCAACACCTCGACGAACCGCCAGGCGGATGTCGGCTTCATCCTGCTGCCGAGCCTGCAGGCGAGCGCCGAGACCGCCTATCTGCGCGGCAGCCTGAGCTACAACCCGAGGCTCTCCTACTACGCGAACACGCCGAGCCAGAACCGCATCAACAACTTCCTCAGCGGCAATGCGCGCGCGACGCTGCTGGAGGACCGGGTCTTCCTCGACCTGCGTGCCTTCGGCACCGTTTCCGCGACCTCGGGCGGCTTCGCGCCGGTCGGCACCCCGCAGGTCGGCACCAGCAACCAGGTGCAGTCCTACGCCTTCCAGGCCGCGCCCTACCTGCTGCAGCGCTTCGGCGGGTTCGGCACGGTCAATGTCGGCTACGCCTATCGCTGGCTCGACCAGAGCGGCAACAACGCCTTCGCGCCGGGTGCCACGACGCCGTTCTTCACGGCGCAGTCGACCCAGGGAAACCAGGTCTGGGCGGTGCTGCGGTCCGGCGAGGATTTCGGGCGCTTCCTGTGGTCCGTGCGACTGATCGGCTCGGTCTTCAGCGGCACCAGCGTCTACAACGACGCGCACCAGTACACGGCATCCTTCCAGACGAGCTACGCGGTGAACCGCTGGCTCGCGGTGCTCGGCGAGATCGGCTACGAGGATGCGCGGTTTTCCGGCGTCCTGCCCTATGTCGTGAAGGGGATGACCTGGGGCGCGGGCGTCCGCATCCTGCCCAGCGAGGACAGCGCCATCATCGCCGCGGCGCGGCAGCGCGACGGGTTCATCTCGCCCTTCGCGGACGTTGCCGTGGCGCTCGGCAGCCGCACGCGGCTGAACGGCAATTACCGGGAGGCGCTGAGCACGAGCGGCGCGCAGTCGCTCGATCTGCTGACCAGCATCACCTACGACGCGCTCGGCAACCCGATCGACCGCTTCGCCGGGTCGCCGGTCGTCGTGCCCTTCGCAACGACGCCCCTCGGGCCGATGGGGGGACCGCTCGATGGCGGCCTTGCCAACCCGGGCGGCTCGAGCTTCGGCGGGTCCTTCCTGACGAACCAGAACAGCCTGATGCGCACGCGCATGGGCAGTGCCTCGATCAGCCAGATCTGGGAGCAGGACACGGTCACGCTGCAGTTCTTCTATCGGGAGTCCACACCGGTCGCGATCGCGCGCGGGACCACCGCGTTCCAGCAGAGCGGCTCGTCCGTCGGGGTGACGTGGTCAAGGCTGCTCAGCGACACGACCTCGGTTTCGACCTACCTGTCCTATGGCCGCTTCAACACGGCGGGCCTCGGCACTTCCAATACCTATACCGGGCGCGTCCTGCTGGCGCACCAGTTCTCCGAAAGCGTCTTCGGTTCGCTGCAGTACGTCTACACCAACCGCGGCCTTGCCCTGGGGAACGACTCCGCGGTGCAGAACCTCGTCCTCGCCACCCTGCGCAAGATCTTCTAGCCGGTGCCGGCCCTCTCCGCCCCTGCCCGCGGCATGCCCGCCTGGGTGCGCCAGACGCGATAGGACCACCGCGATGTACATCGACCACTACGGGCTCCGCGAGCACCCGTTCCAGATGACGCCGGATGCGCGGCTGTTCTACCCGAGCTCCGGGCACAGCCGCGCCTATGCGCACCTGATGTACGGTCTGGCCCAGCGGGAGGGCTTCATCGTCGTCACCGGCGAGGTCGGCGCGGGCAAGACGACGCTGGTCGAGCGCCTGTGCGAGGAGCTCGATCCGCAGGGCTTCGTCGTCGCCCGCATCGTCACCACCCAGGTCTCGGGCGACGACCTGCTGCGCCTCGTCGCTGACGCCTTCGGCGCGTCGGCGGATGGCGACAAGGCCTCGGTGCTGCGCGGCGTCATCGCGCGCCTGAAGGCGGCCGACCGGCGCCACCTGCTGATCGTCGACGAGGCGCAGGCGCTCAGCCCGGCGGGGCTCGAGGAGCTGCGCATGCTCTCCAATGTCACGGAGGGCGGGCGGGCGGTGCTGCAGACCATCCTGCTTGGCCAGCCGCAGCTGCGCGGGCTGCTCGCCAGCCCGGACCTCGACCAGCTGCGCCAGCGCATCCTCGCCTCCTACCACCTCGGCGGCCTCAGCCGGGAGGAGACGCATGCCTATGTCGAGCACCGCATGCGCGCGGTGGGCTGGATCGGCGAGCCGACCTGGGAGGAGGGCGCGCTCGATCTCGTGCACCGCTACTCGGGCGGCATCCCGCGCCGGATCAACCGGCTCTGCTCGCGCGTGCTGCTCGGCGGCGCGCTGGAGCAGTCGGCGGTGCTGACCGCGCCGATGGTGGAGGCGACGGCGCTTGAGCTCGAGGAGGATCTCGGCGGCGGCGGCATCGCGCCCCCGCCCATGCCGCGCCGCGCCGGCCTCTCCACCGCGATGGCCGGCGCCGTCGCCGACCGGCTGGAGGAGTCCATCGAGGATCTGACGCGCCGGCTGGACGCGCTGGAGCGCCAGGTGAACCGGCGCGAGCGCACCTTCAACAAGATGATGGACCTGCTGAGCGAGATCAGCCATTCGGGCGGCCACCGGTGACGGCGCCCGCCCCCCGCCTCGTCAACGCGCTCAGCGTCGATGTCGAGGACTGGTTCCAGGTCGAGAACTACGGCGCCGTGATCGCGCGCGAGCGCTGGGACGGCCTGGAGGCACGCGTCGCCGCGAGCACCGGGCGGCTGCTCGACCTCTTCGCCGCCTGCGGGGTGCAGGCGACCTTCTTCACCCTGGGCTGGGTCGCCGAGCGCAACCCCGCGCTGATCCGCCGCATCGTCGCCGAGGGGCACGAACTCGCCAGCCACGGCCATCGGCACGAACGCGTCGCCGCCATCGGGCCGGAGCGCTTCGCCGCGGACCTGCGCGATGCCAGGCATGTGCTGGAGGATATCGGCGGCGTCGCCGTCACCGGCTACCGCGCGCCGACCTTCTCCATCGGCCCGCGCAGCACGCCCTGGGCGCACGACATCCTGGCCGAGACCGGGCACCGCTACAGCTCCTCCGTCTTCCCGGGCCGGCACGAGGGTGCCGGAGCGCCGGACCTGCCGCTGACCCCCTTCCGCCCGAGCGCCTCCGGGGTGCCGGAAATTCCCATGACGGCGCTGCGGCCGGCGGTGCTGCGCGGCCGCGCCATCCCGGTCTCCGGCGGCGGCTGGTTCCGCATGATGCCCTACCCCGCCTTTGCCCGGCTGCTGCGCACGGTGAACACGGCGGAGCGGCGCCGCGGGGTGTTCTATGTCCATCCCTGGGAGGTTGATCCGGGCCAGCCGCGGCCGCCGGGCGTGCCGGCGCTGAAGCGCTTCAAGCACGGCGTGGGCCTCGCCAGCACGGAAGCGCGGCTCGGCCGGTTGCTGCACGACTTCGCCTGGGACCGCATGGACCGCGTCTTCGCGGCGGAGATGGCGGCGCCCCGCATGGCGCCGGCCGCGGTGCCGAGCCGTCTGGCCACGGCCGCCTGAACCGGGGCCTGCGTGACCGTCCGGATCCGCACACTGGAGGATGCGCCGGCCGGCGCCGCGGCGGCCTGGGATGCCTTCGTGCGCGTCACGCCCGCCGCGACCTTCTTCCACCTGACGCCCTGGGCGGAGGTGATCCGCCGCGCCTTCGGCCACCGCACCCATTATGCCTGGGCCGAGCAGGACGGCGCCGTCGTCGGCGTGCTGCCGCTGGCGCGCATGAAGACGGTGCTGTTCGGCGACCTGCTCGCCTCCACCCCCTTCTGTGTCTATGGCGGCAGCGTCGCCGCCATGCCCGAGGCCGAAGCGGCGCTGGAGGCGCATGCGGTCGGGCTGCGCGCGAAGCTTGGCGCGCCGGCGCTGGAGTTCCGCAGGCTGGCGGCGGCCGATCCGGGCTGGCAGGAACGCCCACCGCTGTACTTCACCTTCCGCAAGCCGGTCGCGATCACCGGCGACGATGCCAAGGACATGCAGCGGAACATCCCGCGCAAGCAGCGCGCGGAGGTCCGCAAGGCGATCGAGCGCTTCAAGCTGACCAGCGTCTCCGACAGCGACACCGACCGGCTGCACAGCCTCTATGCCGAGAGCGTGCGCAACCTAGGCAGCCCGGTCTTCCCGCGCCGGTACTTCCGCGCGCTGGCCGAGGCCTTCCCGGGCGAGCACGACGTCACCACCGTGCTGCACGAGGGGCGGCCGGTCAGCGCGGTGCTGAACTTCCACTTCCGCGAGCAGGTGCTGCCGTATTACGGCGGCGGCAGCGCCGCGGCGCGCGATCTCTCGGCCAACGACTTCATGTACTGGGAGGTGATGCGCCGGGCGGGGCGGGAACGCGGCGCCACGCTGTTCGACTTCGGCCGCAGCAAGGCCGGCACCGGCGCCTTCGCCTACAAGCG
>ERZ1066123.2107-NODE-2107-length-10734-cov-6.955520_pt1 | contig 10734 bp, 9 predicted proteins | sample MGYA00382770_ERZ1066123 | MGnify/ENA primary metagenome ERZ1066123 (study PRJEB33369, sample SAMEA5778353) | biofilm metagenome | biome: Industrial cooling water; feature: Water cooling tower basin; material: Biofilm | place: United Arab Emirates | collected...
GCGGGGGAGGGCTTTGCCGCGCTACCTGATCGCCAGCGCGTTGCCGGGGCTGCCGACGCCGCCGCGCAGGTGCAGCGGCGCGGCGGTGAAGAACGCCGTGGTGCGCCCCGTCGCCGCGCTGTCGGCGGACAGCGCCTCGAAGTCGAAGAATTCGCCGATGACGAAGCCCATGCGCGCGATGCCCCAGTGCAGGGTCGGCTTCCAGGGGAAGTAGGGCCAGACCTCGACGGTCGGGTTGTCGGCGCAGATGGCGGCGATCCCCGCATCCCAGAACAGGCGCCACATGTCCTCCCCGCCCGAGAGGCCGCTGTAGTCCTGGCCGTCGTTGGTGCCGCGCACCAGGGCGTGGCGGGCATCCATGTCCGACGCCGCGCGGAAGGCCTCCAGCCAGCCGGTGCGCACCAGCAGGATGTCGCCGGGCCGCAATGCCACGCCTTGCGCGGCGAGGCATGCGGCAACATCCGCGGCGCCGGCGCGCCGGCCGCCGAGCGGTCCCCAGTCGCGGCCGGTCCGGGCGAAATGCCGCGCCAGGTCGGCAAGCACGCAGCGCCCGGCGATGCCATGGCGCAGCGCCTTGTCGATGCCGTTGCGGCTCTCCGCGCCGTGCACGATCCTGGCCAGCGGGGCGTGGTTGTAGAAGCCGTGGTACGGATCGGCGAAGTGGCTGAGCCCGTCCCACTGCGTGCTGCCCTGCAGCCAGAAGCTGTCGAGACGGTCGTCGCGGATCAGCCGGCCGGGCTGCTCGTCGGCGATCAGCGTCGGCGTCGGCGCGGTGCGGCGGCGGTGGCTGCCGGGGCGCGTCGCGCCGAAAGGCTCGTCGAGCGGCAGGTTCAGGTTGAAGCGCCGGCCGTCGCGGATCTCCGCGGCCGCGGCGGCGACGGTCGCCTCCGTGATGCGGTTCAGCGTGCCGATCTCGTCCTCCGGTCCCCAGGCGCCCCAGGCCAGCGGCAGGCCGGAGCCGTCATCGGGGCGGGGCAGGTCGTCGTAGCGTGGCGGGGTCATCGCGGTGTCCTCCCGCGTGGAGGATGCGGCGCCGGCGGCTCCGCGTGAACCCGCGATGCCGTCGCGACGGTGGCGCGCGGCGCGCGCAGCCGCCATACCGCCGAGTGGACTGGGGGAACACCGTGATGACCGCACCGCGCAGTGCCATGCCCGGCGCCGCACCCTGGGCCGCGCCGATGCGCAAGGCGACGGCCCGGCTGGATTGACGCCCGATGCCCTTCGACCAGGCGGCCCGCGCCGCCACGCGCCAGACCCATGCCGCCGGCATCCTGGTGATGCTGGCGACCGTGCTGCTGTTCTCGCTGAACGACGTGCTCGGCAAATGGCTGGTCGCCACCTATGCGGTCGGGCAGCTGATGGTGCTGCGCAGCCTCGGCGCGCTGGCGGTGCTCGGGCCACTGGCCTGGCGGGCGCTGCGGGCGGGCGGCGGGCGGCTGCCGCAGCCGGGCCTGCAGGCCCTGCGCGTGGTGCTCGGCGCGCTGGAATGCGCCTGCTTCTACTGGGCGGTCGGGCACATGCCGCTCGCCGACGCGATGACCTACTGGATGGCGGCGCCGATCTACGTGGTGGCGCTCTCCGCCCTGATGCTTGGCGAGCGGGTCGGCGCGGCGCGCTGGACCTGCGTGCTGGCGGGCTTCGCCGGCGTCGCGCTGGCGCTGGGCGGGGATCTCGACGGCGCGGGGCTGCCCACGCTGGTGGCGCTGCTGGGCAGCGTCCTGCACGCGCTGTTCCTGGTGACGGCAAGGCACCTGCGGGAGACGCCGGACGTTGTGCTGGCGGCGCTGCAGATGCTGGGCGGGCTGGCGTTGGGGCTGGCGCTGCTGCCGGCCGGCGGCTGGGCGATGCCCACCCTGCCCGACCTCGCCCTGCTGCTGCTGCTCGGGCTGGTGGCGACGCTCGGCCACATGGGCGTGACGCGGGCGCTGAAGCTGGCGCCCGCGAGCGTGGTGGTGCCCTATCTCTACAGCTTCGTCCTGTGGGCCGCGCTGTTCGGCTGGCTGTTCTTCGGCGAAGTGCCGGGCTGGAACATCCTCGCCGGCGCCGCGGTGGTGGTGGTGGCGGGCATCTGGCTGTACCGGATGGAGGGCCGGGCCGCGGCGGGGCGCCCGCCCGCGGTGGTGGAGGGTCCGGGGTGACGCGTGCAGCGGCGGTGATGACGGTGCTGCTGGCGCTCGCCGGCGGCGCGGGCGCCACGGCGCCGGAGGATCCGCGCGCGCTGGCCGGGCAGCCGGTGTTGGCGCTGGCCATCCACCCGGCGGTCACGCTGACCCTGCGGCAATCCACGGGCGGGCGGCAGGGCGCGGTGGCGCGGCTGGCGCGCGCCCCGGGACCGCCGCTGCGGCTGACGCCCGACGGGCGGTACCTCTACGGCTGGGGCTGCGGCGCCGCGACGGGCGGCTGCGCCGCGGACGGCTTCTTCCTGGCGCAGGACCTGGAGCACGAGCAGATCTTCGTGGTGCTGTTCGAGGGCGGCAGGCCGCTGCTCTGGGTCCCGCCGCGCGCCTCGCCCTGGCCGCCGGCGCTGCGCGCGCCGCTTGCGGCGTTCAGCGCGGAGATCGCCGGGCGGATGAATTTCGCGGCGGTGCCGTAGCCGGGCGCGCCGCTGCGCTCAGTTCGCCGGCAGCACCTTGCCCGGGTTCATCAGCCCGCGCGGATCCAGCGTGCGCTTCAGGCTGCGCATCACCTCGATGGCCAGCGGGTCCTTCAGCGCCTGCATGGCGTGCAGCTTGGAGACGCCGATGCCGTGCTCGGCGCTGAAGCTGCCGCCTAATGAGACGGCGATCTCGTTCACCACCATGTCGGCCTCGCCGGCGCGCGCCACCCAGGCCTCGCGCGTCACGCCCTCGGGCGCCTTCAGGCCGAGATGGATGTTGCCGTCGCCCGCGTGGCCGATCGCCACCATCTCGCCTTCCGGCCAGCGCGCGGCCAGCGCCGCCTCGGCGCGGCGGAGGAATTCCGGCACGGCGGAAACCGGCACGGCGGTGTCGGTCGAGATCGCGGGACCGGCCATGCGGGAGAATTCCGGGTAGTCCTCGCGGACGCGCCAGAAGGCGGCGCGCTGGCCCTCGTTCTCGGCCAGCACCGCGTCGGTCAGCTCCCCGGCCTCCAGCCCCTCCGACAGCATGGTCTCCATCATCTGCCGCACCGGCACCGCGGCGTGCGGCGCGGCGAGTTCCACCATGACGTACCACGGGCTTTCCAGCGGCAGCGGGATGCGCAGCTGCGGCCCGTACCGCGCCACCGTCTCCAGGCAGATGCGCTTCACCAGCTCGAAGGCGACAACCTCCGCGCCGGCGCCCAGGGCGCGCGACAGCAGCGACAGCGCGGCATCCGGCGAGGGCACGGCGACGAAACCCGTCTCCACCGCGCGCATCGGCGGCACCAGGCGCATGGCAGCCGCGGTGATGACGCCGAGCGTGCCCTCGGCCCCGATGAACAGGTGGCGCAGCGCGTAGCCGCTGTTGTCCTTGCGCACGCGCCGCAGGTCATCCAGCACGCGCCCGTCCGGCAGCACCACCTCCAGGCCCAGCACCAGCTCCCGCGCATTGCCCCAGCGGATGGTGCGGATGCCGCCCGCATTGGTGCCGAGCATGCCGCCGATCATGGCGCTGCCCTGCGCGCCCCACATGATGGGAAACAGCCGGTCCACCGCGATCGCCGCCTGCTGCACGGACTGCACCACGCAGCCTGCCTCCGCGACGATGGAGAAGTCGCGCGCATCGACGCTGCGGATGCGGTTCATGCGCTCGAGGCTGAGCACGACGGCGGGCGGGCCGGCGGCCAGCGCGACGGCGCCGCCGGCCAGCCCCGTGCGCCCGCCAGCGGGGACGATGGCCAGGCCCCCCTGCACGCAGCGCCGCACCGCCTCGGCGACCTCGGCCGTGTCGGCGGGGCGCAGCACGGCGACCGGCGCGACGCCCACGGCACGGCGCCAGTCCGTGGCATAGGGCGCGATATCCTCGGGCGTGCGCAGGCAGTTCCGGGGGCCGACGACATCGGCCAGGGAAGCGAAGGTTCCGGCATCGAAGGGGCTCATCGTGGCAGGCTCGCACCGGGCCCCGGGCCGGTCAACGCTCGGCCCCGGTCAGGGAACGCCGTTGCCGCAATGCGCGTGGAAGCCGCGCCGCGGCCCGAGCCGGTCATACCAGGCATCGATGGCCGGGAAGGCCGGTCGCGCCTCAACCGGCGTCATCAGCCAGCGGTTTCAGGAGAGGCCGAGCACCACGTCGGCCAGGGTGAAGCCGGTGCCCGCCACATGCGCGCCCGTCGTGCCGAGCTGTCCGTCCAGGATCGCCCACATCGCTGCCCAGTCGCGCAGGCTGGCGGCGATGCCGGCGGGATCGGCGAAGGCTGGATCGCGCCGCACCAGCCCCATGAAGCCGTGGCGCCAGGCGCCGTTCAGCGCCGTCGCCTGCCAGTCCATCCAGCACTCCACCTCGGCCCGTGCGCGTGGCGTCGCCGGCAGCAGGTCCGTGCGGCCGTGCTCGGCGGCGAGGTAGCGGCAGATGGTGTTGCTCTCCCACAGCGCGCCGTTGTCGTCCTCGACGACGGGCACCAGGGCATTCGGGTTGAGCACCAGGAATGCCGGGTCCCGAGTCGAGGCGAAGCCCGATCCCCAATCCTCCCGCCTGTAGTCCAGCCCGATCTCCGCGCAGGTCCACAGCACCTTGCGCACGTTGATCGAGCTGGCCTTGCCGAGGATGCGCAACCTCGTCACCGCCCGAACCCCGCCATGCGCGCCTTCCACTCCGCCGCGGCCAGGCTTTCCTCGATGGCCAGCAGCTCGGCCGCCAGCGCGCCGCGCGGGTCCAACTCCACGCCCTCGTCGATGCAGCGCTTGGCCAGGCGCAGCGCGGCGGGCGGCGCTTTCAGGATGGCGCCTGTCATCTCCGCGAGGGCCGCCTCCAGCCCCTCCGCGGGCACCAGCCGCGTGACCAGCCCGTGCGCCAGCGCCTCCTCGGCGGAGAGCACGCGCCCGGTGAACATCAGATCCTTGGCCAGCCGCTTGCCCAGCACGCGCGGCAGGCGCTGAGTCGCGCCGACCGTGCCCCAGAGCGCCTCCGGCGTGCGGAAGCTGGCGGCCGGCGTGGCCAGGATGATGTCGCAGGCGGCCGCCATCTCGACGCCGGAGCCGACCGCCGGCCCCTCCACCACGGCGATGCTCGGCATCGGCAGCGCCTCGATGGCGGCATAGGCGGCGAAGCCCTTCACGCGGCGGGCGCGCACCGCATCGTCGCCCATGCCCTGGCGCTCCTTCAGGTCGGCGCCGGCACCGAAGACCGGGCCCTCGGCGCGCAGCAGCACCAGCCGCGCGCCCTCCGCCGAGGCGCGCCGGGCCGCCTGCGCCAGCGCCTCCGCCATCGCCATGTCCAGCGCGTTGCGCGCCAGCGGCCGGTTCAGCGTGATCGTCGCCACGCCGTCCGCGGCCAGCGCATACAGCACCACGTCATCCATCCGCCTGCACCCCTTCCCCGCTCCGCCGCGGCCTGCGAAGCTTCCACCGCATGGGAGGGGACACAAGGGATGCGCCGGAGAAGCGTGCTCGCCGCAGGCCTGGCAGCGCCCGCCTTCGCCCGCGCGCAGGCTCCGGCCTGGCCGCAGCGCCCGGTGCGCCTGCTGATCCCCTTCGCCCCCGGCGGCCCGGTGGAGGTGCCGGCCCGCTTCATCGCCGGGCAGATCGCGCCCAGGCTCGGCCAGCCGGTCATCGTGGAGGCGCGGCCCGGCGCCGGCGGCGCCATCGGCATCGCGGCGGTGGTGCAGGCGGGTGACCCGCACCTGCTGCTGGTCACCACCAGCGCCGTCGCCATCCTGCCGGCGCTGGTGCGCGATCCGGGCTTCGACCCGCTGGCCGACCTGACCCCGATCACCATGGTTTCCGATGCGCCCATGGTGTTCCTGGCGCGGCCGGACAGCCCGATCCGCGATCTTGCGGACCTGATCGCTCGGGCGCGGGCGCGGCCGGGCGCGATCTCCTACGGCTCCTCCGGCACCGGCTCCACGACGCATCTCGGCGGCGCCCTGTTCTGCGCGAAGGCAGGCATCGAGATGCTGCACGTGCCCTATCGCGGCGCGGCGCAGGCGGTGAATGCGCTCTATGCGGGCGACACCGACCTGATGGTCACCGGCATGGGCGAGGGTTTCGGGCACCTGCGCGACGGAAGGCTGCGCGCAATCTGCGTCACCGCGCCCCGCCGCATCGCCGTGCTGCCGGAAGTGCCGGCGGCGGCGGAGCAGGTGCCGGGCTACGTCATCTCCATCTGGTACGCGATGCTCGGCCCGCGCGCGACGCCGCCCGAGGTGGTGCAGCGTCTCGCCGCGCTGGTGGCGCCGCTGCGCCACGGCAGCGCGCTGGCGGCGCGCATGGCGGCAAGCGGCATGGAGCTGCTGCTGGATGGCCCGGCACCGCTGGCAGCGCGGCTGGCCGCGGAAGTGCCGCAATGGAAGCAGCTCGCTGCCTCGCTCAACCTTCGCGCGGAGTGACCCCGATGATCCGACGCCGCAACCTGGCCGGCCTGGCACTGCCACCAGCCCTCACGCGCGGGGCGGCGGCACAGGCGCCTGCCTGGCCGAACCGGACGGTGCGCTTCATCGTGCCCTTCGCTGCCGGCAGCCCCATCGAGATCCCCGCCCGCTTCCTCGCCGAGCACCTGGCGCCCCGCCTCGGACAGCCGGTGGTGGTCGAGAGCCGGCCCGGCGCCGGCGGTGCGGTCGGGACCATCGCCGTGGCGCAGGCGAATGACGGCCACACCTTCCTGGTCGGCAGCGGCTCGCTCGCCATCCAGCCGGCGCTGCAGCCCGACATCGGGTACGATCCGCTGCGCGACCTGCAGCCGGTCTCGCTGCTCACCGAATCGCCCATGGTCTTCGCCGTGCGCCCCGGGCACCGCTTCCGTGACCTCGCCGGCCTGGTCGCGACGGCGAAGCGCGAGCCCGGGCGCGTGACTTTCGGCCACTCGGGCAATGGCACGACGACCCACATGCTCGGCGCTCTGTTCGGCCTGCGCGCCGGCATCGACTGGACGGCCGTACCCTATCGCGGCTCGGGCCAGCTCACCGGCGCCTTCCTGTCCGGCGACGTCGAGGTGATGATCGGCGAGTCCTCCACCATGCTGCCGCTGGCACGCGAGGGGCGCCTGCTCCTGCTCGGACAGAGCGGCGCAGGGCGCAGCGCCGCCATGGCGGACGTGCCGACCATGGAGGAGGCGGTGCCGGGCACCACGCTGCCGATCTGGTTCGCCATGACCACCGGCCGCGCGACGCCGGCCGAGGCGATCGCCCGCATCGTGCAGGAGATCGTACCGGCGCGGGCGGCGGACAGCCCGCTCTCGCGCCGCTTCAACGACACCGGCGGCCGCGTGATCCTGAGCGAGCCCGCAGTGCTCGAAGACCGCATCCGGCGCGAGCTGGCGCTGTGGCGCGCGGTGGTGCGGCAGACCGGGATCAGGGCCGAGTAGGCGCAGGCCCGGGCAGAGTCCGGAACGCCGCCGGCCGGAGTGACCCGATGGCCGTGCCGCGCACGCCGCCCTATCGTCCCGCCACCATCGCATCCGGCACGCCCCGATGAGCACCGTCACCGAAGACCTTGCCGCCCTGCTCGCCACCATCCGCCGGCCCGGCGATTTCGTCGCCAGCGGAACCGTCGAGCTCTTCGCGCCGTCGCTGGATGTCGAGGGCGTCGGGCCCATCGCGCTGCCGCTGCTGCCCGCGCAGGCCCGCGCGCTCGCCGCGGTGGCCGAGCCCGCGCCCTACGGCCGTGGGCCGGACACGCTGATCGACCCGAAGGTGCGCCGCTGCCGGCAGATCGGCCCCGATCGCGTCCGCATCGGCGGCCGCTACTGGCCGCGTACCCTGGCGCAGATCCTGGAACGGGTCACCGAGGGCCTGGGCGTGGAAGGGCCGATCACGGCCGAGTTCTACAAGCTGCTGCTCTACGACACCGGCAGCTTCTTCGTGAGCCATCGCGACACGGAGAAGGCGCCGGGCATGTTCGGGACGCTTGTCATTGCCCTGCCCTCCGGCTTCGCCGGCGGCGAGCTGGTGGTGCGGCATGCCGGGCGGGAGGAACGCCTGGCGCTGCGCAGCGATGATCCGGCCGAGGCCGCCTTCGCCGCCTTCTACGCCGACTGCGTGCATGAGGTGCTGCCTGTCGCCGCCGCGGCCCGCCAGATCCTCACCTACAGCCTGCTGCGCCCGGGCAAGGGCCGCGCACTGAAGCCGCCCGACTACAGCGCGGAGGGGGCAAGTCTGCTCGGGCTGCTGCATCAGTGGCGGGCGGAGCTTGCGGCGGAGGCCGAGGTGCCGGGCAAGCTGATCCACGTGCTGGAGCACGCCTATACCGAGGCCGAGCTGGGTTTCGCGGCGCTGAAGGGGCCGGATGCCGCCATCGCCGGCGTGCTTGCCGCGGCAGCGCCGGCGGCCGGATGCGACCTGCACCTGGCGCTGCTGACCATCGAGGAGCATGGCATCGCGGACCACGTGGACTTCGAACCCCGGCGCCGCTGGCGCGACCGCGACGACTCCGAGCGCCTCACCGCCGGCGAGATGCTGGACCGCTACGCCAGCCTGTCGCACTGGCAGCGGCCGGACGGCAGCGCCAGCCCACTCGGCGACATGCCGGCCGAGGAGGACGAACTCGCGCTGCCGGACGGGCTCGACGCGCTGGTGCCCGACGAGGAGCACTTCCGCGAGGCCTCCGGCAATGAGGGCGCGTCCTACGACCGCACCTATCGCCGCGCCGCGCTGGTGCTCTGGCCGAGCGACCGGCTCTTCGCCGTGCTGGCCGCGGCCGGGCTGAGGGCCACCCTGCCGCAGCTTTCGGCGATGCTCGACGGGTGGGAGGCGGCGGGCCGCGAACCCGCCTCGACGGCGCGGGCCGATGCCCTGGCGCTGGCAACGGAGATGGTGAGGGCGTGGCCCGAGGCACCAGGCGGGCGCATGGACGAGTCCACCGAGCCCGGCGAGGCGGGCCGCATGCTCGGCCTCCTTGCGCGGCTTGGCGACGCGGCGCTGATCGACCGCTTCATCCTGTCCGTGGCGGTTCCCGGCCGAACGCGGAAGAGCGACAACGCCGCCCTGGTCGCCGCGCTCGACCGGCTGGCACCGGCGCGCGCGGTGGCCATGATCGAGCGGTTCGTCGCGGAGAACGCCGCCACGGCCTTCGCGCGCTGCGCCAACCTCCTGGCACGGGCGGGCGCCGCCTGGGGCGCCGACCGCGCGAAGGGCCTCAAGAGGGCAGCGGCCCTTCTGGTCGGCGTTCTCTGGGAGAGGCCGGCGGTGACGCAGCCCGCGCCGGGCTGGCAGCGCCCCACCACCGTGGCGCCAGGCCTCGTCCTGGACCTGCTGCGCGGGCTTTCGGCGGTCGACGAGACTCAGGCCGAGCGCTGCGTCACGGAAATTCTCGCCGACCCCGCGCGCTACGCACCCGATGCCGTGCTGATCCCGGCCGCACGCCAGCTTGCGGCCGATGCGCCGCGCACGCCTGCCGCCGCGCGGCTGATCGAGGCCTGCACCGCGCATCTGCGGGAGCGCGTGGCACAGGCGCTGGCGCCGCCTGCGGATTGGCGGCGGGAAAGCGCCATCGCCTGCAAATGCCAGCACTGCCTGGCGCTGGCGACCTTCCTGCGCGATCCCGGCGAGCGGCAGTGGATGCTGCGCGCGGCGGAGCCCCAGCGCTCGCATGTGGAGGCCTCGATCCGGCAGGCGGGGAGCGACGTGGATGCGACAACCTTGCGGAAGGGAAGCCCCCATACCCTGGTGTGCACCAAGAACCAGGCCAGCCACGAGCGGCGGGTGACGCAGCGGACACAGGACCTGAAGGATCTCGCATTGCTGGAGGCAGGCGCCTGAGGGCGCGCCCGGTCACGCCAGGGCCTTGAGGATTGCGATCGCCTCCTCCGGATCCCGCGCCGTGTGCGCCCCGGCCGCCTTCAGCGCCGCCTGCTTCGCCGCCGCCGTCTCGCGCTCGCCGCCGACCAGCGCGCCGGCATGGCCCATGCGCCGCTCCGCCGGCGCGTGCCGCCCCACCAGCATCGTCACCACGGGCTTCGCGCACTGCGGGATCGCGTCGGCCAGCGCGTATTCCTTGTCGCCGCCGATCTCCCCGCAATAGAGGATGGCGCCGGTCCCCGGATCGGCCGCCAGTGCCGCCAGGTATTCGTGCGGGCTGCGGCCGCACACCGCATCGCCGCCGATATGCATCACCGCGCGCTGCCCCACCCCCGCCGCGGTCAGCAGCCGCGCCATCGTCAGCGTCAGCGTGCCGCTGCGGCACAGCACCGCGACGCGTCCGGGCATGCAGAAGCCCGGCACGATGGAGCCCAGCACGCCCTGATTGTCCCCCTGGCCGGGCACGCACAGGCCGAGCGTGTTCGGCCCCACCATCCAGCACCCCGCCGCCCGCGCCGCCTGCGCCGCGCGCAGCGCATCGTGCAGCGGCACGTACTCCGCGGCGACCAGGATGGTCGGGATGCGGGCCGCCGCCGCATCCCGCACCGCGTCCAGCACGCCCTCGGGCGGCGTGTAGATCACCGCGGCGTCCGCGGGCGCGTCCAGCTCCCGCACGTCGTCCAGCAGCGTCAGCCCGTCCTGCACCGTGCCGCCGCGGCCGAGCGCGATGCCGGCGACGAGGTTCGTCCCGGCCTCCCGCATCGCGGCGACTTGCGCGGCGGCGTAGCGGCCGGTCGGGTTGAACACGACGACGCGGCGGGGGAAGCTGGCGAGGAAGGGCACATC
>ERZ1066123.2108-NODE-2108-length-10733-cov-6.700693_pt1 | contig 10733 bp, 8 predicted proteins | sample MGYA00382770_ERZ1066123 | MGnify/ENA primary metagenome ERZ1066123 (study PRJEB33369, sample SAMEA5778353) | biofilm metagenome | biome: Industrial cooling water; feature: Water cooling tower basin; material: Biofilm | place: United Arab Emirates | collected...
AAGTCCGCCCAGCCGGACGCGGCCGAACTCCGACGGTTCACCGCCGCCGTCGCCGCCGACCTGACCGCGGCCGCCGTCGCCCGCCGGGCCGACCGGGGTCGCGCCCCGGTCCGCCGGCTGACCCGGGTCGAGTACGAGCACACCGTCCGCGACGTGTTCGGCCTCGACATCGACCTGAAGCAGTACCTCCCGGACGACGGCCATCCCGGCGGGTTCGACACGGCCGCCGACGGGCTGTCCGTGTCGGCCGTCCACCTGGAGCGATACCTCGAAGCCGCGGCCGCCGCGACCGACGCCGCCTTCCCGGACCGCCCGAAGCCGGTGGCGAAGAACTGGAAGATCACCTGCAAGCCGTCGAACGTCCGCCATCCGCCGGAGTCGGACTTCCGCCTGAAGACCGGGCTGCGGGAACTCCCGGACGGGACGTTCGTGTTCTTCAACTCCCTCCACCAGCACCTGATCGCGAACCAGTTCGCGGCCCCGGAAGACGGGCGGTACCGGTTCCGGGTGACGACCTCGGCGGTGCAATCCGGCGGGAAGCCGCTCACGCTGGCCCTGTACGCCGGGTCGTTCGACCCGCGGAACTTCACCGCCCGGCTGATCGGCCACTTCGAGGCCCCCGCGGACCGATCGCGGGTGATCGAGTTCACCGAGCGGATGCCGGCCCGCGGCACGATCAAGCCGGTCGCGGCGGGGCTCGGGTACCGGGAGATCGGGTTCAACGCCGCCTACGCCGGCCCCGGCGTCGCGGTCCACGGGATCGAGATCGACGGCCCGCTCGTCGAGACGTGGCCGCCGGCCGTTCAGACGCGGTTGTTCGGTGCCCGCGACCTGAAGACCGGCACCCCGGCGGACGCGAAGCCGGCGTTCGAGAAACTTCTCCCGAGCCTGTTCCGCCGCCCGGTGACGGCCGACGAGGTGCAGTTCCACGTCGGGTTCGTGAAGGACCGCGTCGCGGCCGGCGACCCGTTCCCGAAGGCGTTCCGGGCGGCCGTCCGGGTCGCGTTGTGCAGCCCGGACTTCCTGTTCCTGCGGCCGAAAGCCGCGACCCTGGACGGCCCCGAACTCGCCGCCCGGCTGTCGTACCTGCTCTGGAGTTCGTGCCCGGACGACGCCCTGACCGCCGCCGCCGTCCGCGGCGACCTCGCCGACCGCGAAAAACTCCGGGTCCAGGTCGACCGGATGCTGGCCGACCCGAAGGCGGCCCGGTTCCGCGACCAGTTCGTCGGCCAGTGGCTCGGCCTCCGGCAGATCGAGGCGACCGTCCCGGACGCGAAACTCTACCCCGAGTTCGACGACCACCTGCTCGCGAGCATGTCGAAGGAAACCCTCCTGTTCGTCGGCGAACTGCTCGACCGCGACCTGCCGGTCCGCAACCTCGTCGATTCGGACTGGACGTTCCTCGACGGCCGGCTCGCGAAGCACTACGGCATCCCCGGCGTGGACGGGCTCGCCTTCCGGAAGGTGCCGCTCAAGCCCGAGTACCACCGCGGCGGGGTGCTGACCCACGCGAGCCTGCTGAAGGTGACGGCGAACGGGTCGACCACGTCGCCGGTCGTCCGCGGGAACTGGGTGCTGTCCGCCGTCCTCGGCCGGCCGATCAAGCGACCGCCGCCGGAGGTTCCCGCGATCGAGCCGGACACCCGGGGGACGACGACCGTCCGCCAACTGCTGGCGAAGCACCGGGAGTCGGCCGCCTGTGCGGGGTGCCACAACCGCATCGACCCCCCAGGGTTGGCGCTCGAAAGCTACGACCCGATCGGGGCGTACCGGACGTATTTCCGCACGACCGCCGGCGGGCCAAAGGTCGAGTTCAAGGTGGACGGCCGGTCGGTCGGCCACCACAGGGGGCCGGCCGTCGACCCGTCCGGGACGCTCGCGAACGGCGAGGCGTTCGCCGACCTGGCCGGGTTGAAGAAGAGCCTGCTCGCCGACGAGCGGGCGGTCGCCGCCAACGTCGCCGGGAAGTTGATCGCGTACGCGACCGGGGCCGCCCCCGGCGTCGCGGACCGGGCCGCCGTCGAGGCGATCGTCGACCGGGCGAAGCCGTCCGGGTCCGGGTTCCGCACGATTCTGCACGAAGTGATCGCGTCCGAACTGTTCCGCACCCGCTGAGGAGCTTGCCGTGCCCGCGTCCCCCGCCGGTCCGTCCCGCCGCACCGTCCTCCGCGGTCTCGCGGCGACGGTCGCCCTCCCGCCGCTCGAATCGCTGGTGCCCCGTGCGGCGCGGGCGGCCGCGGCTTCCGCCCCGCCCCCGCGGCGGTTCGTGGCGGTCTGTTCGACGCTCGGGATCTACGCCCCGAACTTCTTCCCCACCCGGATCGGACCCGCGTTCGACTCGCCCCTGTACTTGACCCCGCTCCAGGCCCACCGGGCGAAGTACACCGTCTTCTCCGGCCTGCACCACCCGGAAGTGGACGGCGGGCACGAGTCCGAGCGGTGCTTCCTGACGGCCGTCCCCCACCCCGCCCGGCCCGGGTTCCGCAACGGCGTGTCGGTCGATCAGGTGATCGCCGAGGCGGTCGGGGCGGACACCCGGTTCGCGAGCCTGGTGCTGAACACGAGCTACGAGGGGAACGTCGGGCTGTCGTGGACGCGGAACGGGGTGATGATCCCGGCCGACGGGCGGCCGTCGCGGGTGTTCGCCAAGCTGTTCACCGGCGGCACCCCGGCCGAGGTCAAAGCCCAGGCCGACCGGATCCGCGACGGGAAGAGCGTCCTCGACGCCGTGAAAACGCAGGCGGAGAAGGCCCGGAAGTCGGCCGGGGCGGCCGACCGGCCGAAGCTCGACGAGTACTTCGAGGCGGTCCGCGAGGTCGAGGGGAAACTGCAGAAGGCCGGGGCGTGGGCCGCCCGCCCGCTGCCGAAGCCGCCCGGCCCGGCCCCGGCCGCCGCCGCCCCGCCGGCCGACCTGATCACCCGGGCGCGGCTGATGTTCGACCTCGCCGCCCTCGCGCTGCGGACCGACTCGACCCGCGTCGTGACCCTCAACGTCCAAGGGACCGGGTTCGTCGTCCCGCTCCCCGGCGTATCGGCTCACCACCACGAACTGTCGCACCACGGGAAGGACCCGGACAAGCTCAAGCAACTCGCGGCGGTCGAGGGGGAACTGTTCAAGCTCCTCGGCGGGTTCGCGGACGCCCTGGACCAGGTGCCGGACGGGGACGCGACGCTGCTCGACCGGACGGCCGTGCTGGTCGGGTCGAACCTCGGCAACGCGAACAACCACGACACCCGGAACCTGCCGATCCTCGTGGTCGGCGGCGGGTTCAAGCACGCCGGCCACGTCGCGTTCGCCGGCGAAACCGCCCCGCCGCTGAGCAGCCTGTTCGTGTCGCTCGCCCGCCAAACCGGGGCGACCGTGAAGGGATTCGGTCCGGCGACCGGCACCCTCCGCGGGTTCGAACCGACGGTTTGATGGGCGAGGCGGAAACGGCATCGGCCCGGTCGAACCAACTGTTCGACCGGGCCGATGCCGTTTGCGGACCGAATTACTCCTTCTCGGCCGGCACAGCGGGTGCCCCGTTCGCGGCCCCCGGTTGGGGAACGTCCGGCGGGAGGATGATGCGGACGTCGTGGGTGTCGATCAGGGCGAGCGCTTGCGGGGTGATTTTCGCGGGCGGTTTGCCGGTCAGCCGGCCCCAGGCGGCTTTTTGCTCGTCCGTGAGGGCGGCCGTCACCCGCTTCAGCCCCTCCGCCCACCGCTCTTCATACCCCTCGAACTGGTCGAGGGGCTCGCCCCCGGCCGCGAGCGGGCGCACGAACGTCGGGCGGACGTAGTCGATCGCGTCGGCGACGGTCGCCTTCTGGGCGTCGGTCAGCTTCAGGGCGGCGACGACGGCCGGGTCGGCGAACGACCGGACCCCGCGGATTTGCAGGTCGAGTTCCCGCAGCCGGGTGGCCTGGGCGGGCGCGAGCCCGGCGGCCAGTTTGGCGGCCGTCTTCGCGACCTTCTCGTCGTGGGCTTTCTGAATCTGGCTGGCGTCGATGTCCGCGACCCCCTGCTTCTTTTGCTCGGCGGCATAGGCGGCCTCCAACTCGGCCGTCAGCGCGTCGAAGGCGTCGTCGATCGCGACCCGCTGGGCCGCGGAGCAGTCGAGTTCGCGGAGCACGTCGCGGTTTCGCAGCAGGACCGGGAGCGGGGTCGCGACGGCCGGCTTCGCCTCGGCCGGTTGAGGGGCGGCGGGCACGGGTGCAGCTGTCGCCGGCCCCCCGGCGGCGTTGGCCATCACACCCGCGGCAAGAACGATCCACTTCGGAACGGTCGGCATGGGAACCCCTGGCGTTGTCGGATCAGATGCGGCCACCGGTTGGCCGTACAGTCCGAGTCACCAAAGGGGTCCGCGGCGCACGCGAAATTCGCCAAGAAAAGGCGATCTCACGACAACCGGGTCATTGGCGGTTACGGCGATGGGTACTTGAGCTCGTTCCGCACGTCCCGCACGCCCGGCGTCAGCCGGAGCATGTTCTCGACGAGCCGGGCCTCGTCCTCGTCTTTCACGGTGCCCCGGAGGACGACGACGGGGCCGTCGGTGGTAACGTCCACGCCGGCGGCGCTGGAGAGCATCGAAGACCGATCGAGCACGGCCCGGAGGTTCGACTGTCGCTCGCCCGGCGTCGGGGCGGGGCCGGCGAACCGGAGCGTCGAGGTGTAGGCGATCGCCCGGGTCGGGGGCACGACGACGCCGCCGACCGTTTGGTTGCCCCCCGCGGTCCCGCCGAGTCCCGTGTTCCCCCCGAGGCCGGTGTTGCCGCCCAGCCCGGTCGCGCCGCCGAGGCCCGCGGTGCCGCCGAAGCCGCCGGCCGCGCGGTTGGTGGCCGACCCGGTCAGCCCGCCGGTCGCGCCGCCGGTGGTGCGGTTGGTCGCCCCGCCGGTGCCGAGCCCGGTCGCCCCGGTGGCCCCGCCGGTGGTTCGACCGAGCCCCCCGGCCGCGCCCCCGAGGCCCCCCACCCCGGTAGACGTGTTCCCGTAGAGGGCCGCCCCGAACCCGCCCGGTTGGTCGGTGGACTGCGCCCCGGCCCGGCCCTGGTAGTACGGGTTGGCGAAGTACGGGGCAAAGGAGTTGGACGAGTTCAAGGTGCTGGTATTCTGCGGGGCACCCTGGCCGGTGTTCGTACCCGTGATGGCGGTGAAGTCCGCGGTGCTCCCGTTGATCGTCTGCCCGCCGGCCCCCAGTTGGCCGCCGTTCCCGCCGATGCCGCTCAGCCCGCCGCCGGTCGTGCCCGCGGTCGTTCCCGTCGCGGTCCCGGTCGTGCCCGTGGTCCCGGTGGTCTGAGCGACCGCCCCGGACGCGAGCACCGCCCCGGCGGCCGAGGCCCAGGCGAACCGTGCGAGCGGACGCATCGTGAACCCTCCGAACACGGTTGAGCGATTCCCCGCAGGAACTGCCGGTTCGCCTCACTTCGCTTCCGATTGTATCGGCGGGCTCGGCCTGTCCGCGACAGAAAGGTTGATGAGAACCGAACGGCGGCAGACCGAGGCCGGGGGAACGGACGCGGTCCGGTGCCAGAGAGCACCGGACCGCGGAGCAGGCGCGTGACGGCCGGCGGTTAGAACCGCACCTCGCCCCCGACGCTGACGCCCTGAAGCCAGAAGTCGGTCGTCCGGAACGGGGCCGCGGGCAGGGCCGGGCCGCCGGGCACCGCGGGGGGGATCAGGTTCGGGTTCACCCGCTGGTCGATCTGGTCCCCGGACCGGGCCACGTTCGACCAGTAGAGCCAGTTGTACCCGACGAACAGCCGCGACTGTTCCGTCACGTGAACCCCGAGCCGGAACCCGACCTCCGGGATGACCGCGAACTTGTCGCTCGTGTACGTGCCGATGTTCGACGGCTGGGCGTACAGCCCGCCCGGCAGCGTCGTCGGCACCCCGCCGGGGGGGACCGTCGTCGTCGACCCGCCGATCGTCACGGTCTGGTGCGACACGCCCATCGCGATCGACCCGCGGGCCATGACGTACACCATCCCGTACCGCTTCTCGGCCCGCAGCCCGAACACCGGGCCGTGGAAGTCGTTGCTGGTCTGGAACCGGTCCTGCACGAGGATCCGCGTCCCCGGCGGAACGCCGGTCCCGCCGAGGGACGTGAGGTTTTCCGTAACGGTCAGGTCGTCCGACAGGTTCAGGTAGCGGTACCCGCCGACGAAGTCGACCCGGCCGCACGGGTCGCAGCAGATGTTGCACACGCCGCTGATCCCGCCGCCGATCACGTCGCTCGTCGAGTTGACGGTGACGCCGCCGGACACGATGCCGGGGAACGACACGAGCTGGGCGTCGTTCAGGCCGGTGTTCGCGTTGAAGAACGGCCGGGAGATGATCCCGGTGCCGGGGGACGACGCGACCGGGCTCTGGCCGCTCTGCCCGAGGAAGAAGAAGTCCCCCTCGATCCCCCAGGTGTTGCACTCGTCGAGCCACATCCCGGCGTTCAGGCGGAAGCCGTTGCGGAAGTCGCCGCCGTTGAACCGCGACCCGCCGATCAGCGTGGACGTGCCCGGCTGCCCGAGCACGCCGGCCGCGGGCAGGGCGGTGCCGGGGACGGACGCCGTCGCCAGCACGGGCATCGGGTTCCCGGCCGCCACCCAGTACAGCCACTCGGCGGACACCCACACCCGACCGGGCGGGCCGCACGGGTCGCAGCACGCCGGGGCACACGAGTCGCCGCAGCCGAAGAGGGTGCTGCCGTAGGTCGGGTACGCGCTGACCGGCGCGGCGGGAATCGTGTGGGGTGCCGGAGCCGGGGCCGCGACCTGGGGTACCGCTGGCTGGGGTTGGGCGGCCGGCGGCTGCGCCGCACTCGACATCGGGATGGCGGTCGGCAGCGGGTAGGCCGGGACGGGGGCGGGCACCTGGGCCACCCCGGCGGACGCCAGGCTCAACGTCGCGCCGAGCCCAAGTAGACGGGCACGCATGGGAGTCTCCGAAGCCGAGGACGCCCGCGCACGGTACGCGAGCTACGACCGACGAATCAGCTACAACCGTTATCGACCGGCTTCGGGAGAGGCGTGAAGTGCGGGGAAAGAATCGGATGGGCAGGTCGAGCAGGTGGATCGGAGTCGTGCCGTCTGGGTCGACGGCGCGGTCTGGGGCGATTGCGAAAGGATTGCCGCCCTGCCGAACATCGCCATCCGCTCACGGCTCTTCAGAGGCCGGCCGCTCGACCACGAAGCCGTTCGAGTACACGGCGAGTTTCTTCCCCCCGACCCCGACCGCCTCCAGGGCTAAAATCTGGTCCGGGGACTTCGCGTAGGACACCGGCGTGCCGTAGCGGATCACGAACGGCCGGCCGTCCCGCGTGGAGACGAAGAACTTGTCGAACCGGGTCGCCTTCAGGTTGCTGGGATTCTCCGACGGAACTCCCCCGGCCCGCGCCTCCGCCTCGAGGGCGACGACGTAGGCGCGAAACTCCGCCTCGTTCGCCGGGGGCTTCCCCTTGTGCGTCGCCGCATACTGTCCGTACAGGTCGACGATCCCCTTGAGCGCGTCGACGTACGTGCCGGTCGGCTGTCCGCCGCAGCCGGCCAGCAACACCAAAAGAGCCCCGGCCGGAAGCCGGGACGGGCGAGCCGTCGTCATTCGAAATCCTCGGTGTGTCAGTCCAGGGAGGGGATCACGACGCCGTCGTCCCGCTGGCACAGGAGCGTCCAGAGGCTGAACGGCGTGGCGTAAGCAAACGACCGGACCGACCCGTCGCCCATGACCGCGTTCACCCCGCTCGGGTGGGCGGAACCGAACCCGTACACGTCGCTGGCGTCAACGGCACCGCTGTCGTCGCGGTCCGGCTTGGCGTTGCCGTCGTACTGCAGGATCGTGACGCCCGGCCGGCTCGGGGCGTACAGCCAGGACTGACCCGGCGTCCGGGTCGACGACAGGTGCGCCCCGAAGTCGTAGGCCGAGTCCCACCAGGCGTCCGGCGTCGCCGGCGGGGTCCAGAACTGGGCCGGCAGGTACTTTTCCGTGTACATGACCGTGTTCGTCAGCCCGTCGGAAACGGCGGACATCTTTGTCACGGGGAACCGAATGAACTTCCTCGACGGGTTGGCAACGATCTCCGGCGGGTACGCGCTGCCGGCGAAGTCGAAGGTTTGGAGTTCGATGCCCCCTCTCATGACGATACTCGGCCGGATGGCACTGGGACTGAGCGTCGACGGATATCCTTCCCAGGACGCCAAAATCTGGGACCCCTGGCCGGCGGACCCGACTCCAAAAAAGGAGCTGTCCGGCCAGGCGTAGTCGGTCAGGGCCATGTTCCCCCGCAACCGCGGGTTGCGACGGGACGGGCAGAAGTACAGCGCGATGGGGGTGGACCGGCTTTGCCACGACGCCAGCCGGGTCACGTTCGACTGCTCGATGTACGGCAGGATCTGGTACAGGGGACCCGCCAACTGGAAGCCCGGGACGAAGTCCCCGGCGGTGCCGGGAAACAGGGTTCCGTTCGGGTCCGGGACGAACGCCGGACCGTTCGGGCTGGCGGGCGCGTCCCCGGAACTGCTCATGGCGTTGCCGTCGATCCGGGTGGCGTAGCAGACGCCCCTCCCGCCGCCCGTGGGGAAGTACCCGACGGTGTCGTGAAAGCCGTGAAACGCAATACCGATCTGCTTGAAGTTAGCCTGGCACTTGATCCGGGCGGCCGACTCCCGGACCTTCTGGACGGCCGGAAGCAGCAGCCCGATCAAAAGTGCGATAATGGCAATGACAACCAACAGTTCGATCAGCGTAAACCCGCGCGGAAGGGTGCGGCGCATCGAGTCGATCTCCGGGCGACTTGGCACGAGCCAAGGTGGATCAGGTGATGACGGGTGTGAGTGCGAGTCTCCACCCGTGACAACGGCAAGGGCGGGCCCGCCTGACCAAGAAAATGCACTTTCTCAAAAATCGTACTCGAAGTGCGCGATTTCCGCGGCGAACGCCCGCCGGACGACCTCCGCCTGGGCCGAGGTGTACACCTCCCGATACGGCCGCCGGTCCGTGCGGTACTCGGCCTTCGCCCGCACGTTCAACGTCCCCGGAAACGGCACGCCGAGGTTCGCGAACACGTCGGTCAGGTCCGCTGCCAACCGCTCGTACCGGAGGACGCGATCGACAACGAGCCTCCCGTTCTCCGTGTAGGCGGGGAAGTCGACGGGGAAGTCTTCGCTCCGGAGGTAGTCGTCGAAGGTGAGCGACCCGCCGCCGCGGACGCGCTGCATGTGGTAGTACGACAGCGTCTTGTCCCACGGGTTCCGCTCGACGCAGAACGTGAAGTAGCCGTCCCACACGCCCCGGCCCACGCGGTCGCGGATCGCCGCCGCCGGCATGTGGTTGAAGAACCCGTCGTAGTTCCGCGCCCGGTGCGGCTCGACGTGCGGCAAGATCGGCGTGACGATGTCCTCATCCCCGCAGACGCCGGAGAGGAAGACTTCGAGGCTCGTCCCGGCGGTTTTCCGCGTCTTGACGAAGACGAACCGGTGGCGGTGGGAAACGATCACGGGTCACGCACTGGGCAGCAGTTGTTCCAGCCGGAACGACGGGGGCTTGGTCGATCGTCGAACCGCCGCCGGTTCGCCGGACGACGCGAGTGCCGACTCGACGAACTTCCGCAGATCGGGCGGCTCCTGCGTCGGGTGCAACCGGTGCAACTCCTCGCGGACATCGTCCAGAGAGTACAGCCCGTCCGCACCGGCGAGGAGCGCATCGACGTACCGGCGAAAGCACGCTTCCGCGGCTCCGACATTCCCCAGGTGCCGGAAGCACACACCGAGGCGGTAGACGCAATCGGTCTTGAGCCGCTCGGTCGATTCGCGGCTCTCCCAGCAGGGATCGTCGTCGGGTGAGCGACGCGAGCGGATGAGCCAGGAATAGATGGCGACCGCTTCGGTCGACTTCCCGACGGCGTCGAGTGCCCCGGCGAGGTGCCAGAGCGTCAGAGGGCAATCGGGCACAACCTCCAGCGAAGCGACGAGGTGACGAATCGCCTCTGCGTAGTTACGCTGCTCGTACCTCGCGGCCCCGAGTTGCGTGAGAACCCAGTGGTTTGCCGGGTCCCGGCTCAGCTTGCGGTTAAGTTGCGCGGCGGCCTCGTCCCACTCGCCGCGGTCGAAGAGCGCGTTGATCGTCGCACCGAACCGGTCGCGGACCATGATCGCCTCTCAGTCGGACTCGGGTCGCCGTCGCTTTCGTTGCTGCTTCCGGCGGCGCTGGTCGCCCTTCTCGCCGCCGGAATCCTTGGTCTTTCGGCGCTGGCCCTTTTCGTGCTTCTCGCGGCTGGACGGACGTGCGTTCTTCTTGTGGTCCTCGCCCAAGGTCGCGCCCTCCGTGCCGGCTTGCTGTGCATTTTACCCCCGGCTCCCGATCCCGCCGCGGAGGTTCGGGTTGATCGGCCGGTTCTCCATCCGCTCCTGGGACTCCTTCAAGGCGGCGGCTTCCTCCTCCGCTTCCTTCTCCCACTCGGCGATTTCGTGGGCCTCCTTGATCGCCTTCAGCGACAGCGACATCCGCCGGGCGTCCACGTCGATGCTCTGGATCTGCACGTCGACCACGTCGCCGACCTTGACCACGTCGCTCGGCCGGCGGACCCGCTGGGTGGACAGTTCCGAGACGTGAACCAGCCCCTCGATGCCCGGCGCGACCTCGACGAACGCGCCGAAGTCCATCAGCCGCGTGACCTTCCCCGAAACGCGGGAGCCGTTCTTGTGCGTCTCCGCGAAGTCCGACCACGGGCTCCGCACCAGCGCCCGCAGGCTCAGGCCGATCTTGCGGG
>ERZ1066123.2110-NODE-2110-length-10723-cov-5.384046_pt1 | contig 10723 bp, 9 predicted proteins | sample MGYA00382770_ERZ1066123 | MGnify/ENA primary metagenome ERZ1066123 (study PRJEB33369, sample SAMEA5778353) | biofilm metagenome | biome: Industrial cooling water; feature: Water cooling tower basin; material: Biofilm | place: United Arab Emirates | collected...
CCCAGGAAGGGCAGCATGGCGTGGGCGGCTGCGCCCAGCAGCGTCACCCGGCCGGCGCTCCAGCACGGCAGCGGCGTGCGGTCATAAAGGCCCCACTTGATGATCGAACGGGCCTGCCGGATCAGGCCGGTCACGTCCGGATGCCAGTCAGGAAAGGCGGCGCTCACCTCCGCGATGCTGGCGGGCAGGGACCAGCCTTCGGGCACTTCCTCCCCGGTTTCGGCCAGACCAGCGCAATTGACCACCGCGCCGCCCTGCATCGTGTAGCGGTTGAAGGTGCGCTTCGGCCCGATGAAGATGGCGCTGCGGCCCTGGCCCATGAAGGGAGCGGCCGCAGCGGCGGGCACCAGGAAGCGATAGGCGACATGGCCGGTGAAGCGCGGGGCGTCGCCTGGATGCAGCAGGGTCCGCACCGCCGAACGCACGCCATCGGCGCCCACCAGCAGCGTGCCGCTGGCCGTGCTGCCATCGGCAAACTGCGCGGTGACCCCGCGCTTGTCCTGCTCCAGCCCCACCAGCCGCCGACCGGTGAACAGCGGCACGCGCAGCCGCGCGGCAGCCGCGAGCAGCACCGCCTGCAGATCGGCGCGATACATGTGCCGCACGATATCGGCCGCGCCATCGTCGGGCGTGCCGTCGCCGGGATCGGGCGCACCCATCAGCAGGCGGGCGGTGCGGTAATGGAGGAAGGGCAGGGCGCCGGCCGGGCAGGCGCGCGCTGCCACATCGGCCTGAAGCCCCAGATCGCGGAACACATGCTGGGCGCCGCGCCCCAGCGTGAGGCCGGCGCCGGTTTCCTTGAGTTCGCTGGCCGCTTCGAACAGCTGCACCGGCAGCCCGGCGCGGGCCAGCGCAATGGCAGTCACCAGCCCGCCCAGCCCCGCGCCAATGATCAGGATCATCGTTCGAGTTCAATCAGTTCGTAGCGGTTCATCATATAGCCGTCGATGCTGCCATAGACGAGGATGCAATCATCGTCGGCGGTGACGAAGATGTCGTAATCGGGGTGGGTCTTGCCGCCCATGCCGTCGGCGCTGTCGTCCACGAAGCGGAAATGGCGACATCTGAAGGTGCCGGCGGCCACCGTCTTCTCGGTCTCGCCGACATATTCGAGAGTGATCTTCACCTCGGCGATCAGCGGCGGGGTGGCGCCGCGGTGATCGGGCGAGGGCAGGAACACCCGCATCAGCCGGCGATGCGGTCCCCTGGACACATCCATGGCGCGAGCCAGATAGCCATCGCCCACCACTGGGTGGGTGCCGAAGGCATCGAACGCGCCTTCCGCCGGGCGGCTCTGGGAGATGCGGCCCAGCGACGGGCTCTCGCTTTCGCATTCCAGGGTGCCGGTGGCCGGATCGTGGCGCATCCAGCCCGAACCCATATAGGCATCGCCCACGGTGAGATGCACGTGCAGGTTCAGCGGCACCATGCCGGGGCCAAGGTGATAGATCACGTCGCGCAGTACGGTGGGATCGGGTTCCTCGATCTCGCAGCTGGCGCGCAGGATCACGCTGCCATCGCCGTGATGGGTAAACTTGAAGCGCTCCCGCCCGCGTTCCATGCCCTCCATGCCCGGCTTCATGCTGGTGTAGCGGATGGTGCCAGCGACCGTGCGATGCTTCATATCACGCCTGCCTTCGCCAGTTTTTCAATGACATCGCGCTGCATCTTCACGAACATTTCGCGATCCGGCACACGCGGCTTGCCGTCCGCGCCCAGCATCAGGTTGCCGGCCTGGAACTGGGCGGCGGCCTCCCCATAGGCCGGCGCGAACAGGCCGGGGCGCTGGCGGGCGAGGCTGTTGACCATGGCTGGCTGACGCCGCTGCTCGCGGCTGTGCTCGATGTCGATCTCGGCAAAGGCGGTGAAGGTCTCGCCACTGCCGGATTGTGCCAGCAGCTTGCCCGATGGCGCCACCACCTGGCTGTTGCCATCGGCGCTCATCAGCGGCATCGCCGTGCCCTCGATCCCGGCGGTGTTGGCCGACACCACCCAGGCCATGTTCTCGAAGGCGCGGGCGCGCTTGGCGATGTCCTTGGCGGTGGCGAGCGGCGAGCCGATTTCCGAGCTGGAATGGCAGAAGAGCTCGGCACCCTTGAAGGCCAGCACGCGGGCGATTTCGGGATAGAGGATTTCCTCGGAGGCAATCGCCGCCAGCCGGCCGATCGCCGTGTCCGCCACCGGGAACAGCGCATCAGGGCCATGCGCATCGATATAGCGATCGAGCACATCGTGCGGCGAGGGTGCGAACATCGACAGCAGGCGGCGATAGCGCAGGACCACGTCGCCGGATGGCGCCACGATGAAGCTGGTCTGGAAATAGAAATCGGGGAACGCTCTGTCGGTCTCATAGGCGTTGCCGGCGATGAACAGGCCGAGCCGCTGGGCGATGCCGCCCAATGCCGCATATTCCGGGCCATCGGCGGCAAAGCCGGCGCGCGCGGCGAAATCGGGGATGGAGATGCGCCCGGGATAGGAGGTGAAGAGATATTCCGGCAGCACCACCAGCTTCACCGGTGAACCGCCATATTGTTCGATGAAGATCCGCGCGGAACGGATCTTGCCTTCCAGCGCGGCGATCTGGCCCGCGATCTGGGCGCGGGCAGCGGCCACGTCGCTGGCCCGCTCGATGCTCTGGGCGGTGAGTTGCAGGGCAACGGCGGTGTAGGGGGCTATCGCCATGTCAGTCCCCTCCCAGGCCCAGCACGCCGGGGTTCATCAGGCCATCGGGATCAAGCTCCCGCTTCAGCGCGCCCAGCAGCTGCCACAGCGCCGGATCGTGGCTGGCCTTGAGCGGATAGGTGCGGGCGATCTGCAGGTGAATGGCGCCCAGCGCCTGGAAGGCGACGATGATCTCGCCGCGCAGCTTGTGCACCAGCGCCGTCGCGTCCGGGTTGGCGCCGAAGCCCTTGAGTTTCGCCAGATGGGCCGGCTCCACGGCGTGCCGGTGCAGCGGATTGAGCGCTTCGGGCCAGAAGAACACCGGCTCGATCAGGCAGGCCTGCGGGCTGACCGCGGCGAGCATGGCGCCGGCCTCCACCCCCAGCCGGGCCATCGCATCGGCGTGGGCGGCATAGATGGCCTGCACGGCGTTCCAGCCCTCGATCAGCCGGGAGTGTGGCAGGAAGCCGTGCACCGGCACCCAGCGCTCGCCATTGGGCCCAACCATCGAGTTGACCGGCGGGAAGGGATTGGCGCGCAATATCTTGGGGATGGAGTTTTCCACCGCCGTGCCGCCGGCGGCCGCCACGATGCGGTTGATTTCGGCGATGTCAGCCTCCGCCTCGGCCTCGCGGCGGCGTTCGGCGATGCAGTGCAGCGAGAAGGGCACGCCTTCAAGGAAGCCACGCCCGGCCAGCGCCACCCTGGCGCCTTCCTTCAGCCCCTTCAGCAGCGAGCCCTGCGCCTTCATCATGGTGACCAGCGATTTCGCATCGCTGGCCAGGCTTTCGCGCTTCATACGCTGGGATTGCAGGAAGGGATCGAAGCCGAAATTCTCGGTCGCCAGGCCTTCGCGGGCGATGCCGGCCATGGCGGCGAGGATCTGGTCTGCCGTGTCGAAGGCATAGCTGCCATAGGCGCAGCGACCTTCCTTCACCAGCCGCAGCGTGACGCGGGCCTTCACGCCGAAGGCGCCGCAATCGGCGGCGAACAGCCCGGTGACGTCCGGGCCATAGGGGCGGAAGAACGGGCTGCCGGTGGAGACGATGCGGCCATCGGCGAGCACGACATCGAAGCTGAGTGCCGAATCGACCACGGTGCCGGCGCCGGCCCCCCAGAACACACCATTCTGGCTCATGCCGCCGCCCACCGTGGCGTTGATGCCCGACAGCGTGCCCCAGCAGCGCACGCGATAGCCCCTCGGCTGCAGGAAACGGCGCAGCGCATCCCAGCTGATACCGGCTTCCACCGTCACCGTCATGTCGGCTTCATTGAGCGCGATCACGCGGTTCAGCCCGGCGGTGTCGATCAGGATGAAGCGCGGGGTGGGGGAGAGATAGCCGCCGGTATAGCTCATGCCGCCGCCGCGCGGCACGATGGCAATGCCCTCTGCCGTGGCCGCCGCGATGCCGGCCGCCAGTTCCTCCACCGTGTCAGGCCGGAACACCGTCAGCGGCTCCGGCCCGGCGGCATAGACATCATGGGCGAACAGCGTGCGCGCCTGCGCATCGCGGATCAGCGTGTGGGCCGGCACTGAGGCATCGAGGCCGCTGCGGGTGCGGGTGGCGGCGGTCATGCACTGGCCTCCTTCGCGGTGAAGACAGGAGAGCGGCCGAGCGTGAGCAGCAGCAGCGCGCCGGCCACGAACAATATGGTGGCGGCCATCAGCATCTGGTCATAGCTGCCGGTGGTGTCGCGGATGCGGCCATAGAGCACCGGCGAGATGGCCGAGAAGATGCCGAACGGCATGTAGAGCATGCCGTAGATCTTGCCGTAATGCGCCATGCCGAAATAGCGGCTGGCCAGATAGGCGATTAGATCGGATTCGGCGCCGGCCGCAAAGCCGAGCAGGAAGGCCGAGGCCCAGACCATCGGCTCGCTGGTGCTGCTGCCCATCAGCCAGAAACAGGCCAGCGCCGGGATGGACAGGATCGGCAGGCACACCAGCGGCGCCCATATGCGATCGAGCAACCAGCCGGTAACGATGCGGCCCGACAGCAGGGCGATACCGATCATGCCCATGATGCCGGCGCCCTCCTTGGCGGTGAGGCCATGCTGCTTGATGATTTCGGGCATGTGGATATGCGCGCCGCCATAGGCCAGTGCGACCAGCGCGATGGAGAGCCAGATCGTCCAGAAGCGGCGGTCCTTCGCAGCCTCGGCGAAGCTGACGCCAACCAGGCCGCCGCCGGCACTGATCTCGGCCGGAATCTCTTCGGCCGGTGGCTCGCGGAACCAGGCCAGCCCGAGTGGCAGCGCCAGCAGCAGCGGGCCCGTCGTCGCCAGCCAGTGCACGGCGGTGCGCACCAGCACCAGCCAGGCCAGTGGCACCGGCGCCAGCAGCCACTGCTCGAGCGAGCCGTCCTCGGCATCGCCGCGGAACAACCCGTCCAGCGCGAGCAGGCCAGCGAGCAGCACGGCCAGCCACAGGACGGCCGCCGCGTTGCGGGCAAGCTGCGCGTCGCCGCCGCCCACCGCCAGCGCGAACAGCACCACCACCAGCAGCGCGAACAGCACCGGTTGCAGCGCATCACCCCGCCGGCGCCAAAGCAGGCGCAGGTCGCGACGGATCAGCGCGGCGGCGGTGGAGGTAAGGGTGGGGGTCATGGATGCCGGCGGGCGTCGCGGGTGTGCCGCTTTCGTTCAAGAACGTCGAAAGCATGCGGCCGAGCTGCGGGCACACCCACCTCGTCGCCCCTGCGAACGCAGGGGCCCAGTGCTTTTGCTGTTCCGGTTGATAGCGCGCGAGTCGCTGGGCCCCTGCGTTCGCAGGGGCGGCGAGCTTCAAGGGGACCCAGTGCTTCCGCCGGTGCTTCCGGCAGCGCAACAGGCGCTGGGCCCCTGCCTTCGCAGGGGCGACGAGCTTTGAGACATCGGCCAGTCGAGCGGCGCGCCGTGCTCACAACTGCAACACCCTGGTCCGCACCGCCGGCGCCGCAGACGCCCCGTGCGTGGTCACGATCGCAGCGCCGCCATCGCGCAGGTGCGCCTGCACCATGCGGTTGACCAGGGTGATGCCCTCCAGGTCCAGGTTGGCGTAGGGCTCGTCGAGCAGCCACAGCGCCGCGGGCGAGAGCCACAGGCGGGCCAGCGACAGGCGCTTGCGCTGGCCGGCGGACATCGTGCGCGCCAAGGCGTCGCGCAGGCCGGCGAGCCCGACCGTCGCCAGGCTGCTGTCGACGTCCTGGCTCGCGCGCGCGCCGTGCAGGCCGGCATACGCGGCGAGGTTGTCGGCCGCGGTGAGGTCGCCCTTCAGCCCGGGCAGGTGGCCGAGGTAGGCGACGTTGCGCGCGCGGTGCAACGCGTCGACCGGGCGGCCGTCGATGGCCACCGCGCCGGCGTCCGCGCGCAGCAGGCCGGCCAGCACGCGCAGCAGGGTGGTCTTGCCGGCGCCGTTGTCGCCCTGCACCAGCAGCGCCTCGCCACGCTCCACGTGCAGGTCGAGCGGGCCGAACACCGGCACGTCGTCGCGCGAGAAGGCGAGGCCCCGGGCCTGCAGCAGGGGATGGGTGGTCGGGGGCAAGGGCGGCGCGGGCTTGAGGCCGCGTGCGCGGCGTGGGGCGACAGGTGCGACAGATGAGGCCCGTGGGCCGCGGTCATTCTATCCAGTCGACGAAGGGCAGCCGCACACACGCGCCGCGCCAGCGCAGCATGCGCAGCCGCACCGGTTCGCCGCGCGTCCAGTGCAGCACGCCGGCCTGTTGGAACTCGCGGCCGAGCGCATCGACCCGGTCGGCGTCTACCTCCTGCAGCAGCCAGCCGGCCTCGCGGTGCGCGCCCTCGGCATCGGCCGACCACATGCGCACGTGCTCGATGCCCAGCGCGGTCAGCCGTCCGGCAAGGTGGTCGTCGGCCTGCATGTTCCCGGGTATCTCGCGTGGCTCTGCATCCGGGTTCCACGCGGTGACATAGCCGAACGACGCCGCAGCGAGCGCCTGCTCCAGCGCCGGGCACGGCTGACCGATACGCACCTCGTGGCGTTCGGTGCCGATGTCGATATGGAAGTGCGCATCGGCGAACGCACGCGCCAGCGTCGCGCCGTCGCCCACCTCGTGCTCGGCCGGGGTGTGGTTTGTCATCGGCTCCACCCGCCTGCTGCGTAAACTCCGCGCCACTTTCGCAAGGCCCGCATGATGACGCCGCACACCAAGCTGCCGAAGGTCGGCACGACCATCTTCACCGTCATGTCGCAGCTCGCCGTCGAGCACGGCGCGGTCAACCTGGGGCAGGGGTTTCCCGACTTCGACGTTCCCGCGCGCCTGGTCGATGCCTTGCACCGCGCCATGCGCGAGGGCCGCAACCAGTACGCGCCGATGACCGGCGTGCCGGCGCTGCGGCAGGCCATCGCGGCCAAGACCGAGCGCTGCTACGGCCACCGGCCCGATGCCGATGCCGAGGTGACCGTGGTCTCCGGCGCCAGCGAGGCGATTTTCGACGCGGTGCATGCGGTGGTGCGCGCCGGGGACGAGGTGATCGTGCTGGACCCGTGCTACGACTGCTACGAACCGGCCATCGATCTGGCCGGCGCGAAGGCGGTGCACGTCGCGCTGGACCCGGCCACCTTCGCCCCCGACTGGCCGGCGATCCGCGCCGAGGTGACGCGGCGCACGCGGATGATCATCACCAACTCGCCGCACAACCCCTCCGGCGCGATGTGGACGGCCGGCGACATGGCGCAGCTCATCGAACTCGTGCGCACGCACGACCTGTGGCTGATTTCCGACGAGGTGTACGAGCACATCGTGTTCGACGGCCGCCGGCACGAATCCGCGCTGCGCTACCCGGAACTGCGCGAGCGCGCGTTCGTGGTGTCGAGCTTCGGCAAGACCTACCACTGCACCGGCTGGAAGATCGGCTACTGCATCGCGCCGGCGGCGCTCTCCGCCGAGTTCCGCAAGGTGCACCAGTACAACACCTTCTGCACGTTCACCCCGGCGCAGTTCGCGTTCGCGGAGATGATCGAGGCCGAGCCCGAACACTACGAGCAGCTCGGCGCGTTCTACGAGGCCAAGCGCGACCGCTTCCGCGAGCAGTTGCTCACGACGAAGCTCGTGCCGCTGCCTGTGCCGGGTGGCTACTTCCAGCTCGTCGACTATTCGGCCGTCAGCGACCTCGACGATGCCGCGTTCTGTCGCTGGCTGACGGTGGAGAAGGGCGTCGCCGCGATCCCGCTGTCGCCCTTCTACGAGACGCCGCCTGCCGGACAGCGCCTGGCACGGCTGTGCTTCGCCAAGAACGAGGCAACGCTGGATGCGGCGATCGAGCGGCTGCAGCGCCTCTAGCCGTCGCCCCTGCGAAAGCAGGGGCCCAGTGCCTTGCCTTCTTCACGGAGCGGAAGTCACTGGATCCCCGCATGCGCGGGGATGACGGCAGGTGATTCTGTGATTCGGTGATTTTTCGACGCAAGCGAGCGCAGCGATGAACAACCTCCGCGTAACCCTCGTCCAGGGCGACACCCGCTGGCACGATCCCGACGGCAACCGCGACTACTACGGGCTGATCGACTCGCTGCACGGCCTGACCGACCTGGTCCTGCTGCCGGAGACCTTCACCAGCGGTTTTTCCAACGACGCGATCGGCCAGGCCGAGACCATGGACGGCCCGACCGTCGACTGGATGCGCGCGCATGCCGCGCGGCTGGATGCGGCGGTGTGCGGCAGCGTGCAGCTGCGCGATGGCGACTCGGTGTTCAACCGCCTGCTGTTCGTCACCCCCGGCGGCGCGGTGCAGACCTACGACAAGCGCCACCTGTTCCGGCATGCCGGCGAGCACGAACGCTACGCCGCCGGGCGCGAGCGCCTGATCGTCGAGTGGCGCGGCTGGCGAATCTGCCCGCAGGTCTGCTACGACCTGCGGTTCCCGGTGTTCGCGCGCAACCGCTTCCATGCGACGCGCGGGCTGGACTACGACCTGCTGGTGTTCGTCGCCAACTGGCCCGCCGTGCGTTCGTACCCGTGGAAGACCCTGCTGCGCGCGCGCGCCATCGAGAACCTCTGCTGCGTGGCCGGTCTCAACCGGGTCGGCACCGACGGCAACGGCCTGCGCTACGACGGCGACAGCGCGGTGATCGATTTCCTCGGCCATCCGGTCAGCGAATGCACCGACGAGGAAGTGGTGTCGACGACCACGCTGCTGCGCGCCGAACTCGACGCGCATCGCGAAAGGTTCCCGGCGATGCTCGATGCGGACGCGTTCGAGCTGACGTGATCCACGATTCATGGGGTGGGCCTTGGCCCACCGCCTCCTGACCGATGCCGCGATGGTGGGCCAAGGCCCACCCTATGCGCTGCCCATCGCCGCGATGAGCAGCGGCCCATCGCGGCGCCGTGGCTATCACGCATGCATCGCTACGGTCTTCTGGCAGCCCGTACGGACCCCCGTCATGGCCTACACCCGGATGTACATCGAGCAGGAACCCGAGCGCGCGGTCGTCGACGGCTGGCCCGGGGTGACGGTGCTGGAGTTCGGTGCGCCGTGGTGCGGGCACTGCATCGGCGCGCAGGCGGCCATCGAGGCGGTGCTCGATCGCCACGACGACCTGCGCCACCTGAAGATCGAGGATGGCCGCGGTAAGCCGCTGGGCCGCAGCTACCGGGTGAAGCTCTGGCCGACGCTGGTGGTCCTGCGCGATGGCGAGGAAGTGGCTCGCGCCGTGCGGCCGACCAGCGAGGGCGAAGTGCGCGAGGCGCTGGCGCTGGCGATGCCGGGCAGCTGAACTCCGCCTCTGGCCGCAAGCAACGTCCCCGTAACGCCGAGCTTGCTCGGGGATTGCGAATGACCACACCGCTGACGCCGAGCAAGCTCGGCGCTACGAGGCTGGCGCGACCGACACCCTGATACGACAACGACACCCGCAGGTGCCGTCGTGTCGACCCGGATGTGCGATCAGCCCCGCGGGCCGCGCCCACCACCGGGACGCCCACCACCGCGCGGGCCACCCGGACGCGGACCGCCGAACTTCGGGCCACCGGGCTTGCCGCCGCCCGGACCACCGGGGCCGCGCGGACCGCCCGGCCCGCGGTTGCCGGAACGCGGACCGCTCGGTTTGGTGCCGTAGGGGCTGAAGCCGGGATTGGCGTGGTCGGACGGGAAGCTCATGCCACCGCCACCGGGGCCACGCGGCTTGCGCGGACCGCCGCCACCGGGACCACCCGGTCCACGGGGCTGCCCACCACCGCCCGGGCCACGCGCCTGTCCGCTGCCGCCGGGACCGCGCTGGCCACCACCACCACCGTACGGATTGCCCTCGCCACGCGGCTTGAAGCCGCCGCCGGGCTTGCCGCCGTAGGGCTTCTTCGCGCCACCCGGGCCGGCGTTGCGATGGCCGGTCGGACCGGTGTCGACGCCGTCCGGCACGTACCAGGTGCGGAACGCCGCGGGGTTGCCCTCGGGCAGCGCGCGCGGGTTTTTGTCGGCGCGCTGCTTGAATGGCCGGTTGGCCTGCTTTGCCGCCGCCTCGCCGCTGACGGTCAGCCCGCCATGCGGCTTCTTGTTGCCGTAGCGGCCGCGGCGGTCGTCGCGGAACTGGTCGAAGCGGCGCAGCTCGCGGCCTTCGTCCATGGTGCTGTGCCCGCCGACGTAACCGGCGGCGCGTTCGCGCCCGGCCACGTCGATGGAGGACTTGGCCGCCTTGCGCTGGCCGATCACCGGCTGCAGCGTCAGCGCCGAGGGCGCGCCGTCCTCCAGGCCGAGGCCGGTGCGCAGCGTTTCCACGCGCTCGGTGGGCAGTTCCTGCGACTGCCCGCGCAGCAGCTCGCGCGGCAGTGACACCGTGCCGTACCTGACCCGCTTCAGTCGGCTGATCTGGCAGCCCTGTGATTCCCACAGGCGGCGCACTTCGCGGTTGCGTCCTTCCTTGACCACAACTCGGAACCAGTCGTGCGAGTCGGATCCGCCGACGCGCTCGATGTCGTCGAACTTCGCCGGGCCGTCTTCCAGCTCGACGCCGCGGCGCAGGCGCGCCACGATCTCCTCGGACACGTCGTCGCTGCCTTCCGGCGCGCGCACGCGGCAGACGTATTCGCGCTCGACCTCGTGGCTGGGGTGCATCAGCGCGTTGGCG
>ERZ1066123.2112-NODE-2112-length-10718-cov-6.544218_pt1 | contig 10718 bp, 8 predicted proteins | sample MGYA00382770_ERZ1066123 | MGnify/ENA primary metagenome ERZ1066123 (study PRJEB33369, sample SAMEA5778353) | biofilm metagenome | biome: Industrial cooling water; feature: Water cooling tower basin; material: Biofilm | place: United Arab Emirates | collected...
TCCGCTTCCTCGATGATGGGCGCATCGATCTCGACAACAACGCCGTCGAGCGCGCCATCCGGCCGCTCGCCCTCAATCGCAAGAACGCCCTGTTCGCCGGCTCAGACGAGGGCGGCGACAGCTGCGCGGTGATCGCCAAGCTCACCAGTCTCGCCAATACTCACGTCGGCTTAAAATACCGCTTATCATAGATTTATACGATGCACTCTGGGGCTGTAACGCAAGCGACGTCTCATTTACTATGGTCCCACATCTGCTCATTCTTTCTGGCCGACACGAAATTCGGTCCACGGGAAAGACCCCGCGATTGCACCATTGCATAAGGGACAATCATGCTGGCCAATAGCCAGGTGAGAGGAGCCAAGGAGGAGTTGGGCAAAAGATCGAGCAGATTCACAATGAGCACTAAAGACAAAACATTAGCACTAGAAGTTTTATAACTTTTCGCAAAACAATACATAATCGATGGAATACATAATATTCCAAATGCCGAGATATACCCAATCCACCCATTTGTACCGACGATTATGATCCAGGTGCCATCTGTAATACTAAGGTCCTTTCCAGACCGTTCGTCGTAAACTCGGTTCCTGCCATATCCGCCCCAACCGAACCAAGGACGCTGATTGGCTCGAGCAAGAAGCTGATCTTCATTGTCGATCCGCGTTTGGAATGATCCGGCTCGCTCCGCGCTATACTGGGCCACATGATCGGCAAGAGCCTGAACAGGAACCAGATCCGCCCCGCGCAATGTTGGATACAGAAGGACCACAATTGCCGCCAAGCCGCAAACGATCTGGAGCGATCTTCGGCTTGCGAGGAGCACCAATATGACAGCCGCAGAGGCGAGTATCAGCGCACCGAGAGATTTGCAGAGCACTAGAACGCCAAAAAGATAAACAAGCCAAAGCCACGATGAAATACCAAAAAGCGAAATGCGTTTTCGCGCCAAGTACGCCGCCGCGGTAATTGCCATTGCCGTGAATATCGCAACAACAAGCCCGTGCCCGAGGAACACGACGGGGCGAAAACCGTCCCCGCGCATTTGCTGTTCGAACGAATGTGGGAAAAAGCCATAAATCCATGCGTGAAGTTGAGGACTAAGGCGGATTTCAACTAGCATGAGAAAGCTATATCCGAGCGCTGCCACCAGGAGCGCTCGCAAAAAGTCGTGGTGCGCGCTTTGGGTACGAAGTAGATTGTAGCCGAGAAGAAAGGGAATGAGGTCGATCGCCTTGTATGCCGCCGCTGAAAAAGCATCATAAGGCTTGAGGCCGGGGAGCAAGACCTCGCCGAACATCAGCGAGTCTCGGTTAGTGAAAACCGTCAGCATAGGTGAAATGAAATAAGCGCCCGCCAACAAGATAAGCCACCATTCACGAGGCAGTCTGGCAGAACGCCCCTTGGTGTACATCATGGCGGCCACATAGGTGGACAAGTTGGCAACCGACGTCTTATCCAACGCCGGCACGCCCGGGAAATCAAAAGACGTTCTAACAGGCAGGAGGAGGTAGCCCGCCATCAGCGACCAGATTACGGCTCGGCCCGGCGGCATCGACGCGAAGATTGCAAGAGTGAACAATGGCCAGATGAGCAACGCCGCATACGCAACCGCGTTAGGCATGGTCGAAAGTCTCCCAGGTTGGCGGGCGGCCTTCGACGGGTTTTGGCAAACGACCCTTCATGAGAAGAGCCTTGGCGAAGTGAACTCCCAAATTCGAAGCGCGGCCGTTAATCGTATGGCCGTCGAATCAAAATGCGCGTTTAAGCTCCAGCAACAGATACCCCTGCGGAGCTTTGCCAAGGTTCTTCGGCGTGGCTTCCTCACAATCAGCCACGCCTCGAATTACAATCGAGCAAAGCGCGCATCTTGGGGCTTGCTTCATTAGAAGTGTCGTAACTCGCCTTCGCACCCCAGCTGCCCCAACGGGTTCCCTGACGACCGACACTGCTGAAATGCGAAAACAATTCGCATCCAAGGTCTCTATGAAATCTGAGGAGTTCGACATACAGGTCGTACATCCTTGGATCCGCCTGCGCGGCGGCGAGCGCCGCATTGTAAGGCAGCTCCTTCTGATCCTTGGGCTGCAGGTGTTGCCCGCCCTCGTATGCCACATAGCGAAGTCCGCTTTCACGCGCGAAAGCAACCGTCTCGATCAAGCCTCCTGCCGCTCTCTCTTCGCGAAGAACTCTTTCCATGTCCTCGAATACTGTCTCGACCTTAAGCTGCTCTCCCGCAGCAGCCCACCTTTGGTATGCAACCTGGTCCGCCCCGACATAAGCAGCGGGGGAAACCGCGTCAGCGCCTCCGTTCTGGAGACACCAACGAATTGTCCTCCTGGAAGCATCTGCCCAGGCGGCTTGTACCGCGCAAACACGGATCAGACGCTGTGGCTCTACGGACCATTCGCGTTCCCAGATTGCAAACGCTCGGCGAAATAGCGCGCCAATCCGCTCAGGATGGTCCTTCCCTTCAGTTCTGCTGCTGTCTTTCCAAGGGAAGCCACCTTTTGCTTCGACGAGCGCCCCGGCAAGCGGTGACCGAAGCATCCACCCTGCCTGTTGGAACTGCCAATTCCAGATCTCGTTTGAATATTCGACATACACCTTCAGCTGAGGATCAAGGCTCGAGCGTACCAGACGCGCGAGCTGAAGTATGTAATCATCTGTCGCGCGGTGCGGGATGCACAACCACATGTCAACTTGGAGCAAATTGCATAGCTGTATCATATACTCGTAGGCGACGCCCCCAGAGAAGCGCCTTTGGAACGGCGTGGGAGCGGGGCCCGAAACTGCGTCAGGGTCACCCGTCTGCGGCCTCATTGTATAAAAAGTCGGGTTTTTTCTATCGCTCCAGTTTTCCTCGATAGAGTTGTTGGTTGCGCCCCAATCCATGAAGCGCAAACAGTGGAACGGTCGGCAAAACTCCAAAAACTCCGGCAGGAAAGGATCCCGGTTTAGATCGATGCGCTCGGATGCTTCAGGGACAAGCCTAATATTTCGTACATGGTTGCCACGCCTCGAGCGCTTGATTTGAATTGCTTCGTAGCCTTTTGCACCCTCATGCGCCATGGAGAGAACAACCCGTCCCGGTCTGCTCGAAAGAACCTTAGTGGAAGCAAAACCCTCAACTTCGCCCTCTCCGTCGTAAAGCAGCAGATATCTACCAGGCTTCGCGGTGTTCGGCACATAGGTGAAAACCGTTTGAGGCTCTGGCTGACCAACAGCCGTAACGGGCACTTCAAGCGGATACCCATTGCTGTCGAACTCGAAAAATTCCTGAGCGTTCGTGCTGTGCGGTCCACGGCCACTCGGGTTGCGGGTCAGCCATGGCCTGGCCCCCCAGAACAAATTTTGGAACGGGAATCCAGGGTCCCAGTCAGCGATCCCCGCGAGATTCATCCCAATGGGTAGTTTCGGAAAGGCCTGATTCCTAGGAACTGGAGTTACAGCACCGTTCGTGTTCCTAGCCCATAGGCCAAGCCCGCCCAAGCAGAATAGGCCAGCCCCTGCGGTCGAGCCGAGCAGCACAACGCGGCGGTCAAAGTTCACTGTCAATCCTTCCGTCTTGGAATGATGTCGCTATAAGCAAGGCGCGCGCGGTGATCAGAGGAGTATCGTGTCGCGCATCGTGGGCGATGCGCGATCTACAAAAAGCCTTATGAAGCGACGTAGCACCTCGGACAAATCCTCATCAGGGCGTTCAAGAGCGGACACACGGAAGAGCACGCCATCAGGGATGCCTCCCAGAAGGTTTGCTTTCGCCATCGAAATGCGCTGGTCCGCCCAGCTGACCGGAAAATCGTCGCCTACCCGCACCCAGTAGATGATCCGTTCTATTAAGCCGCTGCGGTCCGCCTTAAGCTCATTAGCTTCGACAAGCTTGTTGCTGAGACGAAGCTTCGTAGGCTGTACGTCAATTATTGGATAGCCTGATGCAGGATAACAGACTTCAGGCCGATGGATCTGGATATCGTTTTGCTGCGTACTGCTGTATGCAACAAGTACCATCATGGCCGGAAGGCCGCTTCCCTCATAGATGCGCGTCTCGAGGTTTTCATAAAGCTTGTTGCTGTCATCCTGAGGCGGCAAGACCAATTCGGCGCTTGTTCTAGATCTCCATGGGCCAACGACGGCGGGTATGGCAGCCTGAAACTTTGCATTGGTCAGAGGTTCAGTGATCAGCTTGGGCGCTCTCAGATAAGAGATGCCGGCCAGCGCCGTCAGCCCTGCCCCTACAAGAACACCTCTTCTGTCCATTTCTGCGTCCTCACGGTTTCACATCCCCGGACATCTCCCGAGGGCCATGCTCGCTATACCACAGTGTACGATCCGCAAGTCTCTTTAGCCACCGAATTTATCTCTTGTCCCTCTCACATACACCGGGACCTACCACCCATTGCTTTACTATGGAATCATCGTAGGCGTTGACCGTGTCTGAGGAGGAAACGTGGTGGTGCGCATCGCTTATCTGATCAACCGATATCCGGCAGTAAGCCACAGCTTCATTCGCCGCGAAATCGCTGCGGTGGAGGCTGAAGGTATTGCGGTATCGAGGTTCTCGATCAGACCAACAGACAGATTGCAATTGCCCGATCAACTCGATCGTGAAGAGCTCGCCAAGACCACATGCCTGCTCCAGGACAAACGCTTTTTTCTGATTGCAAGCGCACTGCTTGCTGTTGTTACACATCCAGTGCGCGCACTAAAAGCAATTCGCATCGCATCCATAAACTGCGAATGGCGGCCGAAAGACGTAATCCGCCGTGTGGCTTACTTCGCAGAGGGTGCTTTTCTCGCCCGGCGGATGCGTCTTGAGCAAATTGAGCATCTACATGCGCACTTTGGGACCAATCCTGCAGCTGTCGCACGGATCGCAAGCTATCTGTCAAATGTCCCTTATAGTTTCACTGTTCACGGTCCCGATGAATTTGATGAGCCCCATCGGCTCGATATAAAGGGCAAGGTCCAAGATGCAGCGTTCTGTGTTGCCATAAGCAGCTTTGGCCGAAGCCAGATCATGCGTTGGAGCGCATTCGGGGACTGGACTAAGATCAAGGTCGTCCGGTGCGGCGTCGACGAGAGCTTCATCGATCCTTCGGCGCGCTGCGAGGTGCCTTCTACGCCGTCACTATGTGCAGTGGCACGCCTCAGCGCGCAAAAGGGCATCCCACTGCTTCTCGACGCAGCTGCTGAACTCAAGCGCCGTGGTCGCGACTTCCGTCTCACGCTGGTTGGCGATGGCGAGATGCGAAAGGAGATTGAACGTATCATCGCTGCCCAAGATTTGACCGAGGTTGTCGACCTTACGGGTTGGGCAGATTCAGCTGCAGTGATAAGGCACCTCTTGGCGTCACGGGCGATGGTCTTACCGAGCTTCGCAGAGGGCTTGCCGGTCGTTATTATGGAAGCTCTCGCTCTTAAACGCCCTGTGATCGCTACCTCTATTGCGGGCACCCCTGAACTTGTCGATCGACAATGCGGATGGCTTGTTCCTGCAGGCTCAGTCAGTGATCTCGTTGAAGCGATGGAAGAAGCACTGAGCGCAACGCCCGATCACCTGATCGGGATGGGAGAATGCGGTCGCGAGCGCGTGCTGAAACTCCACAATTCGCTCCGCAACGGCCAGCAACTGGCAGCTATGTTCAGATCGGGAGGCAAGCTTGCTGCATGATCTGCTACTTTTTGCGACATGGGGCGGCGCCATAGTGCTGACATTGCCGCTGTCGATCTTCTGCCTGGAAGTCCTGCTCGGTATCGGGAAGCATAGGGCACTTACGCCGATCGCAATCCCCTACTCTGCATGTATCATCATGCCCGCTCACAACGAAGCCACGATCATCGGTGACACGCTGGACCGATTGCTGCCTGTCCTTCCGGAATCTGTCACGGTGCTCGTGGTCGCGGACAACTGTAACGACCAGACGGCTGACATCGCCAGAAGCCACGGCTCCGTCGTGGTTAAGCGCCACGATACGGCGAATCGCGGCAAGGGGTATGCGTTGGATTTCGGGCGCAACTGGCTGCGACAATCCCCGCCCGACTGCGTCATCGTACTCGACGCTGACTGCGCAACGGACAGAGCGTCCTTGGGAGCGCTCATTAGAGCAGCTCTGCAGTGCAAACGACCAGTGCAGGCGAGCTATACCTTTACGCCCAACTTATCAGCTCCGCCGAAGGTCCAGATTTCAAACTTCGCAATCTGGCTCAAGAATGTCGTGCGACAGAAGGGCACTCAGAGGCTCGGTGGAGCCGCTGTCCTGACCGGGACCGGCATGGCATTCCCTTGGTCAGTCTTCGAAAGGATGCCACTCGCCACAAATAGCATCGTCGAGGATCTTGAACTTGCGGTGGCGTTGACCAGCAGCGGAAGTGCCCCGATTTTTCTGGAGAACGCCAGTGTGACAAGTGCTGCGGCGAGTGAGGAGGCGACGCTCGCCCAGCGCGCGCGCTGGGAGCATGGTTTCCTTGCGATTGCCAAGTCTCACAGTTTTCCCACGCTCTGGAAAGGAGTGAAGACCCAAAATTGGCCACTTATCCTTTTGAGCCTTCATCTGCTCGTGCCACCGTTAGCTCTGCTCATGTCCGTCGCTGGTAGCATGGCGGCACTGCTTGCGTTGGCCGCGGTTTGGACTGATGCGCTTATGCCTGCCGTGCTTGTTGCCGCGCTTGCTGGGGCGGCGCTCGGCTCAATACTTATTGCTTGGCTGAGCGGAGGTCATCGCTGGCTAAGTGGTCGTTCCACGCTAATGATACCGCTGTACATCCTCTGGAAACTGCCCCTTTACCTGCGCTTTGTGGTTGGACGGCGGTCAGAATGGGTGCGGACAGACCGGCCCCCTTCGTAGCAAAAGCAAGGCAGGATCAACAGGCCATGAACATCGCTGCGATCATCGTGAACTACCGAACACCGCACCTCACATTGAAGTGCCTTGAAGCGCTCAGCAATGAGCGAAAATTCTTGCCTGATCTTAAGGCGATCGTGGTTGATAATGGATCCTGTGACGATTCCGGGCCCATCTTGTCAGATGCAATCGAACAATCCTCGTTCTCCGAGTGGGTGGAATATCTTCCCCTATCGCTCAATGGCGGCTTCGGGTGGGGCAATAATCAGGCCATCCTGCACTTGCTCAAGCGCCAGGCACGGCCCGAGGCGTTCTTCCTGCTCAATCCCGACACCGTCATTGAACGTGGTGCACTACGTTCGCTTGTCGATTACCTCATCGAACAACCGGATGCGGGAGCCGTCGGCAGCCAACTCGTAAACCCGGATGGATCGCTTGCTGGCTCCGCATTCCGGTTTCCCACTGTCGCCCGCGAATTCATCCGCGGCATAAACTTGGGCCGGATCGGCAGGGTCCTCGGAATCGCGCCGACACTTGTCCCTTACGGCACAAGAGGGGCCGTTGACTGGGTTACCGGAGCCAGCGTGCTGCTCCGCAGAGAAGCTCTTGAACAAGTGGGTCTATTCGACACAGGCTTCTTTCTTTACTTCGAAGAAGTTGAACTGATGCACCGACTGGGACGACATGGCTGGGTCGCCTACCATTGTCCAGAAAGCAGGGTGACTCACATTGCCGGAGCGTCATCCGGCGTCGTCGATGGCAAAACAGCAGGCAACCACGTGCCACCGGACTATGTGTTCCGCTCGCGTCGCAGATTTTTCGTCCTCACCGGCGGTAAGTCCAAGGCTCTTTGGGCCAACCTGGCATGGTTGACTGGTGACAGCCTGCGCCGGGCAATCGCTACCATAAGCGGCAGGCGCACCGTGGGAAGTGCGGCAGAGAGCAAAGCGTTGCTACGGATCGGCTTGCGCGCCAACGAAAAGGACGCAATGGCGGCTTTTGACACAGTCGATCACGATGTCGGAGGGCTTCCTGCATGGATGAACTCATAGCGCCCCGAAGTCGGATAGCGATCGTCGTGATCGGACGCAATGAGGGCGACCGGCTGAAGCGCTGTTTGCGATCTCTCCCCCAGGGTCTCCCTACGGTTTATGTTGACTCCGGTTCGAACGATGGCAGCGTTGAATTCGCCCAGTCCATCGGCGTCGACGTTGTAGAGCTCGACATGAGCATCCCCTTCACCGCTGCGCGCGCACGAAATACGGGGTGGCGGCAATTAGCCGCCAACAATGGCGGCCTCGAGCTCATACAGTTTGTTGATGGCGACTGCGAAATTGATGCAAACTGGCTCGATCATGCCATCAACGCCATCACCCAGGACGAGAAGCTGGCAGCTGTATTTGGACGTCGCCGCGAGCGCTTTCCTGAGGCAACCGTCTATAATCGCATGTGCGACGACGAATGGGATACGCCAATCGGTCTGTCTGAAGCCTGCGGCGGCGATGTGCTCTTCCGCCTCGCCGCCCTGCAAGCAGCGGGAGGTTACAGCGACACACTTATTGCTGGTGAGGAGCCTGACCTTTGCTTGCGGCTCGGAGGAATGGGCTGGAGAATCCGACGCATAGACGCCGAGATGACACTCCACGATGCCGATATGACCACCTTCGGTGCCTTCTGGAAGCGCAGTAAACGGAGCGGATTTGCCTATGCCGAGCATGTCTGGCGGCACGGTCATTGCGCGATCCCGTCCTGGCGCAGACAACTCTACAGTATTGTCATCTGGGCGGTACTCATTCCGCTCGCCGGATTGCTTTGCCTTGTACTCTATGCATTTGTCGGTTCAGGCGTGGCTCTATTCACCTTTTTCATTTGCCTCGCGCTTTATCCCGCACAGATAGTTCGCCTTGCCGCAAAGAAAGCAGCTACGACGTCGAATCCCAGATTCGCACGCTACTACGCCATACTCATCATGATCGGGAAAATTGCTCAGGGACATGGGATTTTCGAATGCTGGAAGGGGCACATTCTTCAAAGGCGTGCATCGATCATAGAGTATAAGGCCCCGTGATGACAATTTCGTTCTCACAAATGCTAACCATCATCGCTGAAGATTATCGCGCGCATGGCAGCGATTGGACCAAGCCTGGCTTTCGCGCTGTGGCTGTGCATCGGTTCGGAGTCTGGAGGATGTCAATACGGCCGAAAGTCCTCAGAGCTCCCATTAGTTTAATCTACCGCTTTGCCTACCGGCGATGCAGGAACGTCTACGGTATCGAGCTCCCTTACACGGTGGAGCTTGGCAGGCGGGTGATCATTGAGCATCAAGGCGGCATCGTAATCCATGGAAACTGCCGGATTGGCGATGGAACTGTAATTCGTCAGAATTGCACATTAGGAATACGAAGGCTTGAAGAGCCGGATGCAGCACCAACCATTGGCAGAAACGTTTCAATCGGAGCGGGAGCTGTGGTTTTGGGGTCAATAATAATTGGTGATAGCAGCTTTATCGGAGCGAACGCAGTGGTTCTTCACGATGTGCCATCAAAGGCGAAGGCAATAGGAAATCCATCGAAAATAATTTGAACTATTTAATTAGAGATTTACATTTTTGAAATTCAGCTCAGACCATCATGTTCGTGTCTTGATAATTTCTGAAGTGAGTTGGACACCTCGAAGAACCTGCTGTTTTCGGTCTGATCACGGCATGAGCGGGTTGATGACGCCCTTCGGGGCTTGAGATGCGGCCTTTTCGGCTTGGTTTCTTGGACTTTCTGGGCTGCAGCGCCGCCCCGCACCCCGTTTTCGCGCTATGCAGGCGCACTTCGCCCCTCGAGCCAGGCGAGGCGCTGGAAGTTGTAGGCCAGGTTCGCCATCCCGATCTTGATGCGGGCGCGGGCGATGCCGATGGTGCGGATAAACGGCCCCATGCGGTGCTTCTGTCCGGCGAACACGTGCTCAACTGCCGAGCGCACAGCGGAGCGCCTGGCATTGGCCCGGGCGATGTGCTCGGGCAGCGGCCGACGCGGCATGCGCCTCTGATGGATGTTGCTCTTGAACATGCCGCGCTCGAGGAACGCCTCGTTCTTCTTGGAGCGATAGGCCGTGTCCGCCCATACGCCTGAGCCGGTGTTCTGCTTGCTGATGAGCTCCGGCAGCCGGGCCCCATCATGGGCGTTGGCCGCACTGGCATCCCAGGTGCGGATCAGCCCGTGAGCCCGGTCGATGCCGATGTGGTTTTTGTAGCCGAACATCGGGATGGCAAGATCGACCGGCTTGAAGCCCTTGGGGTCGCCGCCCTCCTTCACCTTGGCCTTCGAGTACTTGACCGTCCAGCGCGCATCACGATCCTTTTGACGGATCTTGGCGGGCTTCTCCTTCCAGCGTTCCGGGACCTTGCCCTGCTTGATCGCCGCCTTCTCGTCCTCGTTATTGCGCTGCTTGGGCGCCGGCACCACGGTCGCATCGATGATCTGCCCGCCCATCGCGAGGTAACCCCGATCCGTCAGCGCCGTATCGAAGCGCGCGAAGAGCTTGTCGATCGCCTTCGCCTGCACCAGCCTCTCCCGGAACAGCCATACCGTGGTGGCATCGGGGACCTTGCCGTCGAGCCCCAACCCCAGGAACCGCTGGAACGACAGCCGGTCCTTGATCTGGAACTCGCACCCCTCGTCCGAGAGCGAGTACAGCGCCTGCAGCACCAGGATCTTGAACATTATCACGGGGTCGAACGGCGGCCGGCCGCCTTTGCCCCGATCGCTCCGCCTCAACGCCACTATCAATGGCCCGCGGAACACCTCGAAATCGACCACCGCCGCCAACCGCTCCAGCGGATCTCCCGCCGCGCTCAACGCCGCATAACGGTCCGACAGATCA
>ERZ1066123.2113-NODE-2113-length-10712-cov-6.525101_pt1 | contig 10712 bp, 12 predicted proteins | sample MGYA00382770_ERZ1066123 | MGnify/ENA primary metagenome ERZ1066123 (study PRJEB33369, sample SAMEA5778353) | biofilm metagenome | biome: Industrial cooling water; feature: Water cooling tower basin; material: Biofilm | place: United Arab Emirates | collected...
CGGCACCTGCTCGGGCGAGCACGGCGTGGGCCTGGGCAAGCGCGAGTTCCTGGAGCAGGAACACGGCGCGGAGGCGCTGGCAGTGATGCGCAGCATCAAGACCCAGTTCGACCCGAAGGGTATCCTGAACCCGGGGAAGATGTTCCGGAATTGAGGGGCGACGCGCCGGCTATCGCGGCCTGAACCGAGGCACGTCGATCTCCGCCTCGCGCTGGCGCATGGCATGCGCATCGAACAGCGCCTGCATCCGCAGCAGCGTCTCCATGCTGATGCTGAAGGCCTTCTCGATGCGCAGGGCCATTTCGGCCGAAAGGCCGGCATGGCCGTTCACCAGGTCCGAAAGGGTGGCGCGGCGTACGCCGAGCGCCTCCGCGGCCTCGCTCACCGAAAGTCCCAGCTCGGCGAGCACCTCCTCGCGGATGAACTCGCCGGGATGGGACGGGCGCATGCCGATGCGGGATACCACCTCGCTCATCAGTGGGAGTCCTCCAGGTTGAGGTTCACGATCTCGCCCCGATCGAGATCGAAGGTCAGCCGCCAATTGCCGGAGATGGAGATGCTCCAGGTGCCGGCCCGGTCACCCGCCAACTGGTGGATGCGCCAGCCCGGCGGACCGGATACGCCCCGCATGTCCTCCGCCGCCAGCAGCACGGTCAGCACGCGGCGCAGACGGGCGGCAAGGTCACTCCGAAGCTCCCGCTCGTCGTCGTCCTCGATCAGGCGCTTCAGCCCGCGATGTCGGACGGTGCGGATCTGCATGGGCTGCGGATGTACGGCGATACCGTACAATCGTCAAGCGCGGCTGCACGTGGGACACTGCGCCGCCCGCAGCGCCGCGTTTGAAGAGCATCCCTGTTGCCCCTCCCGCCCACTCTCGCCCTGCCCATCCTCGCCCTCACCCTCGGCCACGTCTTCTCGAACGCCGTGCGTACCATCCCCGCCGTGGCGGCGGACGTGCTCACCCGCGACCTCGGCATCACCGACGAAGGGCTGGCCGCCATCACCGGCGCCTTCCCTGCCGCCTTCGCGCTGGTGATGCTGCCGGTCGGCGTGGCGCTGGACCGCTACGGCGTGCGCCGCACCGCGCTCGGCCTGCTGTCGGTCGGTACGCTGGGGGCGCTGATCGCCGCCCTCGCGCAGGGGCCGCTGACCATGCTGCTCGGCCAGGTCGTGCTCGGCATCGGGTGCTCCGGCGCGCTGATGTGCCCCACCACCCTGGCCGCGCGCAGCATGGATGCGCGCCGCTTCGCGCTGTGGTCGGGGCTGATCCTCGCGCTCGGCAACATGGGCATGCTGCTCTCGGCGAGCCCGCTGGCGCTGCTGATCGAGTGGCAGGGCTGGCGCGCCGGCTTCCTCGCCGCCGCCGCCATGGCCGGGTTCGCCGTGCTGGCGGTGGCGCTCACCGTGCCGCGCGACGCGCCGGACCGTGCAGCCCGCGCCGCCGCCCCGCTCGCCCAGGACGTCGCGCGGATCTGGCACATCGCCACCTCCCCCGCGCTGCGGCCGCTGCTGGTCTTCGGCTTCGCCAGCCTCGCCGCCATGCTCGGCCTGCGCGGCCTCTGGGGCGGGCCGTGGCTGATGGAGGTGAAGGGCCTGGATCGTGTGGAGGCGGGCAACATCCTGCTGCTCTGCACGGTGGCCCTGGTCGCCGGCCCGGCGATCGCCGGCTGGGTGCACCGCGCGGTCGGGCGCACGCCGGCGCTGATGGCGGGCAGTCACTTCATCGCCGCGGCGCTGATACTGCTGATCCTGGCCGGCGGGCCGGGGGCGCCGCTGTCGCGCCTGCTCGGCCTGGCCATGCTGCCCGCATCCTGGGACGCCGCCATGCTGGTGCTGTTCGGGCTGATCATCTCCTTCCAGGTGCTGTGCTTCTCCATGGTGCGCGCCGCGGTGCCGCCGGAGCAGGCAGGGCGGGCGCTGTCGGCGCACAACATCACCTTCTTCGCGGGCGCGGCGATATTGCAGGCGGTCTCCGGGCTGGCCGCGGGCTGGGCCGGGGGCGGGGGCGGCGTGGCGGCGGCGATCCTCACCTTCCCGGTCGCGTTGATCCTCTGCACCACGGGGTTCCTGTGGCTGCGCCGGCGCGCGGAACGGCAGCGTCACGGAAGCTCCACGCGCCTGTCCGGCCGCGCATGATCCGTGGCGATGCCGCGCCCGCGACGCCATAATCGGCGGAGCAGGCAGGGACGCCACCATGCTCCGCAGCATTCTTCTCGCGCTCGATGACACGCCCGGCGCGCTCGCCGCGCGCGACCTGGCGATCGCCCTGGCCGCGCGCCGCGGCGCCGCGCTGACCTGCGCCGCCGTGCTGGACCGGCCCCATACGCTCGGCGCGCAGGAGCCCGTGCCCCCCGGCGGCATGGCCTTCGCCGAGCGCCGCAACGCCGCCCTCGCCGCGCAGGCCGAGGCCGAGGCAGGGGCCGCCATCGCCGCGGCACAGCAGGCCGCCGGCGACGTCGCGATCCAGTGCGTGATGCTGCCCGACGCGCCGGAGCAGGCGCTGCTGCGCGCCGGCGCCACGCATGACCTGATCGTGCTGGGCCGCGACTGCACCCTCGGGCGGGAGGAGGCGGAGGATGGCCTCGCCCCGGTCGCCGAGGCGCTGCTGCGCGACGGCGCGCGGCCGCTGCTGCTGGTGCCGCCCGGCGCGCCGCCAGGCACGGAGGGGCCGGTGCTGGTGGCCTATGACGGCTCGCTGCCGGCGATGCGCGCCCTGCAGCTCTTCGCCCTGCTCGGCCTGGCGGAAGGCTCGCCGGTGAAGCTGCTCACCGTCGATGCGGAGGCGGCGGAGGCGGCGCGGCTCGCCGCGGAGGGCGCCGCCTTCCTGCGCCGCCACGGCATCGAGGCCGAGGAATGGCCGGTCGAGGGCGGCCACCCGGCCGAGCTGCTGCTGGCCGAGGCGGCCACGACGGGCGCCCGGCTGATGGTCATGGGTGTCTTCGGCACCAGCGGATTGTGGGCGATGCTGACCGGCAGCCCGACGCGCACCCTGCTGCGCCAGGCGCCCTGCGCGGTGTTCGTGCATCACTGAGCCCCCGGCCGCGCATCAGGCGATCGCGGCGTGGATCGCGTCGCAGTGGCGCAGCAGCGCCGGATGGCCGAGCACCCAGGCACGCAGCGGCGTCCCGATGGGGTAGAAGCGGATATTCGCGACGAAGCCGTAGATCGCCGCATCCAGGCTGCACGGCGTTGCGCCGAAGGCGAAGCCCTCGGCGGGCAGTTGCGCGCCGATCGCCTCGAGGTCGCCGATGCCGCGGGCATAGGCCTGCTCCGGCGTGAAGCGGCCGATGCCCTGGTAGTGGTAGCGCTGCGCGTTGTAGGCGCGCGCCGCCGCCATCGCCTCAGGTGTCACGGAGGGATGCTGCGCCAGCACCGCGTCGCGGAATTGCGGCCAGTACCGCTCGTCCTGCCAGCGCGAATAGGACATCACCCAGTAGAGGTCGTCCAGCGTGCGCACCGCCAGGTGGCCCAGCGCGCGCTGCACCGGCGTCAGCGCCCGGTCCAGCGTCAGCCCGCGGTGCACTTCCAGGTGCGCGATGATCGCCTCGCTGTCGCCCACCGTCTCCGCGCCGTCCGTCAGGTAGGGCAGCTGGCCGCGCGGCGCCTGCGAGGCATCGAAGATGTGCACGTGGCGGAAGGCGAGGCGGCCGAGGCGCATCGCGGCGAAGACCTTCAGCCCGAAGGGGTTGTTGTCGGCCACGCCGAACAGGCCCGGATAGGAATGCAGCGTCAGCATCCGGGCCGGCCTCCCGCCAGCACGCCGGCGGCCCGCAACGCCGCCACCTCGGCGGCACCATAGCCGAGTTCCGCCGCGATCGCGTCATTGTCCGCGCCGGGCGGCGCCAGGTCGTGGCGCAGCGGCGCCCGCAGGCCGTCGAGCGCCACCGGAAGCGCGGGCAGCCGCACCACCTGCCCATCCGGCAGGGTCAGCGGCACCAGGCCGCCGGCATTGAGGTGCGGGTCGTCGAACAGCTCGGCCGGCCGGCCGATCGGCGCATAGGGCAGGCCCAGCGCCTCGCATTGCGCGACCAGCGCGTCGCGCGTGAGGCCGCGGAACGCCTCCGCGACGCGCGGGATGGTGCGGTGGCGCTCGGCGACGCGCTGCCCCTTGGTGGCGAGCGTCGGGTCGGCGGCGAGGTCGTCCAGTCCGAAGGCGGCGCAGAAGGCCGGCCACTGCGTGTCCGTCACCACGCCGACGAAAAGCTGCCCGCCATCGGCGGTGTCGAACACGTCGTACACGGGCCAGGCCGGCGTGCGCACCGACATCGGCTGCGGCGCCGTGCCGGTGATCGCCGCCTGCGCCATGTGCTGCGCCATCAGCAGCGCCACCGTCTCGAACAGCCCGGCCTCGACATGGCGCCCGAGGCCGGTGCGCTCGCGATCCGCGACCGCGGCGAGGATGCCGATGGCCGCCGCCATGCCGCCCATGATGTCGATCACGCTGCTGCCGGCACGCTGCGGCTTGCCGACGGGACCGGTCATGTAGGCCAGCCCGCCCATCATCTGCACCACCTCGTCGAGCGCCGTGCGGTGGGCGTAGGGGCCGGGCAGGAAGCCCTTGCAGGAGCAGGTGATCAGGCGCGGGTTCTCCACGCGCAGCGCGTCCGGCCCGAGGCCGAGCTTCGCCATGGCGCCGGGGCGGAAATTCTCGATCATCACGTCGGCGCCGGCGAGCAGGCGGCGTACCAGCGCCAGCCCCTCCGGCCGCTTCATGTCGATGCAGAGGCTGCGGCGGTTGCGCTGGAAGGCGGCGTAGAAGCCGGTGCCGGAGCCGGTCAGGCGCCGCGTGGAATCGCCCTCCGGCGCCGGCTCCACCTTCACCACGTCGGCGCCGAGATCGGCCAGCACCATGCCGCAGGTCGGGCCCATGACCATGTGGGTGAACTCGACGACCCTGAGGTGCGCGAGCGGCGTCGGGGCCGCCGCGGTCATTGCGCGCGCACCCCGGCGGCGCGCAGGATGCCCTCCCAGCGGAGCATCTCGGCGGCGACGTAGCGCTGCGCCTCCGCCGGCGTGGTGCCGAGCACGCGCTCGGCACCGAGCTCGGTGAGGCGGTTGCGCAAGCCCTCCTCGGCCAGCACGGCGTGCAGCTCGGCGCCGATGCGCGCCTGCAGCGGCGCCGGCGTCGTGGACGGCACCAGGATCACCTGCCAGACGCTGAACACGGCCTCGGGGAAGCCGGCTTCTACCACGGTCGGCAGGTCCGGCATGGCCGGGCTGCGCTGCGCCGCCGAGACCGCCAGCGCGCGCGCCTGGCCCGCGCGGGCGATCGGGAAGCCGGTGGGCCCCGCGTCGTAGAGCATGTCCAGCGTGCCGGCGGCGAGATCGAGCACCGCCGGCGCGCTGCCGCGGTACGACACCTCCTGCATCTGCAGCCCCGCCGCCCGGGTCAGCAGCAGGGAGACGAGCTGCAGCGCGCCGCCGCCGCCCGCCGAGGCATAGGTGTAGCGCCCCGGTGCCGCGCGCACCGCCGCGACGAACTCGCCGAGCGTGCGCCAGGGCCGGCCGTTCGGCACCAGCAGCACCATCGGGCTCTCGGCGACGATGGTCAGCGGGGTGAGATCGTTGGGCGGATCGTAGTCGAGCTGCGCATAGAGCGCCTTGTTCACCGCGTGGCTGATGTTGGTGAACAGCCAGGTGTGGCCGTCGCCCGGCGCCTTCGCGACCATGGCGGAGCCGATGGTGCCGCCGGCGCCGCTGCGGTTCTCCACCACCACCCGCTGGCCGAGGCGCTGCGACAGCCGGTCGGCGATCAGCCGCGCGATCAGGTCGGTGGGACCGCCGGCGGCGAAGGGCATGACCATGCGGATGGTGCGGCCCGGCCACTCGGCCTGGGCGCGGACATGGCGCAGCGGCACCGCAAGCGCGGCGGTGGCGGCGAGGACCAGGCGGCGGTTCGGCGGCATCATGCGGCGCTCCCTTCCATGGCGCGGCGGACCGGCCGGCGCCTTACCCATCCCATGCCTGTGCTCCGGCGGCGCGCCGTTCAGGCCGGCCGGCCCCGCACCGCCGCCACGCCCGCCGGCCGCGGCCGCGCGCGGCCGAGATCGGCCAGGCTGCCGACGATGCCCTTCGGCAGGAAGATGATGAACAGCACCAGCAGCAGCCCGTAGATCAGGTTGTCCCACCCCACCGCCGCCGGGCCGAAGAAGATGCGCAGCGTCTCCGCCAGCAGGATGGTGATGACGGCGCCGACCGTCGGCCCCAGCGCCACATAGATGCCGCCCACCACCACCGCGAAGACCATCTGGAGGGATATCGAGATGCCGCTGACCGTGTCGGGCGAGATGAACATCTGGTACTGGCAGTACAGCGCGCCGGCCATCGCCGTCATCACCGCCGAGAGCACGGTGATCTTCAGCTTCTCCAGGGTGACGTTGACGCCGGCGGCGGCCGAGGCGTCCTCGTCCTCCGAGATCGCCTCCAGCGCGTAGCGGATCATGCCCCGCTGCACGGCGAACCAGATGATCAGCCCGGCCGCCCAGACGGCGAGGGCGATGTAGTACCAGGTGACCTTGTCGGTGAACTGGAAGGCGAGCGGCGCCGAGCCGCCCTGGATGCGCTCCGGCGTGTAGCCGAGCGAGCCGCCGGTGATGTCGCGCGTCGCCGTGATGACCTGCAGCACGATGCCGGACAGCGCCAGCGTCACCAGCGCGAAGTAGTGCCCGGTGATGCGGAAGCGGAAGCACGGCCAGGCCACCACCACCGCCAGCGCCGCCGCGCAGAGCAGGGCCAGCGGGATGCCGATCCAGGGCGTGAGGCCCCAGTTGTTCCACGCCAGCGCCGTGACATAGGCCCCCACCCCCATGAAGCCGCCATGGCCGAGCGAGACCAGGCCGAAGCGGCCCATCACGCTCCAGGAGGTATAGGCGAAGGACCAGATCAGGATCGTGATGATGATGTGCAGCGGATAGGGCTCCGCATAGACCAGCGGCAGCGCGACCAGCGCCGCGCCGAGCAGCAGCCAGGGCAGGCCCGGCTTCATCCCGGCGCTCATGCGCCCCTCGCCAGCAGGCCGGCGGGGCGCACGACCATCATGGCGATGAAGAACACGAAGGCGAAGACGTAGCCCCATTCCAGGTCGAGGAAGAGGCCGCCGACCGAGATCAGCTCGGCGAAGATGAAGGCGGCCACGAACCCGCCGACCATGTTGCCGAGGCCGCCCATGACGCAGATCATGAAGATGATCGGCCCGAAGGAGAGCCCGACGAAGGGGTGCACGTCGTACTGCAGCACCAGCAGGCAGGCGGGGAGGCCCGCCAGCCCCCCGCCCACCGCCGAGGTGGTGAGGTAGATGCGCCGCGTGTCCACCCCCATCAGCGCCATGATCTCGCGGTCCTGGGAGATGGCGCGGATCGCCGTGCCGACATAGCTGCGCGTCAGGAACAGATAGACCGCGACCATGCCCGCCAGCGCGCAGCCGAAGGCGAGCAGCCGCGCGTAGCTGACGAAGATGTCGCCGATCTCGATGACCGGCAGGCGCAGGCCGAGGTTGCGGAACTCGATGCCGAAGGCGACGGTGGCGAAGCTCTGGAGGAAGAACAGCACGCCGCCGGTGGCCAGCAGCTGGTTGATCGGCGGCGCGCCGAGCAGCGGCGCGATCACCAGCACGTGCAGCAGCAGGCCGAGCACGGCGACCGTGCCGATGCAGGCCGGCACCGCGGCCCAGAACGGCCAGCCATAGACGCTGACCAGGTAGTACATGGCGTACATGCCGACCATCACCAGCTCGGCATAGCAGATCCAGACCACGTCGATGACGCCGAACACCAGGTTCAGCCCGAGCGCCAGCAGCGCCAGCACGCCGCCGAGCAGCAGGCCGTTGATCAGCGCCTCCAGCAGGTAGATGTCGAAGATGGCGCCCATCCGGCGGTCCCCCGTTGCGGTCTAGATGCCGAGATAGGCCTCGCGCACGCTGTCGTTCGCCGCGAGCTCGGCGGCGGTGCCGCTCAGGCGGGTGGTGCCGGCATCCAGCAGGTAGGCGCGGTCCACCACGCGCAGCACCTGCTGCACGTTCTGCTCGACGATCAGCACCGTGAGGCCGGAGGCGCGGATGCGCCGCACCAGCTCGAACACCTGCTGCACGATCACCGGGGCGAGGCCGGCGGAGGGCTCGTCCATCAGCAGGATCTTGGGGTCCGACATCAGGGCGCGGCCGATGGCGCACATCTGCTGCTCGCCGCCCGACATGGTGCCGGCCATCTGGTTCCGGCGCTCGCGCATACGGGGGAACAGGCTGTAGACGAAGTCCAGCCGCTCGGCGAAGCGGGCGCGGGCGCCGGGGATGAAGGCGCCCATGCGGAGGTTGTCCTCCACCGTCATGCGCGGGAACAGGCGGCGGTTTTCCGGCACGTGCGCGATGCCGAGCTCGACGATGCGGTGCGCGGGCACGCTGTTGAGGTCGGTGCCCTGCCAGGCGATGGTGCCGGCGCGCGGGCGGATCAGGCCGGAGATCACGCGCATCAGCGTGGTCTTGCCGGCGCCGTTCGGGCCGATGACGCCGACCGCCTCGCCGAGGTTCACCTCCAGCGAGACGCCGAACAGCGCCTGGAAGCTGCCGTAGCCGGCATCCACGGACGTCAGCTTCAGCATGGGGCGCGCCCCGCCGACGCGGCCTCGTGCGCCGCGTCCGCGTCGGCGCCGAGATAGACCTCGATCACCCGCGGGTGCCGCACCACCTCGGCCGGCAGCCCCTCGGCGATCTTCTCGCCGTGGTCGAGGACCATGACGCGATCGACCACGCGCATCAGCACGCCCATGATGTGCTCGACCCAGATGATGGTGATGCCGAGCTCGGCGCGGATGCGGCGCAGCATGTCGGCGGCCTGCTCCATCTCGTGCTCGTCGAGGCCGCCGAGGCTCTCGTCGGCGAGCAGCAGCCGCGGCCGCGTCGCCAGCGCCTTGGCCAGTTCCAGCTTCTTCAGCCCGGCGGCGCCGAGGCCATCCACCATCGCGCCGGGGTCGGTCGGCAGCCCGACCGTGGCCAGCGCCCGGTGCGCCGCCGCCTCCGCCGCGCGCCGCGCCGCCGTGCCCAGCACGCCGCCGCCGCCGTAGTAGCCGGCCAGCGTCGCGTTCTCGAGGATCGAGAGGCGGCGGAACGGGCGCGGGATCTGGAAGGTGCGGCCGATGCCGGAGCGGATGATGGCATGCGGCGCGCTGCCGCCGATCTCGCGCCCCTGGAACCGGATGGTGCCGGCATTCGGCGCCAGCGTGCCGGAGAGCATGTTGAAGATCGTGCTCTTGCCCGACCCGTTCGGGCCGATCAGGCCGAGGATCTCGCCCTCCTTGACCCTGAACGACACGCTGCTGACGGCGGTGAAACCGCCGAACCGCTTGGTCAGCCCCTCGACAGCGAGCATGCAGCGGTTCGGCTAGCGCAGCGCGTAGGGGTTGCCGGCCGGCAGCGGCAGGTTCGCCGCCCGCTTCGCCTGGGAGGGCGGCCAGACCACGTCGGTGCCCTCGGCGGTGTATTCGACGATCACCGGGAAGGCGCGCCCGTTCTGCCCGGCCATCGCGCCGTCGCCGTTGAAGCGCACGCCGAAGCCGAGCATGGTGCCGCCCTCCGGCAGGTCGACATCGAGCGCGGCCTTGCGCAGCGCCTCGGCATCGACGCCGCCATATTCCCGGATGGCGCGCGGCAGCACCTGCGTGAAGAAGACGTAGGTGTTGGAGGCCGCCATGCCGACATGGGCGGAGCGCACCGTGGTGCCGGGCTGGGCCTTGTCATAGGCCTCGCCGATGGTGCGCACCATGTCGGCCAGGCCCGGTGCCAGGGCCGCCGGGTTGGCCTGCCAGATCGATATCGGATCGACGTTGAAGAAGCCGATCACGTCGTTGCCGAAGGCCTCGCGCAGCTTGTCCGGCACGCCGTAGCCGGCGCCGTGCCCGACCAGGGCGCGGAAGCGCAGCCCGCCCTCCCGCGCCTGGCGCAGGAACAGCGTGATGTCCGGGTTGTAGCCGGTGTGCAGGATCACGTCCGGCCGGGCACGGCGCAGCTTGGTGACCAGCGCCGAGAGGTCGGGCGCGGTCGCCGAATAGCCCTCCTTCAGCGCGATCTTCAGCCCGTGGCGCTTGGCGCCCTCCTCGTTGCCGCGGGAGACGTCCACGCCATAGGCGCCGTCCTCGTAGATGATGGCGACGGCGGTGTCCTTCGGATCCTTGCCGAACTTCTCCTTCGCATGGGCGGCGATGAAGTCGGTCGAGGCCTCGCCGAACTGCCGCCCCGCCGGCTGCGTGCGGAAGACGAAGCGGAGGTTGCGGTTCTCCAGCACCGTGGAGGCGATGCAGGTGGTGATCCACATGAACTTGCGCAGCTGTTCGATGCGCGCGGCCGCCGGCACGCACTGCGCCGAGGAGAAGAAGCCGAGCAGCATGTCGACCTTTTCCTGCTCGATGAGCCGCACCGATTCGTTAATGGCGACCTCGGGCTTGCTCTGCGCGTCGGCGTAGATCGCCTCGATGCGGTAGCCCTCCACGCCGCCCCGGGCGATGAAGTGGTCGATCATGATCTTGGCGCCGAGCGCATGCAGCGCCGAGCCGCCGCCGGCCAGCGGGCCGGAATAGTCGTAGATCACGCCGATCTTGAAGACGCGTTGCTGGGCTTCCGCGCGGAACGCCGCCGGAACCATGGCCGCCGCCGTGAGGCCCGCGGTCGCCTGCCGCCGTGTGAGACGCATCCGATCCTCCCTGGCCCCGCGCGCGCCGGCCCCGCG
>ERZ1066123.2117-NODE-2117-length-10682-cov-7.098146_pt1 | contig 10682 bp, 10 predicted proteins | sample MGYA00382770_ERZ1066123 | MGnify/ENA primary metagenome ERZ1066123 (study PRJEB33369, sample SAMEA5778353) | biofilm metagenome | biome: Industrial cooling water; feature: Water cooling tower basin; material: Biofilm | place: United Arab Emirates | collected...
CGCCGGTGCCGAGCGTCGCCTTCCCGAACACGAAGTACGAGCCGACCGTGACGTTCAACTGGTCCTGCAGGAAGATCGGGTTCGCCGGGTTGCGGTTGCTCAGCGGCGTCGTGACGTGGAACTCCGTGATCGGCACGATGCCGGTGAGGAACGCGTCCCGCGCCCGGTAGGCCCAGTACCCGAACCCGACGCTGTTGAACAGGGCGGTCGGGTCGCGGCCGTCGGACGGGATCACGCACGACGAGAACCCCTGCGAGTAGAAGTCCTCGTTGAAGTGCGACACGTACCCGACCCACGGCTGGAACAGCGTCGAGTGCGGGGACAGTTGGCCGTTGATGAGCTGCGCGTCCGACGTGCCGGTCGGGGCGGTCAGGATCATCCCGCCGGAGAAGCAGTCGTTCGTCTCGCGGTCGAGGTAGAAGGCGTACTTCCCGACGATGCTCAGGTCGCCGATGTTGTTCTCGTCCTGGCCGATGAGCCCGTACACCTGGATGAACGGGATCCGCATCCCGATCGACCCGCGGCGGTCGTCGAACGTCTTTTCAAAGCCGAGCGTCTGCTGCTGCTGGCTGATCGGCGGCAGGCCGGGGTTCAGGGCCTTGTTCAGGTCGTCGAAGTAGTTGTACCCCGCGTACACCCGGTCCCGCGGCAGCGGGCTGTCGTTCTCGGCCATCCGGATGCCGGCGTACCGGCCGGCGAGCACGCCGTTGACCCGCTCCGTGACCAGCTGGTTCGTCGTCGTCGTCACCTGCTGGAAGGTGACGGTCGGGACGCGGGTGACGACCTTGTTCCCGGCCGCGTCGAGCGTCACCCGCTCGGTGAACCCGGTCACCACGGGGACCTGGGTCGTCGTCGTCACCGGGCGGAACCCCTGGACGAGCCGGGTGTACGAGATGCCGGGGAAGTCCCCGAACATGCTGGCGTTGAACGACGCGGCCGACTGCCCGCCCCCTTCCCGCTGCTGGGGGTTGGTCGGGTTCGGGTCGGTGTTGGGATTCGGGTTCGGGTCGGGGTTCGGGTTGGGATTCGGGTTCGGGTCTTTGGGATCCTTCGGGTCCGGCGTCGGGGGGATGACGAGCGGCGCGGGCGGGCACGTCTGGCAGCCGGGGGTTACGGGGACGACTTTACGGAACCCGGCGACCGGGACGACGTGGGGGTCGCCGGCGGGGGCGGGGGAGGCGGCCGCCGTCGCGCCGACGATGGCCCAAACGAGAACCCGATTCATGTGCCACCTTGGGGGACTGGCGGGCGAGCGGCGCACGGGGGAATCCGTTCCCGCCGCGCGACGCTCCTTGCCACGCTTATCGACACGGCCGGGCCGCCCGGTTCAACCGATCTTCCCCGGACGGCCGCTTCTTTCCCGAACCCCGCGGCTGATCGTGTCGATTGCGCCGTTGCCGCCGCGGGCGGGACGGGGTACCGTCACACCATGAAATCCTGGGTCCGCACCGAAGACACGCTCGCCGTCCTGCTCGGGTTCGGCGTCCTCGCCCTGAGTCTGCCGGGAATCGCCGGGTACGACCTGCTCGGGTGGGCCGCGTCCGTCAAGATTTGGGCAAACCCGGCCGAAGCAATCTCCCCTGCGTCGAAGGGATATGCCCCACTCACCGGGCCGGGGGCGGTTGCCGCGACATTCGCGTTCTTGCTCGCGGTTCTGAGTGCAGGAATGGTTTTCATCGGAGCGTCGCCCGCGAAGTTCGCGGTGCGGTTCGCCGTGCTGTTCGCCCTGGCGTTCGCCTGCTGGGTCGGCGGGCACTACGTCCACGTTGCGGCGACGCCGGACAAGTACAAGTCATTGGGGATCACGTGGTCCCTCGGCCTGACCAACGAGGCGGGCTACCTCTTCGCGCTGCTCGGCGGGCTGGTCATCGCCAACTTCGTGCCGGCGTTCGCGGCGTGGCTGAAGGAGGCCGGGCGGTCGGAACTGTACATCAAGGCCGCGATCATCATCATCGGCGCGAGCCTCGGGGCGAAGGCGGCGGACGAGAGCGGCAAGACGCAGGCGATCCTGTTCCGCGGCCTCGCGGCGATCGTCGAGGCGTACCTCGTCTACTGGGCGTTCGTCTACCTCGTCGCCCGCAAGTTCTTCGGGTTCAGCCGGGAGTGGGCCGCCCCGCTCGCGTCCGGCATCTCGATCTGCGGCGTGTCCGCGGCCATCACCACGGGGGCGGCGATCCGGGCGCGGCCGGTCGTGCCGGTGATGGTGTCGTCGCTGGTCGTCGTGTTCTCGGTCGTCGAGATGCTGATCCTGCCGCCGGTCGCGCGCTACCTGCTCGCGGACGAGCCGATGGTCGCCGCCGCGTGGATGGGGCTGGCCGTGAAGACGGACGGGGCCGCCATCTCGACCGGGTCGCTGACCGCCGGGCTGTTCTTCCCCGGCACCGAAGGCGTGTCCGCCCGCGAGGCGATGGTTCTGACCACGACCACGGTAAAGGTGTTCATCGACCTGTTCATCGGCGTGTGGGCGGTGATCCTCGCCGTCATCTGGGCCAAGGTGATCGACCGTAAACCCGGCGCGACCGTCCCCTGGCGGGACATCTGGGAGCGGTTCCCGAAGTTCGTGTTCGGCTACGTGCTGACGTTCGGCGTCTGCTTCGCGATCGGCCTGGCGGATCCCGCGTCTATCAAGCCGATGAAGGACGGGGCCGAGCAGGCGGACGTGTTCCGCCGGCTGTTCTTCGTGCTGACGTTCTTCTCGATCGGCCTCGCCGCGAACTTCCGCCGGCTGTGGGCCGAGGGGCTCGGCAAGCTGGCGCTGGTGTACGTCGCGTGCCTGTTCGGGTTCGTGATCTGGGTCGGGCTCGGCATCTCGTGGCTGTTCTTCCACGGGGTCGGCCCGGTGCCCGGGAAGGGGTAACCATGGACGCGAAGCCGACGGACGAGGAAACCGCGGACGCCCTGTCCAGGGTCGAGGCGGAGCCGCTGTTGCCCGTGGAGAAGCAACTGATCGCCGGGAGCCTGCTCCTCGGCGCGGCGCTGCTCGGGGTGCTGCTGTGGGTGACGGCGACGTACTTCCCGGCGAAGTAATGCAAGTCGGCCGGCCGGGTCAGAAGTCCTCGACCGGCGGCGGCGGGGCGGGGGTGAACCCGCCGACGAGGATGTTGCAGATCGCCTCGTGGTGCTGGCCCAGCAGCACCGCCCCCGCGGGCACGACCTGCGTCACCGTCGGCGGGCCGTCGGGGGTCGGGCGGAACCGGAACGTGTACGTCGCCACCGCCTGCGGCCCGGCCGCCGGGGCGTAGTCGATCTCGATGTTCGCGGGCTTGCCGTCAGGCGGGACGAGGAACAGGATCAGCTTCGGGTCGACCCCGCGGGCGAGGCCGTCCGCGATCTGCTGCCGGGCGGTGGGGTCCGGGGTGGAGATCGCGCCCGCTTTCACCCGGAAGTTCAAGGACACCGCCGGCTGATCGGCCGTCCGCAGCGACTCCAGAATCCCGACGAACCCCGCCCGCGCGGCCTTCGCCTCGGGCGTCCCGGTCGGAATGGCCTGAAGCTTCTGGACCGGCGCGTCGTAGGCCGCCGCGATCAGTTGCTTCGCCTCCTCGCGGTGCCGGGTGTGGGACTCGTCGAGCAGGTAGATCCGCAGCCCCGGCGCGCCGTCCGCCTTCGCCGCGTCGAACGCCATGTCGTCGCTGAGGGCGTTCCCGACGGTCGCGTTCGCCAGCAGGAACGCGACGAACAGCACGACCCCGGCCCCGAGCACTGCGAGCGGGCCGAACCCCATCCCCACCTTCCGGGCCTTCTGCGGCTCGGTGGCGACGTCCTCGAATTCGAGCCGCAGGTCCGCCGTGTCGCGGGGCAGTTCCCCCTCGCGGGCCGCGTACACCGCCGCCGCCCCGACCGTCGCCGGGCTGTGGGCGAACGGCGAGTTCTCCATCTTCTCGATGTCCGCCATCGCGGCGTAGTAGTCCTCGACCATCGCGGCGGCCCCGGCGCTGGGCATCGGCACCCACAACACGCGGTCGTCGCCGAGGTCGAACGCCATCTTGAACCCGCCGTCGCCGGGGACCGCGGTCACGGCTTGCACGGTCTTCAGCGACGTGATTTGAATGCCTTCGCCTTCGCTCTGGTAGACGTGCAGCGGGTCGAAGTACAGGAACTTGCCGGGGTAGGTGTCGCTGACGCCGGCGAACCACCGGCGGAACGCGAACAGCACGAGCCACCCGCCGAGCAGCACGCCCGCGGTCTGCATCGCCGCGATCGCCCACGCCGGCTTCCCGGAGCGCATCCCCAAACAGAACAGCACCGGCCCGAGGAATCCCCCCGCCAGGATCGCGACCCACGGCGACCAGCTACTTTTCGAGAAGAACACGCCGGGTGCCCCCCGGCCGCGGGCCTTCGCGACGCCGATGAGGTAGTCGCGGGTCGCGTCGTCGAGTTCCGCGAACAGGCACTTCAGTTGCATCGGGAACCCGGGACGGAGGATTCGGACGGGGTCAAACGGTAGCGACGGGCCGCCGCATGACGAGCCCCCAGTGCCAGGAACAGCAGCACAGCGATTCGGCCCGCACGAACTCCAGCCCGGCTTCCTCGCCCCACGCCCGGCACTGGTCCGGGGTCGGGCGAAGCCCCAGGGACGGGCCGCGCGGCGTCGGAATGTCGCTCCGCCAGTGGATGATACCCACCCGGCCGCCGGGGGCCAGCGCCCGGTACGCCTCGCGCAGCAGCCCGACCGGGTTCTCGATGTGCAGGATGTTGAACAGCATCGCGTACCCGGCCCGACCGTCCGGCACGCCGCACCCGTCGGCCGCGAAGTCGCGGACGAGCGCCGTCACGTTGGGCAACCCGGCTTCACGGGCTTTGTGCGTCGTCGCCGCAACCAGTTCCGGCTCGATGTCGAGCGCGAACACGGTTCCCCCCGCGATGCGGGCCGCCGGCAGCGTGAACGTGCCGTACCCGCAGCCGAACTCGACCACGTCGCCCGCGGAGCCGCAATCGAGCCGGTCGAGGATGCACGCCGGGTTGAAGAACGTCTCCCAGTAGGACTCGTCCGGCATTCCGCTTTCGCGCCCCTTCATCCGGTCGCCTCCGAACCCGTGGCGCGAACGGTGAGGCCGCCGGTCAGCGTCTTCGTGACCGGGCACCGACTCGCCGCCCGGCGCAGGTGGGTAATTTGCTCGTCCGACAGCGGGCCGTTCAGCGTCAGGTCGTAGTTCAACGCCACCGCGTCGGGGTTCGACCGGTCCAGCCGGACCTCGCAGGCCACGGATTCGAGCGGGAAGCCGTGCTTCGCCGCGGACAGGCGGACGGTGATCGCCACGCACGTCGCCAGAGCTGCCTCCAGCAACTCGTGCGGACCCAAGCCCTGCCCCGCGCCGCCCTTCTCGATCGGAATGTCGGCGATTCCCGAGTGCGAACCGTTGGTGAACGGCGTCTGGTAGGGCGTGTCCAGACTCGTGGAACGGATCATCGGGTTGCCCGTGTCGCCGCGACGCGCAGCGGAGCGCGGCGGCCGATGCTCTCCCCGCGCTCCGCTGCGCGTCGCGGCTACACCATTCAGTCCGACATCCGGTGCGGCACGAACCGGCTCGTGTTCTGCGTCACCAGCGAATCGTCTTCGCGAATCCCGATGCCGGCGGCCCAGCCGTTGATGACCCAGCTGCCGATGACGGGGTAACGGCCGTCGAACGACTTCATGGGCGCGATCGCCTGATACACCGCGGAGCGGGCGTCGTACGGGCCTTCGGTCTGAATCTCGACCTTGCCGTTGCGGACGACCGTGATGTTCGCCCCCTCGCGGGCGTGGACCGGCTTCCGGACGTGGTCCCCGTCCATTTCGTCGAACGACGCCGGCAGCAGGAACGGGCTGTCCGGGTTCAGTTCCCACAGCAGCGGGAGGATCGACTTGCTGCTGAGGATCATCTTCCACGGCGGCTCCAGCCAGCGGGTCTCGCGGGCCGCCAGGATGTTCTTGCCGAAGGCGTCGCGGATGAGCCACTCCCACGGGTACAGCTTGAAGATCCGGCCGATCGTGCCGCCCTTCTGGTCGACGAACCGCCGGCGGTGCTCGTTCCAGCCGATCTCTTCGATGTCGAGGTAGTTCGTTTGCGCCCCCGCCTGGATGGCCGTGTCCCGCAGGTACTCGACGGTGATGTAGTCCTCTTCGAGCCCCCGCATGGCGGCGAAGTGGATGGGGGCCCCGTCCACGGCGAGGACCGCCTGCCACGCTTCGATGAGCCGGTCGTGGATGGCGTTGAACTGGTCCGCGCGGTCGTCCACGTCCTTGAGCCAGAACCACTGCGCGACGCCCGCCTCGACGAGCCCGGTGGGGGTGTCGGCGTTGTATTCCAGTAGCTTCGGCGGGTCGACGCCGTTGAACGCGAGGTCGAACCGGCCGTAAACGAACGGCTCGTCCGCCTCCCAGGAATCGACGATGAGTTGCTCGAACTCCGGCGGGATGAGGAACAGCCCGTAGAGCCGGTTGTCGATGACGTGCTGGACGAGTTCCATGCACATTTCGTGCAGGGCGTAGGTGGCCCGTTCGAGGGTGTCGATCTCGAACTTGGAGAACTCGTAGCAGGCGGTTTCGTCCCAGTACGGCTCGCCGCGAAGGGTGTGGTAGAGCAGGCCGTACTTCTCGACCTTCTTCTGCCAGTCCGGTCGGGGATCAATGGCGAGCCGGCGCATAGGGGTTACCAGTTGGTGAGCCCGGTTCCGTCGCAGAATTCACAGGTTTCACCGGCGGGGCAAAAAGACTCTTCGCCCGTGCCTTCGCATTCCGGACAGGGCAACCCGTCGGGATGCCAGATTTTTACAAGGTGTGGGTCTGTACGTCCGACCGGAGCCTCGGGCTCGTCATCGTGAGTGTCCGAAACGACCACTTGACCGGCGAAAGAACTAACATTCGCCCAGCCGCCTTCGCACTCGTCGTACCACAGGAAATCGAGCGGGGCAAGCTGACGCGGTTTGCGAGTCAGTATGCCCCAGAATGCTTTTGCAACCACAGCCGCACAGGTTCTCTTCTCGTCAGACGTTCTGAAAACAAGTGATGGGCCGTGGTAGTCTCCCAGACAGATGAACGGCAACAGCTTTCGTCGTCCGGATTTCCGTGATCGCCAACCCGCCACGAAGCCAAGATTCAGCGGAGAATCGGTGAGTAATACAATCCCACTCGGCGGAGCGATTCCGAATTCCTCTGCGATCCGTGAGATGCACCAAAACTCGGTTGAGTAGCTGTCGTCGAATGCAGAAACATCAGCACCGATTTCAAGGGTTTCGCCTGCGAACTCGGAAAGAGCAAACCGCGGAGTTCCTTCGGAATCGGAGTCGAAATCGAATCTCGTCGGCAAGAACCGAATGCCGCCGGACTCGACGACACGTCCGGCGAACCCGGCCAGAGTGATCCCGCGGATCTGCTTGCAGAGCGGCACCACTCAGCTCGACGCGCTGGCGGAGTGGCCGACGCCGCCGAAGCCGCCGCGGGAGACGCCGGGCATGGCGGGGGATCGGCCCGCGGCGTAGCCGCCGCCTGCGTAGCCGGGGCTGTGGATGAACAGGAACATCCCGCCGTGGCCGTGCCGGTGGTACGTGCTGGAGTGCGTGTCGTGGCCGACCTGGGCCGCGGCCTGGTCCTCGGCCTTGTTCTCCAGGTCTTCCGCGTTCGACGGGGCGGCAAAGTACCCCGCGGACAGGATCCCCGCCCCGAGCAGGACGAGGCTAAACTCTCGGCTCATCCGCGTCATGGCAGGCCCCGCAAGGACGGTACGGGAAGAACTTCGACGGTCGCGTCCCTGTTATTTAGCTCATTCCCTGATTCTTGGCGAGTCAATTTGGACCGGAATCGTCCACCCGTCGATCCCGGCGAACCGAGAGCCGCGACCGCAAGGGAGCGGCCGCTTCACCGGTGGAGCGGCAACACGTTCGGGGGAAGAAACTTCGCCGTTGGGGCGGCCGCTCCCTTGCGGTCGCGGCTCTCGTAGGCACGCCGCGGACGCCTCACAGGCTTCCCGCCAGCCGCTTCAGCCCGTCCTCGATGCTCACCCGCGGCTCGTACCCCAGGTCCCGCCTCGCCGCGGAGATGTCGTACCAGTGCGAGGTCGAGAGTTGGTCCGCCACGAACCGCGTCATCGGCGGCTCCCCTGCGAGGCGGAACAGGCCGTACACACTTTCGAGCACCCGCCCCGCGAGCTTCGCCTTCCACACGCTGACGGACTTCGTCACCGGCGGCACCCCGGCAAGGGCAAGAATCTTGTTGATGAACTCCCACAGTTCGACGGGCTCGCCGTTGGACAGGAAGTACGCCTTCCCCGCGACGGGCGAACCGAGGGCGAGTTTGTCCGCCGCGAGAAGGTGGGCGTCGGCCGCGTTGTCGACGTAGGTCACGTCCACCGTCACGGGTCGATTCCCGATGCGTCGGAGCTTTCCCGCCTTGCCGCGGGCGATGATCCGGGGAATGAGGTGCGGGTCGCCCGGCCCCCAGACGAGGTGCGGCCGCAGCGCGACGGTGGCGAGGCCCGGCCCGTTCGCCGCCAGGACCGCGCGTTCGGCAATGGCCTTCGTTTCCGGGTACGGCGCGGGGAAGTGCGACGGGTACGGCAGCGACTCGTCCGCCCCGGCGATGTCGCCCCCGGCGTGGACGACGCTCGGCGTGCTGGTGTGGACGAGCCGCGGCACCCCGTGCTTCCGGCACGCGGCAATCACGTTCTCCGTGCCGGTGACGTTGGCCGAAAAGTAGTCCGCGTGCCGGCCCCACACCCCGGCCTTCGCCGCGACGTGGAAGACGACATCGCACCCGGCCGCCGCGTCCGCCACCGCGTCCGGTTCGGCCAGGTCGCCGAGGCACTGCTCGACGCCGTGCTCGTCGAGCCACGGGTATCGCGTGCGGGTGAACGACCGCACGGAATCGCCGCGGGCGCGGAGCAGCCGCACGACTTGCCCGCCCAGAAACCCGCCGCCGCCGGTGACGAGGGCTTTCATGGGGTTGTTCCCGTCTGAGTTCGCCCGGCCAGATAGTCCGCGGCCGAAGTGAGAGCCGATTCTTGTAGGTCGGGTCGAGTCTTCGAGGCCCGACGTTGCGCCTCCCGTCGGGCCTCGAAGACTCGACCCGACCTACAAATCCTAACCTTCTCGGCATTGCGTGCAGCCATCCACCCGATCGACGAGAAGAGAATGTTCGTGTCGAACACGACAACGTCTCGCACGTTTACCCCTCGTGCAGAAGGTCATCGACGAACACTTCCCGTTCGTTTTCCGTCATGGAAGCCCAATCCCGTCCGCGTTGGCGCGCCGCTTCGATCAACCGCGTTTCCGCGAGGGCCATACGGTCTTCGCGGCGCGACGCCCCTTCCGCCAGGGCGTAGAGCGTCTGCCGTTGCTCCTGCGGCGACATCTGGCGAACCAGTTCGGCGACCTGTTTCGGCTCCAGTTGCAGTACCGGCATCGCGACTCTCCTTTCGGGCTAACCGATTCTATCAGGTTGGTCGGTGGACGTTCCGGGGTTCCACTTCGGGCCGAGTTTCTTGTCCGCCCAAACGGCGAGTTTCTCGCGGAAGATTTTTGAGTTGTGGCGGATGTCCACGGGGAAACCCGGGTGACAGAGGAACTCTTGGACGGAACGTGTCACTTCAAATCTTCGCCCGGTCTCCTGCAATGCTGCCAGTAGACCCAGCACTGTCGGAAGTCCGACGGCATTGGCAAATTCTCGACCCCGAAGGTATTCAACGATGACAACTGGGTAGGTGAACCCATCCCGAACGACTCCAACCAGAGCGGTGCGAAAGACGCCAGGAACTGTGTTGAACACCCCCTCCACCATCTCCGTGTACAGCGTCCCCGTCGGCGTGACGACGCGGTGACTCTTCCGCCCGCAGTACCAGAGTCGGCCGCGGTCGTCGAGGTAGCCGACGTCGCCCATGCGGTGGAGGGTTTCGCCGGTGCGGGGGTCGCGGATCTTGGCGAGCCGCGTTTGCTCGGGGCGCTTGAAGTACCCCTTCGTGACGACCGGCCCGCGAACGACGAACTCGCCGATTTCCCCCGGCGGCAAACACGTCGACTCGTCCCATTCCGGGATCGCGTCGTCGGTGATCGGCACGACGTAGACCGTCACGCCCGCCACCGGCTTGCCGACGCAGACGCCCTTGCCCTGGTCCGTGAGGAACCGCGTCTCTTCGAGGATTTCCCGGCTGCCGATGCTCGCCACGGGGAGGGCTTCGGTCGCGCCGTAGGGGGTGAAGATTTCCGTGGAAGTAGGCAACTTCTCGGCGAAACGCTTCAGCGAATCGGCAGGCACCGGGGCACCGGCGGACAGGGCGCGCTTCACCGTCGCCAGTGACACCGGACTGACACTGGAGTCTGCGAAGCGCCGCACCACTGCCGGCGAGCCGAAGAAATTCGTCACGCCGAACCGCCGGATTGTGTTCGCCGCCTTCTCCGGGTCGATCGTGATGGGCCGCGAAAAGTCCATCTCCGGGATGACGCACGTCATGCCCAGCGCCGGGCCGAACAGCGCGAACAGCGGGAACGTGCAGAAGTCGACCTCGCCGGGCTCGATGCCGTAGGTCGCCCGCAGCATCGCGACCTGGGCCGCGAAGATGCCGTGGGTGTACTCGGCCCCCTTCGCGATGCCGGTGCTGCCGCTGGTGAACAGGATCGCGGCGGGGTCGTCGGCCGTCACGGGAGGCGTCGGGTACTCGCCGAGTGACGCCCCGGTGTCACTCAGTTCCCGCGTGCTGCGGGTGCAGAAG
>ERZ1066123.2119-NODE-2119-length-10669-cov-9.218391_pt1 | contig 10669 bp, 10 predicted proteins | sample MGYA00382770_ERZ1066123 | MGnify/ENA primary metagenome ERZ1066123 (study PRJEB33369, sample SAMEA5778353) | biofilm metagenome | biome: Industrial cooling water; feature: Water cooling tower basin; material: Biofilm | place: United Arab Emirates | collected...
CGAGGTTCTCGGCCAGCGACTTGCCGAAGCCGATGCCGGGATCGAGGATGATGCGTTCCGCTGCAATGCCGGCCGCGATGGCCTTTTCGCGCGCATCGCGGAGGAAATCGAACACCTCGGCGACCACGTCGGCGTAGCCCGGTCCCTTGTGCAGGTCCTCGCCCGCGCCGGGGGCGTGCATCAGGATCACCGGGCAGCCCTCGGTGGCGATCACCTCGCGGGTGCGCGGATCATAACGCAGCGCCGAGACATCGTTGGCCATGTGACCGCCCGCCGCCAGACCTGCCGCAAGCACGCCCGCGCGCCGGGTATCGATGCTGATCGCGGCGCCCATGCTGGCGCAATACTCCACCGCCGGGACGACGCGGGCGATCTCCTCGTCCTCGAAGGTCGCCGCCGCGCCCGGGCGGGTGCTCTCGCCGCCGATGTCGATGATCGCCGCCCCCGCCTCCAGCATCGCGGCGGCATGGGCGCGTCCGGCCTCGGGATCGTCGTGCTGGCCGCCGTCCGAGAAACTGTCGGGCGTGACGTTGAGGATGCCCATGATCTGCGGCTGATCGAGCCGGACGGTGCGGCTCCCCAGTTCGAGCGGGGCGTGGACCCTGGCAAGGTTCGCCCACTGCTCCGCCGCGTCCTCGGCAAGAGCGCCTGAAAGGCGCGCGAGCGCCGCCTCGATCGCGCGCGGGGTGCCGACGAACCGTTCTTCCACCGCCCGCCCGTCGCGCAGCACCAGCGCGAATTCGCGGGCATAGGCCATGCTGCCCCCGAGCCGCACCGCCTCGCCCTCCACCGCTTGCGGGCCGGGGACGAGGGTGAGGGGGTGGATGTAGACGCTGTCGGGCATGGGCACGGGGCTTACGCCTGCGCGCTGCCCGCGCAAAGCCCGCCGCACCGCACTGCCAACAGCTGCGCGCGCGCACGAAGAAGGCCGCGCCCCCATGCAGGACGCGGCCTTCCGGGCCGACCGGCTTCAGCGGCCGAACTTCACCCGCACGCCTGCCGAGACGATCGACTGCCCGGTCTCCACGCCGAGCGTCGCCGGCAGCAGGTTGAGCGGCACGTCGGCCGTGTCGGTGCGGTCGCGCCAGGTATACTGGCCGAAGACCTCGGCCCGGTCCGACAGCGCGAGGCTTGCGCCTGCCATCAGCTGATAGGCAAGGCCGCCGTCATTGGCATCGGCCACGTCCACGCCCGAGGGGCGGTAGCGGACATCGGCCCACTGGTAGCCGAGCCCCGCGCCGACGAAGGGCTTGAAGGAGCCCCCGGTGTTGATGTCGTAGAACACGTTGGCGAACAGGCCGAAGTTCGACACCCGGCCCTCGCCATCGTCGATCACCTGACCGACAGTGGGGTTGATCGCACTCGGCGCGCCGCGGGTGAGTACGGCGGCGTCGACCCCGTCGATATTGGCGCCGCCCACCGTCAGCCCGGAATGGCGATTGATGCCATTGCGGGTGTAGGCGCCTTCCAGCTCGACCCGGAAGCCATTGTCGAAGGCATAGCCGACCTGGCCGTTGATGGCATAGCCGGTATCGAACTCCGTGCGCCAGCCGAGTTCGGTCCCGGCAGGGATGGAGCCGAAATCGGGGGTGGCGGGGACCTCGGCGTCGAAAGCGCCGGCATTGGTGCTGTCACCGGGGAGCGAAAGGCCGCCGCTGATGCCGATATAGGGGCCTTGCGCCAAAGCCGCGCCGGGGACGGCGGCGATTGCTGCGGTGCCTGCGGCGATCAGGCCGAGCTTGCTCATCACATTCATGGTGTTTCCTCATTCCGTTATGGCCGGCCAGAAGGGGATGACCGGTGTGTCGGCTACGAGGAGCGGCGGATCGGGTTTCCGTTGTTTGCGGCGGATCGGGCTGCGGCCACGGCGAGCCGAGCTGAATACTAACCTGTTCATTTTACAGCAAGGCTTGCAAAAAAGGTGCTAATCTTCAGAAGCCAGCAGATAGATCTGACGGGCCGCATCGACAGGCTGGACGTCGCCGCCCGTCTCGTAATGCCAGAACGACCAGCCGTTGCACGACGGCGCGCCCTGAAGCTCCTTGCCGAGCCCGTGGATCGAGCCGGTCTTGCCGCCGCATTCGAGGCTGCCGTCGGCACGCACCGTGGCGATCCAGCGCCGCTTCCGGTCAAACAGCTGCGATCCGGGCGGGATCAGCCCCGCCTCCACCACCGCGCCGAAGGCCACCTTGGGGGCGCTGCGTGGGCTCTGCATCGTGGTGAGCGCGCTTTCGTCGAGCGGCAGTTCGCGCGCGATGCGCTTCATCGCGACCTCGCGGTAGACATCCTCGCGCTCGCAGCCGATCCATTCACGCCCCAGCCGCTTGGCGACCGCGCCCGTGGTGCCGGTGCCGAAAAAGGGATCGAGCACCACGTCGCCCTTCTCGGTGAGCCTTCCTGCCGTTCTCCTTCAATCGCTCCGCCCCGGCGCAGATCGGCATCACCCAGTCGGAACGCATCTGAAGTTCGTCATTCAAGGTCTTCATCGCGTGGTAATTGAAATGATAGCGCGCCTTTTCCCCCATGCTCGCCCAGATCAGCGTCTCGTGCGCGTTGGTGAAGCGGGTGCCCTTGAAATTGGGCATGGGGTTGGTCTTGCGCCAGACGATGTCGTTGAGGATCCAGAAACCCAGATCCTGGAGGATGCTGCCGACGCGGAAGATGTTGTGATAGGAACCAATCACCCACAGTCCGCCGTCAGGCTTCAGCACGCGCCGCGCCTCGGTCAGCCATTCGCGGGTGAAGGTGTCATAGGCCGCCATCGAATCGAACCGGTCCCAGTGGTCGGTCACCGCATCGACATGGCTGCCGTCGGGGCGGCTCAAGTCGCCGCCCAGTTGCAGGTTGTAGGGCGGATCGGCGAAGACGAGGTCGACACTGGCCGAAGGCAGCGAGCGCATCGCGGCGATGCAGTCACCCGGCAGGATCCGGCCCAGCGGCAGATCGGGCGCGTGGGCGATTTCCTGCGTCTTCTGAACGCCTTTCGCGCGCGACTTCACCTTTTCTATGACGCTTGCCACCGGGGCCTCACCTGTGATGCTTGGAACTTATCCACAGGCATGAGTCTTTGAAGAGTCCGCGTCAAGCACCTAATTTTCCGGAGCTTGTCCGGCAAGCGATAGGCAGTGGGCGGAACGAAACGAGTCCGGCACAAGATGTTGAGTCCCCACGCCCGGGGCGGACTCCAGATGCGGGGGTGTGGCGGGGCGGACTCACCTGCGGCGCAAGCGTGCTCAGATCAATTGCAACTGCGCCACCGGCGCAAAGCTTTGCCGGTGGAGCGGGCTCGGCCCGTGGCGGCGCAGCGCCTCGAGGTGCTCGGCGGTGCCGTAGCCCTTGTTGCGCTCCCACCCGTAGTGCGGATGGGCGGCGGCGGCCTCGCACATCATCCGGTCGCGCCATTCCTTGGCGATGATCGAGGCGGCCGAGATGGCGGGCTCGATCCCGTCCCCGCCGACGATCGCGCGCGCGGGCCAGCACCACTCGCCGCAGCGGCCGTGGGGGGTGAGGTTGCCGTCGATCAGCACCTCGCGCGTCTCGCACCCCAGCGCACCTGTCAGACTGGCGACCGCGCGGGTCATGGCCAGCATCGTCGCCATGAAGATGTTGACCCGGTCGATCTCCTGCGGGTCCACCACCGCCACCGCCCAGCCGCAGCTTGATCGGATCGCCTTGTCGAGCACGGCGCGGCGGCTGGCCGAAAGGCGCTTGGAATCGTCGAGCCCTGCCGGTATCGCGGCGCCCAGCACCACTGCCGCCGCCACCACCGGCCCGGCGAGCGGCCCACGGCCCGCCTCGTCGACGCCGATGACGACCGGCTTGTCGGTGATCGCCAAAACCGGAGTGACCCCAAGCATGATCCGTTCCGCCCGATTGCTCGCCGCTCTTTCCGCTCCCGCGCTCGCGCTGGCAAGCTGCGGCGCCGAAAAAGCTGGGGCCGAAACCGGGGAAAGCGCGCAGACCGCCGCCGCCAGGGACGACGCGCCCTATGCGGTGAGCGAAGTCGCCAGCTTCGAGGAGCCCTGGGCCATCGCCTTTGCACCCGGCACACAGATGCTGTTCGTCACCGAGAAGGCCGGTCAGATCAAGGTGATCGATATCGCAAGCGGCAAGGTCGGGACGGTCGCGGGCGCGCCCGATGTCGCTTACGGCGGACAGGGCGGGCTGGGCGATGTCGCCTTTCTGCCCGCCGAGGCCGGAGCGCCGCTGAACGGGCGGACCATCTACCTGAGCTGGGCCGAGGCCGGCGATGGCGACACGCGCGGCGCGGCGGTGGGACGCGGCACGCTGGCCTGCACCGCGGTCGATGCCTGCGCGGTCGAGGGTCTCAGCGTGATCTGGCGCCAGACCCCCAAGGTTTCGGGCCGGGGCCACTATTCGCACCGCATCCTCGTATCGCCCGACGGGCAGCACCTGTTCATCGCCAGCGGCGATCGCCAGAAGATGAGCCCCGCGCAGGACACCGCAAACACGCTGGGCTCGATCGTGCGCCTCAATCTCGATGGCACGCCGGCTGCGGGCAACCCGATGGCGGACGCCTCAAATACCGGGGGGGGCGGGGCGACGGCGGAGATCTGGTCCTATGGCCACCGCAACATTCTCGGGATGGACTGGGATGCGCAAGGCCGATTGTGGGAGGTCGAGCACGGCCCGGCAGGCGGTGACGAGTTGAACCTCGTCAAGCCCGCCAGCAATTACGGCTGGCCGGTGCGCTCCGACGGCGATCACTACAACGGCGATGCGATCCCCGATCACGCGGCCTCGGACGGCTTTGCCCACCCCGCGCTCAGCTGGAACCCGGTCATCGCACCGGGCGACATGCTGATCTATTCGGGCGACATGTTCGCCGCGTGGAAGGGCCTCGCGCTGATCCCGGGCCTCAGCACCCAGGCGCTTGTCGCGGTCACGATCGACGGCGAAAGCGCCCGCGAGGCCGCACGCTACGAGTTCGACAACCGCCTGCGCAGCATCGCGCAGGGCCCGGACGGTGCGATCTGGATCGCCGAGGACGGCAAGGGCGCGAAGCTGCTGAAGCTCACCGCGCGCTGATGGCCGCCGCTCCGCAAGCGGCCCCGGCCGCGACCCTGATCCCGCTCGAGGCGGTCGACCCGGCGATGATCGAGGAAGTGCTCGACCGCGCCTTCGGGACGGATCGCCACGCGCGCACCGCCTACCGGATCCGCGAAGGGATGGCATGGCTCCCCGGCCTCAGCCTTGCCGCGCTCGACGAGCATGATCTGCTGGTGGCGACGATCCAGTGCTGGCCGGTGGGATTGCAGACCAAGAAAGGGCAGGTGCCGCTGGTGATGGTGGGACCGGTCGCGGTGGTCCCCGAAAGGCAGGGCGAGGGCTTCGGCGTCGGCCTGATGAGCGCGATGATCGCCGAGGACGCGCGGCTTGCCGCCGGGCGCGGCCCTGCGCTCCCGCAGGTGCTGATCGGCGATGCGGAGTATTACGGGCGCTGGGGTTTCTCGGCGGCGATGACCGGCGGCTGGCGCTGTCCGGGCCCTTACGAACAGCATCGCCTGCTGGCGCGCGGCCACGCCCTTGCGGCGATGCCCGCCGAGGGCATGCTGGGCCCGTGGGAGGGATAGGGGCGCTTGCCCCCTTCCCGTCCGCCGCCCCATCTGTCATCCCCTTGCAGCCATGCCCTACGAACCGCCCCCTCACCTCGCCGGCCTGACCCTTGCCGAGATCGCCGCGCTTGTCGCCGAGCGCAAGCTGCCGCCGGTCGAGCAGTGGTCGCCGCATAAGGTGGGCGAAAGCCACATGCAGATCGCCGCCGACGGGACGTGGTTCCATGAAGGCGGAGTGATCCGCCGCGAGGCGATGGTCCGGGCCTTTGCGGGCCTGCTCACCCGCGACGAGGCCGGGCACCACTGGCTCGTCACCCCGGTCGAGAAGCTTGCGATCGAGGTCGAGGACGCGGCCTTCATCGCCACCGATTGCGTGCGCAAGGGCGATGCGCTGGCCTTTCGGCTCAACACCGATGACCTCGTGATCGCCGGGCCGGGCCATGCCCTGAGGGCGGCAGGCGATGCGGACAACCCGGCGCTCTACCTCCATGTGCGGCGCGGGTGCGAAGCGCGCCTCAACCGCTCGACATGGGCGCAGCTTGCCGAGATCGCTCTGGCTGAAGGTGCACAGGACAACGGCTGGCAGGTCACCAGCCACGGAAAAGCCTTTCGCCTGCTGCCATGAGCCTGTTCGATCCCCTCGCCCGGGCCTTTGCGCAGGGTCATGCGCGCGACATCCCCGATCTGCTGAGCGACGCCCGGTTCGCGCAGGGAGGCCGCGCGACACCCGCCGCAGTGCTGATCGCGATCACCGACGTGCCGCGCGATCCGCAGGTGATCCTCACCCAGCGTCCGCGCGCGATGCGCGATCATCCGGGGCAGGTCGCCTTTCCGGGCGGCAAGATCGACGCAGGGGAGGACGCTGTCGCCGCCGCCCTGCGCGAAGCCGAGGAGGAGCTGGCGCTCCCCCGCACGGCGGTGCGGGTGATCGGCACCAGCGATCTCTACCACACCGGCACCGGTTTCCTCGTGACCCCCGTGGTGGGCGTGGTCCCGCCCGGCCTTGCGCTCACCCCCAATCCGGCCGAAGTCGAGGCCTGGTTCGAGGCACCGCTCGGCCTGCTGCTCGATCCGGCCAGCTGGACCGCCAACGAGGTGTTCTGGCGCGGCGCGAACCGCCGCTATCTCGAAATGGAATGGCAGGGTTTTCGCATCTGGGGGGTGACAGCAGCGATCATCGCCAACCTCTCGCGCAGGATCACGCTGGAGGCCCTTCGCGATGCTGCGTGACCTGTCCGATGCCGACTGGACCCGCCGCGAGGGCCTTGCCGCGCTGACGGCGGCGCTGGGGCCGGACAACATCCGCTGGGTCGGGGGGGCGGTGAGGGATGGCCTGCTGGGTGTCGCCGTCGCCGATGTCGATTGCGCCACGCGGCTGCTGCCGGCCGATGTGATCGCCGCCTGCGGCCGGGCGGGCATCCGCACCGTGCCGACGGGGATCGACCACGGCACCGTCACCGCGATCCTCAAGGACGGCCCCGTCGAGGTCACCACCCTCAGGCGCGACGTCGCGACCGACGGGCGGCGCGCGACCATCGCCTTCGCGCAGGACTGGCCGGAGGACGCCGCCCGCCGCGATTTCACGATCAACGCGCTCTATGCCCACCCGGCGACGCTGGCGATCGCGGATTTCTTCGGCGGGCTGGACGATCTTGCCGCGGGCCGCGTGCGCTTCATCGGCGATGCGCGGCAGCGGATTGCCGAGGATCACCTGCGCATCCTGCGCTACTACCGCTTCCAGACCCGTTTCGGCGCGGCGCTCGACGCCGAGGCCGAGGAGGCCTGCGCCGAGCTTGCCCATACGCTGAAGGGCCTCAGCCGCGAGCGGATCGCGGCGGAACTCCTCGCCCTGCTCGCCCTGCCCGATCCGCATCCGACAATAGAGCGGATGCGGGCGCGCGGCGTGCTGCCGGTGATCCTCCCCGAAGCCTGTCCGGCCCAGATCGCCGCGCTGCGCAAGCTGATCGCTGCCGAGGCGGCGCAGGGCATCGCCGCCGATCCGGTGCGCCGCCTCGCCGCGCTGCTCCCGCCCTCCCCCGAGGTCGCCGAGACCGTCGCTGCACGGCTGCGCCTCTCCAAGGCGCAACGCGGACGGCTGGTCGCCGCGGCCGAACGCGTGCCGGGAGACGCTGCCGACCCGCGCGCGCTCGCCTACCGCCTTTCGCCCCCGGTGGCGACCGACAGGGTGCTGCTTGCAGGCGCCGATGCGGGCGCCATCGTCAGCTGGAGCGTGCCCGTCTTCCCCTTGAAGGGCGGTGCCATCGTCGCGCGGGGGATCACCGCCGGACCGATGGTCGCGCGCATCCTTCAGGCGGTGGAGGCGCGCTGGGTGGCCGAAGGGTTCCCGGGCACGGGGCGCATCGCGGAACTGCTCGAAGAAGAACTCGCACGCGCCGTCCCGTGACGGGCACGGCTCGCCGTAAGCGGGGCGAGAATCGCGACAGGCATGGCAGCTGACACCGGCTCTGCCATTGTCGCACGTGTCGGACACAGGTTAGGATCGCGGTGCGGGTCATGCCCGGGCCGCTTCCGGTCCGCTCGACGCGGCCGCACCGAACATGGCCGCTTGCCGCCCGCACCCCCTGCCGGCCGCGCCCCATGCGGGTGCATTGCCCGGCGTAGAGAATACGGAGCTGCACAATGAAATTCCCCAAGCTGGCGCTACTGGTCGGCGCCCTTGCCGTCACCCCGGCCGCGGGTCTGGCCCAGGAGGTAGGCGCGACGATCTACGGCAAGGACGGCATTCCTGTCGGGACCGTCGCCGAAATCGACGATCAGGTGGTGGTGATCGACACCGGCACCCACAAGGCCCCTGTGCCCGTGAGCATGGTGTTCGATGGCGACAAGGGCAAGAGCGTCAACGCCACCCGGGATCAGGTCGACATGATGATGGCCGAGCGGGTCGCCGAGGCGCGTGCAGAGCGTGACGCTGCGCTCGTGAAGGGTGCGGCGGTGATCTCGGCCGGTGGCCGATCCGTGGGCACTCTGACCGAGGTCGACCTTGCCGCCGACCGGATCATGCTCGAAACCCCGCAAGGCCTGCTGCAGATGAAGAAGGAGCACTTCGCGGTGAACCCGCAGGGCGAGCTTGCCGTGCTCTACAGCCGCGAGCAGATCGCCAGCGCCGCGACCGGCGGCAAGCCTGCCGAGCGCCGCGGCGGGGGCAGGTGACACCCCCTCGATCGGGAGGGAGGGGCTGCGCGGGCTGAGGCTTGCGCAGCCCCTTTTGATTCAGTCGAAGCGGTTCGACCTGGGGAAGCCCTGCGGCGGCATACGTCCGGCGGCGCCGCGCGCAACCTTCCACATGCGTATCTCGGTCTCGGTGCGGGTGCGCTCGCCCGAGCCGCCCATCTGCCAGCTGAGCCCGTCGGCAAGGACGAAAGTGGTCGCATCGGCCATTCCGCCCCCCCCTTGTTCCATGGCGCGGTAGCGTTGCAACTGCACGCCCTGCCCGCGGGTCATCACCGGCATTTCCTCCAGATTGAAGACCACGAGCTTGCGGTTATCGCCGACCACGGCGACATGATCGTGTCCCTCGCCGATGATGCGGATCACCGCGAGACGCGCCCCGTCCTTGAGGTTCACCACCTGCCGGCCCTTGCGGGTTTCGGCCAGCAGCTCGTTCATTTCCGCAACAAAGCCCTTGCCGTGGCTGGAGGCGAGCAGCAGCTTGCCGCCGGGGCGGTGGACCATCATCGCGCCGACGCTTGCCTCGCTTTCGAGGTCGATCATCGTGCGGACCGGTTCCCCGAAGCCGCGCGCGCCGGGCAGCTTGTCGCAGCCCAGCGTGAAGAACCGCCCGTCGCTCGCCGCCAGCAGCAGCTTGTCGGTGGTCTGCGCGTGGCAGATGAAGGCGAGACCGTCGCCCTCCTTGTACTTGAATTCCTGATCGAGCGGGACGTGCCCCGAGGCCGCGCGGATCCAGCCCTTCTGGCTGAGGATCACGGTGACGGGCGCTTTCTCGATCATCGCGTCCATGCTGAACTCGACTGTGGCAGCGGCTTCCGCGATCAGCGTGCGGCGCTTTCCTAGGGCCGTGTCCTCGGCATAGTCCTTGCGCAGGTTGCGAAGGTCGCGCTTCAGCCGAGTGCGCTGCCGCGCCGGGCTTTCGAGCAGCTTCTCGAGTTCGTCCTGCTCGGCCAGCAGTTCGTCCTGCTCCTTCCTGAGCTGCATTTCCTCGAGCTTGCGCAAGCTGCGCAGCCGCATGTTGAGGATCGCTTCGGCCTGGCGGTCGGTGAGGTCGAATTCGGCCATCATCACCGGCTTGGGCTCGTCCTCGGTGCGGATGATCTCGATCACCCGGTCGAGGTTCAGGAAAGCGATGATGTAGCCGCGCACCAGTTCCAGCCGGCTGGCGATCTGCTCGAGCCGGTGCTTGGCGCGGCGCTGGAGGATGTCGATCTGGGCGAAGGTCCAGCTTTCGAGCAGTTCCTTCAGCCCCATCACCATCGGCGTGCGCCCGAACCCGGGCCGCGCGTCGAGCACGTTGAGGTTGAGGCTGAACCGGGTTTCGAGGTCCGTCAGCTTGAACAGGCTTTCCTTCAGCAGTTCCGGATCGACATTGCGGCTCTTGGGGACGATCACGATGCGGATCGCCTCGTCGCTCTCGTCGCGCACGTCTTCGAGGATGGGGAGCTTCCTGTCGGCAATCGCCTGCGCGATCTGCTCGATCAACTTGCCCTTGGGAACCTGATAGGGGATTTCGGAGATGACGAGCTGCCACTGCCCGCCGCCGAGGCGCTCGATCCCGGCGGCAATATCCGCCTCGTCCTTCGCTTCGGGCGCGTGAAACCGGCCGCGCAGGCGGAAGGCGCCGCGCCCGGTGCGATAGGCCTCGCTGATGACGGCCGGGCTGTCGATCACGTGGCCGCCGGTGGCAAAGTCGGGGCCGTGGAAGTGCTGCATCAGCTCTTCGTGACTGACCGAAGGGTTATCGATCAGCGCCAGCGTTGCGTCGATGATCTCGGCGACATTGTGGCTGGGAATGCTGGTCGCCATCCCCACCGCGATCCCGCTTGCCCCGTTCGCCAGCAGGTTGGGGAACAGGCCGGGGAAGATCTCGGGCTCGATCTCCTCGCCGTTGTAGGTGGGGA
>ERZ1066123.2121-NODE-2121-length-10669-cov-8.104485_pt1 | contig 10669 bp, 6 predicted proteins | sample MGYA00382770_ERZ1066123 | MGnify/ENA primary metagenome ERZ1066123 (study PRJEB33369, sample SAMEA5778353) | biofilm metagenome | biome: Industrial cooling water; feature: Water cooling tower basin; material: Biofilm | place: United Arab Emirates | collected...
CACGTGGGCAAGCATCATTCGACACCTCCGCAATCGATGTGGACCCTGGCGCGACGGCACGGGAGCAACCGGACCGTCGGCCGACCTGTTATTATCGGACGCGTCGTCCCGCAGATCGTCAACCCCCCAGACCGTCGCTCGCCCTCGTGCTCTATATCGGCCTTCCCAGCCATAACGAAGCCACCACCATTGGCGTGCTGCTCTGGCGGCTGCGCACCGTGCTGGCGGACGTGTCGCGCGAGTACGAAGTGATCGTCTACGACGACGCGAGCACCGACGGCACGGCCGACGTGCTCGCCCCATACGCGCGCGTGCTGCCGCTGACGCTGCTGCGCGGCGAGCAGCGCGTCGGAACGGGCGGCGCGCTCGACGCGATCGTGCGGCACGTCGTACGCACCACACGGTATCCCCGGCGCGATGCACTGCTCTGCATGCAGGCCGATTTCACCGACGCGCCGACGCTCGTGCCGGAGTTCCTCCGACGCTTCGAAGGCGGCGCCGATCTGATCATCGGCGAGCGTCGGACGGCGGGCGATGCGCCCACGAGTGTCCGTCGGCTGTTGACCGCCGCCCGCTGGGTGCTGCGCCCGTTTGTCGGCATCACCGACGTGCGTGACCTGACCACCAGTTTCCGACTCGCGCGCGTCGCGGTGCTCCGGGACCTGCTCAAGGCCGTCAACGATGGCCCGGTCTGCACCGGCGATGGGTGGTCGGCACAGGCCGAACTGTTGTTGAACGCCGCGCCGCACGCGCGTCGCATCGAGACGATCCCGGTCACCCCGACCTTCGCCGTACGCACACGCGAGACCCGGCGACAGGCGTGGCCGGACACGCTGGCCCTGGCGCGGTGGGCCTGGGCGCACCGTGGGCTGCGCGTCGACGCCAAGGTCATCGCGCGCGATGTCGAGCATGGCAGCGAGCCGTCCGAGGTGGCCGAGGCGCTCGAGGAAGACCGGCTCGCGCGTGCGGAGCGCGGCGAGCGGACGGAGGCGCGCCGAGAGCCGACCTCCGAGTCTCGGCGTCGCGCGCGGACGGATCGATCGGAGGCTCGCACGCGGACCGACGAGCCGGCCGTGAACGTGCGCGACGAGGCCGCCTCACGCGAGAAGGACACCAACGAGGGTCGCCCCCCGCGTCGCGAGCGCGGGGCGAGGCGCGAGCGTCCCGCGCGGGAGCGTCGTGAACTACGCGAGGTCGCGGCCGACAGCGACGTGGCGGCCCGCGAGCCGGCGGCTCCGGTAGCCAACGCGTCGCCTGAGCGGGCGTCAGAGGCCGAGCTTGCCTCCGAGACCGACGAGGCACGTCGCCGCCGGCGCCGGCGTGGACGGCGAAGCCGCGGCGGTGCGACTGAGCGGGTGGGGGGCGACGCCACGCTGCCCATGGAGGCCGCCGCGGACAGCCCCTCACGCGTGGCTGCGAGTGCGCGAGCCGACAACGAGGACGCCGACAACGCCGCCGACGACGCGGGCACCGACCAGAGCGACACGGTGGCGGGAGGCGACGATTCGCCGCGGGCGCGACGGAAGCGTCGGACACGTCGGGGTCGTCGCCGCGGCGAGCGTGGGGCGGAGACGCCCGGCGCTGCGGGCGAGTCTGGCGCAGGCGACGACCAGCCAATGGCCGAGGCGTCTGAGGACGCCGCGGGCGACGGCGGGCGCGATGATGCCGCGCCGAGCGCCACCGATGGCGCACGGCGGCGACGGAACCGGCGGGGGCGTCGCGGCGGTCGGCGTCGTCAGGGAGGGGACGGCGAGGCGCCGAGCGCGTCCAACGACGGGACACCGCCGTCGGACGACTGAGACATCAGTACGCTCGACCGCCCCAGCGTTCCTTGAGGCGGTCGGCCGTGCTCGGGCTCGCAATGCGAAGCACGACGTAGCCGACGAAGCCGAGCAGGGCGACCTTGATCGCCAGCCCGAGCAGCCACAGCAGCAGCGCCACAAGCGGGCCCATGAGCCCGAAGACGAGCTTGAGCGCCACGAGGCCAAGCATGGCGAGGGCGCCGACGACGAAGAGAGTGCGCAGCATGGGTGGAAGTCCCCTCGAATGAACGGCGCCCGCCGATCGGGTGCCTGCTCCCCCTACGCAACAATCGGCGGCGGGTTTCGAGGAGCGAGGAGTCGACAGAAACCACCAAACCGGCTTTTGCCGGATACCCTTGCTGGAAGCCGTGTGGTCCCACTTGTAGCTTGCCAGTTCGCCTGACGTCGGGGCGCGCGTCTTTCCTCCAGCCGTTCGTTGCGCATGGCCGAGCAGCTTTATCAGATCATGGGTCGCCACCGGCGCGACCCGCTTCCGGAACGCAAGCCGTCGTGGCTCAAGGTCAAGGCACCCGGCGGCCCGAACTATCTGCGGCTCACGCAGATGATGCGGGACCTCGACCTGCATACGGTCTGTCAGGAAGCGCACTGCCCGAACATCGGCGAGTGCTGGGAGCATGGCACGGCCACGTTCATGATTCTCGGCGACGTGTGTACGCGCAACTGCGCGTATTGCGCCGTGTCGCACGGCCGTCCCCCGAAGTACGACATCGAAGAACCGGCGCGCGTCGGTGAGGCCGTCGCCCAACTCGGGTTGCGCCACGCGGTGATCACGTCGGTCGATCGCGATGACCTGCCCGACTTCGGCGCGTACATCTTCGCCGAGACGATTCGGCAGATTCACGAGCGCCTGCCCGGCTGCTCCGTCGAAGTGCTCGTGCCCGATTTCCAGGGTAATGAGCAGTCGATTCGCACCGTGCTCGAAGCGCGGCCGGAGATCTACAATCACAACACCGAAACGGTGCCGCGCCTGTACAAGAAGGCGCGTCCGGGCGGCAAGTATCATCGCCTGCTCGAGATCTTCCGCATCGCCAAGCGTATCGCGCCCGATATTCCGACCAAGACCGGGATCATTCTCGGCCTCGGTGAAACGAACGAGGAAGTGGTCGAGGTCATGAAGGATCTGCGTTCGGTCGACGTGGACATCCTCACGCTCGGCCAGTACCTGCGCCCGTCTGACGGGCACATTCCGCTCGATCGGTTTGTCTCGCCGGACGAGTTCCGTTGGTTGTATCAGGTAGGCATGGACATGGGCTTCAAGCACGTGGAAAGCGGGCCGCTCGTGCGGTCGAGTTACCACGCGTGGGAGCAGGTCCAGGCTGCCGGCGTCTGACGCGATCACGGCGCGCGCCGCTCCCGACCGCGACGTTGCGATCGCCACTCCCCACTCCCCCATGAGCACCACCAGGACGAACCGGCGCAAAAGCGCCGGTGCCGGCGCGACTGACGCGTCGGCCACACCGGCGCCGTCCGCGGAGGCCGCCGCGGCTCGCGGCCACGCACCGACGACGCCCGAGGCGCGCAAGGCGCTGCATCAGGAGTTGTTGCACTCCATGCTGCTGCAGCGGCGCTTCGAGGAACGCACCGCCGAGATGTACGCCATCGGTCGCATCGGCGGCTTCTGTCACCTGTACATCGGACAGGAAGCCGTCAGCACGGGCATCATCTCGCTGCTGCGCCCCGACGATTACATCATCACGACCTACCGAGATCACGGGCAGGCTCTGGCGCGCGGCATGACGCCACGCGCGGTGATGGCCGAGCTGTTCGGACGCATCGATGGATGCGTGCGCGGCAAGGGCGGGTCGATGCACTTGTTCGACAAGTCGCTTGGCTTTCTCGGTGGCCACGGCATCGTGGGCGGTCACATCCCGATTGCCGCGGGTGTCGGCTTCGCGATCAAGTATCGCGGCGGCGATCAGGTCATCGTGTGCTTCATGGGTGAGGCAGCGGTGAACAACGGCGCGTTCCACGAAGCGCTCAATATGGCCGGCCTGTGGAAGCTGCCGTGTCTGTTCGTGATCGAGAACAATCGCTACGGCATGGGCACCGCCGTCGAGCGTGCGTCGGCCATCAACGACATCTACAAGCGCGGCGCGAGCTACGACATGCCGCGCGAGATGGTGGACGGTCAGGACGTGTTTGCGGTGCGCGACGCGGCCGAGCGCGCCATCAATCGAGCGCGGACGGAGAGCACGCCGACGCTGCTCGAGATTCGCACCTACCGCTTCATGGGGCATTCGATGTCGGATGCCGTCAGCGGGACGTACCGCACGAAGGAAGAGCTGGAGTCGTATCTCAAGCGCGACCCGATTGCGCTGCTGCGCGCGCGCATGGAAGCGGATGGTGACCTCACCGAGGCCGAATGGCAGGCCATGGACGCCGAGATCAAGGCGGTCGTCCAGGACTCCATCGATTTCGCCGAGAACAGCCCCGAACCACCGCTCGAAGCACTGCACGAAGACGTGCTCGTCGACACCACCTCCGACTGATCCCCCATGCCGGTTATTACGTATCGTGAAGCGCTGAATCAGGCGCTCCGGGAAGAGATGTCCCGAGACGATCGTGTGTTCCTCATGGGTGAGGAAGTCGCGGTCTATCAGGGCGCGTACAAGGTTTCGAAGGGCCTGCTCCAGGAGTTCGGGGAGATGCGCGTCGTCGACACGCCCATCACCGAGCTCGGGTTCGCCGGCGTCGGTGTCGGCGCGGCGATGGTCGGGCTGCGACCGATCATCGAGTTCATGACGTGGAACTTTGCGCTGTTGGCGCTCGATCAGGTCGTCAACGCCGCCGCGAAGATGCTGTACATGTCAGGCGGTCAGTTCCCAATGCCGATGGTGTTCCGCGGGCCGAATGGCGCAGCGCTGCAACTGGGTGCCCAGCACTCGCAGGCATGGGAACAGTGGCTCATGAATATTCCGGGACTCAAGGTGGTCGTGCCCGGGACACCGTACGACGCGAAGGGGCTGCTCAAGGCCGCCATTCGCGATGACAATCCGGTCTGTTTCCTCGAAGGCGAAATGCTGTACAACACCAAGGGCGAGGTGCCCGAGGACGAGTACGTCATTCCGCTCGGCAAGGCCGACCTCAAGCGTGAAGGGGACCACTGCACGCTCATCACGCACGGCAAGATGGTGCTGGTCGCGATGCAGGCCGCCGATCAGCTGGCAAAGGATGGCATCCGCTGCGACGTTGTCGATCTGCGCACGGTGCGGCCGATGGACGTGGACGCGATCACGGCGTCGGTGCGCAAGACCAATCGCGCCGTTGTGGTGGAAGAAGGCTGGGAGCTCTGCGGTGTCGGCGCGCAGGTGGTCGACTACGTGCAGCGACACTGCTTCGATCATCTCGACGCCCCGGTGCTGCGCGTGCACCAGGCGGATGTCCCGATGCCGTACGCGAAGAGCCTCGAGAAGGCCGCGAAGCCCGACGTCCCGAAGACGATCGCGGCAGTGAAGCAGGTTCTCTACCTCGACCGGTAACGGGAGACGCCGATGGCGACGAAAGTGATGATGGAGGCGCTCTCGCCCACGATGGAGGAAGGGCGCCTGGCGAAGTGGTTGAAGAACGAAGGCGACCCGGTCGCCAACGGTGATGTGCTGGCCGAAGTCGAAACCGACAAGGCCATCATGGAGCTCGTCGCCCGCGGCGACGGAATCCTGCGCAAGCGGCTGCTCGCCGAAGACACGACGGCACCGGTTGGGCAGGTGATCGGCATCATTGCCAGCGCCGATGAAGACATCGCGGCGCTGCTCGGCGGCGCGCCCGCAGCAGCCCCAACAGCGAGTACGGAACCGGCGGCCGCTCCCGCCGCTCCCGCCGCACCGGAGGCGGCCGCACCCGCCGCACCGTCAGCCGCGCCGGACGCTGGCCGCGTGAAGGCGTCGCCACTCGCGCGTCGGCTTGCCGCCGATGCCGGCATCGCACTGACGGCCGTGCCGGGCTCAGGCCCGGGCGGTCGAGTGATTCGTCGCGATGTCGAGGCGGCGGCAGCGAGTGGTGTCACGGCTGCCGCCACACCGAGCAGCGTCGCGCGCACCGCCGCTCCTGCGCCCGCGCCTGCTCCGGCCGCCGCACCTGCGAGCCGCGCCGCCGGCAAGCCAGCCGCCATCCCGGTCGCACCGGCGATGGCCATCGACGGCGATGCGCGTGATGTCGCGCTCACGCAGATGCGCAAGACGATCGCGCGTCGCCTCAGTGAGTCGATTGGTCCGGTACCCACGTTCTATCTGACGAGCGAGATCGACATGAGCGCCGTGTCCGCGCTGCGTGAGCAGATGGCGGGGAGCGGCGACGCGTTCAAGGTCTCGGTCAACGACGTCGTGATGAAAGCCGTCGCCATGGCGCTGGCCAAGCATCCGGAGTGCAACGCGCACTGGCTCGGCGACACGATTCGCTACCACGCGCGGGTGCATCTCGGCATGGCCGTGGCGACCGACGACGGACTCATCGTGCCCGTGATTCGTGATGCCGATCGCAAGGGACTCGGTGCGATCGGACGCGAGGCGAAGGAACTCGCAGGACGCGCTCGCGAACGGAAGCTCAAGCCCGAGGAGTACAGCGGCTCGACGTTCTCCGTGAGCAACCTCGGCATGTTCGGCATCGACCAGTTCACGGCGATCATCAATCCCCCTGAAGCCGCGATCCTGGCGGTCGGCGCGTCGGAGATGAAGCCGGTGTGGGACGGCACGCAGTTCGTGCCGCGCCCGAAGATGCGCGTCACGCTCAGCTGCGATCATCGCGTCATCGACGGTGCGGTGGGTGCGCGATTCCTGCAGACCGTGCGGCACCTGCTCGAGCATCCGTACCTGATGCTGTATTGACGGAACGCCGACGCGCCGGACAGGTTAGCAGTGTAGGGGCCGCGCCACGCGGCCCCGCCTGTCCGGCGTCGTCGCGCCGGCGCGTTCCGTCCGCCTTTCGGTGCTGTCATGCGCAGTCCGTGCTTGTCGTTTGTCTCCGGCGCCGTCGTGCGCCCGTTGGTCGCCGTGTTGGTGCTGTCCGGGCTCACGGCCTGCGGTGGTGATGGCGGAACCGCGCCTCCCCCGCCCCCCACGACCGGCTCGCTCGTCATCGAAGCGTCGGGGTTGCCCACCGGGTTGACCGCGACCTACGACCTCGTCGCGGCCGATGGCGCGCAGCGCACGGTGTCGGCAGGCGATACGGTGCGGAATCTCGCGCCTGGCACCACGACCATCCGTCCGTCATCGCCACAGTCGGCCAGCATCGGTCGGTGGATTCCCTTCGCCGAAACTTTCGACGCCACGATCGTTGCGGGGCAGACCGCCACCCGCGCGATCTCGTTTCTGGCGGCGCCCGTCATTCTGCAGATGAACAGCGTCGGGCTGCCGTCCAACGCGATTGCCTCGGCGCGCTTCACCGGTCCCGATGGCGCCACCTACACGACAACGGCCGGCGTCCCATTCCTCGCGCCATCACCGGGACAGTGGACGCTCGCCGGCCTCGCCGTGATCACGGCCGATTACGCGTGGAGTCCCACCGGTGAGCCGCTCACCCGGACACTGCTGCCCGGGGACACCGCCATCGCGAACGTGCCGTACGTGGCGACGACCGGTGCCATTCGTGTCAGCACACCGGGACTCGATTCGACGCTGCTGCCGCGCTTCACGCTGCGCAGCGGTACCGTCACGCTCACCCGCACGGGTGCCGGGACCTTCGGCAATCTTGCGCCCGGGACGTGGGAACTGACGGCGTCGACCTTCGCCATCACCGGATTCCGCTTCACGCCCAATGTCGCCACGCAGGTGCTCACGGTCACCGCGGGGAGCACAGCGTCGGCCGCCGTCTCGTATCTCTCCGTGCCGGTCCCGACGAATCTGTCCGTCGAAGGTGCGTACCTGACACAGGCGGTGCAGCTGCCCAACGGATCCCTGCCACTGGTGGCCGGACGCGACGCATTGCTGCGTGTGTTCCTGCGCGCGACCACGCCCAACACGTGGCGACCGCCAGTTCGCGCGACGCTGTACCAGGGCGCCACCGTACTCGAGACCTTCGACATCGCCGCCGCCGGCCCCGGCGTCGACACCGTCGTCGACGAAGGATCGCGACAGCGCACGTGGAACGTGCGCATCCCCGGTGCGCGCATCGTACCCGGACTGCGTCTGCGCGTGGAGGCCGACCCCGATCGCACGATCGCCGGCGATGGCGACCCGGATGACAACGTCTGGCCGCGCGGCAGTACGCCGGCCGCGATCGATGTGCGCGCACTCGCGCCGTGGCGCGCCGTGCTCGTGCCGGTCATCAACAACGAACGCACCGGCAACGTGACGGGGGGCAATCGCAATCAGTTCACCAGCGCCGTACGACAGATGCTCCCCATGCACGAGGTCGACATCACCGTACGACAGCCCTACACGTCGAACGCCGGCGCACTGCAGTCGTCGGACGGCAACGGCGCCTGGCTCGCGCTGCTCGCGGAGATGAACACGTTGCGTGTCCTCGATAGCGCGAGCGCGTCGGCGTACTACTACGGCATCGTGTCCGTGACATACAGCAGCGGCATCGCCGGCTATGGCTTCGTACCGGGGCGCGCTGCAGTGGGCTGGGATTACCTGCCGAGTGGCAATCTCGTGGCCGCCCACGAATGGGGACACAACTTCGGGCGGCGTCATTCGCCGTGCGGCAACGTGAGCGGTGCCGATCCCGCGTACCCCTATTCGGGCGGCGTGACCGGTGCGTGGGGATGGAATCCGGACACCGACCTGCTCATGGCGCCGACGGCGACCGATCTCATGGGCTACTGCGGCAATCAGTGGGTGAGTGATTTCACATGGCGCGGCGCGTTCCAGTATCGCGCCGGTACGCCGAACGCGATCGTTGCTGCCGCCAACGCAACCGCAGCACACCGGGGCGGCCTGCTCGTGTGGGGTGAGATGCGTGACGGTCGCGTCAGCCTCGAGCCATCGTTCTTCGTGCCGGATCACAGCGTGCGACCCACCGATGATCCGGTCGCGGATCGCACCATGCGCGTCGAAGCGGTCGACGCTGATGGGCGTGTCATGGCGAGCGCATTGGTCCCGGCGCCACGCGTCGATCACGCGAACGGCGAGGTGCATCAGTTCGCGACAGTGCTGCCGCTCAGCGCCGAGCAGCATGAACGCCTCGCGTTGGTTCGCGCGTCCGACGTACGGTCGCCGCTCGTCGGCAGTACACGCCGACGCCGTGTCGTCGCGGATGCACGGGCTGGAATCGCGCGCGAACTCGGTGGCGAGGCGGCGCTCGTGCGGCGCGGTCGTTCCGCTGATCTGACGTGGACCGATGCGCGCGTCAGTGGTGCGCTCGTGCGCGACGCCGCCACCGGACAGGTGCTCAGCATCATGCGTGCGTCGGGAGGACGCGTGCAGCTGCCGAGCGGCAACGTCGACGTGATTTTCAGCGACGGGGTGCGCTCGCGCGTGCAGCGCATCGTCGCGCAGTAACCACACGCCATTCCCTTGTGGTGCACACGCCGCACCAAGTGTGCGCCAACGCACGAAAATCGGGCCGAATGCATCACGTGAGTGGCACGGCGCCACGTCACGGACACCGACGCTCCAGTCGGTGAGCTTCCCAGCCGACACTGGTACGTGTCACAGTGTCGGCACCCGATCGCACTCTGTGGGTGAAATGCCGACGCCAACCGTTCCGCGATCCTCGGTGGCTCGTCGTTTCGCCGTATGCCGTCCACATCTTCGTACTCGTGCCTGCGTGGCGTCTGCTCCGGCGTCACTGCATTCACTCGGCCGTGGGCACGCCGATTCACGCGTCAGCTGCTGGTGACGGGCGCACTCCTCGCGAGTGCAGCCTGCGCCGCTGACGGGCCAGTCGCGCCCGAAACGCCGTCGCGACCGCCGACTGCGCCAGCGCCGGAAACGCCGCTCCCGCCGACGCCGTCACTGGGCACCGTGCAAGTGCAGATCGGTGATGTGCCGCCCGGTGCGGAAGCGTCGATCGTGCTGCGGTCCGGCACCTTCGAACGGGTGGTGACCTCGTCGCGCACCGTCGACTCACTGCCGGCCGGCACGTACGAAGTGATCGCGATGCCGATCACCACGCGCGACACCGTGTTTGACGGCGATCCGGCGCGTCAGGTGATCACGATCTCGCCCTCGCAGACGTCGCCGCGCATCAACATCCGCTTCCGTCCACGCGGCGGCGTGCTGGTACTCGAAGCGACGGGGCTCCCGTCGTGGGCGCGCGGCGCGATTCGCATCACGGGCCCCGCCGGGTTCACGCGCAACGCGCTCACGGGCGACACCATCAGCGGGCTCGCCGCGGGCACCTACACGATCGTCGCGGATCGTGTCGAGACCACCGACGGGCGCTTCGAAGCGATTCCGTCGGCGCGCACGGCAACGCTCAGCATGATGTCGCGCGAGTTCATCTCGTTCGCCTATGGCGTGGCGCGCGCCGCGCTCACGGTGAGCATTGACGGACTGCCGCGTGGCAGTGCCGCGGGCGTCACGGTGAGTGGACCCGCTGGATTCTCCCGCACCGTCGACTCGACCACGACCATCAGTGGTGTCGCGGCGGGCTTGTATACGGCTCGCGCCGCGCGCGTTCGGATCGGCGGATTCTCCTACGAGCCCGACGCCACGACGCGCGACGCCACAATCTCCGGCACGCAGCAGCGCGCGCTCGGCTTTGCCTTCACGCTGGCGACGGGCGCGATTGCCATTGGGGCGAACGGGTTGCCCGAGGGCGCGACGCCACGCTTCACCATCACGAGCACGGAAGGCTTCTCGCGCACCGTCGACGGCGCCCAGACGCTGATCGATCTCGAGCCCGGCAGCTATCGTGTGCAGGCCGCGTCGGTGGTCGCGAACGGACTCACGTACACACCGTCGCAG
>ERZ1066123.2122-NODE-2122-length-10655-cov-15.854811_pt1 | contig 10655 bp, 8 predicted proteins | sample MGYA00382770_ERZ1066123 | MGnify/ENA primary metagenome ERZ1066123 (study PRJEB33369, sample SAMEA5778353) | biofilm metagenome | biome: Industrial cooling water; feature: Water cooling tower basin; material: Biofilm | place: United Arab Emirates | collected...
CCACGTTGGGGAAGCCCGGGACGCCGCCCGAACGATCCGGGCCGAGCTGGCCGTTATCCTCGGGCTTGACCTCGCGGCCCTGATAATCCTCGACATCGCCGCGCGCCATGATCCATTCGCGGCGCAGCGGGGCGAGCCCGGCGTTGATGTCGATATGGGCGTTGGGGTCGGTGTAGGGGCCGGAGGTGTCGTAGACCCGCACGCTCGGCTCGCCGCCCTCCAGATCGATCTCGCGCATCGCGACGCGAATGCCACTGCCGGTGCGCGCGCCCACATAGACCTTGCGGCTGCCGCGGATCGGCCCGGTGGTGACGCCAATTTCGACGGGGCTGTTGATGTCGGCCATATCTGCTCTCTCTCCAAAGACGGAGGACAAGCGGACCTGTGGCACGTACGACCAGCCCACTCCCTCCGCCGATGCTAATCGGTTCAGGTTCGACGGGTCGGGCAGAGCTCACCTGCCCCTCTCAGCCATGAAGCAGGCTCCCCGGGGATAGCGACGGGATTAGAAGGTTTCGCGGGGGGTGTCGAGAGGCGCTGTGGCGCTATTCGATCACCCGGCCACGCACCATCACGAAGCCGACGTCTTCCAGCACGGTCACATCGGCGAGCGGATTGCCATCGACCGCGATGATATCCGCCGAATAGCCGGGCGCGAGCTTGCCGATCTGGCTCTCCATCCCCAGCACCTTGGCCGCGACCGTGGTCGCCGAGGCGAGCACGTCGCGGTCGCTCATGCCCTGCTTCTTCATCAGGCCGAGTTCCTCGCCATTGCGGCCATGCTGGTACACGCCTGCATCGGTGCCGAAGGCGACGGTGACGCCATACTGGCGGGCGCGGCTGACCAGCGAGGCCATCAGCGGTTGCACGGCGCGGATCTTGTCCTCGACGACGGGGGTGTAGACGCCCTTGCCGAGGCCCTCGGAGACGCCCTCGAGCGCCATCAGGGTCGGCACCAGCACCGTGCCGCTGGCCTTCATCGCCTTGGCGGCGGCTTCATCGAGATAGGTGCCGTGCTCGATCGAATCGATCCCCGCCTCGGCGGCCTGCTGGATGCCGCGCGCGCCGTGGGCGTGGGCCATGACCTTGAGGCCAAGGCTGTGCGCGGTGTCGGCAATCGCCTTCATTTCGGCGGGGGTGAAGTGCGCTTCGAGGCCCCGGCCCTGCTGGCTGAGGACGCCGCCGGTTGCGGTGATCTTGATCACGTCCGCACCATTCTGGCTGGCGAGCCGCACCTTGGCGGCGCATTCGACCGCGCCGGTGCAGGTGAAGCCGGAATCGAGCAGCTCGTTGACTTCGGAGCGGAAGCCGTTGACGTCGCCGTGGCCGCCAATGATCGCCAGCGCCGGACCGGCGGCGACGATGCGCGGCCCCGGCACCAGACCTTCCGCCGTGCCGCGCCGCAGCGCAAAGGCGGTATCGCGCCCGCTGCCCGCTTCGCGCACCGTGGTGAAGCCTGCCAGCGCGGTGAGGCGCGCGTTCTTGGCACCCACGACCACGCCCCATTCGTCGGGCTCGGTCGCTTCTTTCCAGAAATCGCCGCCCGGATCGCCGGTCAAGTGGGTATGGAGGTCAATCAGGCCGGGCAGCACGGTCTTGCCTTTGAGATCAATCTCACGGTCGGCATTCACGGCGCCATGGCCGGGGGTGATGGCTGCAATCTTGCCATCGGTGACAAGGATGGTGGCGGGGCCCATCGGCTCGCTTGCCGCATCGGTGATCACGCTGCCGGCGCGGATCGCCACGGTTTCCGCCCAGGCCTGCGCGCTCACCAAAGCCGCCGCCGCAGCGCCCAGCGCGCCAAAATGTCTGATCCAGTGTGTCATGAATGATTTCCCCTCCGCCGCGTCACGATGCGCGCTTGCCCGCGCGCTGGCAAGCCTGCTTGTGCCCGCATCCGCCCTGCCCCGCGGATTTGCCTTTCGCGCCGTGGCCGGTATGGAACGGCCAGCTTAACCATCCGTGCCAACCCCCATGACAAGGGATTTTTGCAAATCATGAACCGGCCCGTTTTTGCCGCCGCCCTGCTTGCTTCCGTCTCGTTCGCCGCCTCGGCCGCGCATGCCCGCCCGATGACGCCCGAGGATGTCGCGCGCCTCCAGAGCATCGGCACCATGGCCGTTGCGCCCGATGGCAGCCGCGTTGCCTTCACCACAGCTGCCTTGCCCGATGTCACCAAGGGCGAAAAGGACGGCACCACCCGGCAAGTGCTCAAGATCGCCGCCGCGCCCGATGCGGCGCGCGCCTTCCTGCCCGAAGACATCAATCCCGGCAGCATCGCCTTCTCCCCCGATGGCACCATGGTCACCTTCCTGTGGGCCAAGCCCGATGAAAAGCGCAGCGTGTGGGGCGTGCCGGTGGATGGCGGGGCCTATCGCAAGCTGGCGGGCCTCAAAGACAGCAACGTGCGCGCCTACCGCCTCAGCCCCGATGGCAGCATGGTCTACATGCTTACCGATGCTGCGCTGGATGATCAGCGCGATACGCAGGCCAAGGCCGGGTTCGATGCCCGCGTCTATGAAGAAGAGCTGACCATGGCGCGCATGTTCGCCGCGCGCATCGGGGCCGAAATCGACCCTTCGCCGAGCCAGATCGCGGTGCCGGGCCATGTCAGCGCTTTCCGCCTGACCCCCGATGGCAAGGCCGCGATCATCGAGACCGCGCCGACCCCGCTGGTCGATGACAGCTACACCTCGAAGCGGGTCAATGTGTTCGATCTCGCCAGCGGCAAGGTGCGCGCGGTGGTGGAAACCTTGGGCAAGATCGATGATGTCGAGATTTCGCCCGATGGCAAGCAGCTCTCGCTGATTGCCGGGGTCGATCAGCACGATCCCGCCCCCACCACGCTCCATCTGGTGGATGTGGCCACGGGCACGTTTCGTGCGCTCAACGCCGAAGCGGCCGAGGCGACCGTGGATGCCGAGTGGCTGGCGGATGGCCGCCTCGCCGCGATCATCCACAAGGGTGTCCAGTCGCGGCTGCGCATCTACAACGCCGATGGCACCGTGGCGGAAGAGCATGATCCGGGCGAGCTGATCCTGACAGCGATCGACGCCGGTGGCAGCCGGATCGTGGTGGCCGCCAATGCGCCGCAGCACCCGACAGAGCTGTTCAGCTTTACCGGCGGCAGGTTCGAACGTTGGACGCGCCACAATCCGTGGCTGTCGGAAGTCACCTTCGGCAAGCAGCGCGCCTACAGCTACACCGCGCGCGACGGTCAAAAGATTGAAGGCGTGCTGATCGAGCCGGTCGGCGGTATCCCGCGCAAGGGCGGTGTGCCCACCATCATGAATGTCCATGGCGGGCCTGAAGCGCATGAAAGCAATGGCTGGCAAACCGCCTATTCCAAGCCGGGGCAGGTCGCCGCGGCCAAGGGCTATGCCGTGTTCCTGCCCAATTACCGCGGCTCGACCGGCTACGGGGTTGCTTTCGCCAAGCAGCATCAGGGCGATTACGGCGGCAAGGAATTTGACGATATCGTCGATGCCAAGCGCGCGCTGGTGGCCGACGGGATCACCGATGCCGCGCGCACCGGGATCACTGGCGGATCCTATGGCGGCTACGCCAGCGCATGGGGCGCGACCTATTATTCGGCGGAATATGCGGCGAGCGTGATGTTCGTGGGCATTTCGAACAACCTGTCGAAATTCGGCACCACCGACATTCCGAACGAGATGTATCTCGTCCACGAGCGCAAGTGGCCGTGGGAGGAATGGGATCACCTGCTTGATCGCAGCCCGATCTTTCATGTCGACAAGGCGACCACGCCGATCCTGATCATGCATGGCGACAGCGATCCGCGGGTGCACCCGTCGCAATCGCTGGAGCTTTATCGCAATATCAAGACCCGCAAGCCTGCGGTGCCGCTGCGGCTGGTGTTCTATCCCGGCGAAGGCCACGGCAATAACCGCGCCGCCAGCCGCTATGATTACAATCTGCGGATGATGGAGTGGTTCGACACCTACCTCAAGACCGGCAACCGCAGCGCCGCGATGCCCGCACCGCGGCCGCAGCTCGCCGAAGGGGCTAAGGGCGCAAAGCCCGTCGCCAAGGGCAAGTAAGCATCGGCGCCGGTCGGTTGGCAGCCAGCCGACCGGCGCTTTGTTTCATCTTGCGTTCATGCGCTTAATGTTCTGTTCGGGAAGCACTTTTGCTCTCCGGGAGACTCGCATGCTCCGCTCCGCGCTTGCCGTGCTCGCCGTGCTCGCACCGCCGCTTGCTACGGTCCATGCCCAGACAGCACCGCCGCAGCCGCAGGTGACCTTCCGGCTCGACACACTGACCGACCCCGCCATCAACAAAGCGATCAAGGAGGGCGTAATCGATGTGACGCAGGGGGGTGAAATCATCGTTCAGGGGACCACCGAAAAGGAAATCCGTGATTTCGTCTGGCGTAGCATGACATCGATGAGCCGATCATGCCGGTTCTCCAACATCTGCGGGCGCACGGTGCCGGTGCGCAGTGCCCCCGTGTGTCTCGGCTTTGACAATATCAATGCCGAGCTCGAATCCCAGCTGCGCCAGCGTATCGCCGAAAATCTGAGCGCCGTCGGAACTGAACTGGCGCCGTCCGGCTGCCAGGTAAACGCCGCGGTCGCCTTTCCGCGCGATGCCCATGCCTTCATGCGCTGGCTCAACAGCAACAAGCGCCAGGTTTTCGGTGCGATGTACGAACCCGAACGCCGACGCCATGTGCGTCCGCGCCGCATGGCCTACAACTGGCATTACGTCCCCGAAAAGGCGATGATGCGGGAAAATCAGCGTTCTGGTGGAGAGTTGGCTGATCTCTGGGTGCAGTCGCAAATTCTGTTCAATGCTCTTGGTAATGCCGCCACTCCGCTTTCGCGCGAGCTGCGTACGGATACCATCTCGCATAGCTTCACCGTGATCCAGGCGAGCGCGATTGACGGCATCAGCCCGACACAATTGGCGGATTATATCACCATGCATGCGCTGGTGATGTTCGAACCCGGTGTGCGCGACGAAGTGCCGCAAGGCTCGATCCTGCGCCTGTTTGACGACAAGGGCGCGAACGTGGCGGCCGCCGAAGAAATGTCGACGGTGGATCGCGTTGTCCTGAGCACGCTCTATCGCAGCGGGCGCAGCTTCTTCAACGCCGGGCTGATCCGCGCTGAGATTGCCCGCGCTGCGATGAAGCAAGAACCCTAGGGCGCGGAAACAACAAGGTTCACCCCGCGTTCAGTGTCACTCTGGCTTTCGCCGCAACAATACCCTTCCCCCGGAGTCCCCCGCATGATCCGCCCTGCCCTGTTGTCGCTCGCCGCACTGCTCGCGCCGCTGTCTGCGCCGAGCAGCGCTGAAACCAGCACTGCGGAGACCATCGCCGAGGAGCCCGCCGGCGAGATTGTCGTCGAAGGCCAGACCGAAAAGCAGGTGCGCGAATTTCTGTGGCGCACGATCACCCCCGTCAGCGGGCGCAAAGTCGCGCGCCGCGACGATCCGCTGTGCATCACCTTCGACAATATTGATGCGAACCTCGAAGGCCAGCTGCGGGCCCGGATCGCTGAGAACCTCACTGCCATCGGCAGCACGTTGCAAGCGCCCGGCTGCACGCCGAATGCAACCGTCGCTTTCCCGCGGAGCGCCTCGGGTTTTGTGGGGTGGCTCCAGAAGAACCAGCCGCAGGTGTTCGGCGCGCTTTATGGCGCCGAACTGCGTCGTTTCGTCCGCACCCCGCGCGTCGCCTATACGTGGCATTACCTCCCGGAAAAGGCCGATCAGCTGGAACGCCAGCGTAACAATTCGGTCGCCTTTGTCCGGGCTGACGAGGCGGCTGGCGGGCTCGCGGGGCAAATGGGCACGCCTGCGATCTCGCACAGCTTCACCGTGATCGAAGCGGCGGCAATCGAAGGGCTGACGATCAACCAGCTTGCCGATTACATCACGGTCCAGGCGCTGGTGATGCTCGAACCCGAGGTGCGTGACGAAGTCCCGCAAGGCTCGATCTTGCGCTTGTTCGACACCAAGGGGGCTAACCCCGCCGCGCCCGAAGAGATGTCGCAGGTCGATCGCGTGCTGCTTGGCGTGCTCTATCGCGAAGGACGCGGCTCGTTCTCGCCCAGCGCGATCCGCGCCGAAGTCGCCCGCGAACTGGCCAAAGGCGCCCGCGAATAGGTCGCAGGTCTCAGAAAGTGTACCCCAGTCCCACGCCCAGCTGGAACTGATCGGGCCTGCCACGCAGGCGCGTGAAAGGCGTATCCGCCCCGTCGCCGAGCATCCGGGCATAGCCGCCCAGCGCGAAGATATTGAACCCGCCGTTGAGCGCGTTGCCATCGAGGTCAATGGCGAGTGTCAACGCCGTTCCCAGCCGGTTGGCACCGCCGCGCGCGTTGAACACCGGCAGGCCGCTGGCCGCGCTCTGCGCCGGGGTCACGGTCTGGTAATAGCGCGCGAAATTATCATCGACGATTTCCAGCGCCGTGCTCCATTGCACCAGCATGCCAAGGCTGAGCGGGGTGAGATAGGCGACCGTTGGCTCGATCACCTGCCCCTTGTGCGCCCCCAGCACATCCCAGCGGATCGCGGTGCCGACAGTGAGCGAGTCGTTGGGATTGAGCAGCGCGGGGAACGTCACCCCTGCCGCCACGCCAAGCTCAAGCGCGGTGTCGAGGCGGCCCGAGGCTTCGACCACCGGATCGCGGCTGTCGACTGCGCGCTCGACCCGGAACCGGAAGGTCGGCCCCAGCGAGAATTGCGGCGCCTTGCTTTGCTGCAACACGCTGGGCTGGGGCGAGAGCACATCAAAATTCACCCCCGCGCCTGACGGGCGAAACCCGACTCCGCCAAGCCGCCCGGTGAAAAGCGGCAGGGGAAAGGCAACGTAATCATCCGATCCGGCATAGCTTGGGATCAGGCCGACCCCGACCCCGACATTGATCCAGTTGTCATCAAACACCGAATCCATGCCTTCGGGCGGGCCGCCCTGACGCTTGGCAGGCGTGGCCTCCTGCACGGCCTGCGCCAGATCGAAGGCCGTGGTTGCCGCATCATCACGGGCCGCATCTTCGGCTCCGCTCGCCCAGGCAGGCGATGCCAGCATCACGGCCATGGCCGCAGTCCATTGGCGGGGGATTTTCATCGGCATCCTTCCTGCTCAACTCCTTGCTATACGGCTGACCAGCCTATTGTTTCCTGACCTGACGTGGCAAGCCAGGCACAGGCGCACCCGTCTTGCGCACAGAACGGCCAGACGTGCCCGGCAATTCTCAGCCCATCATTGCCCGCACGGCTGCGCTCCCCTACACGCCCCTTTGGCATGATTGATTCTGCAACACCCCCTGCATCCCAAGCTTCTCCCGATGAGAGCGCGGCGCGCCGCGCAGGGGCTGGTTATGATCTGGTGATTGTGGGCGGCGGCCTGGCGGGCGGGCTGCTTGCGCTGGCGCTGCATCACCATGCCCCGGCGTGCCGCTTCCTGCTGATCGAGCACGGCGCGACCTTTGGCGGCAACCACCGCTGGAGCTGGTTTGCGAGCGATCTGCCGCAAGCGGGGCAGGATTTGCTCGCGCCCTTTGCGCAGACAATCTGGGACGAAGGCTATGACATTGCCTTTCCCGATTACGCCCGCACGCTGCCCACGTCCTATTGTTCCCTGTCGAGCAGCGATTTCCATGCCACCTTGATGGCGCAGCTACCCGCCGAAAACCTGATGCTCAACACGCGGGTCGCCGCGCTTGATGCCGCCGGGGTGATTCTGGGTGATGGCCGCCGGATTGCGGCGAGCCGGGTGGTCGATTGCCGCCATTTCCGCCCTTCGGCGAGGCTGGCCGGCGGCTGGCAGGTGTTTCTCGGCCAGCACTTCCGGTGTGACAAGCCCCACGGGCTCACCCGCCCGATCATCATGGATGCCAAGGTCGATCAGGTCGCGCCTTCCGGCAATGGCGGAGCCTATCGCTTTGTCTATGTCCTGCCGCTTTCGGCGGACGAGGTTTTCATCGAGGATACCTATTACGCCGATCAGCCCCGGCTTGATGCCGATGTGCTGCGCGGCCGGGTGGCGGCCTATGCCAAGGCACAAGGGTGGCAGGGCACGGTGATCGGCGAGGAGACCGGGGTTTTGCCCGTCATCAGCGGCGGAGACTTCGCCGCCGCACAGGCCGAAATCGCGATCCCCGGCGTCGCCATCGCCGGCGCACGCGGCGGGTTTTCGCATCCGCTCACCAGTTACACCCTGCCCTTTGCCGTGGATAATGCGCTGGCGATCGCGCGCCTGCTGGTGCGTCAGCCCGATGTCTCGGGCAAGGCGCTTGCCGCGTTCTGCGATGCGCGCGCGCGCAAACACTGGCGGCGCATGGGCTATTACCGGATGCTCAGCCGCATGCTGTTCGAAGCTGCAGAACCCGAGGAACGGGTTGTGGTGTTCCAGCATTTCTATGCTCTGTCGGGCGGGTTGGTCGAACGGTTCTATGCCGGGCAATCAACCTGGCCGGATCGCCTGCGCATCCTCTATGGCAAGCCGCCCGTAGCTATCGGGCGGGCCATGCGAGCGCTGGTTTCACGGGGAATACCTCTCAAAGTGGAGAAAACGGCATGAACGCCGATGCAAAACTCAATCTGACGCCGCGGGGCAAGGCTCCCAAGGGGATCGATCCGACTTCGGCTGAACTTTATGCGGGCAAGAGCGCCTGCGTCATCGGATCGGGCTTCGGCGGGATGGCGCTGGCGATCCGCCTGCAATCGGCCGGGATTGCCACCACCGTGATCGAAGCGCGCGACAAGCCGGGCGGCCGCGCCTATTTCTGGGAAAAGGACGGCTTCACCTTTGATGCCGGCCCGACGGTGATCACCGATCCGCCGTGTCTCAAGGAATTGTGGGAACTGACCGGCCACGAGATCGCCGAAGATGTCGAACTGATGAAGGTCATGCCGTTTTACCGGCTCAACTGGCCCGATGGCACCAATTTCGATTATTCGAACGACGAAGAGCAACTCAACGCCGAGATCGCCAAGCTCAATCCGGCGGATGTGGCAGGCTATGCCCGCTTCCTCGAATATTCAGAGCGCGTCTACAAGGAAGGCTATCTCAAGCTTGGCACCAAGCCGTTCCTCGATTTCAAGTCGATGCTCAAGGCGGCGCCCGCGCTGATCAAGGAACAGGCGTGGCGTTCGGTCTACGGGATGGTGTCGAGCTATGTGCAGAACGAAAAGCTGCGCGAAGCGCTCTCGTTCCACACGCTGCTGGTCGGCGGCAACCCGATGAACACCTCGTCGATCTATGCCCTGATCCACAAGCTGGAAAAGGATGGCGGCGTGTGGTGGGCGCGCGGCGGCACCAACCGCCTGATTGCCGGGATGGTGCGCCATTTCGAACGGCTCGGCGGCACGATGCGGGTCGGCGATCCGGTGGTGCAGGTGCACACCATGGGCACGCGCGCAAGCGAAGTCGAAACCCAAAGCGGTTTCCGCCAGCGCTTTGATGCGGTCGCTTCGAACGCCGATATCATGCATTCCTACAAGGATCTGCTCTCGGGCAGCGCGCGCGGCAAGAAAATGGCCAAGTCGCTCGGCCGCAAGAGCTTTTCGCCCTCGCTCTTCGTGGTGCATTTCGGGCTCGAAGGCACCTGGCCGGGCATTCCGCACCACATGATCCTGTTCGCGCAGCGCTACAAAGGCCTGCTCGATGATATCTACACCAACGGCGTGGTGCCCGAAGATTTCGCGATCTATCTCCACCACCCGACCGTGACCGATCCGGGCATGGCACCGGCGGGCAAGAGCACGTTCTACGCGCTCGTGCCGGTCAGCCACATGGGCAAGATGCCGGTCAACTGGGATGAAGTCGGCCCCAAGCTGGAAAAGATGATCCTTGATGAGCTGGGCCGCCGCCTGATCCCCGATATCCACGATCGGATCGTCACCAAGTTCAGCTATGCGCCCAAGGACTTCAAGGCCGATCTCAACGCCCACATGGGCAGCGCGTTCAGCCTTGAGCCGGTGCTGTGGCAGAGCGCGTGGCTGCGCGGCCACAACCGCGATGACGTGATCGAGAATTACTATCTCGTTGGCGCGGGCACGCACCCGGGCGCAGGTATCCCGGGCGTCGTCGGCAGCGCGAAGGCGACTGCGGGTCTGATGCTGGAGGATCTGGCGAAGGTGGGCGCATAAATCCTCCCCTTCCAGGGGAGGGGGACCACCGAAGGTGGTGGAGGGGCGAGCATGATCCGAGGTCAGAAAGGCACCCTCAAATTCGCCCGCACTCTTCGCGCTGAAATGACCCCGCCGGAAGTCGCTCTCTGGCAGGCACTTCGCAAACGCCCCGGTGGACACAAGTTCCGTCGCCAACATCCCGCTGGCATCTATGTGCTTGATTTCTTCTGCACCAAGATCCGTCTGGCAATCGAGGTTGATGGCATCGCGCACAACAACCCTGCGGTTATCGCCAAGGATACGGCCCGTTCGCGGTTTCTTCGTGAACATGGCATCGCGACAACGCGCATTCGCGCGAAACTTGTGCTTGAAGATATCGAGGCTGTGATTACGCGGCTGGTCGAGATTTGTGACGAAAGACTGAAGACGATGGATCGTTCGCCCCTCCACCATGCGTTGCATGGTCCCCCTCCCCTTGAAGGGGAGGATGTTTCGTGAAACGTCTCGCCGTCTATTGCGGTTCGGCCTCTCCGGCTGATCCGCGCTAT
>ERZ1066123.2126-NODE-2126-length-10652-cov-4.462961_pt1 | contig 10652 bp, 10 predicted proteins | sample MGYA00382770_ERZ1066123 | MGnify/ENA primary metagenome ERZ1066123 (study PRJEB33369, sample SAMEA5778353) | biofilm metagenome | biome: Industrial cooling water; feature: Water cooling tower basin; material: Biofilm | place: United Arab Emirates | collected...
CAACTTACCTACCGTAAACAACAAAGTTTACAACAACACCCTCATTGGCTTTAACGAGTCTGTCGGATCTGGTGCAGGCGAGGTCTCCCAGTGTGACGCGACAGGAACCGAACTCGTCAACAACATTTTTAGTGCCAGGTTTTCCTTGGGATTTGTCTTTGACGGCACCGCTTGTCCAAACGGCACGGGGCTTCCCGAGTTTGAAAATAATTTAGAGCAAACCGTCAATCCAAAATTTATCAACGCGGTCAACGCCAATTTTTCACTCGGCTCAGGTTCACCTGCACTCAACACGGGTCAAGTTCTGCCACCTTACACGAATGGTTACAAAGGCTCAGCTCCAGACATGGGGGCACTCGAGTCTGGCGCAACACCTTTCAGCGCAGGTGCGACGATTACCGAGCCTTGTGTCTATGGCGACACTTGCACACCTAAACCAACATTTCGTTACGGCGTGATGGCAGAATACTTCCGCGATGAAACCTTGACGACGCTCTCGAGTAAACGTGTAGAGGGAACTTTTGATTTTGGCTACTACGACGAAACGGATATTCCTTCGGGCAGTTTTCTGCCAAGTGGCACGAACTACAGCGCACGCTGGACAGGGTATCTGAAAGCACCTGTAACAGGCCCGTACACGTTCACGCTGACAGCCGACGACGGGGCAAGACTCTGGCTAAATAACGTGCAGCGCGTGAACCGTTGGGACTACCAAGACCCGCCTGTGGACACCTTTACTGTTTCGTTGCAAGGGGGACAGTATTACGCCCTGAAGCTCGAGATGCACCAAAACGTAGGCGGTGGGGCGGCTATGCTCGAGTGGCAGTATCCAGGACAACCACAACAGAAAATTCCCGTGCGTTATTTGACGCTTAATAAACCATAGTAGTCAGTAGCCAGTAGTCAGTAGCCAGTAGTCAGTAGGCAGAATAAAGATCTTTCTACTGACTTCTTTTCTTGCTTTTTTTCCTTATTCTTTGTTCTTCTCCCAAGTTCTACTTGGGAATACTTACCTAGACGCTTCTAGCGTCCAAACGGTGAACTTTGAAATAGACATCATTTGCGCCAGAAACGCAGAGCGTCAAAACAACACGTTACGAAGCAGAGCTTTGTAATGAAAATATCGTAACCAGCAGTTTTGGGGTCTCGAGAAATCTTAGGGTATGATGCAGCAAACACCGAAGATGTGCCACTTAGCACGAAAGGATGACATCATGCCCATCGCTCAAACCCCCGCCTGGCAAGCCCTCAAACGCCACCAAAAAACGATTGCCAAAACACACGTGCGCGACTTTTTTGAAAAAGATAAACGCCGTTTCAAAAAGTTTTCCTTGCAGTTTGGTGATATTCTTTTTGATTATTCAAAGAACCGCGTCAATAATAGAACAATGAACCTGCTCTTTGATTTAGCCCGTGAACGCGGTCTCACCGAAATGATTCCTGCTATGTTTAAGGGCGAAAAAATCAACACCACCGAAGACCGCGCCGTGCTGCACGTTGCTTTGAGAAACCGCAGTAACACGCCCATTTATGTAGATGGTCAAGATGTCATGCCAGAGGTCAACGGTGTGTTGGAGAAAATGCGTTCGTTCTCTGAAGCCGTGCGAAGTGGTGAGTGGAAAGGCTATACAGGCAAGGAGATTACCGACATTGTAAACATCGGGATTGGTGGCTCTGACCTTGGTCCCAAAATGGTGACGCTTGCACTCAAGCCCTACAAACACGAAAGACTAAATGTTCACTACGTCTCGAATGTAGACGGAACAGATGTTGCCGAAACGCTTAAAAAAGTTAATCCTGAAACAGTCCTCTTTTTAGTTGCCTCAAAGACCTTTACGACGATTGAAACGATGACAAACGCACACACAGCAAGGGACTGGTTTCTAAAAACTGCTAAGGACGAAAGTGCGGTTGCAAAACATTTCGTCGCCATGTCCACGAACGCGAAAGAAGTCAGCAAGTTTGGTATTGACACGAACAATATGTTCGGCTTTTGGGATTGGGTTGGTGGACGCTATTCGCTCTGGTCTGCGATTGGTCTTTCCATTGCACTTTACATAGGCATGGACAATTTTGAAGCATTACTCGAGGGCGCACACAAAGTAGACGGGCATTTTCATACCAGCAAGCTCGAGGAAAACATCCCCGTCATCATGGCGTTGCTGGGCATTTGGTACAATAACTTTTTTGATGCCGAGTCACACGCGATTTTGCCCTACGACCAGTACCTCGAGCACTTCGCCAGCTACTTTCAACAAGGCGATATGGAGAGTAACGGCAAGAGTGTGGATAAAGACGGAAACCCTGTAGATGTTTCGACAGGTCCCGTGATTTGGGGACAACCAGGCACGAACGGGCAACACGCTTTTTACCAACTCATTCACCAAGGCACGAAACTCATTCCTTGCGATTTTTTAGCAGCAGCACGAAGCCACAATGACATTGGCGAGCATCATAAAATTTTGCTGTCAAACTTTTTTGCACAAACCGAAGCCCTGATGAAAGGCAAGCAAGCCGAAGAAGTGCGTGAAGAGTTGCAAAAACAAAGTGTGCCTCGAGAAGAATTAGACATGCTAGTCGCTGCAAAAACATTTGAAGGCAACCGCCCGACGAATTCTTTCCTCTACAAAAAACTCACGCCCGAAACGCTCGGTTCACTCATCGCGCTTTACGAACACAAGATTTTTACGCAGGGTGTGATTTGGGGCGTGAACAGTTTCGACCAGATGGGTGTAGAACTCGGCAAGATTTTAGCGAAGGCGATTTTGCCCGAACTCGAGGGTAAGGAGAAAGTCGAGAGTCACGACAGTAGTACGAATGGACTCATTAACGCTTATAAGAAAATGCGTTAAACCTTATGGATACGCTCAAAACGAATGCAGATGCTTTTAAGATGGGACTCGTTGCAGGAATCTACTAGGTTTCAGATGTTGTTCGGTGGGCGGATCAAGAATTTCTCGACTATCTCATACCTTTGACCAGATACGTTAATGATTTGTAACGTATCCACAAGGATTGACAGATGACTTTATAATGCGTACAGTGTTTCTGTACATGTAATAGGAGGGCTATGGCTACACAGGTAACCTATACTCAAGCACGAACCAACCTAGCTACACTACTTGACGAAGTAACGGACAACCGTGAGATTGTCACTATCACACGGCGTAACGGAGAAAACGTTGCTCTCATAGCAGAAGATGAATTGAGAAGTTTACTCGAGACTGCCTACCTTTTCCGCTCACCTGCCAATGGAGAGCGTTTATCCAAAGCCATAGAGCGGTCAAAAAAACGTCAAGGCAAACCGATGACCCTAGAATCCTTACGGCGTGAGGTTGGTCTTGACAAAGAAGATTAAGGAGCGAACCACTCTTTTCGATACTGATTTTCGCGCAGACTTGCGTTATTGGGTAGAAATAGACCGCCGACTAGCTCTGCGTATTCTTACTCTTGTTGAAGACACCGTGCGTGATCCTTTTGATGGTATTGGCAAACCAGAACCTATTAAATACCAAGGTGCAAACACGTGGTCGAGACGCATCAACGATGAACACCGTCTCGTCTACGTTGTTTATGACGACAGGATTGACTTTCTGCAAGCTCGCTATCACTACGAACGTTGATCACCAATGACACTCCGTTTGCGCCTCAGCCTTCTTATCACGCTGCTCTCTTTTTTGGCAATGCTCCTCTTCAGCACGTTTGCTTACTTGCTCTTTGTCAGGCAGCAGTATAGACAGCTCGAGTCCCTTCTCTCACGTGACTTAGAACGCGCTCAAAATTCTTTTACAAGCCCGAATGTTGGAGCGAGACTTAGCCTAGAAGAAGGCAGTTTTCGCCAGCAGTTCGTAGATAAAGCAAACAAAGTTGTCATTCCACCTAATCCAGAACTCGAGCTACCTTTAGAAGTCGAGCCAGTCGTGATGAGGTTGGGGGAAATTCCTTTCCTCGTCGGTTCGACACCTTGGAGACTCAGCACAGGCACAGAACTCGGCACGATTCGTGTGGCTTTAGACATCCGTGACGCACTAGGTGTGCGGAGAAATTTGCTAAGAAGTTTGTTGCTGAGTGGATTTGTCATAACCGCGTCAGCACTCGCTGTTGGATTGTGGCTCTTGCGCCGCTCCCTTAAACCTTTGACCAACTTAGCAAGCGAAGCGAGGAAAGTAAATCCAGCCAAACCAGAACTAGCTAATTACAAAGGACCCAACGACGAGGTTGCCGATGTCGCCCACGCACTTAATACAGCTTTGGGAGGCATTCGCAAACGCCAAGAAGATGAACGTGCCTCACTCGCCGAAATCGCGCACGAACTCGCTGCGCCGCTTACGCTCGTTGCTGGTCACTTAGAGTCGTTGTCAAACCATGTCAAAGATAGTCGGCTTGACGCAGCGAAAGATGCAGCCAACGAACTGCTCTACACCTCACAAGATTTGCTGACGCTGGCAAGGGGCGAACTCGAGCAAACTCTGAATTACAGCATTGTGGATTTGAAAGACATTATAACGAAATTAGCGAGAGCCTATCCTGGTATTCAAGTCGAAGTAACCACACACAATACGGATGTTGCGGGCAGCCCCGAACGCCTCACGCAGCTTGTCAGAAACTTGGTGCGAAACGCGGTGCAAGTTTCAAAAGAAACCGGTGACGTTTTCGTGAAGCTCGAGCACCAACTTTCAAATATCACTTTGACAGTCGGCGATAAAGGTTCTGGCATCAAAAGCGAAGACCTACCTTATATTTTTGAACGCTTCTACAGCAAGAAGGGTGGCGTGGGTGTTGGGCTTAGTATCGCGCAGCGTATTGCCAAACAGCACGGCGGTGACATCCAAGTAAGTTCTGTCATAGGGGAAGGCAGCGTGTTTATAGTGGCACTGCCGAGCCTGACTTCTCAACTCGAGGAAACAATGACATCTGCTCAAAGTTAATGAGTAGGGTGATTCTATCTAAATTGAAGGTTAGACAAGGGACGGGAGACTGTTAGTTTTTCTCCTTGCTCCTTTCTCCTCACTCCTCCATTGACAGACCTTCCCACGCTTTGTTACTTTTGCCGAGGGCTTAAAGGAGGTGACTCGTGCTCGAGTACCTACGCGCCACCGACGGCGCACTCGCTAAAATTGACGGTTACAAACCTGGCTGCTGGATTAACGTAGTCGCACCCACGCAAGAAGAAATTACGCTGCTGCACCAAACGTTTGGTGTGCCTTTAGATTTTTTAACCTACCCGCTCGATATTGATGAACGCTCGCGTTTTGAAAAAGACGGCGAGTTCTCACTCATTATTTTTCAAACCTCCGCCCCGCTCGCTGATGCCTACGACATCCCTTTCGACACTATCCCTGTCGGCATTATTCACACTAAAGACTGCATCTTGACGGTGTGTTTGTCCGAAGTCCCGATTATTAAAGATTTTATCCGGGTCGGCAGGAACATTTCTACCGTCAAGAAAAACCGCCTGACACTGCAACTCTTTTTGAAAAACGCGCAACGTTTTTTATCAGACCTGCGCCAACTCAACCGCTCGATAGACGAAACGCAAACGAGGCTTCAAACCTCGACGCGCAACCGAGAACTGCTCGAGCTGTTGCGCCTAGAAAAAAACCTCGTTTACTTTATGACTGCCCTGAAGTCTAACGAAGTCATGATGGAGAGGCTGCGCCGTGAACAACTGTTTGAAATGTTCCCTGGCGACCAAGATTTGCTCAATGATGTTTTGACCGAAAACCTGCAAGCCATCGAGATGACGCAAATCGCCGCCAACATCACCAGCAGCATGACCGATGCCTTTGCCTCGATCATCAACAACAACGTGAACGCCGTCATTAAACTGCTGGCGATTGCGACCATCCTCACCGCCGTGTCAACCTTTATTACAAGTTTATACGGTATGAACGTGCCTCTTCCTTTTCAGGATTCGCCGTTCGCCTTCGAGGGAATCCTGATTTTGAGTTTACTGCTGGTGTCTCTTATTTTATTTTTCTTGTGGCGCAGGCGTTGGCTGTAGGGAGGTCTCGAGCAGGCGGTTTTCCTCGAGCAGTTCGGCAATCCGCGACAAACAACGGTAGTGTTTTTTAGCGTAGCTATTGTTGCGGTAGGTTGAATGAAAAAGTTCTGCAAGCTCTATCTCACCTGACATTCTTAAACCAACGTTAAGGTCATAGAGCTTATCTATAAAGTGAACGAAGCGCAACGCCTCGTTTTGTCCTGGAATCGTCATTGCATCTTCGATATACAAAATGCCGATTTGCTTTAGCAGCCCTGCGTAATGAATGGGATGACGCTGTGCCAAAACTATGAACAACTCGTGCCAGTTTGTTTTTACTTTGGGTTTTTCGGGGGTTTCGGCGTGGTAGAGGTGCTCGAGTTCCCCTGGTGTCAAAAGTCTTGCTTCACGCTCACGTTTGCGGTAGTCAGGTCCTTCAATTCCCACGACCTCAAACCGCTCGGCGATACTCTGAATCTCGCGCTTAAAATCCTTGGCGTTGAATCGTCCTTGACCTTGGGCCTCGGGCGGCGTGTTCGAGGTCGTCAGGACGAAGGCACCTTTTTCAAACACGTGGGCGAGAAAGGTTTTAACGATAAGCGTGTTGCCAGGGTCGTCGAGTTCAAACTCGTCTATGCAGTAAAGTTTGTAAGACCCGAGTTGCTCCAAAGCCTTCACCTTACCCAAAACTCCTATAAGGTAAACGAGTTCAGAGAAGGACAAATAAATCTTTGCACCGTGAAAGGCATCAAACGCGGAGGCGAGTAGGTGCGTTTTACCTACGCCAAAGCCGCCATCTAAGTAGAGACCTTTGCCCGTTTCAATCTTCTGCCAAAAAAAGCGCGGACGTTTGGGGGTTATTTCTTGAACGAAAATTTGGGTTTTCTCGAGAGCTACCTTCTGACTAGGGTGTTGCGGGTTGTAGTCTGCAAAGTGGGTTGTTCCAAAACGAGGTGGAGGTGCAAAATCGGGTAGGGCTTCACTGGGAACCTCGAGGTCACTTAACAACACCCGAGAAGCGTAGCACGAGTTGGCATTTTAGCTCGTCAGCATTTCAGCGTGTCAGTTTTTGGGTGACGTGCTGAAGGGTTTCACTCTGTCTTAATTCACTTCCGTCTTTGGTCATACCTTTACACTTTTGAAAGGTTTTACCACTTGCGCCTCAAAAATAACCACTTGCGCCCCTCTACCACTCTTGTAATAGCCAAATTTCAAAATAGTGAATAGGTCAGCGCACTGTCCAGGAAATGATCCTTTGCCCTAGAAGGATGAGCAAACCATGCAAAAGGTGACTGACATAAATCTGAGGTTACCGTGCTATCTTTGCGGGGCTAGATGTGTCACAATAGAAAGACTTGTGACGCTTTTGAGGGTGGAACAAGCGTTCGTTTGCTAGAGTTTATGAGTAGTTGGTGCTACGACCAGCACACCTTACCTTTTATATTAGGAGAGCTATGCAACCAGATATTACCAGCAACGTCAGCGATGTCTTACGATTTATCCAGCGCGGCTTACTCTTAGCCATGATTGTCGCTGTTGCCGCAGGTGTGGCTGCTTTTGTAAGTAGCTCGAGACTCCCCCAAACCTTTCGCTCTGAGGCGGTCATTTCTGCTGTTCGTAGTAGTGGTGGTGATGACAGAGGGATTGTAAGACCCCTCAACGACAGTGCCTACCGCGTCGCTGCTACGAGTAACACCGTCATTATCGCTACGCTTACAGAACTAGGCGTAGAAAACCCCACCGACCAAAGAGTCATCAACGACTTTATCAAGAAAGTCCGCATCAGCACCGACAACGAAGGCAACTGGAACGACCCCTCGAGCCTTATCCGCGTCGCCGTCAGTAACTCTGACCGCAACACCGCCGCTCTACAAGCAAATACGCTAGCTAGAAACCTTATCGAGTGGGACCGTAACAGGGGCCGCCAAACACTTGACCAGCAAGTGGCCTCCCTCCAAGAACAAATTACCGTTTTCGACAACCGCATTCGTTCTCTACAAGCAGGAGACGGAGCCGAGTCAGAAATTAGTGCCCTTATCCAGCGTCGCCAGGAAACGCAAGAACAACTCTACGCCGCCCAAGCCCTGCGTGAGGCGGCAGTGGGTTCGCTCACCATTATTAACGAAGCCATCCCCGAACTCGAGCCAATTGCACCGAGTCCAGTTTTCAATACAGTTTTGGCATTCCTCTTGGGTCTTTTTGGCAGCTACGGCATCCTCCTTCTCCGCAACGCCTTAGATATGCGAATTCGTGACGTGGACGACCTTGCCAAAGTCTCTGACTTGCCCGTTCTTGCAAGTTTCCCCAAACTCCCCAACGACACCCGCCGCCTACCCTACGAAGCCACGAGCTACCTACGCACCAACCTACTTTTTGCCACGAGTGATGCCCACCCCAAAGTCATCGTCGTGACGAGTGCGCGTGAGGGTGAGGGTAAGTCGAGCGTCGCCCTGAGTCTTGCAGAGAGTTTCGTCCGCAACAATTACCGCACCCTGCTCGTAGATGCCGACATGCGTAAGCCTGTGGTTGCCGGTGAATACCGCATCAACAGCCTCCACCAGACCTCACTCGAGACCTGGCTTAAAAACCCTTACGGCAGCAACCAAGCTGCGAGTGTGCCCATTAACGGCAAGTATTATCTCTATGTCATTCCCTCCTTCCAACCTTCCGCCCAAGCCGCCGAACTTCTCAGTTCAGGGTTTAGAGAGTGCCTAGAAATCTGGCGCAAAGAGTACGATGTCATCATCATTGACTCTGCCCCGATTCTGCAAGTCGCCGACACGCTCACCATCGCCCCGCTCGCTACGGGAACGATTTTAGTACCGCCGTCAAGTGCGGGCTGCGGTGGACATTTTGCGCCGTATCGGAGTTCGGGTTCCTGGGGTTATTGCAACACACGTCAGCCGCGATAGTGGTCAAACCACCTCTTATGGTTACGGGTATGGTTTGCCCGAAGTGGATACTAAACAGACCATCATTCCTGAGACTGTTACGGCGACGAAGTTGTCGAAGACAAAACGATAAAAGTCTTTACAGAAAAAACAAGAGGACTCGAGCAGTGCTCGAGTCCTCTTTTCGTTGTGCCCCTAATGGAAGAATCCTGCATCATTTAAGACGTGCTCGTCTTACCAAGCGTGGGATAAACTCGGGTCATCTTACCCTGAGAGTAAGCGTGTAAACCCTTTCTGTTCAAAATGTTTGTCTGTCGTGAGTGCTTCTGTCAAACCCCGTTCACGCATAATTACAAAACTCATTGCGTGGCATAGTGAATAGGTTCTGTCCTGGCGATTTTCTAAAAGTTGCAAGGCTTGACGGTGCAAAGTTTCACTGACCCAAACAATGTTTACCTCAGCATCTTCCATCAGATTATTAGCAAATGTGAGGGCTAGCCTTTTAGGCAAACCCCTTGTTTGAGCTAAAGGAATCAACTCTGCCAAAACATAATTATGCGTAAGAAACTGTCTGAGAAGTTTCAAGCATCGAGTTTTTTCAGCATTAAACGGATCAGGCGATGTAGATAAAGGCTTGAGAGGTTTCAGGAAGGCGTTCATAATCTTTAGAGAGACGACGTTGACGATTAAGCCAGGAGAAAGTAGGCTCGACAATCTAACGTTTTGGTAAGACTTCAAAGCCAACCTGGTCAGCTAGTTTGTGAACGATCTCGAGAAGCCATCCCAAGGTAGTCTTGAGCCAACTGCTGAGTTCACCTGTGTAGTTACCGTCTGCCCAGACAAGTTTCATGCGTTTCCAGTTTGAGGCTTGCATGTTGGTAAAGACCTGCTTAGCCCCAACTCTATCATCTACATTGGCTGCGGTAACAAGCACAGCCAGCACTAACCCGAGCGTATCTACGACGATATGGCGTTTACGACCAGTGACTTTCTTGCCACCGTCAAAGCTAATCTCTTTGCCACCTTCAACCGTTTTCACTGATTGGCTGTCAATCATAGCTGCACTCGGATGTTTCTTGCCTCTCCCTTTGATTTTCTTGCGAACACGCTCACGATTGGCTTGGCAAAAGAAGTTGCTGCTGATGGTATTCGTGTGAACGCCGTGCGTCCTGGCATTATTATTACAGACATTCACGCTTTGGGCGGTGAACCTGGTCGTCCGCAACGCTTGGCAGAGTCTATTCCGATGAAGCGTTCTGGCGGTGCAGATGAAGTAGCTGCGGCGATTGTCTGGTTGCTCTCGGATGAAGCCTCGTACATTACAGGAACGTTGCTCGACGTAACAGGAGGAAGGTAAGCATAAAACGTTGTTAGCTCCCAACTTCTAAAAATTATGCAACTCGAGCCACTTCTTCTCGAGCCAACTTGTAAAACGCATGAGGAACATTGTTCACTAAACGAGTGTCTGTGAAACTCATGCCAATTTTCTCCAAAACTTTTCTCGAGGCAACATTTTCTGTAGCGGCAAAAGCGATGATGTATTCCAAGTCTGTCGTGTCAAAAATCCAACGCACCAATGCCTGTGAAACTTCTGTGGCGTAGCCTTTGCCCCAATGTTCACGCTTGAAGCAGTAACCAAGCTCAGTTTCACCCGTTTCTTTCCACAGTGAAAAACCAGTACGCCCGAGAAAGGTTCCGTCGTTGCCTGAAACTTTGAATTTGCTATAGCCAAGCGTCTTTTGATCGTTGATAAATCCTGTTAAACATTGCTTGACAAA
>ERZ1066123.2127-NODE-2127-length-10649-cov-10.297904_pt1 | contig 10649 bp, 6 predicted proteins | sample MGYA00382770_ERZ1066123 | MGnify/ENA primary metagenome ERZ1066123 (study PRJEB33369, sample SAMEA5778353) | biofilm metagenome | biome: Industrial cooling water; feature: Water cooling tower basin; material: Biofilm | place: United Arab Emirates | collected...
GGCCGGTGCAGCTGGCGTAGTCCCAGCAGGCGCCGCCGCCTTCCATGTAGATGATCGTGTTGCGGGTTTCCGGCGTGCGGTTGACGAAGAACTTGAAGGGCGAGCCGTTGCCGCAGACCGCGCCGGTCTCGGGCGCGAGCTGGACGGTCTGCCATTCGTTGTACTTGCCCGGGCTGAAGCCGTCGGCGAAGCCGCTGGGATTGGCGAGCAGCGGGTACAGGCCGGTGCGCTGCGCGGCGGTGACCTTGTTGTCGGCCTTGGGCGGCGACACCAGATTGGAGAGCGTCTGCCAGAAGGAGTAATCGCCTTCTTCTGCATGCAGGGGAGCGGCGACCAGAACCGTGGCGATGGCGGTCGCGAGCAGGGTGGTGGTGCGGATGTGGCGTGTCATTGCGAATCCTTGCGTCGATGAGTGGAAGCCTCCGGCGACCACGCGCGGCTGGGCGCGCGGCCCGGGGGCGTTGGCGATGAAGCCTGTGTGCCGGCGGGGCCGGCGGCCGCAGGCGCGTCGCGGGCCGGCCGTCGGCCGGCTCGCGTGCTGACCCTTGCGGATGTCACCTTTGCGGGTGTCGATCGCTCCGTGAAGGCGGTGCACGCGTCGTGCGTCCCCATGCCGTCCGACAGCGGCTGCGATCGCGCACGACAGTACCGAAATGCGATGTCGGTCGCATGATGCATCGCCGAACACGGTCCCGAAATGTTCAGTCGCCCTGCAGGGTGGGCCACGTCGGAACCGGTGGGCCTTGCATGGCACGACTGCAGGCGGCTCACTCGCCCGGCTTGGCGGCCTCGACCGGCGCATGCGTGGCGGCCCGGCGCGCAAGCTGCGCTTCCCGGTGCGCGATGTAGGCGTTGGCGGCGAAGATCACGCCCGCGCCGCCCAGGGTCCAGGCGTCGAGTCGTTCGGAGAACAGCAGCCAGCCGAACAGCGCGACGATGGGCAACTGCATGAAGCTGATCGGGGTGAGCGCGGAGACATCGCCGAGCTTGAGCGCGCGGGTCCACAGCATGTGCCCGCCGGTGCCCAGCAGCCCGGCCGCCGCGGCCCAGACCCACACGATGCCCTGCGGCCACTGCCAGACCCACAGCGCCGGCAGCAGCGACATCGGCACCCATATCGCGGTGGTCAGCAGCACGATGCGGTCGGCCGGTTCGGTGCGCGACAGCTGCTTGATCTGGATCGAGACGATGCCGCTCAGCACCGCCGCGCACAGCGCCACGAGGGTGCCGGCGGTGAACTCCGCACTGCCGGGACGCACGATGATCATCACCCCGGCGAAGCCCAGCACCACCGCGGCCCAGCGCCGTGCGCGCACCTGTTCGCCCAGCAGCAGCACGGCGGCGATGGTGACGAAGATCGGCGTGGAGTAGGACAGCGCCACCGCCTGCGCCAGCGGCAGATGGCCGATGGCCCAGAAGCCCGCGAACATCGAACAGATGCCGATGGCGCAGCGGACGATGTACCGCGGCCATTGCGTGGTGACCAGCAGCGAAGGCCCATGACGCAGCAGCAGCGGCAGCGCGGCCAGCAGGCCGAAGGCATTGCGGAAGAACGCCACCTGGAAGGTATGCAGCGATTCCGAGGCCAGGCGGATGGCGATGGTCATCAATGCGAAAAAGGCCGTGCTGCCCAGCATCAGCAGGGCGGCGCGCGCGTGCGGGGTGCGCGTCCTGCGCGCATCGTGCGTGGCGGGCGGGCGTGTGTCGCTCACCAGGTGGCGCCGACCAGGCGCGGCTCCGGTTCGATGCGGATGCCGAAGCGCGCTTCCACGTCGGCCGCCACGGCGCGCGCCAGGGCCAGCAGCTCCGCACCGCTGGCGCGGCCGTGATTCACCAGCACGAGCGCGTGACGTTCGCTGACGCCGGCATCGCCGCTGCCGGCATTCCAGCGTCGGCCCTTCCAGCCGCAGGCATCGATCAGCCAGGCCGCGGACAGCTTGCGCAGTGCGTCGTCGCCGGCGGGAAACACCGGCAGCTCGGGATGGTCGCGCCGCAGCGCCTCGGCGGTGGCTGCGGGCAAGATGGGGTTCTTGAAGAAACTGCCGGCGTTGCCGACGACCGCCGGGTCGGGCAGCTTGCGCCGGCGCAGGCGGGTGACCGCGTCGCAGACCAGGGCCGGGGTGATTCTGGCGGTGGTCGTGGCCGCGTCAGCGTCGCCCACTCCCATAGCGGCCAGCTCCTCGCGGATGCCGCTGTATTCCAGGCGCAGGCTGTCGGGGCCGCTGCTGTCGGGAGCGATGTCGTCGGCCGCCGGCAGCGCGAATTCCACCGCCACGATCAGCCAGCGGTCCAGGTCCTGCTTGAACAGGCTGTCGCGGTAGGCGAAAGCGCAGTCGGCGGCGGAAAACCGACGCAGCGTGCCGTCGCGACGGTCGATGGCTTCGACCGCGTGGATGCGTTCGCCCACTTCCACGCCATAGGCGCCGATGTTCTGGATCGGCGCGGCGCCGACGGTGCCGGGGATCAGCGCCAGGTTTTCCAGACCGGCCAGCCCCTGGGCGAGGGTCCAGCGCACGAACCGGTCCCACTCCACGCCGGCATCCGCGCGGACGATGCGGTGTGGGCCCGCGTGCGCGTGATCGCCGGAGAGCTGCCCGTGCCCGAGCACGCGCACTTCGCGCGCGGTGGGCGCCAGCGCGAGCGCGGGGCCTTCGACGATCAGCAGATTGCTGCCGCCGCCCAGCACCAGCGGTGCGGCGCCGGCCAGTTCACCGGTGAGCAGCGCGATCAGCTCGCCCGTGTCGTCGCATTCGACGAGCAGCCCGGCCTGCGCCGCCACCCCGAAGGTGTTGCGCAGCGGGGCGGAGACGGTGCGGCGGATGCTCATTCGCTGGGCAGATTGCCGCGGCTGGGGGCTTCCTTGCGGCGCCGGATGGCCTCCACGCAGTCGCCGATCAGGCCCGGGCCGCGGTAGACAAGCCCGGTGTACATCTGCACCAGGCTGGCGCCCGCGGCCATCTTCTTCACCGCGTCGGCGCCGGACAGGATGCCGCCCACGCCCACCAGCGGGATCTGCTCGGGCAGGCGTGTGCGCAGCATGCGCAGCACCGCGGTCGATTTGGCCATCAGCGGCTCGCCCGACAGGCCGCCGGTTTCCTTCGCGAGCGGGTGCGTGTGCACGGCCACGCGCGAAACGGTGGTGTTGGTGGCCACCACGCCGTCCACCTGCATCTCGCCGAGCACCCGCGCGGTGACGTCGATGTCCTCGTCGGTGAGGTCCGGCGCCACCTTCACCAGCATCGGCACGCGGCGGCCGTGCTTGGTCCACAACCGCTCCTGCGCCTCGCGCAGATGGCCCAGCAGGCGACGCAGCTGCTGCTCTTCCTGCAGCTCGCGCAGGCCGGCGGTGTTGGGCGAAGAGATGTTGATGGTGACGTAGTCGGCCAACGGATAGACCTTTTCGAGGCAGATCAGATAGTCCAGCGAGGCCTGCTCGTTCGGCGTGTCCTTGTTCTTGCCGATGTTGATGCCGAGGATGCCGTCGCCCTTGCGCCGGGCCTTCTCGACATTGCGCACCAGCGCGTCCACGCCCGCATTGTTGAAGCCCAGACGGTTGATGACGGCCTGGTGCTCCGGCAGGCGGAACATGCGCGGCTTCGGGTTGCCCTCCTGCGGCCTGGGCGTGACCGTGCCCACCTCGACGAAGCCGAACCCCAATGCGAACAGCGCGTCGATGTGCGCGCCGTTCTTGTCCATGCCGGCGGCCAGGCCGACCGGATTGGGGAAGGTCAGGCCCAGCAGCTTCACCGGGAACGGCTTGAACCGCGACGCCACCAGCGGCGTGGTGCCGGTGCGGTAGGCAGTCTCGAGCATCGACAGGCCGAGCCCGTGCGCACGCTCGGCATCCATGCGGAACAGGAACGGGCGGGTGAGGGCGTACACGCCGGTCAGCCCGCCATGATGCCGAGCGCCACCAAGGCCGTGACCAGCCCGCCGAAGAACAGGATGGTCAGCAACACGCCGACCAGCCAGACGACCACCGACAGCCAGCCCAGCACCAGCCCGGCCACGGCGAGACCGTCGCCGACCTGCTGGCCGGCGCTGCGCCGGATCTCGGCGCGCGCCATGTGCCCGAGGATGATGGCGGCCACGCTGCCCAGGAACGGCAGCAGGGTCCAGCCGAGGATGCCGGCGATCAGGGACAGCAGGGCCTTGGTGTTGCTCTGCGGTGCTGGCTGCAGGCTCATGGCGATTCTCCGGAACGTGGGGCGGGGCGGACGGGGCGGGAGTGTTCGGGCGGGGTGCGGCGGCCGTCCCGGTCATGGCGACGCACCGCTTGCGGCGTGCGTCGGCGGGCCGGATCGACCGGGCGGCGCTTACAGGTCGAACTTGATGCCCTGTGCCAGCGGCAGCGCTTCGGAGTAGTTGATCGTGTTGGTCTGGCGACGCATGTACGCCTTCCACGCATCGGAGCCCGACTCGCGGCCGCCGCCGGTGTCCTTCTCGCCTCCGAACGCACCGCCGATCTCGGCACCCGAGGTGCCGATGTTGACGTTGGCGATGCCGCAGTCGCTGCCGGCCGCGCTGAGGAAGGCTTCGGCCGCCTTGAGGTTGGTGGTGAAGATCGACGAGGACAGGCCCTGCGGCACGGCGTTCTGCATGTCGATGGCTTCATCCAGCGTCGAATACTTCATGACGTAGAGGATCGGCGCGAAGGTCTCGTGCTGCACGATCTCGGCGTCGTTGGTGAGCCCGGTCACGATGGCCGGGCGCACGAAGAAGCCCTTGCCTTCGATCGCGGTGCCGCCGGTCTCCACCGTGCCGCCGGCGGCCTTGGCCTTGGCGATGGCGTCGAGGAAGGCGTCCACGGCGTCGCTGCTGTTGAGCGGGCCCATGAGGTTCTTCGAATCGGTGGGGTCGCCGATCTTGCCTTCCACCTGCTTGTAGGCGGCGACCAGCTTGCCCAGCACCTCGTCGTACAGGCTTTCGTGCACCAGCAGGCGGCGCGTGGTGGTGCAGCGCTGGCCGGCGGTGCCGACCGCGCCGAACACGATCGCCGGGATGGCCAGCTTCAGGTCGGCCGTGGGGTCGACGATGATCGCGTTGTTGCCGCCCAGTTCCAGCAGCGAGCGGCCCATGCGCCGCGCCACGCGCTCGCCGACCATGCGGCCGACGCGGGTGGAGCCGGTGAAGCTGATCAGGCCGACGCGCCTGTCGTCGACGAACTGCTGGGCGATGTCGCTGCCGGCGTCGTTGAACAGGAAGAAGATGTCGGGGAAGCCGCCTTCCCTCAGCGCCTCGTTGCAGATCTTCATCGAGGCGATGGCCGAGAGCGGGGTCTTCGGCGAGGGCTTCCAGATCGAGATGTCGCCGCACACCGCGGCGATGAAGCTGTTCCAGGCCCACACCGCCACCGGGAAGTTGAACGCACTGATGATGCCGACCAGGCCGATCGGGTGCCACTGCTCGTACATGCGGTGGCCGGGGCGTTCGCTGTGCATGGTCAGGCCGTAGAGCTGGCGCGACAGACCGACAGCGAATTCGCCGATGTCGATCATCTCCTGCACCTCGCCGTCGCCCTCGGGCTTGGACTTGCCCATTTCCAGCGCCACCAGCGAACCCAGCGCGTCCTTGTGCCTGCGCAGCGCCTCGGCGCACAGGCGGATCGCCTCGCCGCGACGCGGCGCCGGGGTCGTGCGCCACACCTTGAACGCCGCCTGCGCGCGCTCGACGATCAGGTCGTAATCGGCCTGCGAGGAGGCCATCACCCGGCCCAGCACCTCGCCGGTGCTCGGGTTGACCGGCTCCAGCACCCCCGCATCCGCGGTCTTCGACCACTCCCCGCTGCCGAGATAGGTGCCGGATTCGCTGGCGCCGAGGCCAAGGGCGGTGAGAACGGGATGCGACATGGGACGACTCCTGGGATGGCTGGTCGAACGCCGGTCGAGCGCCTGCAGGGAGGCGTGCCGGCATCGAACGTGAAGGGAAAGCGATGCGAACGGTATGCAACGTGCCGGCAACACACCTCCCGGCGCAAGTCATGCCCTGCCGAAGCCGATGGGCCAGCGCAACAGGCAGGCTCAACAGGCCGGCTCTGACAGGCCGATGCCGGCACGTGCGGTTCGACGGGACGGTCCGGCCGAATGGGGCCGGGTTTGCACGGTTGGGTGGGGTGAAGCTGGCGGCCCCGACACGATTCGAACGTGCGACCTGTCCCTTAGGAGGGGACCGCTCTATCCAGCTGAGCTACGGGGCCAAGGGCGGCATTATCGCAGGGAAGGCCCGCGCCCGGCACCCCCGTTCACCCCCTGTCCTCCCACGTCCCCCCGTAGGAGCGGCTTCAGCCGCGACCAGGCACGCCCATCACCACACCGCCACCGTGCTCGACCAGCCTTCCCGTCGCCGATCCCGTGGCATCATCCGTCGAAGACAGCGCGATGCGGCACAGGGGAAGGGAATGTCCGAGCTTCATGCGATTTCAGATGCCTGCACGGACCCGGCACGGAAGGCCGATGTGGTGTTCGTCCACGGCCTGATGGGTGACCCGTTCAAGACCTGGCGCCACGGCGAGACCGAAGACACCTCCTGGCCGCACTGGGTGATGGAGGAATTCCCGAAGATCGGTGTTTGGACGCTGGGCTACCCGGCCGCCTTGTCGAAATGGCCGCACTGGCTCAGAGCCCTCGGCGGGCTGTTCATCCAATTGCAGAGATCGCAGACACGCAGCGGGCACGCCACACCGCTGGAGCGACGTGCGGGCACGACGCTTGACCGACTCGTCCAGAAAGGTTTGGGGCGCAAACCGCTGATCTTCGTCTGCCACAGCCTTGGCGGCTTGTTGGTCAAACAGCTCATCCACACGGCGGCCATGTCGCGGGAGCCGCGCGAGAAAGCTCTGGCATCGTCGATCAGCGATGTACTGTTCCTGGCCACGCCGCACCATGGCGCGGATCTGGCCACACTCGCCAGACACCTGCGCAGCCTGCTGCGGGCGTCCGTCATCGTCGATGACCTGCAGGCCCATGGCGCGCATCTGGAAAGCCTGGCGGAGTATTACAAGGCCCATGCCGGTGACTTCGGCATCCAGACGCATGCCTATTACGAAACCATCGGCATCGCCGGTAGCGACATGCTCGTGGTGAACTCGACTTCCGCCAATCCGGGCATCGGCAGGCGCCCGGATGGACTGGATCGCGATCACGGCAGCATCTGCAAGCCGCTGCAGCAGGACGACCCTGTGTGTGAGCGTCTGCGGGAAATCCTGCAGGGCTTGCCTGCGCGCATGCAGCCGCCAGCGTCGGTGGCATCCCTTGTCGAACTCATGCCCAGAACGATGGACCGAGCATTCGTGCGCAAGGTCGCCGTTCACGTCCACCTGCCCGCAGATCAACCGCAAGCCGCGCGCCTCTCGGTCACCCCCTGCCAACTTCCCCGCGCCGCCTCGAAGTTCTTCGGTCGCAACAAAGAGGTCAAGGCACTGGTGACCCGCTTGGGCAGCGAACGCAACACCGTGGTCGCCGGGGCCGCCGGCCTGGGCAAGACCGCGCTGGCCGCGGAAGCCCTGCACCGCATGCTGGGCGAGCGGCCGAGGGAGCGATTGGCGGAGACGCCATTCCCCGACGGCATCGTCTATCTCGATCTGTACCAGCAGAAGGACCAACCGCAGGCGGCGTGGCGGGAAATCGCCGATGCCTTGGGTGGACGCGACCTGCCGCAGAACACCACCGACGACCTCCGCGCCCGCGAAGCCTGCCGCGGCAAGCAGCTGCTGCTGATTGTCGAAGGCGGCGAGGAGGCCGACGGCGGATTGCGTGCAGACGGCAGCCAGCGCCCCACCCGTCACAGCCTGATCGACCCGCTGCAGTGGGAGGGCAGCGTGCTGTGGCTCACCCGACCCACGCCGACGTCGCCGGTGGCTCAAATCACGCTGGATGCGCCACTCAGCGAGGGTGAAGCCGACGCATTGTTGGTGCACCTGACCACAGGCGCACCTTTGCCCGTCGAGCCAGCCGTGCGCAGGGCGCTGGCGGAAGGCCTCGGGCGTCATCCGCTGGCCTTGACCTGGGCCGGCGGCCTGCTGCAGCGCGGCGGCCTGCGTCCGCAGCAGCTGATCGAGGAGCTGCACCAGCAGCCGACGCGCGTACTGCACGACCCCGAGGACACCCGGCATACCCTGCAGTGGCTGTTTCAGCGCAGCGTGCGCCTGCTCGATACGAATGCACACGACACGCTGGCCGCCGCCGGCCTGCTGGCGCACGCGCCGTTCCCACTGTCCGCCCTGTGTGCGGCGACTGAACTGGCGCCCGACGCGCAGCAGGCTGCAATCAGGCAGTGCGTACAGAGCCGGCTGCTGGAGTGGGAGGCCGAGGCACAGTCCGAGCGCTGGCACTTCGGCCATGCCTTGGGCCACCGCTTCGCCGCGGCGTTGGCGGGCGGCCTGGAGCCCGAGCGGCGCGACGCGATGCTGCAGCGGCTGATGCAATGGACCGACCGGCAACTGCAGGCCGAGCTGGCCGCCAACGCGCCCGCCGAGTCGCTTGCGCACGTGCAGACGCTGCTGCAGGCGTGCCGTCCGCCGTCGGGATGGGATGAACTGGTCTGCAATCTGCTCTATGTCCATGAGGAAAAGCTGGACGCCTTGGGGCGTTTGGGCGAGCGCTGGGCGGTGCTGGACATGGTGGAGGTGTGGTGGCAGCGAATCGCCGACGCGCAGAAGAACGATGTCGATTGGCAGCGGGTAGCGGGCGCCATCCACAATCTCCAAGGATCGGTCTTGACTGAACGGGGAGATCTCTCGGGTGCGCAGCGGCGTTACGAGATCGCCCTAGAGATCATCAAGGCACTCGTGGCACGCAATTCGGAAAATGACGAATTGCAGCGCGAATTGGGCGTGAGCCAGACCAATCTAGGCCAAGTATTGTTGGCACAGGGTGATTTGGCGGGAGCTCGGCAGTGTTACGAGGTTGATCTTCGAATTAGCGAGGAGCTGGCATCGCGGTATCCAGGGCAATCCCATTGGCAGCGTGATCTGAGCGTGAGCTTGGACAGAATCGGTGACGTGCTGCAGAAGCAGGGTGACCTTGCATTGGCGCAGCAGCGTTACGAGTCAAGTCTTCACATTTGTGAAGCACTTGCGGAGCGCGATCAGGAGAATGCCGGCCTTAAGCGCGATATCAGTGTCAGCTACAACAAGCTCGGCGATGTAATGCAGGCGCAAGGCGATCTGGTGAAAGCACAGAGGCATTACGAGGCTGCTCATCAGATCATCAAGGCTGTGGTTGCGAGCAATCCGGATCGTACCGGCTGGAAGCGCGATCTGAGTGTGAGCTTCGAGAGGCTTGGCAATACGCTCCGAATGAAGGGCGATCCGGTGGGCTCGCAGCAACACTATGAGGATGCTCTTCGAATCCGCGAGGAGTTGGCGGAATGCGCCCCAGAGAACGCCGGCTGGCAGCGCGATCTCATGGTGATCTTGTTCAAATTAGGGGGCGCGTGTGGCGCACAGGGCGATACGGCCGGTCAGCGCGCCCGCTGGACGCGCGCTCAGACCATCGTGCAGGCACTAGTGCAGCGTTGGCCGGAGCATCCGGAGTTCCGCAAGGATTTGGCGATGCTGGACGGCGCGGTCGCGTCGCTGGATGGATAATGAAGCCCTGACCTCCGCACGCTCCACTTCGCGGCTCTCGTCTCAACGCCCCACGCCTCCGTGCCCGATGCCGACTTGGCACCCGCGCACGACATCGACCCACGACATCGCACCAACCCGGGCGTGGGGGACATGAGCAGACGAATGTCGAGGCTGAAGCCCCTCCTGCTAGGGCAACCGCTCTCACGTGCCGCCGACGCGCCTGCTAGCATCGCCGCACCGGCCAGGCGCCGGCTACTGCGCACGACGCGCATTACTCATCACGGATACGGAGAGCGCCATGACGGCGAAGACGGGGCAGAGGAACGGGACGGACAGCGGGAGCGGCACCAGCGGGACGAGCTCCAGCGCCGATCACCCGAAGATCGAGCAGATCCAGACCGCCATCGCGCAGCGCAAGGCGCGGCCGAACATCCTGATGATCATGGTCGATCAGTTGGTGTATCCAGGTCCGGACCCGAACGCGGGATACGGCAGTGCGGGCTTCGCCGATGGCATCAAGCAGGTGCTGAATTTCCTCGGCGACATCGACCCGGCCGGCAACGCATGGGCGCAGTACTACCCGGGGTTCTGCAAGCTGCGCGAGTACGGGGTGGTGTTCGCCGACCACACCATCGCGGAATCGGCCTGCATTCCCAGCCGTGCGAGCATCATGACCGGCCAGTACGGGCCGCGCACCGGGGTCACCCAGACCGACGGCCTGTTCAAGAGCGGCGATGCGCACAATTTCCCGTGGCTGAAGGCCGACGGGGCGCCGACCATCGGCGACTACTTCCGCGAGATCGGCTACAGCACGCACTACTTCGGCAAGTGGCATGTGAGCGACCCGCCGGAGCACACGCTGGAAGGCTTCGGTTTCGGCGACTGGGAGCTGTCGTGGCCCGAGCCGCACGGCTCGCTGACCAACAACATGGGCGCGTATCGCGACTACCAGTTCGCCGACCTGGCCTGCACGTTCCTGCGCAATCGTGCGCTTGGCGTGCCGTATGCGCGGGTCAGCGGGCGGGCGGCCGGCAATCTGCCGATGAGCCCGGTGACGCCGACGCCGCAGCCCTGGTTCGCG
>ERZ1066123.2128-NODE-2128-length-10640-cov-7.406613_pt1 | contig 10640 bp, 7 predicted proteins | sample MGYA00382770_ERZ1066123 | MGnify/ENA primary metagenome ERZ1066123 (study PRJEB33369, sample SAMEA5778353) | biofilm metagenome | biome: Industrial cooling water; feature: Water cooling tower basin; material: Biofilm | place: United Arab Emirates | collected...
GGTACTGCACGCGCACCCGCGTCGGGTCCATGCCCACCTCGCCGCCGAGCACCACCCGATCCGTCGCCACGCCCCAGGCGATGACGGCGCCGGTGACCAGGCCGAAGGCCAGCACGGCATCGGCGAAGCGGCGGAAGCAGTCCCGCTCGGCGCCGACCAGCAGCGCCAGCGCCAGCATCAGCGGCCCCGCCAGCACCACATAGGGCAGCTTCTCCGCCACCACGCCGCGCGATTCCGTCCAGAGCGCGGCGATCACCAGCCAGAGCACCAGGCCGATCGCCGCCATCAGCGGCCCTGCCAGCGCCGGATGCAGCAGCCAGCGCCGCAGGAGGACGAGCGCGATCGCCGCCGGCGCCAGCAGCGCCAGCGCCGCCCAGGTCAGGTCGAAGGGCAGCGCGGCCAGGCCGGGCAGCGACTTCAGGGCGCCGGCGTACTGCATCGTCGCCGCGGCGAAGGCCACGCAGAAAGCCAGGGCGCCGCCGCGTCCCGCCGTCCCGCCCATCAGTCGGCGCCGCTGCGCGACAGGGCGGCGAAGGGCAATTCGGGCTGGTGCCGCTGCGCCGGCCGCCCGGGCCGGGCAAGCCCGAGCAGCGCCAGGCAGAACGCGCCGCCCGTCACCGTGAGCGGGACGGCGACGCCGAGCAGCGCCAGCAGCAGCGGCCGGTTCGGCAGGCTCGGGCGCAGCCCGACCACGGGGCCCGAGACCAGCCGCGCCGCCATCGCCTCGTCCGCGGTGACGATCAGCAGCGTGCGCTGCTGCTGGGCCAGCAGCTCATAAAGGGCATTGCGCAGGAACAGGTCGCGCTCCGTCGCCAGGCGGGCCTCCAGCGCCGCGACGCGCCGCCGCGCCATGGCGCTGACGTCGGCGCGCACCTTCGCCTCGGCCATCGCATGCAGGCGCTGCAGCACCTCCAGCGCCGCGGCCGGGTCGCGATGCGCCACCCCGAGCGTGAGCGTCACCGTGGCGATGCCCGGCGTCACCGACAGGCTGCGCTGCAGCCAGACCTGCGCGTCGTCGGTGTCGGCGACGGGGCGCAGCCCGAGAGTCCGGCGGATCTGGCCGGCGACGCCCTCGCCGCGCAGCGTGGTCAGGTAGTCGAGCAGGCCGGTCTCGCGCGCCAGCATGCGCGCCGCCTCGGCCGAGCGGATGGAATCCAGGTAGACCGCGAAATGCCCCGCCAGCCGGTTCTCGATGAAGGGGGCGCTGGCGATGTTGAGCGGATGTGTCAGCAGGCCGGAGGCGGCGATGCCGGTGGTCTCGGCCGGCGCCACCACCGCCTGCGCGACGTAGCGCCGCGGCCAGGTGACGACCAGCGTGGCGCCGAGCGCGTAGAGCAGCGCCGCCAGCAGCGCCAGGCGCCAGCGCCGCGCCCAGACATCGCGCAGCAGCCTGTCCAACGGCATCACCGCGTCCCCGACGCGACCGGGTTGCAAACCCGGCCTGCGTGTTCAACCGATACCTGCTCGTACACTATCCCGCCATCGCAAAGGTGCTGGTGAGGCGCGTGACCTGCGCTCCGGCGCGTGCCACCAGGACGGCGGCAGGGCGGACGACCCCGTAGGCAGGGCTATGCCAGCCCGGCTCAAGCGTCAGGGCGAGCGGCGCATCGGCGGTGACGGCGATGCGGCCGGCGGGGCCAGCGGCGCCCTCCGCGGTGGCGGACCAGCCGGGCTCCTCCGGCAGGCGCCAACGCAGGGCGAGGCCCCGGAACGGCCCCGACACGGTGTCCTCGATGGTCCAGCGGCGCCCGCCGCCGGCGTGCCGGACACGTCGGGCATGGCGGTTGCCCCGATGGTCGCGCAGCCAGGCGCCGTCGCCGCCGGGCAGCAGCCCGGTCGCCGGCCAATGGCTGAACAGGAAGCGCCCGGCGCGCGGCATCTGGTCGGCCGCGTCGAAGGCGATGGTGTTGTGCGCCGCCGTGCCGGTGAAGTGGTCGTGCCACCAGGCGGCTTCGGGCGGCGGGTTGTAGCTGCCGGTGCCGCCGTCGCGCAGCAGCGCGCGCGATCCGTCCCAGAGCTCGAGATGCAGCAGGTCGGCATGGCCGGGGCGGAAGCGCAGCCGCGGCGCGCCGGTGCGCAGCACGGCCCGCGCCGGGCCGGCCTGCCAACCGAGGAAGCCTTCGCTGCTCCAGCGCGCCGGCGGGGTCCATGTGGACGCGGTCGCGGGAAGGTCGAGCCAGGTGCTGCCCGGCTCCGCCGCATGGCCTGCGGCGTGGCCGGCAAACAGCCGTGCCGCGCGCTCGATGGAGGCGCGGGCGTCGTCGGGGCCGGCCAGCGCCAGGTCGGCGAAGGCGGACCCATCCTGGTGGCCGATCCGCGGCGTGGCGCCGATCTCGGGGTCGGTCAGGCGCCAGAGCCATTCCGCCGCGGCGGCGACGCGATGCCTGGCGTCCGGCGGCAGCACAGGCCCGCCGTGCCGCGCCGCCAGCCACTCCGCCGTCGCCAGCACATCCAGCAGCAGGCGGTGATAGCCGGTGGAGGCCTGGGCGAAGGCTCCGCAGGGCGCGACAAGGCGGAGCACGGCGCGCTCCAGCGCCGCCGCGCCCTGGCGCACCCACCCCGCGTCGCCGCAGAACAGGCCGCAGGCGATCAGCCCCGCGGGCTCCGAGATGGCGTGATTGTTGTCCTGCGCCCGGCCGTAGGACGGGGTCGCGGCGATGCGCCGGCCGTGCAGCGCCAGCAGCGCGCGCGCCGCGGCGGAGGGCGCGGTGCCGCGGCCGAGCAGCGCCAGGGCGAGGGACAGGTGCAGCGCCCGCAGCGCCGCTTCCTGCCCGCAGGCCCAGTTCGGGCCGCGATAGGCGGGGTTCGCCGCGATCCAGTCGGCCAGCAGCGCCTCCGCCCGGACGAGGTGCCCGCCCTCGGGATCCAGGCGGGCAGCCTGCACCAGCAGGGGTAGCTCCGCCCACCGGCTGCGCTCCCAGATCGGCCGGACATCCCCGCCGGCGAAGAGATCGAGCGCCACGGCGGGCGCCTCGCCGGAATAGGCGCCGTGCCAGCCGCCGGCCGGCGGGGCCACGGATGCGGCGCGAGCCAGCACTGCCCGGCAATGTGCGCCCGGCAGGGCGGGCGGTGCCGGCGGGGCGCTGCCCGGCAGCACGGCGCCGGCGATGCAAGGGGCGGGGTCGCGCAGGCGGCGAAGCGCCACGGCCCTTCCGGCGGCGGAGCGGTGCCAGGCGGCCAGCAGCACCGGCTGCGGACCGAGCCGCCGTGCGGCATCCAATACTTCTCTCGCGAAAAATTGTTGCTTCATTGCGGAACAAGGATATATTCGTTCCGGCTTGCGCATGCCAGCGCAAATCGCATCTGCGGCGCGCGCGGCACCAATTCGGAGAGAGCTGGTTGGGAGGCATGGCACCGCGCCTGGCCGTCGCTGCCCTGGTCCTGGGAGCCGTCGCCGCAGGGCCGCCCCGTGCGGCAGCGCAACCGGCCGGGGCCGGGCTGTTGCAGCCGCCGACGCTGCCGGGCCTGCCCATGACCGCGCCGCGGGGGCCGCTGCTGCCGCCAGGCAGCGCCGCACCCAGCCTGGCCTCCCCCGGCCTGACCCTGCCCGCCACCCTGCCCGGCGGCGGCGCGATCCCTGTCCTGCCCGAGGCGGCGCAGCAGGAGATCCTCAACCGCATCCTCGAAGCGGCCGCGACCGGCCGTGTCCCGGCCTTGCCGCGCGGCCCCGCCCGGTTCGCCCCCGCCGCCGCCCCGGAGGAGGAGCCGCTGTCGCCCGCCGAGGCGTTCTTCGCGGCGCGCGACCTCGCCGCCCCGCCGCTGCGCCAGATCGGCTACGAGAGCCTGCGCGGCGCGCTGCCCGGCGGTGCGCCCGCCGGCATCGGCTTCGGTGCCCTGCCGGACGACTACCTGCTCGGCCGCGACGACGAGCTGGTGATCGCCTTCCGCGGCCGCGTGCGGCAGACGCTGACCCAGCGCATCGGCCGCGACGGCATGCTGCTGGTGCCCGACCTGCCGCCCGTCCCCGCCGCCGGCCGCACCCTGCGCGAGCTGCGCGCCGACATGGAGGCGCGCGCGGCGCAGGATCTGGGCGGCTCGGAGGTTTTCGTCTCGATCGGCCAGGTGCGGCAGATCGCCGTCTTCGTCGGCGGCGAGGTGGCGCGGCCGGGGCTGGTGCCGCTGACCGCGCATGCCTCGGTGCTGGATGCGATGGTGGCGGCGGGCGGGGTGCGGCGCACCGGCTCGCTGCGCGCCATCCGCATCGAGGGCGGTGGCGGGCCGGGGCGGACCGTCGATCTCTACCCGGTGGTGGTCGGCGCCGGCGGCAGCGCACCCGAGCTGACCCTGCGCGAGGGCGAGCGCATCCTGGTTCCCCCGCTCGGCGGCGCGGTGGCGATCGGCGGCGAGGTGACGCGGCCCGGCATCTACGAACTGCCGGCCGGGGCGGGCGCCGCCCCGGTGCCCGCCATGCTGGCGCTCGCCGGGCAGCCACTGCGCCCGGGCGGCAACCGCTACCTGCTGCAGACCGGGGATGCCGGCGGCCGGCGCAGCTTGCAGGAGATCGGCCCGCGCGACGCGCTGCGGCGCGGCGACCTGCTGCGGGTGGAGCCGGGGACGGACGCCCCGGCGAACCAGATCCGGGTGGCGGGGCATGTCGCCACCGGCGGGGCGGCGACGGTGCTGCGCTCGGCCGGCGGGCGCGGGCGCAGCCTGAAGGGGGTGCTCGCGGACCCGCTGCTGGTGCGGCCCGATCCCTATCCGCCGCTCGGCGTGGTCTGGCGGACGGACCGGCGCAGCCGGGCGCGGCACTTCATCGCCTTCGACCTGGCCGCCGTGCTGCGCGGCGGGGCCGACCTGCCGCTGGCCGAGGGCGACGAGGTGATCCTGATCGGGTTGGCCGAGGTGCAGTGGCTGGCCAGCCCGGCGGTGCAGCGGGCGCTGCGCGGCGAGCCGCCGATTGCCGGCACCGCCGCGCCGGAGCCGATCACCGCCGCGACCATCGGCCTGGCCGGCGGCTTCGGCCCGGCCGCGCCTGGCTTGGCGGCTGGCGGCGCTGTCGGGGAGTGCCACGCGCTGCACCTCGTCGCGGTGGCGGCCCAGGCCTCGCGCGGGCGCTTCGCCCATGCGAGGGGCGCGGGCTTCCCCGATCTCGGCCGGCCGGGGTGCCCGCAGTTGTTCCAGGATTATCCCGCACTCCTGCCTTTCCTGCTGGACCAGTCGATGGTGCTGACCGGGGAGGTGCGGCTGCCCGGCCTCTACCCGGTGCTGCCCGGCGCACGGCTCGAGGCGGCGGTGACGGTGGCGGGCGGGCTCACCGACGCGGCGGACCTGTCGCAGGTGGAGCTGTCGCGGGAAGGGCCGCGGACCGATGGGCCTTCGGCCCTGACCCGCACGGCGCTGGACCTGCGCGGCGGCCGCGGCCTCGGCACGGTGCCCGTCGGGCCGCGCGACGCCGTGCGCATCCCACGCGTCGAGGGCGAGCGGGAGCTGGGGCCGGTGACCCTGGTGGGCGAGTTCTTCCGCCCCGGCACCTATGACATCCGCCGCGGCGAGCGGCTGTCCGAGGTGATCGCCCGCGCCGGCGGGCTGACGCCGCAGGCCTTCCCCTACGGCGCCGTCTTCTCGCGCGAGAGCGTGCGCCAGCGCCAGCAGGAGGGTTTCCTGCGCACGGCGCGCGAGCTCGAGCAGGGGCTGACGCAGGTGGCGGCGGGCCAGGCGGTGACGGCGCCGCGGGGCACCAGCGTCGATGTCGCGGGCGCGGTGCAGGCGGGACGGACGCTGGCGGATTCGCTGCGCCAGGCGCGTGCCGCGGGGCGGATGGTGGTGGAGGCCAACCCGGTGGTGCTGGCGACGCGCCCCGACCTCGATCCGCTGCTGGAGCCGGGGGACCTGGTGGCGATGCCGAAGCGCCCGGCCGAGGTGACGGTGGTGGGCGCGGTGCTGAATCCCGGCAGCCTGCAATTCACTTCCGGCTGGCGCGCCGTGGACTATGTGCGGGCGGCCGGCGGGCGGCAGCGCTTCGCCGACGCCGGCCGTGCCTTCGTGGTGCTGCCGAACGGGCAGTCCGTGCCGGCCGGGCAGGGCTGGTTCGGCGAGGGCGGGCCGCCGGTGCCGCCGGGCAGCGTGGTGGTGGTGCCGCAGGACCCCTCGCCCTACGAGACCTGGGCCTTCCTGCGCGACCTGACGGGGGTGTTCGGCCAGCTCGCGCTGTCCTCGGCGGCGCTGGCGGTGATCAGCAACGCGTCGCGGTAGGGGGGTGTCTCAGGGACCCTGGTGCGCCAGCCTGTAGGGGTGCGCGCGGTAGCAGCCGAGCACCTTCAGCTCGCGCGAGAAGAACTCCAGCTCCGCCAACGCCCGCTTCAGCGCCGCATCCTCCGGATGCCCGTCCACATCCGCCAGGAACTGCGTCGCGGTGAACTCGCCATCGAGCATGTAGCTCTCCAGCTTGGTCATGTTCACGCCGTTCGTGGCGAAGCCGCCGAGCGCCTTGTACAGCGCCGCCGGGATCGATTGCACGCGGAACACGAAGCTGGTGACGCAGTCCGGCGTGCCGGCGGGCGGCATCTCCGCCCGGCGCGAGCAGACGTAGAAGCGCGTGGTGTTGTGCGCCGCGTCCTCGACGTTGCGGCGCAGGATCTCGAGGCCGTAGATCTCGGCGGCGAGCGCGCTGGCGATGGCCGCGTCCTCGACGCCGCCGCGCTGCGCGATGAGCTCCGCCGCGCCGGCGGTGTCGGCCTCGATCACCGGCGTCAGGCGAAGCTCCCGCAGGATGTTGCGCACCTGGCCGAGCGCCACGGGGTGGCTGTGCGCGCGCCGCAGCGTCGCCAGCGTCGCGCCCCGCGGCGCCAGCAGGCAGTGCTCGACGCGCTCGAAATGCTCGCCGACGACGGAAAGGCCGCTTTCGGGCAACAGGCGATGGATGTCGGGCACGCGGCCGGCGAGCGAGTTCTCGCAGGGCAGCATGGCCAGCGTCGCCTCGCCGACGCGCACCGCATCCATCGCGGCTTCGAAGCTGGGGCAGGGCAGGGTGGTCCAGCCCGGATAGGCGGCGCGGCAGGCCAGGTCGGAATAGGCCCCGGGCAGGCCCTGGAAGGCGATGATCTTCATGCGTGTTTTCCTATCGCGCGAGCAGCGCCCGCGCGCGGTCGAGGTCGTGCGGCGTATCGACTCCGAAGGGGCCGTGCGCGATGCGCGCGGCGCCGATGCGCATGCCGGCCTCCAGCGCGCGCAGCTGCTCCAGCCGCTCGCGCAGTTCCAGCGGACTCGGCGGCAGGGCGACGAAGCGCTCCAGCGCGGCGCGGCGGAAGGCGTAGATGCCGATATGGTGCCAATGCGGGCCTTCGCCCCAGGGCACGGGCGCACGGGAGAAATACAGCGCCGGGGCGGTCACGGCCTCGCCCCCGAAGGCGCAGGCGCATTTGACGAAGCTGTCGGTGGCCAGTTCCCGCGCATCCGCGATCGGGCAGACCAGCGTGCCGATGTCGATGCCGGGATCGGCCAGCGGCAGCAGCACCGCCCGCAGCGCGGCGGGGTCGAGGGTCGGGAAATCGCCCTGCAGGTTCACCACCACGTCGTGCCGCCCCTGCGGGTCCAGCGCGGCCACCGCCCGCTGCACCCGGTCGGTCCCGCTGGGCACGTCCTCGTCCGCCAGCACGGCGGTGCCGCCGGCCGCGCGCACGGCATCCACGATCGGCTGGTCGCCGGCGGCGACGGCGACGGGGCCGATGCCGGCCTCCCGCGCGCGCTCCAGCACGTGGACGATCATCGGTTTGCCGGCGATGCTGGCCAGCGGCTTGCCGGGCAGCCGCGTCGCGGCCAGGCGCGCGGGGATGACGATAATCGGGTTCATGGCGGCCAGGATGCGGTCGGGTTGCCGGTCGGCGGGGCGCCGCCTATGCACGCGCCGCTTCTAGCCCGTGATCATGCGGGCCGGAACCACCCCGCGGCAAGGATCCCCCCGCATGGTCGATCCAGCACTGCTCGCCGCGGCCGAAGCCGCCGCCGATGCCGCCGGCGCGGTGATCCGGCCGCTGTTCCGCAGCCCCCTGCTGGTCGAGGCGAAGGGCGACGCCAGCCCGGTCACCGAGGCCGACCGCGGCGCCGAGCGGGCCATGCGCGCGGTGCTGGCGGAGCGCTTCCCCGGGCACGGCATCTGGGGCGAGGAATACGGGCCGGACCGGGCCGACGCCGAATGGCTCTGGCTGCTGGACCCGATCGACGGCACGCGGGCCTTCGTCACCGGCCGGCCGCTCTTCGGGTGCCTGGTGGCGCTGCTGCACCGCGGCAGGCCGGTGCTTGGCCTCATCGACCAACCCGTGGCGGGGGAGCGCTGGATCGGGGTGGTGGAAGAACCGACGCGGTTCCGTTCCTCCATGGGCGGCCCAAGGGACGGCGTTGCGCGCTGCCGCCCCTGTAACACGCTGGCGGAGGCGGAACTCTCCTGCACCAGCCCGGAGATGTTCCACCCGGCTGACCAGCCCGGCTTCGACTGCCTGCGCCGCGCAGCGCGCCGCGTCACCTGGGGCGGCGACTGCTATGCCTATGGGCTGGTGGCGCTGGGGCTGGTCGATGTCGTTGCGGAGGCGACGATGCAGCCCTGGGACTGGGCGGCGCTGGTGCCGGTGGTGGAGGGGGCCGGCGGACGTGTCACCGATTGGGCCGGGCGGCCGCTCACCATGGACACGGACGGGCGGGTGCTGGCGGTGGGCGACCCGGCGCTGCTGGCGGAGGCGGTGGGGCTGCTTACCGGTCGATAAGCGCGCCGCCGTTGCAGCGTGAGGGGGCAGCCCCCATCCTGCGCGCATGCATCGTCGCGATCTTCTGGCCTCCGGCCTCGCCCTGGGCCTCGCCCCGACCCTTTCCCTGCCCAGCCTGCGCCGAGCCCGCGCGCAGGGCCCGGCGCCGCTGCGCACCCATGCGCTGTCGCTGCTCGGCGAGCCGTCGCTGCCGGCGGACTTCACCCATTGGCCCTGGGTCAACCCCGAGGCGCCGAAGGGGGGCGAGCTGGCGCTGACCGCGCTCGGCAGCTTCGACAGCTTCAACCCCTACATCCTGCGCGGCACGCCCGCCGTGGGGCTCGGCAACATCTACGACACGCTGCTGAAGGAGAGCGCCGACGAGGCAAGCACGGAATACGCGCACCTCGCCGGCGTCATCGAGGTGCCGGCGGACCGCAGGGGCGTCGCCTTCGAGCTGCGCCCGGAGGCGCGCTGGCATGACGGCCGCCCCGTCACAGCCGAGGACGTGGTCTTCACCTTCGACGCGCTGCGCACCCATGGCCGCCCCTTCTACCGCGCCTACTGGGCCGATGTGACGGACGTGGTCGCCGAGGGGCCGCGGCGCGTGGTGTTCCGCTTCCGCGGCAACGAGAACCGCGAGCTGGCGCTGATCCTCGGCCAGCTGGCGGTGCTGCCGAAGCACTGGTGGGAGGGCAAGGACTTCTCCCGGCCGATCCTGGACCCGCCGCTCGGCTCCGGCCCCTACCGCATCGAGCGCTTCGAGCCCGGGCGCGGCATCACCTATCGCCGCGTGCCGGAGTACTGGGGCCGCGACCTGCCCACCATGCGGGGCACCAACAATTTCGACACCATGCGCTACGAGTACTTCCGCGACACGACCGTGGCGCTGGAGGCCTTCAAGGCGGGGCAGATCGACTTCCGCACCGAGAACATCGCCAAGGACTGGGCCACCGCCTACGACTTCCCCGCCGTGCGCCGCGGCCTGGTGAAGCGCGACGAGATCCGCCACGAGTTGCCGACGGGCATGCAGGCCTTCGCGGTGAACCTGCGCCGATCGCTGTTCGGGGACGCGCGCGTGCGCCGCGCGCTGATCGAGGTCTTCGACTTCGAGTGGATGAACGCCAACCTGTTCTACGGCAGCTATACGCGCACGCAGTCCTACTTCTCGAACTCCGAGCTGGCGTCGGGCGGCCTGCCGCAGGGGCGGGAGCTGGCGATCCTGGAGGGCTTCCGCGGCCGCATCCCCGATCCCGTCTTCACCGAGCCGTACACGCTGCCCGTCACCGACGGCTCGGGCAACAACCGCGAGGGCGCGCGCCGCGCGCTCGCGCTGCTGCGCGAGGCGGGCTGGACGGTGCGCGAGCGCCGGCTGGTGAACGCGCAGGGCCAGCCCTTCGAGTTCGAGATCCTGCTGAACGGCCCCTCCTTCGAGCGGGTGGCGCTGCCCTATGTGCAGTGGCTGCAGCGGCTGGGCATGAACCCGCGCGTGCGCACGGTCGATCCCGCGCAGTACCGCGTGCGCATGGACGCCTTCGACTTCGACATGACGGTGGGCGGCGCCGGCCAGTCGCTCTCGCCCGGCAACGAGCAGCGTGACTACTGGACCTGCGAGAAGGCGCGGCAGAACGGCAGCCGCAACATCTCCGGCATCTGCGACCCGGCGATCGACGCGCTGGTGGAGCTGGTGATCAACGCGCCGGACCGCGAGGAGCTGGTGGCCCGCACCCGCGCGCTGGACCGCGTGCTGCTGTGGCACAATTTCATGGTCCCGCACTGGCACATCCGGACCTTCCGCATCGCCTGGTGGGACAAGCTCGACCGGCCGGCGCGCAACCCGCGCTTTAACCTCGCGCTGGATTCGTGGTGGGTGGACCCGTCGCGCGAGGGCGCGGTGGAGCAGGCGCGGCAGCAGCAGCCGGCCAAGACGCAAACGCCGACGCACTAGGGTGGGCGCCTATCTCC
>ERZ1066123.2130-NODE-2130-length-10634-cov-8.549390_pt1 | contig 10634 bp, 8 predicted proteins | sample MGYA00382770_ERZ1066123 | MGnify/ENA primary metagenome ERZ1066123 (study PRJEB33369, sample SAMEA5778353) | biofilm metagenome | biome: Industrial cooling water; feature: Water cooling tower basin; material: Biofilm | place: United Arab Emirates | collected...
TGCCGGATGCGGCCAGCGTGTTCGAGGCCGCGCAGATGATCGTCAAGGTCAAGGAGCCGCAGGCTGCCGAGATCGCCATGCTGCGCCCCGATCACCTGCTCTTCACCTACCTCCACCTCGCCGCCGACCGGGCGCAGGCCGAAGGGCTGATGGCGAGCGGCGCGACCTGCATCGCCTACGAGACGGTCACCGATCGCGACGGCGGCCTGCCGCTCCTGAAGCCGATGTCCGAAGTCGCGGGGCGGATGAGCGTGCAGTGCGGGGCGCATCACCTCGAGAAGCATCAGGGCGGGCGCGGGGTGCTGCTCGGCGGGGTGCCGGGGGTGGAGCCGGGCCGCGTGGTGATCCTCGGCGGCGGTGTCGCGGGGGTAAACGCCGCGCAGATGGCAGTGGGCCTGCGCGCGGACGTGACGATCTTCGACATTGCCAACCGCCGCCTTGCCGAGCTGGACGCGCAGTTCGGGAGCACCATCAGGACCGCCTTCTCCTCCTCCGCCGCGATTGCCGAGGCGGTCGCCGGGGCCGATCTGGTGGTCGGTGCGGTGCTGGTGCCGGGTGCCGCAGCGCCCAAGCTCGTCACGCGCGACATGATCGCGCGGATGCGCCCGGGCGCGGTGGTGGTCGACATCGCCATCGATCAGGGCGGCTGCTTCGAGACCAGCCGTGCGACCACTCACGAGGACCCGGTGTTCGTTGTCGATGGGGTCATCCACTACTGCGTCGCCAACATGCCGGGAGCGGTCGCGCGCACCTCGACCATGGCGCTCGGCAATGCGACGCTGCCCTTTGTGCTGAAGCTCGCAGGGCAGGGGGCCGAGGCGGCGATGGCCGCCGACCCGCACCTGGCCGCCGGGCTCAATGTCGCGGGCGGCAGGATCACGCATCCGGCCGTTGCCGAGGCGCTGGCGCTGTAGCGGGGGCGCGGCATTCATAACGCAAGGGCGTTTGCGTTACTCGTGTGGGCCTGATCCCGGCACCTGATGGATGAGCCCGATGGAGCACGGCCACACGTGCTGCTGGTGGCGGCCCTGCCTCATGTGTCGGCCGCGATCGCGGCGGATGTCGGCGTGACGCTGCCGGTCACAGCCGGTGCGATGGAGCGCGCATCTTGCGGTGCTGACCTTCGCCGTGGCGGTCGTGCGTCCACCTTCTTTGTAGACTTGGTGCCGACAATATGGCGGAATCCAGGAGCCGCACGGTCCGCACAAGATCCTCGATCCGGGCGAGACGGTTCCCGCAAACGCCCCGGGGCCACGACAGACGATGCACGAAATTCGCAAGCCATACCTCCTGTTCACCGGCGACACGGCCGAGCCGCGCTTTGCCAAGACAGCCTTCGGCCTGCGTGACTAGTGCCCGCAGGACTGCGCCGGGCATTGGGCCTTGCCGGAAGGCACCGTCGATCTCGCGCTGCCGGCGCTGGACCCGGCGGCGGCGGCGCGCGGCGCGCGGCGCGCGGTCGATGGTGATCGCCGTGGCTCCCCCGGGCGGCCTGTTGCCGTCGCACTGGGAGGGCTGCCTCGTCGCGGCGCTGGTGGCGGGTCTGCATGACCGGCTCGCTGCCAACCCGCGCCTTGTCGCCGCCGCCGAGGCGCACGGGTGCCAGCTTGTCGACGTGCGCGAGCCGCCGCCGTTGCTCCAGTCGGAGGACTGGCCCGATGCGATGGTCTGCCAGAGCGGGCGGCTGCTCCCGCCGAGCCGGGGCTTGTGGGGGTGAGATCGACGCCTCGCCATCGCCCTGGCCCGCTGCGGCCTCGCAGCCCGGGGCGGCGCGCGTGACGCAGCCGGCGAGGCTGCAGGGGTGTGACCGCGCTTACTCCCGAGCCGCCTTCCAATCCCGGCGGAGCTTCTTGGCAAGGCTCCACTTGTGGACTTCCGTAGGCCCGTCATAGATGCGGAAGGCGCGGATTTCGCGGAACATCGTCTCGACGATGGTCTTGTCGGTCACGCCCGTCCCGCCCATCACCTGCACGCACTTGTCGGCGACGCGCATCAGCGCCTCGGACACGGCGACCTTGGTCATCGAGCTTTCGACCGTGCCGAGCGAGCCGGTGTCGAGCACGCCCGCGCACCAGTCGATCATCAGCTCGCACTGCTTGAGATCGATCATGTTCTCGGCGAGCATGAAGCCCACGCCCTCGTGGTCGATCAGCGTCTTGCCGAAGGCCATGCGGCGGTTGGCGTAATCGACCGCGATCTCCTGCGCACGGATGCACCCGCCGAGCCAGCGCATGCAATGCGACAGGCGCGCAGGCGCGAGGCGGATCTGGGCATATTTGAACCCTTCGCCTGCATCGCCGAGCATCTGGTCGGCGGGGATACGCAGGTTTTCGATGGTGATTTCGGCGTGGCTGCCGGGCATCGAACTGTCGATGGTGTTGGGAACCGCGGTGATGCGGATCGCGGGATCGGGCAGGTCGACGAGGAACATGCAGGCCCCGCCCGCGCTGTCGGGGTCTTCCGACTTTGCCATGACGATCCCGACCGTGGCCCCTTGCGCCCCGGTGATGAAGCACTTCTTGCCGTTGACGATCCAGTGATTGCCGTCCTTGCGGCAGGTGGTGATCATCATCGAGGGGTCCGCGCCTGCGCCGTTCGCTTCGGCAGGCTCGGTCATGAAAAAGGCCGAGCGGGCGCGGCCTTCCACCAGCGGGGCGAGGAATCGCTCCTTCAGTTCGGGGCTGCCGACCTTGCCGATCAGGTACATGTTGCCTTCGTCGGGGGCCTGTGTGTTGCAGGCGAGCATCCCCAGCGGAGTGAGCCCGGACGCAATGAGGATCACCGCCGTCTCGCGCTGATTGAAATGGCTGCCGTCGGGGCGGATATGCGGGGTCAGCACACCCGCCGCGCGCGCCAGTTCGCGCATTTCCATGACAAGTTCGTCGGTCGGGGCACCGTGGTGATCGCGGCGCGGGTCCTGCTCGTAAGGGAAGATCTGCTCGCGCACGAAGGCTTCGACCCTTGCAGCCATTTCCAGCGCCGCGTTGCTGATCGTCATGTCATGAACCTTCTTCCACGGGCTGTTCCCGAGCCCTGCCGCGGGCATATCGGCCACCATGGCGAGTTTGTCACTCACGGAAAGGGTAGGGCGGGGCACCTGCGCCGGGCGAACAAGCGGCATGTGTTGCACTGCGGTCGCACCTCGTCGACCGGGATCGAGGATTTGCATGATGCCCCTTGCATTTGCCGCACACGACGCTAGGCGCGTGATACGTTATCACATCGCCACTTTTCAACAACATCAACGGAAAACCCCATGAACCTCCGCAAGACAAACCTTGCCGCTTCGCGCCTAGCTCTCCTCACCGGGCTCGGCATCATCTGCGCCGCGACGCCCGCAATGGCAGAGACCGCAGACGCCGAGACCGAAACGCAGGACCGGCAGGCGACCGGCACCCCTGCCGAGCCCGAGGATGACGTCCACAATCGCCGCACCGGCAATGCCGGCACGATCATCGTCAGCGCCTCGGGACTCAAGGAGCTCGACGTGCTCGCCGGCACCAACGTCCTTGAAATCCGGGAAATTCAGCGCGATGCGGTGAACGGCCAGATCGGCGACCTGCTCGCCAAGCTGCCCGGCGTCTCCTCGACCAGCTTTGCCCCCGGCTCCTCGCGCCCGGTGCTGCGCGGCCAGCAGGGTGAGCGCGTGCGCGTGCTGATCGACGGCGTCGGCACGGCGGACGTCTCGAACACCTCGGTCGACCACGCCACCACCATCGAGCCGATCACGGTCGAGCGGATCGAAGTGCTGCGCGGACCTGCCGTGCTGCTCTACGGCAGCCAGGCGATCGGCGGCGCGGTCAACGTGATCGACAAGCGCATCCCCACCCGGATGCCCGACGAAGACTTCCACCTCGATGCCTTCGGCGGCGTCGACAGCGCGACCAACCTGCGCACCGGCGCAGCCAGCCTCGATGTCGGGCTTGGCTCCAACCTCGTGTTCCACGTCGACGGATCGTGGCGCAAGACCGGCAATGCCGATATCGGCGGCTTCCAGCTCTCGCCCGAGCTGCGCGCCGAATTGCTCGAGGAAGCGGCCGAGAAGGAGGCCGACGGCGAGCCCGACGAGGCGGCGGAGTTCCGAGAGGCTGCGGGCCAGCGCGGCTTCATCCCCAAAAGCGATGTCGAAAGCTGGACAGTCAATGCCGGGCTCGGCCTGATCCTCGGGCAAAGCACCTTCGGCGCGGCAGTCGGCTGGTACGATACCAACTATGGCGTCATCAAGCGCCCCGGCCTCAAGCACGAACACGGCGGGGAAGAGGAGCTCGTCGCGTCGGCGATCACCCCCTTCGGTGCCGGTGACGGCGAAGAGGACGAGATCGTGCGCATCGACCTCAGGCAGTTCCGCGCCGACTTCAAGGGCGATGTCTACCTCGGCGAAGGCGCCTTCGAACGGCTCAAGCTGCGCGTCGGCTATTCCGACTACACGCACACCGAGTTCGAGGGGCCGGAAGTCGGCACCACCTTCGATTCCAAGAGCATCGAAGCCCGCGCCGAACTGGTGCAGAACGCGGACGGAATGCTGCGGGGCTCGACCGGCATCCAGTACCTCCACCGCGATTTCGATGCGGTTGGTGAAGAGGCCTATGTCCCGGCGAACCTGACCGAGCAGGTCGCGATCTTCACGCTGCAGGAATTCGGCACCGGCCCGATCCAGATCGAAGCCGCGGCCCGCGCCGAGTTCACCAACGTGCGCTCCCAGCCCCTCGGGATCGAGCGGGATTACGACACCTTCTCGGGTGCGCTCGGTCTTGTCTATCAGGGGATCGAGGGCGTGCGGATCGGGATCAACGGCTCGCGCGCCGAACGTGCGCCGAGCGCCGAGGAGCTGTTTGCCTTTGGCCCCCACTTCGCGACGCAGGCGTTCGAGGTTGGCGATCCCGACCTCGCCGTGGAGGGCGCCTGGGGGCTGGAAGCCTACGCACGCGGGAGCATCGGCAGCGGCACATTCAATCTGTCGGTGTATAAGCAGTGGTTCTCCGACTACATCTTCCTTGCCGAGACCGGTGCCGAGGTCGATGATCTGCCCCTCTTCGTGTTCTTGCAGGACGATGCCGACTTCCTCGGCTTCGAGGCCGAACTCAACTACCCGATCATCGACACCGGCAGCTTCCGCCTGCTGACCGATCTGCGCGCCTCCTATGTAGAGGCCGAGTTTAGCGACGGGACCGCCGTCCCGCGCATCCCGCCGCTGAGCCTGCTCGGCGCGCTGGAGGCCCAGACCGACGCCTTCGATGTGCGCGGCGAAGTGCAGTGGTTCGACAACCAGAACCGCGTCACCGCCTTCGAGAACCCGACCGACAGCTTCACGCTGGTCAATGCGATGGTCGCCTGGCGCCCGCTCGCCGACAATCGCAATGTCACCGTGTTGCTTGCCGCCGACAACATCTTCGACGTCAACGGGCGGCGCCATGCCAGCTTCACCAAGGACTTCGTTCCGCTGCTCGGCCGCAACTTCCGTGCCAGTGTCCGCCTGAGTTTCTGAGGCCACTCAGGCAGACGCGGCGACGGCAGGGTCGTAATCGGGGGCAGTCGGCCAGATCGTTCTGGTGTCCGGCTGCCCCTTTTTCCTGTCCCGCGTCAGAGGCCCGCCGCGCGCAGCACGATCCAGACCTCACCCGCGACACTGAACCCGAACACGGTGATTCCGGCGCTCACCGCCCGGAAGCTCGCCAGCCTGCGGCCCTCGCCGGGGACCAGCGGCAGGACCGGCCGTAGCAGCAGGGCGACATCGCGGGCGTGGAGCACCAGCCAGGCTGCCGAAAGCAGCGAGGCGGCGGAAAGCAGCGCGATCAGCACTTGCATCTCTGGCAGGGTCACGGGTGGCGCCTTTCATCACAGCGACGCCCCTCCGCCAGGGATAACGCGGCTCGCCCGCCGGATGTTCCCCCCGGCGGGCGCGCTTACGCAATCCTACGCTTCGAGAGCGAAGGTCAGCTCGGCATGCTCTTGCAGCCGCTTGACGAGGTCTTCGCCGAGGAACGCCCCCGGCGTGCCGATCCCGCCGGGCTTCGTGCACGAGAGCAGCGCAATCCCCGTCTCGGAAAGCATCCGGCTGGTCGAGCCGTAGCCCGGATCATAGCGGCCCTTCACGCCATATTGCAGCCGGCCGCCATCGGGCATGTCGGCGACGAACACGACATCGTAGAACCCGTTCTCGCGTTCTTCCGGGGTCGGGCCTTCGCCGGGCTTGGGGGGCTTGGCGCCGAAGGGGTTCTTCATGAACTCCACCGCCGCATTGGCCGCCGCCTTCCCCACATCGCCGGGGCTGGTCAGCATCATCTCGTCGTACTGGAAATCCTGGCCGTAGGGATGGCCGAGCAGGAAGTTGGTGCGGTGAACGTTCTTGGTGTTGATCGGCGCCATCACGAAGGGCGCGGACCACTTGCCAAGGTCCTCCTCGTAGGACGGAATCATGCCCGAGGGCTGGTCCGGTCCCTCGAAGCCCGGCGTGAGCGCGAAGGGATTGCGCAGCACGCCGATCACCGAGACGTCCTTCGCCGCCGCCTTCATCGTCGCACCCAGGCTCGCCGCCGTCCCGCCCGAGAAGGTGCCCTGCATCGCCCGAACACGGCCGCGGATACGCGGCGCGGGCTTGCCGAATTTCTCCACACAGGCCTTCTGGGTCATCATCACCCCGAGATCGAAAGGGATCGAATCGAACCCCGAAGAGAAGCAGATGCGCGCCCCGCTCGCTTCTGCGGCGGCCTGATGCTCGGCGATCTTGGCGGCCATCCATGCCGGCTCGCCGCACAGGTCGGCATAGTCGGTGCCGGTCTTGACGCAGTCCGCGACCAGCTTGTCGCCATAGAGCTGGTACGGGCCGACAGTGGTGAGGACGACGCGGGTGCGCTGGCACATCGCTTCGAGATCGGCGTCGTCATCGGCATTGGCGACCACCAGCGGGGTCGAGGCCGGAGCACCGATGATGTCGCGCACCTCTTCCAGCTTGGCGAGGCTGCGTCCGGCCATCGCCCACCTTGGGCCATCCTCGCGGCTGCCATAGTGGCTGGCGAGATATTCCGCCACAAGTCGCCCGGTGTAGCCCGTGGCGCCATAGACGATGATGTCGAATTCGCGGGTGCTCATGCTTGCTCTCCTTCGCGTGGGTGATGCGCGAGGGAGGGGCGCAAGTCTAGAGCCGCGGCAGCGTCACCCCGCGCTGGCCCATGTATTTGCCCGCGCGGTCCTTGTAGCTGGTCTCGCAGCGTTCGTTGCCCTTGAGGAACAGGAACTGGCACGCGCCTTCATTGGCGTAGATTTTCGCAGGCAGCGGCGTGGTGTTGCTGAATTCCAGCGTCACATGACCCTCCCAGCCCGGCTCCAGCGGGGTGACATTCACGATGATCCCGCAGCGCGCATAGGTGCTCTTGCCGAGGCAGATCACCAGCACGTCCTCCGGCACGCGGAAGTATTCGACCGTGCGGGCGAGCGCGAAGCTGTTGGGCGGGATGATGCAGACGTCGGTCTCGCGGTCGACGAAGCTCTTGGGATCGAACTGCTTGGGATCGACCACCGAGGAATCGACATTGGTGAAGATCTTGAACTCGGGCGCGACCCGCGCGTCGTAGCCGTAGGACGAGAGGCCGTAGGAGATCACCCCGTCGCGCCGCTGCGCCTCGACGAAAGGCTCGATCATGCCGTGTTCGAGCGCCTGGGCGCGGATCCATTTGTCGGAGAGAATCGCCATGGTTGAGGGATTCCCGATGGCGGGCGCGGGGGCAAGGGTGACGGTGCAACTATCCCCCTTTGGCTGCGGTCACGTCCGCTTTGCAGCAGTTTGCGTCGAAAGCGGAAATTCGGAAATCGACCCCATTCCCGCCGGTATGGCGTGCCCTCACATCGGCTCGTGGATCATCCTTTCAGACCTGTGTGTGCGAGGCACTTACTGGTCCAAACTTAGGTCGAAAAAGCGTGATGCAAGCAATTCTGACTTGCGCCGCTCAAGATCAGCAGCTCTCCAGTCAGAAGCAGCACTGGCTCGGATAGCCAAAAATCGATCAAGCTCCGCATTCCGGTAGCTGAGCCATGTCTCTTGAGCAGCCCTTAGCGTGGCCACTGCATTTCTATCGCCATCTCTGGCGACTTGGCTGTCTTGTTGCTCTGCCCATAAAAGGAGGATCTGAAAACGCTGCGTTACAAGGTCTTCCCACGCCTGAGCTTCACGGCCATAGCATTCCATGGCTGCTAGTGCGCGTTGCGTCTCTAAGCTCTCCTTTTCGCATATGCGGGCAACGTGACCGACACAACGTCGACTATCCGCTCCGTCGCCCTCCACGCATATTCTCAGCCTGGAAACGTCGTCGATCTGCTGAACGTCTGGCGAAGCTTGGCCCATCTCCTGCGCGTGCAAGATCGGAGCACTGGGGTGCCAAGCGACGAAAATGATGCTGAGGATAAGGCGGCTGATCACCAAGTAAGCTCCTGTCGCACGGCATTTAGCTTAGGAGCTTCGCGATGTCAGGTCGGATTGCGATGCCGCCGAGACCTGCCGTTCACCTAACCACCCACTTGCGGCCATTCACCGCATCGTGCCTTTCTCCCGAAAGCAGCGATTCGCCCCTCACCCCACCCCTAACTCAGCCCACACCGGCAGGTGATCCGACGCCGTTGCCGCCAGCGCGCTGCGGTGAACGCCGCACTCCGTTGCCGCCAGCCGCTCGCAGTGCATGATCCGGTCGAGCCTGCCGAAGGGCCTGCGGCTCGGGAAGCTGGGGCCGGGGTCGAGCAGGGTGAAGTGCCGCCCGAACTCGCGGAAGCAGCCGGAGACCGCACGCCATTCGTTGAGGTCGCCCATCAGCACCACCGGGCCGCTCGCGCGCGCCGCCTCGCCCAGCGCGGCGATGGCGCGGGCCTGCCGCACGCGCCACAGGCCCGAGAGGTCGAGGTGCATTCCGAACACGCTGAGGCTCGTCTCCCCGACCCGCAGCCGCGCCGTGACCACCCCGCGCGGTTCGAGGCAGGGGATGTGGATGATGTCGTGGCTCTCGACGTCGATACCACGCCGCACGAGGATCGCGTTGCCGTGCCAGCCCATCGAATCGTGCTGCACGTCGAGCGGGACGGGGACGTAATCGGTATGGCTCTCGATCAGGAAGCGCGGCAGCACGCTGGCGCGGGTGCCGAACCTGAGGTCCGCCTCCTGCAGGCAGACGATGTCCGCCCCCACCTCGTTCAGCACATTGAGGATGCGCGCCGGATCGCGCTTGCGGTCGGCCCCCACGCCCTTGTGGATGTTGTAGCTCGCCACCGTGAAGGTGCGGCGCGGCGCGGCGTGGTCGGGCATCGGCGGCAAGATAACCGGCGCGGTGCCAATTCGATAGAGCGGAGCGCACGGCTCGTCGCATCATCGCGGCATGACACATTGCGCGCGCATCCTCTATGCCTTCGACGGCGGGGCCCGGGGTGACTGGGCCGTCACCGGAATGACGGTGCTGTGCGGAGAAGGGCTGGCGGAGGTGGAGCGCCTCTCCATCCGGGCAGGGGAAGCACCCGCGCCCGCCCCGCCGGTCTGGACGCTCTCGGGCGTCGCCAGCCACCTGCGCTACACGCTGCGCGAGGAGTTTTCCGAGCTCGCCGCGCGCGGCAGCCCGCTGGGGCGCGGCGAGGCGCGGCGCGCGGCACTGATCCCGATCTCCAAGAGCGAGGCATGGTGGGCGCTGGCGCAGGATGAACGCCGCCGCATCTACGAAGAACAGTCGCGCCACACCAGCATCGGCATGGAATACCTGCCGCAAATCGCCCGCCGCCTCCATCACGGCCGCGACCTTGGCGAACCCTTCGACTTCTTGACGTGGTTCGAGTTCGCCCCCGAGCACGAGGGGCTGTTCGACGCGTTGCTGGCACGGCTCCGCGCGAGCGTGGAGTGGACTTACGTGAGCCGCGAGATCGAAATCCGGCTGACGCGAGTGGGCTAGCCCCTCCCCCAACCCCATCCCGCAGGTGGAGGGGGCTTTGGCCGCCTAGCCCGCCGCCAGCAGGCTGGCGTTGCCGCCGGCGGCAGTAGTGTCGATGCATACCACCCGCTCGGTCGCGAAGCGCGCGAGGTAGTGCGGGCCGCCCGCTTTGGGCCCGGTGCCCGAGAGGCCCTCGCCGCCGAAGGGCTGGCTCTCGACCACCGCGCCGATCTGGTTGCGGTTGACGTAGAAGTTGCCGACCTTCGCCCTCGCCTGCACGAAGCGCCGGGTCTCGGCGATGCGGCTGTGGAGGCCGAGGGTGACGCCGAATCGGCAAGCGTTGATCTCGTCCACCACCTTGCCGAGTTCGCCCGCCTCGAAGCGCGCCACGTGGAGCACGGGGCCGAAGTTCTCGCGCGCGAGGGCGCCGATCGCGGCGATTTCGATGATCGTCGGGGCGACGAAGTGGCCGATTGTGGGGGTGCCGGGGAGGCGCTCGACCTTGAGGCCCCTGGCGGCGCAATCGGCGACATGGCTCTCCAGCAGCGCCTTGGCCTCGGCGTCGATCACCGGGCCGACATCGGTGGCGAGGTCCGCCGGATCGCCGAGGGTGAGCGCCGCAAAGCCGCCCCGGATCATCTCCAGCACGCCGTCCGCGATGTCCTCCTGAAGGTAAAGCACCCGGAGCGCCGAGCACCGCTGCCCTGCGCTCTGGAAGCTGCTCGCCAGCACGTCGCG
>ERZ1066123.2132-NODE-2132-length-10625-cov-21.825071_pt1 | contig 10625 bp, 5 predicted proteins | sample MGYA00382770_ERZ1066123 | MGnify/ENA primary metagenome ERZ1066123 (study PRJEB33369, sample SAMEA5778353) | biofilm metagenome | biome: Industrial cooling water; feature: Water cooling tower basin; material: Biofilm | place: United Arab Emirates | collected...
CGGCGCTCGGGCTGACGTACATGCAGCAGCGCTACTACGACCCCGCCATCGGACGATTCCTTTCAGTCGATCCCGTGGGGCCGCTGCAAGATCCCATCCAGCACTTCGGCAGGTATCACTACGCGGCGAACAACCCCTATCGGTTCATCGATCCCGATGGCCGCATGATCCGAAACCGGCATGAGGCGCCGGGGATTGGGTCGCATGGAACGTGCCAGCGGATCAACACATGCCTCGGCGTAAAGAACGACGTTAAGCGCGCTGTTACGCGTGCAGTGACGCGTGCGGCATCGAGGGTAGTCGAGGGAGTAGCTGAAGGAGCGGCGAGTGCGGCAAAGCAGAAATACGAAGAGGTCTCAGCTCTTGTCTCACGAAGTGACAAAGTGCTTAAGGTTGGCGTTTCGGGTCAGTTGGCTGCAGGCGTCGTCGGAAACAAGGTCACATCACCTTCCACGGGACTTACGGGAGGCATAAGCCTGTTGGTGAACCCAAGTAGTGGGCAGATTGGTTTTCAGGCGAGCTGGGGCGTGACAGCGGGGTTGGGAGGCGGTGCAACGGCGGGCTTGGAGTTTGGCGCTGGCTTGAACAATGGACCGCTGACTAGCGGAGGTTCTTCGGCATATGGATCGTTCATCACGGCTTCTGAAGGTCCCGCGGCATTTGGCGTATCCGTCCGCCAGCAGGTTGGAGGATCTGGCGGAGAGATATCGGTCGGAACTAGAGGGTCCGTGGGCCCCTATTTGGGTGCAGGCGCTTTGTACGAGGACTCGTATACCGTAAGCAGCCCGCCGATCTGGTGATCATGTGAACGACCAACCCACTGAAGTGATCGGTTTGCGGCAAATCTTCAAATGGCCGCTGATCTTTTTTCTTGCAAGCATCATCAGCGTCATCGCCATCGGTATTGGAATGTTGCTGGATGCGAATACACAGGTCCTCAAGGCACTTTTCTTCGTATCGTCGGCGCTTATTCTCGCGTTTGGCGCCAGCCTCGCTGTGCAAGCGTTGAAGGTCGCGAAGAGCGCGATGAATCGGAACAAATGGTTTGGCTGATTCACTTGAAGTGCGATTCGCCAAGCCCGCCTCCCGGCGGGCTTGTCGTTTCAGGCGTTAGCTTTCGTCACTGATGCGCAGCGAGCACCGAGTCGATCAACTCGTGAACGATGCGCTGTTTCGCTTTCGGCAATGACTGGATGCGCTCGAGCTGCTGCTGCAGCTTGGGCGCAGGGCCGCGCTTCGCGCCCTTGGTCTGTTCGCCGATGAGCGCTTCGATGCTGATGCCGAGTGCCCGTGCCAAGGCGGGAAGCGTCGAGATCGGCATGCGCCGGCGCCCGATCTCGAAGGACGCGATCTGCTGCTGCGTGACGCTGACCAGCTCACCGAGCTGGGCTTGCGTGAGGCCGAGGGTCTTGCGGCGTTCGGCAATGCGGGTGCCAAGCTGGACAAAGAAGGCGGCTTCGTCGGCGGTCATCGGGGCGGAGGGGCTGTGCGATGCCATCACGCTAGGGCCTTGTGTCGGATAGGCGTTGACGATACGCCAAATAGGCGTATCTTCCTGTCGAATTATTTCGCTTGACAGGATTTCGCGCATGGCCGGATTTCCGAAGTCGCCGCCGGTTTCGCCTTCGATGGACGCGCCGCTGCTGCCGCCGCCAGCGCTGGCCGAGGGCCTGTCCGTCATCGGCCCGGACGAGGCGCGCTTTGTGCGCGGCCCGCGTGCGTATCGAGTGCGCGGGCTGGCGCGGGCGCTGAGCGCCGAGGCCTTGCGCCTGACCGTCCGCGTGTCCTTGGGTGAGCGGGTGTTCGTGGACACGCTGGACCTTTATCAGGCGCGGGGTCGGGGTGGGTTCGCGAAGGGCGCGGCGGTCGAGCTGGGCTTGGGCGAAGAGGTGATCGCCGGCGATCTGTCGGCGCTGGTGCTGGGTCTGGAGCCGGTGCAGGAAGCGGCGATCCGCGGGGCCTTGAAGCCGGATGCGGCCGAGGTGGAGCCTGTGCTGTCGCCGGCCGATGAAGCGGCCGGGATCGCGCTGCTGCGCGATCCCGGCCTGCTCGATCGCATTGTTTCCGACGTCGAAGCGCTGGGCGTGGTGGGTGAGGCCGATAACGCCTTGGTCGGTTACTTGGCGATGGTGTCGCGGCTGCTGGCGAAGCCCTTGGCGGTGCTGATCCAGAGCACCAGTGCGGCCGGCAAATCGACGCTGATGGACGGCCTGCTGTCGCTGCTGCCGGAACACGAGCGCGTGCATTACAGCGCGATGACCGGGCAGAGCCTGTTCTACATCGGCGAGGGGAACCTGAAGCACAAGGTGCTGGCCATCGCCGAAGAGGAAGGCGTGCGGCAGGCGGCGTATGCGCTGAAGCTGTTGCAGTCGCAGGGTGAGCTGACGATCGCGAGTACCGGCAAAGACCCGGCGACGGGCAAGCTGGTGACGTCGGAGTACCGGGTCGAAGGCCCGGTGATGCTGATGCTGACGACGACGGCGATCGACATCGACGAAGAGCTGCTGAACCGCTGTCTGGTGCTGACGATCAACGAGAGCGCCGAACAAACGGCCGCGATCCAGCATCGCCAGCGGCAGGCGCGGACGCTGGCGGGCTTGCAGGCGAAGGTGCGGGGCGATCAGGTGCAGGCCGCACACCGGGCGGCACAGGCGCTGCTGCGTCCCTTGGCCGTGGTGAACCCGCTGGCGGAAGGGCTGCGCTTCGCCAGTGACCGCGTGCGGCTGAGGCGGGATCATGCGAAGTACCTGGCGCTGATCGACGCGATCGCGCTGCTGCACCAGCAGCAGCGCAAGGTTCAAAGCATCGAGGTCGATGGAAAGGCCGTCGAGTACATCGAGGTCATTCCGTCCGACATCGCGATGGCGAACCGGCTGGCGCACGCGGTGCTGGGGCGGAGCCTGGACGAGCTGCCGCCGCAGACGCGGCGGCTGTTGCAGGGCCTGCAGCGCTGGGTGGAGGCGCAAGCGGCCGTACAAGCCATCCCGCCCACGTCGGTGCGCTTCACCCGCCGTGAGCTGCGTGCGGCCTTGGGCATGGGCGACACGCAGCTGCGGGTGCATCTGGAGCGCTTGGTCGAACTGGAGTACGTGGCGCTGCACGGTGGGCGTCAGGGGCAGCGGGCGGTGTATGCGCTGCTGTTCGGCGGCGATGCGGGCAGCGATGCGCCGCAGTGGTCGGGGCTGGTCGAGCCGGGGGCGCTCGCCCCGCCCACGGAAGCGGCCGAACGGCCGACTTCGCGGGGTGTTTCGTCAACTTCGCGGGGGTCGAAGCCCAACTTCGCGGGGGGTTCGCGGGCCGTTCGCGGGGGGGTTGCGGCCGGTTCGCGGGGGGGTGTTTCGACGCGGGTTGCGCCGTGAATGCCGCTCGCAGCGGCCCGCACAACGCGACCCGCAGCGAGCGGCTGGCGCGATTGCTGGCGGTGTCGCATCCCGAATCGCTTTCGGCATGGATCCGGCGTTACATCGAGCAGCTGGAGACGCAGCACCGCAGCATCAGCGATGTGCGCACGCGCCGAAGCCGGCTGGCGCACTTCCACGCCTGGGCATCGGAGCGGAGCATCGAGCGGCCGGGCGCGGTCACGCACGCGCACCTGCAGCAGTTCCAGCGGCATCTGTTCCGGTATCGCAAGGCGAACGGCCAGCCGATCGCGGTGAACGGCCAGCGGATCGCGCTGTTCACCATCGAGATGTTCTTCCGCTGGCTGGTGCGTCAGCGGGTGATCGCGTCGAACCCGGCGGCCGATCTGGAGCTGCCGAAGGCCACGCGCGACCTGCGCGAGCCGCTGAGCTTGATGGAAGTGGAAGCGGTGCTGGCGCTGCCGGACATCGACACGCCGGAAGGCCTGCGCGATCGGGCCTGCCTGGAGCTGCTGTACGCCACCGGCATCCGAAGAGCCGAGCTGGTGGGGATTTCAATCACCGACATCGATGCCGCGCGTGGCGTGCTGCACGTGCGGCTGGGCAAGGGCAAGAAGGACCGCTTCGTGCCGATCGGTGAGCGGGCGCTGGCGTGGATTGGCAAGTACACGAGCGAGGCGCGGCCACAGCTGCAAACCGACAGCAGCGAACGCCGGCTTTTCTTAAGCCAGTACGGCCTGCCGCTCTCCGCCGACGGCCTGAGCTGGCGGGTGCGGGACTACTTCCAGCGCGCCGGCATCACCAAGCGCGGGGCGTGTCACCTGTTCCGGCACACGATGGCCACCGCGATGCTGGACAACGGCGCGGACATCCGTCACGTGCAGGAGATGCTGGGGCATGGCGCGATCACCAGCACGCAGCGCTACACGCACGTGTCGATCGCCCGACTGAGTGCGGTGCATGCGGCGACCCACCCGGCGGCGCGCTTGTTGCGCCCCGCCGCTGGCGAGGACCCGCCGCTGCGGTGAGCGGAACCATCCGAAAAGCGGCTTCGGAGAGTGAACGAAGACAGATCCCCTTCCTGTTCCTTGGGAGGGTTCGCTGTGGGCATCGGGTTCCCACCGCGGTCACGGGCCGTGCGAGGGTCGCTCGCTGCGCGGCTGCCGGCCGCTCGCGTCGCGCCCGCACGGCCCGCGCCCGCTGCGGTGTGGCACGTGTCGTCGGCGCTACAGACGTGATCGTTCCCGAGTCGGTGCACGCCCTGCTGCGCAGCGCGTGCGGGACGTTGCCAGCCGGCGGCAGCCGCTGCGCCACTGCACGCCGGCCGCTTCGGCCGAGCACTTCGCCCCCATCCCCGTGTCGCGCGGGCCGTGCGTGGCGCTGTGATCGTTCGTGATGCGCGCTCACGGGGCTTTCGTGGCCCTCTGCACATAACGCGCTGTTACGCCGCACCGGCGCTGCCGGTGTTCGTTCGCTGGCGCTCACCGCGTAACCCGCGTTATGTCATCGGGCCCCGGCCGGCGCCTGGCGGCCCCGGCATGTCGGTGCCGCTGCGCGGCGTTCGCTGTGCGGCCGTGCGCGCACGGCCGCGCTTCGGATCGTTCGCGCAGGTTGCGCGTGGGGTGAGCGCTGCGGGCTTCGGCTGTTTCGAGGCCACGCGCGTGCGAGATCTGCGCAGCGTTGCCCACGTGTTGTCCACGCCCGCAGCCGTCGACGGGGGATCATTCAATGGATCCCCCGCGACGGCGGATGCGCAGCATCCGGGGGTGGGCAACGGGTGGACAACGCGTCATTCGCCGTTGCATGGTCGCGAAAACCCGCATCAAGGGTTTTTTCGGAGTTGCTGGGAACCGTGTCAGCCGCGTTTGCCACCGCTGAGCCGCACCGCATCAAGGCCGCGCACCGTCGGCGGCGGCGAATCGCGTCGGGTCAGAGTGTTCAGCGCTACTACGACCCCGCCATCGGACGATTCCTTTCAGTCGATCCCGTGGGGCCGCTGCAAGATCCCATCCAGCACTTCGGCAGGTATCACTACGCGGCGAACAACCCCTATCGGTTCATCGATCCCGATGGCCGCATGATCCGAAACCGGCATGAGGCGCCGGGGATTGGGTCGCATGGAACGTGCCAGCGGATCAACACATGCCTCGGCGTAAAGAACGACGTTAAGCGCGCTGTTACGCGTGCAGTGACGCGTGCGGCATCGAGGGTAGTCGAGGGAGTAGCTGAAGGAGCGGCGAGTGCGGCAAAGCAGAAATACGAAGAGGTCTCAGCTCTTGTCTCACGAAGTGACAAAGTGCTTAAGGTTGGCGTTTCGGGTCAGTTGGCTGCAGGCGTCGTCGGAAACAAGGTCACATCACCTTCCACGGGACTTACGGGAGGCATAAGCCTGTTGGTGAACCCAAGTAGTGGGCAGATTGGTTTTCAGGCGAGCTGGGGCGTGACAGCGGGGTTGGGAGGCGGTGCAACGGCGGGCTTGGAGTTTGGCGCTGGCTTGAACAATGGACCGCTGACTAGCGGAGGTTCTTCGGCATATGGATCGTTCATCACGGCTTCTGAAGGTCCCGCGGCATTTGGCGTATCCGTCCGCCAGCAGGTTGGAGGATCTGGCGGAGAGATATCGGTCGGAACTAGAGGGTCCGTGGGCCCCTATTTGGGTGCAGGCGCTTTGTACGAGGACTCGTATACCGTAAGCAGCCCGCCGATCTGGTGATCATGTGAACGACCAACCCACTGAAGTGATCGGTTTGCGGCAAATCTTCAAATGGCCGCTGATCTTTTTTCTTGCAAGCATCATCAGCGTCATCGCCATCGGTATTGGAATGTTGCTGGATGCGAATACACAGGTCCTCAAGGCACTTTTCTTCGTATCGTCGGCGCTTATTCTCGCGTTTGGCGCCAGCCTCGCTGTGCAAGCGTTGAAGGTCGCGAAGAGCGCGATGAATCGGAACAAATGGTTTGGCTGATTCACTTGAAGTGCGATTCGCCAAGCCCGCCTCCCGGCGGGCTTGTCGTTTCAGGCGTTAGCTTTCGTCACTGATGCGCAGCGAGCACCGAGTCGATCAACTCGTGAACGATGCGCTGTTTCGCTTTCGGCAATGACTGGATGCGCTCGAGCTGCTGCTGCAGCTTGGGCGCAGGGCCGCGCTTCGCGCCCTTGGTCTGTTCGCCGATGAGCGCTTCGATGCTGATGCCGAGTGCCCGTGCCAAGGCGGGAAGCGTCGAGATCGGCATGCGCCGGCGCCCGATCTCGAAGGACGCGATCTGCTGCTGCGTGACGCTGACCAGCTCACCGAGCTGGGCTTGCGTGAGGCCGAGGGTCTTGCGGCGTTCGGCAATGCGGGTGCCAAGCTGGACAAAGAAGGCGGCTTCGTCGGCGGTCATCGGGGCGGAGGGGCTGTGCGATGCCATCACGCTAGGGCCTTGTGTCGGATAGGCGTTGACGATACGCCAAATAGGCGTATCTTCCTGTCGAATTATTTCGCTTGACAGGATTTCGCGCATGGCCGGATTTCCGAAGTCGCCGCCGGTTTCGCCTTCGATGGACGCGCCGCTGCTGCCGCCGCCAGCGCTGGCCGAGGGCCTGTCCGTCATCGGCCCGGACGAGGCGCGCTTTGTGCGCGGCCCGCGTGCGTATCGAGTGCGCGGGCTGGCGCGGGCGCTGAGCGCCGAGGCCTTGCGCCTGACCGTCCGCGTGTCCTTGGGTGAGCGGGTGTTCGTGGACACGCTGGACCTTTATCAGGCGCGGGGTCGGGGTGGGTTCGCGAAGGGCGCGGCGGTCGAGCTGGGCTTGGGCGAAGAGGTGATCGCCGGCGATCTGTCGGCGCTGGTGCTGGGTCTGGAGCCGGTGCAGGAAGCGGCGATCCGCGGGGCCTTGAAGCCGGATGCGGCCGAGGTGGAGCCTGTGCTGTCGCCGGCCGATGAAGCGGCCGGGATCGCGCTGCTGCGCGATCCCGGCCTGCTCGATCGCATTGTTTCCGACGTCGAAGCGCTGGGCGTGGTGGGTGAGGCCGATAACGCCTTGGTCGGTTACTTGGCGATGGTGTCGCGGCTGCTGGCGAAGCCCTTGGCGGTGCTGATCCAGAGCACCAGTGCGGCCGGCAAATCGACGCTGATGGACGGCCTGCTGTCGCTGCTGCCGGAACACGAGCGCGTGCATTACAGCGCGATGACCGGGCAGAGCCTGTTCTACATCGGCGAGGGGAACCTGAAGCACAAGGTGCTGGCCATCGCCGAAGAGGAAGGCGTGCGGCAGGCGGCGTATGCGCTGAAGCTGTTGCAGTCGCAGGGTGAGCTGACGATCGCGAGTACCGGCAAAGACCCGGCGACGGGCAAGCTGGTGACGTCGGAGTACCGGGTCGAAGGCCCGGTGATGCTGATGCTGACGACGACGGCGATCGACATCGACGAAGAGCTGCTGAACCGCTGTCTGGTGCTGACGATCAACGAGAGCGCCGAACAAACGGCCGCGATCCAGCATCGCCAGCGGCAGGCGCGGACGCTGGCGGGCTTGCAGGCGAAGGTGCGGGGCGATCAGGTGCAGGCCGCACACCGGGCGGCACAGGCGCTGCTGCGTCCCTTGGCCGTGGTGAACCCGCTGGCGGAAGGGCTGCGCTTCGCCAGTGACCGCGTGCGGCTGAGGCGGGATCATGCGAAGTACCTGGCGCTGATCGACGCGATCGCGCTGCTGCACCAGCAGCAGCGCAAGGTTCAAAGCATCGAGGTCGATGGAAAGGCCGTCGAGTACATCGAGGTCATTCCGTCCGACATCGCGATGGCGAACCGGCTGGCGCACGCGGTGCTGGGGCGGAGCCTGGACGAGCTGCCGCCGCAGACGCGGCGGCTGTTGCAGGGCCTGCAGCGCTGGGTGGAGGCGCAAGCGGCCGTACAAGCCATCCCGCCCACGTCGGTGCGCTTCACCCGCCGTGAGCTGCGTGCGGCCTTGGGCATGGGCGACACGCAGCTGCGGGTGCATCTGGAGCGCTTGGTCGAACTGGAGTACGTGGCGCTGCACGGTGGGCGTCAGGGGCAGCGGGCGGTGTATGCGCTGCTGTTCGGCGGCGATGCGGGCAGCGATGCGCCGCAGTGGTCGGGGCTGGTCGAGCCGGGGGCGCTCGCCCCGCCCACGGAAGCGGCCGAACGGCCGACTTCGCGGGGTGTTTCGTCAACTTCGCGGGGGTCGAAGCCCAACTTCGCGGGGGGTTCGCGGGCCGTTCGCGGGGGGGTTGCGGCCGGTTCGCGGGGGGGTGTTTCGACGCGGGTTGCGCCGTGAATGCCGCTCGCAGCGGCCCGCACAACGCGACCCGCAGCGAGCGGCTGGCGCGATTGCTGGCGGTGTCGCATCCCGAATCGCTTTCGGCATGGATCCGGCGTTACATCGAGCAGCTGGAGACGCAGCACCGCAGCATCAGCGATGTGCGCACGCGCCGAAGCCGGCTGGCGCACTTCCACGCCTGGGCATCGGAGCGGAGCATCGAGCGGCCGGGCGCGGTCACGCACGCGCACCTGCAGCAGTTCCAGCGGCATCTGTTCCGGTATCGCAAGGCGAACGGCCAGCCGATCGCGGTGAACGGCCAGCGGATCGCGCTGTTCACCATCGAGATGTTCTTCCGCTGGCTGGTGCGTCAGCGGGTGATCGCGTCGAACCCGGCGGCCGATCTGGAGCTGCCGAAGGCCACGCGCGACCTGCGCGAGCCGCTGAGCTTGATGGAAGTGGAAGCGGTGCTGGCGCTGCCGGACATCGACACGCCGGAAGGCCTGCGCGATCGGGCCTGCCTGGAGCTGCTGTACGCCACCGGCATCCGAAGAGCCGAGCTGGTGGGGATTTCAATCACCGACATCGATGCCGCGCGTGGCGTGCTGCACGTGCGGCTGGGCAAGGGCAAGAAGGACCGCTTCGTGCCGATCGGTGAGCGGGCGCTGGCGTGGATTGGCAAGTACACGAGCGAGGCGCGGCCACAGCTGCAAACCGACAGCAGCGAACGCCGGCTTTTCTTAAGCCAGTACGGCCTGCCGCTCTCCGCCGACGGCCTGAGCTGGCGGGTGCGGGACTACTTCCAGCGCGCCGGCATCACCAAGCGCGGGGCGTGTCACCTGTTCCGGCACACGATGGCCACCGCGATGCTGGACAACGGCGCGGACATCCGTCACGTGCAGGAGATGCTGGGGCATGGCGCGATCACCAGCACGCAGCGCTACACGCACGTGTCGATCGCCCGACTGAGTGCGGTGCATGCGGCGACCCACCCGGCGGCGCGCTTGTTGCGCCCCGCCGCTGGCGAGGACCCGCCGCTGCGGTGAGCGGAACCATCCGAAAAGCGGCTTCGGAGAGTGAACGAAGACAGATCCCCTTCCTGTTCCTTGGGAGGGTTCGCTGTGGGCATCGGGTTCCCACCGCGGTCACGGGCCGTGCGAGGGTCGCTCGCTGCGCGGCTGCCGGCCGCTCGCGTCGCGCCCGCACGGCCCGCGCCCGCTGCGGTGTGGCACGTGTCGTCGGCGCTACAGACGTGATCGTTCCCGAGTCGGTGCACGCCCTGCTGCGCAGCGCGTGCGGGACGTTGCCAGCCGGCGGCAGCCGCTGCGCCACTGCACGCCGGCCGCTTCGGCCGAGCACTTCGCCCCCATCCCCGTGTCGCGCGGGCCGTGCGTGGCGCTGTGATCGTTCGTGATGCGCGCTCACGGGGCTTTCGTGGCCCTCTGCACATAACGCGCTGTTACGCCGCACCGGCGCTGCCGGTGTTCGTTCGCTGGCGCTCACCGCGTAACCCGCGTTATGTCATCGGGCCCCGGCCGGCGCCTGGCGGCCCCGGCATGTCGGTGCCGCTGCGCGGCGTTCGCTGTGCGGCCGTGCGCGCACGGCCGCGCTTCGGATCGTTCGCGCAGGTTGCGCGTGGGGTGAGCGCTGCGGGCTTCGGCTGTTTCGAGGCCACGCGCGTGCGAGATCTGCGCAGCGTTGCCCACGTGTTGTCCACGCCCGCAGCCGTCGACGGGGGATCATTCAATGGATCCCCCGCGACGGCGGATGCGCAGCATCCGGGGGTGGGCAACGGGTGGACAACGCGTCATTCGCCGTTGCATGGTCGCGAAAACCCGCATCAAGGGTTTTTTCGGAGTTGCTGGGAACCGTGTCAGCCGCGTTTGCCACCGCTGAGCCGCACCGCATCAAGGCCGCGCACCGTCGGCGGCGGCGAATCGCGTCGGGTCAGAGTGTTCAGCGCTACTACGACCCCGCCATCGGACGGTTCCTGAGCGTTGACCCCGTGGGGC
>ERZ1066123.2135-NODE-2135-length-10621-cov-4.335415_pt1 | contig 10621 bp, 5 predicted proteins | sample MGYA00382770_ERZ1066123 | MGnify/ENA primary metagenome ERZ1066123 (study PRJEB33369, sample SAMEA5778353) | biofilm metagenome | biome: Industrial cooling water; feature: Water cooling tower basin; material: Biofilm | place: United Arab Emirates | collected...
GCCCTCCTCGTGCCGGCCCTCGCCGAGAGGCAAAGCGATATCGAAGAAGAAGTGCTCGGCCCGCCCGCCCGCGTCGCCTACGATGCCGAAGGCAAGCCGACCAAAGCCACCGAAGCCTTCATCGCAAAGCAGGGCCTGAAACTCGAAGATTTGCGCATCACGGAGACGGAAAAAGGCGCCTACGTTTGCGCCACCCGCCGGGAGCAGGGCCGTCCCACTCGCGAAGTGCTGCCCGCCTTACTCGCCGAGCTCTGCCGGCGCATCCCTTTCGCCAAGAGCATGCGTTGGGGGGAAAACGACACTCCCTTTGGACGCCCCCTGCACTGGATCGTGGCGCTTCACGGCGGCCAAACCATCGACTTCGATTTCGCTGGCATTTCTTCTGGGGCGACGACCCGCGGCCACCGTTTCCTCTGCCCCGATACGCGTGCGCTCAACCACGCCTCCGAATACGTCTCGGTGCTACGCGAGATGCAGGTCGTAGTGGCTCGCGAGGAGCGGCGGGCGCAGATGATCGAGGCCCTGCATCGCGCTGCGGCCAGCCAAGGCGGCGAGGTCGTCCTCGACGCCTTCCTGCTCGACGAATGCCTCGACCTGGTCGAGCAGCCCAAAGCCATCGTCGGAAATTTCGATCCCGCCTATCTCCGCCTGCCCGACGAGGTCATCCTCTCGGTGATGCGCGGCCACCAGCGTTACTTCGCCTTACGTCGCGAGGGGCGCTTGCTACCAAACTACATCACCGTCACCAACGCCACCGGCGACGAGACGATCGTGCGTCAGGGCAATGATCGCGTCATGCGGGCCCGCTTGGCCGATGCGCGCTTCTTCGTCGACGAAGACCGCAAAGTCGGCCTCAAAGGGCGCGCCGAGGCGCTCGAGGCCCTGGTCTTTCAGGCCAAGCTCGGCAGCGTCGCGGCAAAAGTCGAGCGCATGAAGGCCTTCTTGGCGCAGGCGCCTCTTTCTTCCGAAGCCGATCGCCAGGGCGCGATCCTCGCTGCTTCCCTTTGCAAAGCCGATCTGGCGACCGCCATCGTCGGCGAATTCCCGGAGCTCCAGGGAGAGATGGGCCGCTGGTACGCCCTCGAGGAGGGCATCGACGCGCCCGTCGCCGATGCACTGCGGGAACATTACTGGCCGCGTTCTGCGCAAGACGGCTTGCCGAACTCGGCGCTCTCGTCCTGGCTCGCGCTCGCCGATCGTCTCGACACCCTGGTGGCCTTCTTCGGGCTGGGCATGACGCCCAGCGGTTCGGCGGACCCCTATGCCCTCCGCCGCGCCGCGCTCGGTGTGCTGCGCATCGGTCTCGAAGGCCCTGTCGATTTCGATCTGCGCCAGCTGCTCTCCTTGGTCCACGACACCTTTCCAAGCGGCTTGCTCGCCGATCGTGAAACGACCTTGAGCTCCCTCGAGTCTTTCTTCCAAACGCGCCTGCAGGGTTACCTGGAAGAGAAAGTACAGCAGGGCCCCTTGCAGCCGGCGTCCTGGGATCCGGAGCTCGTCGCAGGCTTTGCGTCTCGACCCCGCCCCAGCGTCATCCAGGCTTGCCTGGCCGCCTGGTCCTGGAGTTCACTCAAAGATCTCGTCCGCAGCATCGATGCACTTCTGGTCGGTTTCCGCAGCGAAGAGGGGCGCAGCGACGCGGCGCAACTGATCGCCAGCTTCAAGCGCGTCTTCAACATCACACGCGAGGTCGAGAGTCGTCCCGTCGATCCTGCACTTCACCTCGAAGTGGCCGAGCAGGCGCTCGCCAAAGCCTTCGCCGAGTTCGAAGAGGCGCTGGGGCGTGCACTCGAACGCAAAGATTATCCGGCGGCCTTCCGCGCGGTCGTCGCAACCTTGTCGGCACCGATCGACGACTACTTTCAGAAGGTCTTTGTCATGGTCGAGGATACCAAGCTGCGCGACAACCGCTTGGCTTTGCTCAAAGCGATCTCCGAACGCCTCGCCGCGCTCGCCCACTTCCATCTTCTGCAAGCCGAGGAAGTTCTCGACTCGCCCATCCGCCTTGCCTCGGGGTCGCCCTCATGAGGCTCTACCCCCGCTTCGTCGATGAGATCGACCGGGGAGAGACCGACGCAGCCCGCTTCGGTGCCAAAGGCGCAAGTTTGATCGACTTGCATCGGCGCGGCTTCGACGTGCCGCCCGCGTTTTTGCTCGAGGTCGCGCAATGCCGCGCCTTGGCGCAGCAGCCTGAAGCCATCGACGCAGCGAGCGAGACGCTGAGCGAGGCGCTGCGGGAGCTCGAAAAGCGGGGCGCCAGGGCACTCGGCCGGCCGGCCGAACGCATCCTTTTCGCGCTGCGATCGAGCAGCGTCGAGCCGGCGCCGGGTCTGCTCCCCACCTATCTGCCGCTCGGTGTCGACGCGCGTTATCTCGAATCTTGCAGCGATTCGGCGCAACACTCTCCCAGTCAGCGCGCCATCGCCTTTGCGATCGTCGATCTGCTCGCCGGAGAGCTTTTGCCTTCCGCGGGTGCTCCGCTTTTGCCGCGCCTCGAGCTGCCGCCGGAGAACGTGCCCGGCCTTCACGAAGTGCGCGCTCACTTCCAAACCCTAGAGCGTTTCGCGAAGGAGCATCTCGGCATCGCTTCCGGCCTCCCGCGCGAGGTGCAGCTGCGTTTGGCGATGCGCGCTTTGTTCAAGGCCTGGAGTGCCCATCCCGACCAAGCGAGCGGTGTCGTCGTCCAGGTGGTGGTGGCCTGCGACGTCGAGCAGAGCGTGGTCGGCGTCGCCCTCTCGCGCGATCCCCGCGAAGGGCGGCAGCATATTCGTGGCGAATACCTCCGCGATGCCCTCGGCCTGATGCTGAGCTCCGGACGGGCCTCGGCCTGCGTCTTGGGCAAACACGAGACCCTGCCCGGGCGCGAGCACGAGGCCCTCGAATCTTGGGCCCCGGCGCTCTATCGGCGTGTCCAAGAGGCCTGCGATCGCGTCGAGCGCGATACGGGAATGCCGCAAACCCTCGAATTTGCCGCCGAAGGCGAGCGCCTCTTTCTTCTCCAATACCGCCCCCTCGCGGCCAGCGCGCAGGCCCTGGCCCGCTTCGCCAGCGAGGCCCTGGAGGGCGAATCGGCTTCGCTGAGCGTCGCCTTGTCTCGCTTTCCCGCGCTGCGCGCCCGCGAGCTGCTGCGCTTCGAGGTGCCGCGTGAAGGCGCCCCCGATGCGCTCACTCAGGGCCTCCCCGCCTGCCCGGGCGCGGTCGTGGGTCTCGCCTGTTTCACCGAGGCCGACGTCTCGGCATGCCTCGCGCAAGGCCAGTCGCCCATCCTCGTCATCCAACATGCGAGCGCCGAAGACGGCCTGCTGCTCCGCCGCGTGGCCGCGGTGATCACGGCCCAAGGAGGCACGACCTCCCACGCGGCCATCATGGCGCGCAGCTTGGGCGTGATCTGCATCGTCAGCTGCGAAGGGATGCGCGTCGACGCCAGAGCGGCAAGGGCTTCGATCGGCGCAGGGCGCGCTGCTCCGAGCGCTAGCACGCCGAGCATCGAGCGCCTCTCCCGGTTAACGGTCGACGCCTGGACCGGGAAGGTCTACGAGGGCGACGTCGGCCTTTGCGTGCGCTCGACCTCCGAAGCTTTCGACCGACTTCTGGCCGCGTGCCCGCTCGCCTGGCCTCGCCTGGCGGCGCCCGCCTCCACCTTCGCGCAGCTGAAAGCCTTGCTCTCGCTCGGCGCCGAAGGCGTCGTCTGCGAAGCCGAGATGTGGCTTCAGGCGCAATCTTTTGACGCCCCCTCGCTTCCCGACGCCTCCACGCTGATCCTCTCCTGCACGCCCGAGGAGGCTTTCGAGATCGGACGCAAGCGGAGTCCGGCCCTGGACGCCTGGCGCGCGCGGGGCGGCAGTCTCCACCTGCGTATCGACCTCGCTGCCCTTGACCTCTCCCAAGCCTCGCTCGTCCACACCTTGCACCGATGTCGGGATGGAGCGCGGTCCTTCGCGCCCCCGAGCGATGCGTCTTTTTCCTGGGGCGTGAGCCTGCCCGCATCTCCCCCCGAGCTGCGCGAGCTGCTGCAGGTGATGCAAGGGGAGGGTTGGCTGCTCTGGCAGCCCGTGGAGGCCTTGCTTCCAGGGATGCGAGCGTTGAACTCCTCGGTCGCCGGGAGCGTAGTTCTCGTCGGAGAGCGCGATGCGCAATCCCTCAGTGAAGGCCCAAGCCCGCTGCACTGGCTGGAACTCGACGCTCTCCACCTTCCCAGCGCTCGCCTGATACGCAGTACCGGCTCGCTCTTCGCGTAGAGACGCGAACGCCCATCGCCAAAAGTCGCCTCGACAGCGCCAGCGATATGCCTCAGATTTTAGCGGGGGTTGGCGGAGAAAGTCGTGTCGTGCGCGTCCCTAATCCTGTCCCTAACTTAGCACTCGTCCCCTTCGCCTTTTTGCTCTCCTTCCTCGCCTGTGCCTCTCCTGAAACCTCCGCTGGCGACATGGAGGGCGTGGAAAAAGCAGCCGAAACCGTCACATGTCCACCCTTTACCTGGGCTACGGTCGGCAACGTCGAATGTGTCGCCGAGGAGGGGTACCTCTTCCGCTGCGGTAAGGGACAGGCTCCCGGCGGTTTTGAGGCGGAGGCCTATTGCGAGATCGACGGTTGGCCAAACGGGCGCTTCGCCGAACTCGGCACCAACTGCGCCGAGTTGCCCGACCGTTTGCTGCAAAACCGCAGCTTTCAGGGCGGAACGTGGAACTGCGAGAGCTACGATTCCTCGAACAGCTGCCTGAGGCTCTGCTGCACTGGCCAGACCCCCTGTCCCCGGCACTGAAACCCGACTCTGCATCTATTCCCAGAATTCCCCCGTCCCATCTTTTCACAGATGAGACGAGGGTGTACTATTCTGCTATATCCATCATGAGCCCCGAAGCCCAACCCCTGCCGACGTCCCCCGCGCTCGAGCCAGAGTTCATCGCCCCCAGCGCCTTGAGCGCAGTGAGCGATCTGCGTGCCGTGGACCGCCTGATCGGTCAGGAAATCGACCAGCGTTATCTGATCGAGGAGTTCTTGGGCGAAGGGGGCACCGGTATCATTTACCGGGCCCGCCATACGGTGCTGGGCAAAGCGGTGGCGCTCAAAGTCCTGCGGCCGGATGTTTCGGGCAACAAGACCGCGATGTTGCGCTTTCGCCAGGAGGCGCTCCTGGCCGCCTCCATCGGCGATCAACATATCGTCGAGGTCATCGACTTCGGCCGGATGCCGGATGGCGCGGCCTATTGCGCTATGGAGTACCTCGAGGGCATCACGCTGACTACAGCCTTGAAAGAGGCGGGGCGTCTCCCTCCCGAGCGCGCCATCCACATCGCCAAGCAGCTCTGCCGCGGCCTCGAAGCCGCCCACGACATCGGCATCATCCATCGCGATCTCAAGCCCGACAATATCTACCTCATCCACCGTGCGGGCGACCCGGACTTCGTCAAAATCCTTGATTTCGGCATCGCCAAAGTGGGGATGCGGCCGACCGGCCTGACGCAGATGGGGCAGGTCTTCGGCACGCCTCACTATATGTCGCCAGAGCAATGTGCCGGCCATCCCGTCGACCGCCGCACCGACCTCTATGCCCTCGGTGTACTCCTCTATGAGCTGGTCTGCGGCCGGCCTCCTTTCGACGCCGAAGACGTGCTCGGCGTGATGTCCAAACACTTGCGCGAGATGCCGCTTTCGCCTCGCCATCTGACATCGCCGGTTTTGGTGCCGCGCGATCTCGAGCTCATCATCATGCGCTGCTTGGAGAAGCAGCCGGCCCGTCGCTATCAGACCGCGGGCCGTATCCTCGGCGACCTCGAGAAGATCAGCCGTGAGGTACGCGCCGGCGGCGAAGAGCGCGCCTTGGAGGATTGGGAGCGCACCCAAAGCGCAGTGCAGCTGGTCGTCCGCGAGCCTCTAGCACCGCCGCCCTCTTCGCTGCGCTCTTCCCTCTGGAAGGGAATGGCGGCGCTGGGGCTGGCCCTGGCTTTGGGCACGAGCGCCTGGGCCTTTCAGGAGGGCGCGAGCAAGCGCCGTTGGCAGCTCGATCTCTCCATCGAGAGCATCGCCGGTATTTTTTCTTCCGCGCCCATCGAGATCGAGACGCAGCCCAGCGGCGCCGAGGTCTGGCAAGATGGGGTGCTGCTCGGAAACACGCCCTTTCAGCTGCCGCGGCCGCGCCGAGTGACGGAGCTCAGCCTCAGCAAATCCGGCTACGCGCCGCGCCAGGTGAAAATCGACGCGCGCACCTTATCGAAGGTCAGCCTCAGCTTGGAGCAACACGCTTCGCAGGCTCGGCTGGCGCGACCGAAGTGAAGGGAGGCTCGCTTCCGCCGCCCGCGAGGTTGCTTCGAAGGCATCGAGCGACTAAGCCACTGCTCTCTCGACGGCGGAAACCTTGGATTCGAAGCGCAGGCACGTATGCCGCAATCACGCGGTCTGGTTAGGAGCGTTCGCGATCGCGAGCTGCGGGCTCGACAACCGCGGCATCGATCCGCCGCCCGGCAAGATTAATTTCCCGGTATCGGTCGTGCTCAGCCAGGAGGCGGGCGCCGCGCCGAACTTCCTCTTCGTCGCCAACGCCAACTTCGACCTGCGCTACAACGCCGGCACCGTGCAATCCTTCGACCTGCGCGCGCTCGAGCCTGCGGTCAACGCCTGTGCGGGGACGAAGGAATGCACCATCGCCACCGAGCCGGGCGCGAGCGGGGCGAGTGCCCTCGTGCCTCCGGTTGGCGAAGTGCGCATCGGCGCCTACTCCTCGGCCATGCGCCTCGATCCTGCCGGCAAGGCGCTTTATGTGACGGTGCGCAGCAACTCCGACCTGAGCTGGATCGAGGTGGATCCCGCCAGCGGAGCGCTGAACTGCGGCGCGGCGGCGCCAGGGCAGGATTGCGATTCGGCGCATAGCGAAGTCGATCGTTCGATCGCCGAGAGCAAAAAGAAAACCTTCCCCACCGATCCGGTCGGGCTGCACATCGCCTCCTTGCGCGAGTTTGGACTCGAGCCCGGCGACGCACGCCTTCTGCTGATGGCGCACCGCGGCGGCGCCGCTTCTCTCCTCGTCGATTTCGACGACCCGGCGCCGCCTTTCCTCCTCGACGTGCAGGAGCAGATCTCGGAAGATCTGCAGAACATCACCTTCGATCCCGCCTTCGGCATCGCCTGGCTGCCCAGCGGTCGCCGGCCTCAGATCGCGCGGGTCGGCGTCGGGCTGGATTCCGAAACGACCGACCTCAGCCAAGCTTACCTCTACGATGCCGGCCTGCTCACCGTCACGGGCGTCGACACCGGCGAAACGACCAGCGGCGACACCCGCGCGCTCCGCCTCGACCCTCGTCCGGGGAGCCGCAAAGCCTATGTAATCTCTCGCCGTCCCGAGGCGCTTTTGCAGGTCAATCGCACGGGAAGCGGCGAGGGGCGCCTCGTCGTCGAGACGATCGTCGACGTCGGCGCCGGGCCCTCACGCCTCGAGCTGGTGAACTTGCGCACGCGCATGGTGGCCCTCATCAGCTGCTTCGACAGCCGGGACATCTACCTGATCGATGTCGATCAAGGCTCGGTGCTTGGGGTAGTCCGCGGCATGAGCGGTCCCTTCGAGATCGCGGTCGACGCGCAACGCGAGCGAATCTACGTCGCCGATTTCCGCGCTTCGGCCATCCGTTTCATCGATTTGCGGCCCTTGCTCGATTGCCTCGACGGCGGTTTCGGCGACTGCTCGCCGCAAATTTTGGCGACTTTGGGCGTGCCCCGCCCCGTCCGGGAGCTGCGATGAAGTCGGCTTTGCACATGCATCGCGGGCGAGTATCCAGTGCCTTCATCGGCGTTTCGCTCGCGCTTATGACGCTGGCCTGTTCGGGCCGCCGCATCGTGGTGAATCCACGTAGCTTCGAGAGGCCGGGCGACCTCGCCTTCATCTGCTTCGACGACGCCAGCGGCGAAGCCGTCGCGCTCCAGCAGTGCACGGGCAGCACCGATAACGAAAACGCGCAGTTTCGCCTGACGGCGGTGTTGCTGCAGACCAGCCGCGGAGAGATCGCCGCGGTCGACATGCAGACCAATAAAATTATCGACTTCGATCGGCGGGTCCCGGGCTTTACCTTCATCGCCGTCGGCGAGGTGCCGATCGCGCTCGCCATCCCCACCAACAATCCGCGCAAGCTTTATATCGCCGAGTCCGGCTCTCGGCTTTTGCGCGCGCTGCCTAGCGCCCGGCTGCGCCCAGGACGCAGTGCCGCCGAGGTCGGCGTCGACCAGCTTTTGGCGCTGCCGGATGCGCCCGCCGCCCTCTGGCTGAGCCCCAACGAGCGTTTCCTCTACGTCAGCCTGCCGCAACGCGCCTCCCTGGCCGAGGTCAGCCTCGCCGAAGACGGCAGCTTCCTCGCCATCCGTGAGTTGCCCCTGGCGGCGCCGGCCACCTTGCCCCCCGCGCTCAACGCGCTGCCCACCCCACCACGCGCCTTCGAGAGCTATGAGAAGGTCTGCGGCGCCAGTGCTGCCCTCGCCAACCCGACGCAGGTGCCCGACTCGGCACCGCAGGTGCTCGCCGGCGACGGTCAGCTGCGGCCTGAACCTTCGGCCTTGGCCTTCGATGCCGAGCGCAATCTCCTGCTCGTCGCCGACCGGCGTCTGCCTTTGCTGCACGTCCTCGCCCTCGACGCCGAGGGACGGCTGCAAGGCCCGGCGCGTATCGCCGCCACCGGTGTGCCGCTGCAGCAGCTGGTGGTCACGCCCCGGCTGCCCAGCCAAATCGGCACCTACGACGTGGCCAAGATCTACGTCTACGCCATCGATGCCAGCGACCAGTCGGTGCTCGTCCTCGATGCCAGCGCCGACGATCCGGCGACCTGGAATGTGCTCAGCACCTCGGCCACCTGGCCGAACAACGATCGCTTGGCGCTTGGTCAGAGCGGCGGCGTACGCACGCTCAGCTTGATGACGCCCGACTTTCCAAACGGAGTGCTTTGCGGCGAGGATACGCTCGACCTGGCCAGTGGGGCGGCGCCAGGCCGCTTGCGGGGCGTGTTTCTCGCGCTGGGCTTGGGCGATGGCACCATCCGCGTTCTCGACATCCACGATCTCGATGCGCCTTGCCGCGGCGGCACCAACTGCTCTGGCAATATCGGCAATGCGCTGGATCAGCGCGTGTTTCTGCGTCGCCATCAGCTGCGCATCGGCGACTTCGTGCGCACCGGGGTAGCCGTGGTCACGACGCCCGAAATGATCTTCAATGGCAGCCCCAACCGCATCAATGCCGACGGTTCGACGCAGTCCTTGAGCGCGCCGCAGCTTGGTCCGCCCAGCAGTGCGCAGGTGGGAGGGCTGCCTGGCTGTCCGCCGACCATGACGCAGATCTATCCTCGCGTCGCCGAATCGCCGGATCCTTTGATCTGCACCAGCGCCGACCCCTGGGTAGCGGTGGAAGAGCAGTGGACCATCGCCTACGAAGCCAAGTTGCCGGGCGCGTCGGGCGGCCGCGGGCGCAAGGAGCGCGACGCGGGTGGAGGAGCGCTGGAGGCGGGGAATTGGTTTGCGGCACCCGACGCAGACTTCTGCGGCCGGGGCAGCCTCGGGCGCGAAGACGTGCCCAGCAATGCGCTCGAAAGCGGCTACGTCGGCGACCAACTCGTCATCCTCTCGGAGTTGCCGCCGCAGAGCCGCGACCTGCCCGAATGCCAGCTGGCCGCCGTCGACACCTTCGGTAGGCCCAAAACCCTCGCGTTTCCCGTGCTGCGCTCCTACCGCGACGCCTTACTCCTCGGCCCCTTGAGCCTGGACGGAACGGCGACCTTCGAGGTCGCTCAGCGCTGCTTCGATGCGGTGCTGAAATACGAACTACGAACGCAGCAGGCCTACACCGTCGTCGGCAGCCTCTCCGGCGATGGCCGCTGCGCCATCGATTCGACCTTGCCTTTCGATCCTGCGGTCCCGGCGACCTACCGTCATGGCCGCGCGTTGCCCGGACGTCCCTTCCTCAACCCCTACATCGCCTTTCAGATCCAGCACAAAGGCGATAACCCTGCAGCGCCGCTCGCCGCGGGTGCGAACGCGCAGCTGCGCTTCAGCATCGGGCAAAGCCCTGACGTCTTAGCGCTCGACATCAACGCCGGCCAAACGGGCAACAGCGTACGTTCGGTCCTGCCCTCGCTCTTGCGCTACAGCATCACCGACAACCGCCTCTACGCCATCGACGAATCGAGCCGCGGTTTGGTGCAGATCGACCTCTCGCCTTTCCGTTTCCTCCGGGCCTTCGAATGAGTCGTGCGAGCTCGCCGCAGGCGGGCGCCGAGCCGACGCCGGCCATCCGCCAATACCTCAAAGCCAAAGCCGAACATCCCGATGCGATCATCTTCTTTCGCATGGGAGACTTCTACGAGATGTTCTTCGAGGACGCGGTCGAGGCGGCGCCCCTCCTCGAGATTACGCTCACCTCGCGGGGTCAGACCCGTGATGGGCAAAAAATTCCCATGGCAGGCGTGCCTTTCCACGCCGCCTCGACCTACATCGGCCGCCTGCTCGCGGCGGGAAAAAAGATCGCCATCTGCGAGCAAGTCGAGGACCCGGCCAAAGCGCGGGGGCTGGTCCGCCGCGAAGTCGTCCGCGTCATCACACCCGGGCTTTGCCTCGAGGAAGAGGCGCTGCAGGGCGCGGCCGCCAACTACCT
>ERZ1066123.2137-NODE-2137-length-10615-cov-6.934091_pt1 | contig 10615 bp, 8 predicted proteins | sample MGYA00382770_ERZ1066123 | MGnify/ENA primary metagenome ERZ1066123 (study PRJEB33369, sample SAMEA5778353) | biofilm metagenome | biome: Industrial cooling water; feature: Water cooling tower basin; material: Biofilm | place: United Arab Emirates | collected...
GTATGCGTCTCCGAACCTGCTCGCGGTCCTGCTCCGCCGCTGGCCGCTGCTCCTCGTCGGCCTGGTGGTGGGGACGGTGGCGGGATACCTGTACTACGTTCAGAAGCCGCGGACGTACCAGTCCGCCGCGCAACTCCTCGTGATCAAGAAGCGCGCGGAGATGACGAGCAGCAACGACGCCCGGGGGTCGTACCTCGAAGACTACGTGTCGACGCAGGTGACGCTGCTGAAGTCCGAACAGATCCTGCTGGCGGCGGCCCGGCGGATCAGCCCCGGCGAGGCGGGGCTGGCGCTGCCCGAGAACGACCGCGAGCGGGCGGCCGTGCTGGGGATGGGCCTGACCGTCGGCCGGGACAAGGAGGCCGGGGTCGGGGCCGGCGGGAACGGCGTGCTCAACCTGTTGTTCCGGTCCGGCACCCCGGACGCCAGCCGGCGGGTGCTGGAGGCGATCATCCGCACCTACCAGGCGGAGCTCTCGAGCATCTACGACGAGGCCACCCGGAGCCGGCTGAACGTGCTCGACAAGCAGATGCGGTCCTACGAGCGCGACCTCGCCGTCGCCATCGCGGCGCGGGGGACCAAGACGGACGAGATCCGGCAGATCACCGAGGAGGAGGTGCCCAACATCCGGGCCCGTGTGTCCGTGCTGCGGGAAAAAGAGATCACGATGGAGCTGGAGCAGGTCGTGGTCAACCAGGACCTGGAAGCGGTGGAGGCGGCCGGCACGGACAAGGTCAAGCGGCAAGGCCTGCTGATGCAGTTCCTCGCCCGGACCGGGTCGGACCGGGACCGCGACAAGGGCGACGCGAACACCCCGTTCCTGACCATCCGGCTGCTCGAGGCGGAGAAGGCCGAACTCCTGGAGCGACTCGGCAAGGACCACCCGGACGTGAAGCGGGTCGTCAGCCGCCTCGCGTTCTACCGGGAGGTGAACGCCGCCCAGGGGGTCCCCACCGACCCGGACAAGTTCGACGAACTCGTCCCCATCGTCCGCCGGATGACCCAGCAGAAGCGGGCCGTGGACGAGCAACTCACCCGCATCCGGGCGCAACTCCGGGCGGACCGCGACACCCTCCGCACGGTCGGCCCGAAGGGAGACGAACTCGTCCAGCTGAGCGCGCAGGTGGCCACCCTCGAAGCGAGCATCGCCCTCGTCCGCAAGGAGAAGTTCGACCTGGAGGCGACCCAGTCCGCCGGCGGGTACGACGCGAAGGTGATCACGGAACCGGGTCTCGGCGCGCAGGTCGCCCCGGTCCTGCTCCAGTGCCTGCTCGCCGGCGCGGTCCTCGGGCTGGTGGCCGGCGGCGGGCTGGCGTACCTCGCCGACCTCGCCGACAAGGGGTTCCGCTCCCCGGACGAAATCCGCGCCCGGCTCGGCGTCGCGATCCTGGGCCACCTGCCGCGGCTGAAGCCCGCCCCGCCGTCCGACAGTCCGGTCGACCCGATGCTGGTGACCGTCCACCGGCCGAAGTCCTCGGAGGCGGAAGGGTACCGCGGCGTCCGGACGCAGATCTACTTCAGCACCCAGGGCCGCGGGCACCAGCTCATTCAGGTGACGAGCCCGAACCCCGGCGACGGGAAGTCGACGCTGGCGGCCAACCTCGCCGTGTCGATCGCCCAGTCCGGGAAGCGGGTGGTCCTGCTGGACGCGGACTTCCGCAAGCCGCGGGTTCACCGGTTGTTCGGGCTGCCGGCCGCGGATAACGGGCTGGCCTCCGTCGTGGCCGGCGAGACGACGCTGCTGTCCGCGCTGTGCCCGTCCTCGGTTCCGAACCTCGACCTCTTGCCGTGCGGCAACCGGCCCGCGAACCCCGCCGAGCTCCTCACGAGCCCGGCGTTCCATTTCGTCCTGGTGGACCTCAAGGCCCAGTACGACTTCGTCATCGTCGACACCCCGCCGATCCTCGCCGTCAGCGACCCGATGGCGGTCGCGTCGCGGGTCGACGGGATCATCCTCGTCGTCCGGATGACGAACCGCGCCCGCCCCGCCGCCGAGCGCGCCCGCGAACAACTCGGCGCGATCGGGGCCAACGTTCTCGGCGTGATCGTCAACGGCACCGGCCCCGCCGGCCGCGGCAGCGAGGCCGGCTACCAGTACGGCTACGGGTACGGCTACCAGTACCACTACGAGTACGAATACGCCGACCACTACGACGACGAGCCTTCCGCCGGGGCCAAGTGAGGCGGGCGGAGGATGGGATGTCACAATCTCGGAACGCCGTCTGGCGTTCGGCGGCGGCGGGGTTATACTCATGAGTGAGCCTGCCCTTGCAGGCTTCCCACCCCACCGGCCTCACGGCCGTCCGCGATTCCGAACCTGCCGACAGGAGCCGACTATGCTCCGTCTCTCGACCGCCCTGGCGGTTTTGCTCGCCGCGACTGCGTCCGTTCCGGCCGCCGATCCGCTGCTCCCCGCCGACAAGCCCGTGGAAGCGGTCATCGACCATTACGTCGACGCGCTGCTGAAGTCCGACGGGATCGAACCCGCCCCGCAAGCCGACGACGCGACGTTCATTCGCCGGGCGACGCTCGATCTGGTCGGGCGGATTCCCACCTCTGCGGAGGTGGACGAGTTCACGAAGTCGACGGATTCGCAGAAGCGAGCGAATCTCGTCGACCGGCTGATCGCCTCCCCCGGCTTCGTCCGGTTCCAGGCCGCCCAGTTCGACGCGATGATTAACGGCACCGTCGCCGGCGACGACCGCAAGCCGACGCTCTACCCGTACCTGCAAGCGGCCCTGGCCGAGGGCAAGGGCTGGGACGCCATGTTCCGCGACCTGATGCTGCCGCCGGACGGCCAGGCCGCGGACAAGAAGAAGGCCACCGGCACCCCCGCCGACTTCCTCCGCTCCCGCGTGCAAGACCTGGACCGCCTGACGAACGACGTGTCCGTCGCGTTCTTCGGCGTGAACGTCAGCTGCGCCCAGTGCCACGACCACCCGCTCGTGCAGGACTGGAAGCAGGACCACTTCTACGGCCTGAAGTCGTTCTTTTCCCGCACCTTCGACGCCGGCGGGTTCCTGGCCGAGCGGGACGCGGGGCTCGTGAAGTTCAAACCGACGAAAGGCCCGGAGCGGCAGGCGAAGTTGATGTTTCTCACCAGCGCGACGGTAAACACCGACACGGTGCGGGAACTCTCGAAGGACGAGCAAAAGAAGGAAAAAGAGGCGATCGAGAAGGCGAAGGCCGCGAAGGCGGCCCCGCCGAAGCCGTCATTCTCGGCCCGGGCGAAGCTGGTCGACATCGCCCTGAAGCCCGGCGAGGCGGACTTCTTCGCGAAGGCGATCGTCAACCGGATGTGGCACCGCTTCACCGGCACCGGGTTCGTGATGCCGCTCGACCAGATGCACAGCGAAAACCCGCCGTCCCACCCGGACCTCCTGGCGTGGCTCGCTCGGGACACGCAATCCCACGGCTACGACCTCCGCCGGCTGACCCGCGGGATCGTGATGTCGAAGACGTACTCGCGCGCCAGCAAGGCTCCGAGCGCGTCCGCACCGCCGGCCAAATACTTCGCGGTGGCGAAGCTGAAGCCGATGACGCCGCTGCAGCTCGGCACGTCGCTGCGAATCGCGACGCTCGACCCGGCCCAGTTCGAGAAGGGGAAGCCGGACGAAATCGAGAAGCGCATTGAACAGTGTGAAGGGACCGGCCGCGGGTTCGACCGTCAGGTCGCGTTCCCGACCGACGACTTTCAAATTGGCGTCGGCGAAGCGCTGCTCTTCAGCAACGGCGACAAGCTCAATAAGGAACTGCTCGGCGACAACGGCATCATGGGTCGGGTGAAGTCCGTGAAGGACCCGAAAGACGCCGTCGAGTTGATGGTGCGGACGGTGTACGGTCGGAGCCCGACGGCGGACGAAACGAAGGCGTTGACGGAGTACATCGGCCGCCGACCGGATCGCGTGCAGGAGGCGTACCGGCAAGTGATGTGGGCGCTGCTGACCTCGGCGGAGTTTCGGTTCAGTTATTGATGAAACGAGGCCACACGCGGAGCGTGTGGCTCACATTGTGGCCGACATGCTCCGCATGTCGGCTCGCTGGAAGACTTCACCGCACGAATTTCATTTCATATCGGAGTTTTCCCCATGCCCCGCCGACCCACCTTCTGCGGCTCCGCCGATCACGGGCTGTCTCGCCGCCACTTCCTCGGCGCGACCGCCGCCGTCGCCGGCTCCGCGTTCGCCGACATGACGCGCCTCGACGCGCTCGCGGGTGAGAGTGCCGCGAAGGAATTGAAGTCCAAACAGAAGCGCGTGATCCTGCTCTGGCTCGCGGGCGGGGCATCGCAACTGGAGACGTGGGACCCGAAACCGGGTGCCCCGACCGGCGGGCCGTTCCGCTCCATCCAGACGGACGTGGCCGGACTCCGCATCTCCGAACTGATGCCGGAAATGGCGAAGCGGATGAAGACGACCTGCGTCATCCGCGGGCTCAACACCAAGAACGGCGACCACGGCGGCGGCGCGAAGCTGATGATGCACGGCCGCCGCGACGAGGCCGGCATCAAGTACCCGGACCTCGGCGCGGTCCTGGCCCGCGAGATGGGCCGGGTCGAGAGTAAAGTCCCGGACTACGTCGCGTTCTACACCCAAACCGAAGGCCGCATCGCCGGCGACAGCGGCTTCCTCGGTGCCCGCTACGCCCCAATGGAACTGACGGCCGGCAACACCCCCGCGTTCATCAAGAAGGTCGACGGCATCAGCGAACTCGACCACCAGCAGCGGGCCGACCTGCGCGATTTGCTCAGCAAGCAGTTCGCCGCCGGCCGCACGTCGCCGACGCTGTCCAGCCACAACGAGGCGTACCAGCGCGTCCGCGGCATCATGGCCAGCGACCAACTCTTCGACGTGACGAAGGAACCGCAAAAGGTCCGCGACAAGTACGGCCCGACGCAACTCGGCGAACAGGCCCTCATCGCCCGCCGACTCGTCGAGGCCGGCGTCCCGTTCGTGCGGGTGGCCCGCGCGTGGTGGGACAGCCACGGGCAGAACTTCGAGACGCACCAGGAGATGGTCCCGGAACTCGACCGCGTCATGGCCACGCTCATCGACGACCTGAACGAGCGCGGCCTCGGCGACGACGTGATGGTCGTGACGCTCGCGGAGTTCGGCCGCACCCCGGCGATCAACGCCAGCCTCGGCCGCGACCATTTCGCGTCGGCGTGGAGCATGACGATGTCCGGCGGCGGCATCAAGGGCGGTACCTTCTGGGGCAAGACCGACGCGAACGGCAACAAGGTGATCGACCAGGAAGTGAATCCCGCCACGCTGTTCGCGACGATCTACAAGGCACTCGGCATCAACCCGCACAAGAACTACTACGTGGGCTCCCGGCCGATCCCGCTGGTGGACGAGCACGCGGAACCGATCGCGGAGGTGTTGGGGTGAGTCGTACAATTCTTGTAGGTCGGGTCGAGTCTTCGAGGCCCGACGTTGCGCTTCCGTCGGGCCTCGAAGACTCGACCCGACCTACAAGAAAGCTGACTCGCCATGACTGACGAGGAACGCGATCGAGACGAAGCAGCCTTCCGGCGCGATGAAGCCGATTTGCCGAATCGGTATCCACACATGCAATTTGTTGCATATGGCAAAGGCGAGATTCTCGCCGACGACTCGGACTTCCAGATACTCTTCGCGAAACTTAAGGCGATGGGTTGGGATCCACAGAATGTCTTGATCGTTCGGGTCGGCGACGAACCTCCTCAAAATATCGGATGGCCCGGTTGGATTACAGCTCACGCAATGCTAGATGACCCTACCTAACCCCCCTTCCCCGGCGCACGCCATGCCCGCACCGAACCCCGAGTCGCTGAAGCTCCTCAAAGATCACTCGCTGAAGGCGATCGCGTTCGCGGTCGCGCGGGTGCCGAACTCGGGCCGCGTGTTCCTCGGTTCCTCAGACTTCAAAGTCTCGGAAGCCGACTTCGCGGCGGCCAAGTTCGAGCCGAAGGATCTGTTCGCGCACGAGAGCTACGTCACCGGCGTCGCGCTGGCGGGTAACACGCTCGTCTCCGGCGGCTATGACGGCAAGCTGACGTGGTACGACACCGAGAAGAAGGCCGTCGTCCGCACGGTGGACGCCCACGCGAAGTGGGTGCGAAAAGTCGTCGCGTCGAACGACGGCAAGTTGTTCGCTAGCGTTGCGGACGACATGAATTGCAAGGTCTGGAAGGCCGACGGGTCGCCGGTTCACACGCTGAAAGGCCACGCCGAGAAGACGCCGACGCACTTCGGCTCGATGCTCTACACCTGTGCGTTCTCGAACGACGGGTCGCTGCTGGCCACGGCGGACAAGGTCGGGCACGTCGTCGTGTGGGACGTGAAGGACGGCAAGGAAATCGCATCCGTCGAGGCCCCGGTCATGTACACCTGGGATCCGAATGCCCGGCGGCACTCCATCGGCGGCGTGCGGGCGGTGGCGTTCTCCCCGGACGGCACCACGCTCGCGGTCGGCGGCACGGGGAAGATCGGCAACATCGACCACCTCGAAGCGAAGGCCCGCATCGAGCTGTTCGACTGGAAGGCGAAGAAAAACCTCGCCGCGTGGGACAGCGACAAGTTCGCCGGCATCGTCAACAAGCTCGCGTGGGCACCGGACGGGTCGTGGCTGCTCGGGGCCGGCGGCGCGGGGGAAGGGTTCTTGCTGTTCCTCGACCCGACCGGGAAGAAGGCGATCCGGCAGGAGAAGTTGCCGATGCACGTCCACGACTTCGCGCTGAGCGAAGGCGCGGACGCGGTCTACGCGGTCGGGCACAACAAGGCGTCCCACTTCAAGCTGGGCTAACTGCCGACCGGCGTCGGGGCACGGGCGGCCTCTCGCCGGGCGGCGAGTTTGGACAGGTCCAACTGGTACAACTGCTGGCCGACCGGCGTGGGATAGTCGCCGGTCAGGCAGGCCCGGCACAGGCGTTCCGCCGGGTGGCCGATGCAGCGGGCGACGGATTCCAGAGGCAGGTAGAGCAGGCTGTCCGCGCCGAGCGTGTCCGCCATCGCGGCCTGTTCTTCCAGGGTCGGCACCGGGCCGTGCATGAACTTCGGGGCGAAGAGTTCGCCGACGGTGCTCATGTCGATGCCGTAAAAGCACGGGGCCACGATCGGCGGGCACGCGACGCGGACGTGAACTTCCGCGGCCCCGCCCTGCTCCCGGATGAAGCTGAGCAGGTTCCGCAGCGTCGTGCTGCGGACGATCGAGTCCTCGACGAGCAGCACCCGCTTCCCGGCGAGCACCTCCTTCAACGGGGTGAACTTCAGCCGCACTTTATCCGCGCGGTTGCCCGCCTCGATGAACGTCCGGCCGACGTACCGGTTGCGGATCAACCCCTCGACGGAGGGGATCCCGAGCTCGTAGGCCATCGCGTCGGCGGCGGCCTTGCCGGTGTCTGGAACGGGGACGACGATCGTGTTCCCGTCGCGGTAGTCGAACAGGTTCGACTCGCGTTCGAGCCGGGCGAGTTCCTTGCCGAGCCCGGCGCGGGACAGGTAGACGCTGCGGTCGTCGAGGGTGCTGGCGACGTTCGCGAAGTAGATCCACTCGAAGAAGCAGTGGGCGGGGTTCGGCTTCTTCTCGGCGAAGCGGTGGAACGTGATCTTCCCGTCGCGGATCAGCACCATCTCGCCGGGTTCGAGCGACCGGATGTCCTTGAACCCGAGGTTCAACAGCGCCACGCTCTCCGAGGCTGCGGCGAACAGCGGGCCGTCGATCGCGTAGCACATCGGCCGGATGCCGAGCGGGTCGCGGATGATGGCCATCTCGCCCATCGCGTTCAGGAACGCGATGTTGTACGCCCCGTCGAGCTTCTGGCTCAGATCGCGGAACACGTCGACGAGGTCGGGCCGCTCGTCGCCGCGGACGGCGTACGACAGGAAGTGCATCAGCACCTCGGTGTCGTTGTCCCGCGTGAGGTGGTACTCCTTCAGCGCCAGGATGTCCGCCCGCAGGCTCTCGAAGTTCGCGAGGTTGCCGTTGAACCCGAACGCGAACCACTTCCACTTGCACCCGTGCCGCCGCTCGAAGGGTTGGGCGTAGCTGCGGCCCGTCGGGCCGCAGGTGGCGTACCGCACGTGCCCGATCGCGGCCCGGCCGGAGAAGTCCTCCATGACGGACTCGAACTTGTGCGGCTGGCTCATCCGGAACGCTTCCGCGACCGGGCCGAGTTCCTTGTAGGTGTCGACGAGTTGGTCGCGGGCGGGGTTGAACGACGAGAAGCCGGCGGCGAGTTGCCCGCGGTTCTGCAGGTCGAGCAGCATCCGCGGCATCAGCCGGGTGACCTGGTCCGGGTCGCCGGGCCAGACGGACGAGCGGGTGCCGTCCGCGAGGTGATACAGGGCCGCAACACCGCACTCGTGCTGCAACTCGTCCATAACACCGCCGCGCAAAGGGGTGGGTCAAGCGAGAAGGGGCGGTGACGCCCCGGTGAAGGCATTTTAGAACGCGCCCCCGGCCGGGAACACTGCAAACAGCCGCGTGCCGGGGGATTCGCCCTGCGGAGCTGCGAGATTGCGTGCGACCCGGAAAACTTCACGGCCGGGCGGACGCGGTGTGGTATTGTGCCGAAAGGGGCTCGCTTCGGTGTCCGGTCTGGCCAGGGGCTGACAGCGTGGGGCGAGGAAGCCGCCCGTCGTCCGCCTTCCCCCGAGCCGGAGGCTTTCGTGAAGTACCTGACGATCGTGGTCAAGCCGTTCCGCGCGGAGGCGGTGCTGCGGGCGGTCGCCGAGATGGGGGTCGACGCCTGCGCCGTGCGGGAAGCCAAGGGGTACGGCCGGCAGAAGGGGTATCTCGACAAGTACCGCGGCGGCGAGTTCAGCATGGCGTACCTGCCCAAGGTCGAAATCGCGGTGTGGGTGACGGACGAGCGGTACGAGGAGCTGACGGAACGGGTCGCGAAGGCCGCCCGGACCGGGCGGATCGGGGACGGGAAGGTGTTTGTCGTGCCGGCGGCGTGGGACGCGATCGAGTTCTGAGCGGAATTCGCGTTCGCGGCCTTGACTTTTCTCCGGAATCCTCTTGGCTCGTTCTCAAGCTGCACTTATCATGCGGGCACACCCGGCCGCGGGTACCCCCGTGTGCGCGGTCATCTCCAGTGGTCGAGTCACCCGGCGGGTCGGTCCGCGGGGGCCATGGGGCATTGCCGGCGCGCGGGCAGACGGCTGAGTTTGGCTCGCATGGCTACGAACATCTACGTCGGCAACCTCCCCTGGCAGACGACCCAGGACGACCTCTACCAGCTGTTCGCACAGTACGGTCAGGTGGTCAAGGCGCAAATCATCTCCGACCGCGAGACGGGCCGGTCCCGCGGGTTCGGGTTCGTCGAGATGGCGAACGAGAACGAGGCGAACGCCGCCATCGACGCCCTCAACGAGCAGCAGTACAACGGCCGACCGCTGACCGTGAACATCGCCAAGCCGCGCGAAGCCCGGCCCGCCGGCGGCGGGTACGGCGGCGGTCGGGGCCGAGGCGGATACGGCGGTGGGGGCGGAGGCTACGGCGGCGGCGGGTATGGTGGGGGCGGCTACGGCGGCGGCGGGGGCGGGTACGGCGGCGGCGACGACCGGTATTAACGCCGACGCGCCCTTGAGTGTTCGCACCGGCGGCTTACAATACGCAGTACGGACTGTTCCCGGCAGCCGGGCCGTCAGGCCCGCCGGGGCGTCGTGGGGGGTACGCCGGGGGTGGTATGCCGAAAGAGGAAGCCATCGAGGTCGAAGGCCGCGTCAAAGAGGCGCTCGCCAACACGCAGTTCCGGGTCGAACTCGACATCGGCGGCGAGGTCATCGCGCACGTCGCCGGGAAGATGCGGAAGAACTTCATCCGGATCATTCCGGGCGACCGCGTCAAGGTCGAGATCTCGCCGTACGACCTGACTCGCGGCCGGATTATCTACCGTGCCCGCTAAGACTTGAGTCAAAACCGGGTTTTCAACCCGGTTTTTTCGTTGACAACTTACGCGGATTGCGTCAACCTTACACCCGTCGCACGGAACGCGACGACGACACTTCACCACGAATTTCCACGGAGGGAACGCAATGCTGATCCAAACCGAATCCAAGGCTCAAGGCTGGCGCGCGGTGGCTGTCATCGACGGCCAAGAGGCCCTGCTGTTCGTCGGCCGCTCGTCGACGCAAGTCCGGGCCGGCTACGCCGAGGCGTTCAACGAGCTCCTCGAAGAAGACGAGCGCGACGCCGTCTCGACGATCCGCCTCGAACAGTGGCAGGGTGCCCCGGACGCCGGGAAGTGGATCGAGAAGGCGGAACTCCGCCTGCCGACCCCGGCCGGGAAGCTGGTCAAGATGGCGGCGTGAGCCGAGCAGCAGCAACAAGCAAAAGGCCCGCGAGTTCATCGCGGGCCTTTTTTCGTTCAGTCAATCCACCACGGCCGGCTCGATGACCCGCATCGACTTCCACTTCCCGCTGCGGAACCGGAGCCAGAAGCACACCGCCATCGCCCCGATGTACGCGGTCGCGCAGTACCACGCCCAGTAGAGGTCGCCGCCGCCGGAAACGATCAGGTAGGTGGGAATGACCATGATCGGCCACGCCAAGGTGAACGTCAGCAGCGACACGAACCGGGTGTCGCCGGCCCCGCGGAGGGCGAACGCGAACGACACGTTCACCG
>ERZ1066123.2144-NODE-2144-length-10592-cov-6.712537_pt1 | contig 10592 bp, 9 predicted proteins | sample MGYA00382770_ERZ1066123 | MGnify/ENA primary metagenome ERZ1066123 (study PRJEB33369, sample SAMEA5778353) | biofilm metagenome | biome: Industrial cooling water; feature: Water cooling tower basin; material: Biofilm | place: United Arab Emirates | collected...
TTGCAAATGCATTTTAATTGCGGTTTCGACTCGTTCTAAACATTCTGGCTCTAAAACTGCACTAATTGTAAATAAACTTGATTCTTTTTGCAGCGAAAAATTGCAGCATATATAACGAACTAATTGCTGTTCTTCACGTAAATCCCTTACTAACCGTGATGTTCTACCAGATGCTAACAAGACTGATAATAAGTCTAATCCACATGCTGTTGTTAGGTCATATACTCCTGGCCCAATCCATGCCATCATTAAACGTGCATTTTCTAAACGTGGTAAGTTGATTTCTTGGCGCCTAATTCCTGCTATAAATGGTTCAAAAATTTTTTCTCTTGTCGTTAAATTAAAATTATAATCATTATCAGATGGTGGTTGAAAATTGTCTGATTTAAAAGTGTTTTTAACTAATTCTAAAGCAGGTGCAACAGGAATTCCACCTACGATGACCACGGTCATATTTTCTGGTCGGTAATAAGTGCGGTGAAACGAGCGTATATCAGAGCTAGAATGCTGCTCAATATCAGTTTCGTTACCTAAAATAGAACGTCCGTAGGGGTGTTGTTGGTAAATACTTTGGACTAAATGCTGATACCCTACCCAATCAGGGTCATCATTATAAGAGCGAATCTCTTCTAATACAACATCGCGTTCTCGCTCTAGTTCGTCGTCGGGAATTGCCGCATTTAAAAGCATTTCTGCAAGCTGTGGAAAAGAGGAGTGTAAATATGAGTTGGTAGAGGTAATCGAAAAATGTGCGTAGTCGTAACTTGTCGCTGCATTACTAACACCACCTTGGTTTTCGATATTATAGTCAAAGACTCCGGCGGGTAATTTTGCCGTGCCTTTGAATATCATATGCTCTAGAAAATGTGCCATTCCGAAACCAGAAGTTGGTTCTGATATACTACCTGCACTAACCCAAACATCTGCCACAACTACGGGTGTCGTGGGTATTTCTTGATGTATCAAAGTTAAGCCGCTGTCCAGTTTGAATATTGAGGCTGGAAACACTGTATTTATTGATGGTTATAATATTTTTTGTAATTGTAATCACAATTTCTTACAATTCTACTGATTGTAGCTCTGAATGTGGCGCCATTTAGATTCAATTTATACAAATTTATTTGAAAAAGCAAAACGTATTATTTGTGATATAATGACCATCCTAGAAACCGGGTTTCTAATTTATTTTGTATTTGGCGAAAAAACTTAATCTCTTAAAGAAACCCGGTTTCTTAAAAAAGTGAAAGCTCCTGTGCCAAAAAGACTTCAGGAGCTGATTAATTTATCATACCGCGACGCCGTTTTACCTAAGTTTATGACCTGGTATAACCAGGTGGGAGCCTTGTGTTTCGTTTAAAGTTTCCGAGTACAAGCTCGGTCTACTGCCACGAACAATAATTGGTTCCCTAATTCTTAAAGACATAGATCAAAAAACTTGATGGCAGTCACCAACGTTGCAGTACAACAAAACCATTATAGCCTCCAAAAATACAGTTGTGCATCATTACAAGATTTTTCTTTATTTCTTTGTGTTTCAGTTTTGATTTGGATACCAAATTGCTTCGATAGTACGTGCAGCCAACATGGCGCCATCTCGACTGGGGTTGTCTAATAATATAGTCACGTGTCCGAGTTTGCGCCCCAGACGAGATTCGGTTTTTCCGTACCAATGAAGGTGGGCATTTTCTATACGCGATAAAATCTCGCGCTTTTCAAAGTAATCAGACAAAGAATTTTCGTAACCGAGTAAGTTTACCATAACGGCGCCGGGACTAATTAAGGCTGTGCTGCCTAACGGGAGTCCACATACTGCCCGTAAATGCTGCTCAAATTGTGAAGTTTGACATGCATCGATTGAGAAATGTCCCGAATTATGGGTACGTGGCGCTACTTCATTGATTAAAACATTGTCATCTACCGTCAGGAATAGTTCGATGCCAAAAACTCCAACCGCATCAAGACTGTTGAGGAGAGTTTTAGCGACATCTTCAATTTTGGCGGTAACTTCAGCAGAAATATCGGCTGGTACAATTGCACGCCGACAAACTTGTTGTTCCTGTTGAGTTTCTACCACTGGATAGATGACAACTTCGCCATCGATTGAGCGAGCCGCGATAACAGCGAGTTCGTATTTGAAGGGTACAAACTCTTCAAGTAAAAACTCGGTGTTACTCGTTTTGAATCGTCCATTCTCAAGTTGGTTAATTACTGATTTAAATTCGTTGTCATTCTTAATTATGTACGTGCCTTGACCGTCGTAGCCATGACGACGAGCTTTCAAAACCACAGGAAAATTAAAAACGGCGCCGTTGGTAGTATTAGTGACATCGAAGGCGGTAAATGATGGTACTGGTAAACCAATATCGCGTAAATAGCACCGTTGATGATACTTATCTAAAAGAGGAGCAAGCGCTTCTAGCTTCGGACGAAAACAAACGCCACGTTCGGCTAAAGTTGAAAGTGCCTCTAAGTCAACGAATTCGTTTTCAAAAGTAATGACATCACTGTTTTTAGCCAGTTGTACTGTCGCGACTGCATCATCAATGCGTGCTTGTACAAAATTAACAGGCTCTTTTACAGGAGTCTCGGTAATTGCAAACAGTTTTTGCTGCGGTTCATCGATTAAATACTGCTCCGGTTTACTTTTATGAAAACCATTGCTGTGCAAGAGTGCAACAGCCGGGTCTTTTGCACTCGGAGTTTGTACAACTAGTTCTAAACCAAGCTTGGAAGCTGCCCCTCCCATCATCCAAGCGAGCTGTCCACCACCAATTACACCTATACGTTTCATCTGCACCCTAGCGAATCACGAGTTTTAATACCTGTCTGTTTATTTACTCCACGAGCGATGTTACACAGTTCTTTAACCTGTGCCCCATCTAATATTGCATCAGTAAAATCAGTGCCATTTATATTCACGTTTTTGAACGTGGTACGAAGCAGCAAAGCTTCTTGCAATATTGCATCACTTAAGTCTGCCCCTGTTAAGTCTACCTGATCTACAAGTGCATTTGATAGATTAGCTGCCTGCAAATTGGCGGAAGTCATCACCGAAGCACTCATTACTGCCCCACGTAAATCAGCATTACTAAAATTTGCTAACTCCATATTGGCGTTAGAAAACTCACATGCTTGTAATTCTTGCCCAGAAAAATCTTTTCTTGACAATTCCGCGTTGCTAAATGACATCGGGTGTGTCCAATCGGCAATAGCGCTGCTCGGCACAAATACTACACAAGCTACAATCACGACCAAAATAAACACCGCTGTTTTGTAAGCGTTTAGGAGGCGCCACATATTAAGTAATACCAAGAGTTGATTTCCGCTATTTTTAGCTTACCGCGAATTGTGTCACTATCTAACTTTCAAAGAACTCATATGCATATTGACACTTAATTATTCAATTTAATAATTAATAATCTATTAATTTCTTTTATTATTGGTATTAATACTTTGCGGAACACCGAACTATTCAATAACAAATTACCACCCTTTTAAGGTTTACTTAACAAGTTTATATCTTTCGGATGAACGTTTTCTTTTGTAATTATTACGAAATGTTTACATAGCAATTCAAAAGTAAAGTTTATTGTCATTTTGGCGCCTGACCTGTTTGAAGCTGGTATGGTTGAAAAGTAAGGAAAAACAATATTCTGCGTAATATAAGTTAACGAATTACTCAAACAAATATAATCACTGTCAACTAATCACTGTCAATTAATCACTGTCAACCGCACAAATCTAAACAACATGTTAAGTCTAACTTCCCGCCCCAGCGTCAAAATACAGCATTTCCATGATGAATGGCTCGAAGATTGGTGCCAAGAAAATGGCTGGACTGATTTGTTCTGTGAACGTAAAAATAACTATTGGGCGTTTCCTCCAGGAGCAGTAATGCCTGAACCAATTCCTGGAAAAATTTTAAGAAATATTAAGTCAAAAAATGGAATGACCCAGAGCGAAAAATTCTGGTCAGTATCCGCGATAATTGGTACATGTGTAGCAGTAATTTCTACCTATTTACTCAAATGTCCAATGCCAATGATTGTAGCTTTCGCGTTCGATGCAGTTACTGCGGCACGTTTAGAATTAGAAGATATTTAGCAACGGATTATGAGCAGATGTAACGGATGGTTGATTTTACAATTCATCCGTTACATCCGTTGCTAAGAAGATTAAAAGAACTGTTGCTAAAAGTGTAACCGCCTGGTGTACGCATGGTTTTGATGTCATAGTCAAACATGAAGACGTGGACACAAGGGTGGTAGGATGCAGGAAAAACCGAGCCAACATTGCAATAAGTTTTTACAAAGACGGTACGGCGTGCGTTTGGGAAGACGTTACGCATTAGCGGCAGCAGGTGTAGTATTAATGGGAATGATTGGATGCTCACCTTTAACTAGTGAGTCGAGTGTAGTTGCCGCGCATCCCAACACAGAATCTCCGATGTCAAAAGTAGTAATTCCCGATACCAAGCTTGTTAGTAGTAATACTAAGTTTGGTTTTAAGTTGTTTTCAGAAGTTCTCAAAAAAAATGAAGGCGCCAACGTTTTTGTTTCGCCTTCGAGTATAGCTTTTGCTTTGGCAATGACTTATAACGGTGCTGAAGGTACAACTCAGCAAGCAATGGCAAAGGCCTTAGAATATTCTGGGTTGAGCTTGCAGCAAATAAATTCATCGAATGCAGCATTAAAAACGCTTCTAGAAAATCCTGACCCAAAAGTACAGCTAACTATTGCTAATTCGCTGTGGGCTAACAGTAATGCGTCGTTAAATTCAAGTTTTTTGCAACGAAACCGCGATTTTTATGCTTCGCGCGTTACAAACCTAGATTTTAGCGACAGTGGCGCCGCGAATACGATTAATAATTGGGTCAAAGATTCGACGCGCGGTAAAATTGATAAAATTGTTGAGCAAATCAGTCCAGACCAAGTAATGTTCTTAATTAACGCCATTTACTTTAAAGGCGCCTGGACTGAACCATTTGATAAAAGCCAAACCAAACAACAACCTTTCACAAAAGCGTCTGGTCAAATTGTTCAAACTCCGATGATGGCGCAACGAGGAAAGTATAAGTATTTAGAGAATGATAAGTTCCAAGCAATAAGCTTACCTTATGGCAAGGACGGTAAGATCAGCTTTTATGTATTTTTGCCGAAAGAGAATTCGGGTGATTTGAAAGAGTTTTACCAAAGTTTAAATTCTCTTAACTGGGAAAAATGGATGCCACAATTCCGGTCGCGTGAGGGTGAAATTCGATTGCCTCGTTTTAAAATGGATTACGAGGTGACACTCAACGATGCTTTAACAGCGTTGGGTATGGGAGAAGCGTTTAGCGATAAAGCCGATTTTTCGGGAATTGGTAAAAATCTTGCTATTAGTACTGTTAAGCATAAAACTTTTGTTGAAGTATCAGAAGAAGGAACAGAGGCAGCAGCAGCGACTTCAGTAGGCATTGTCACGCTTTCTGCCCCTATCAACCCTCCATTTTCGATGGTTGTTGACCGCCCATTTTTCACATTCGTTCGCGATAATCAAACGGGCAGCATTTTGTTCATGGGTTCAATTGCGGCGCCACAGTCGTAGAAGGATTCGTCGTTGGCGCCGACATATCGCTGTTAATATTGGGTGCAGCTACTTCCGACAAAATAATGGGACTTTCATTACTACCACTTGCACGTCGCAACGCACTTAAAGCGGTTTTAACTACTACCGCACTAGGAACAGCTAAAATAACTCCTAATAAACCTCCGATTCTAGCTCCGGTCAAAACAGAAATTAATAGCCAAACAGGGTTTAAGCCAGTAAAACTGCCAAGAATACGGGGTGCAATCAAGTTTTCCAAAATTTGTTGAACGATTACCGCTGCAATTAATACTCTTCCCCCCATACCAAAATCTTGCAGCGCAACAAGAGAAGTTGTTAAGGCTATACCAACAGAACCACCATAGGGTACAAGTGCCATTAAACCAATTGTCAAGCCAAATAATAACCCAAAGGGTACCTTTAGCCATAAAAAGGTAGGAATTAAGGCACTGGCCATACAAGTAGAGATAATTAGCTGAGTAATGAAAAAATTTTCAAAGCTAGAGCGTAACGTTTTTGAAAACGGTTCGCGGAATCGAAGAGGAAGCCAATCGACCAAGCTTTGCCAAAGTTCATCACCATGCTGCAATAAATAAAATGTCAACACCATTGTGAGCAAGAAGTCTAGCAAGGAAGTAACTGTAATAACTGCTAGGTTTAGTACTTGTCCTGCAATGGCTTGTAATTGTCCTTTTACACGGTCATTGATTTGTACTACTAATGCATCTAGGTTTACAGGCAAACCTAGAATTTCGGCTTTTTCGTTTAACATCATTAATTGCGAACGTCCCGAGTCTATCAACTCTGGAATGCGCGCTACTAATTGTTGAGCTTGAGTTAGAGCTAATGGAATCAGCGTTACGCCTAATGCCAGTAGAATTGACAAAGCCAGTAAAAATACTAAGATAGCTACTGGTTCCCGTTTGGCGCCTTGGCGTTCCATCCAACTTACAGGATAGTTAAGCAGAAACGCTAACACTGATGCTCCGACTAAAATAACAATCAGCGAATGGAAATACTCAAAAATTGCCGAAATTGCCCATCCATTAAGGACGAGTAACGGGGCAAAGAGCGCGATTGCTACAAATCGCGCAATTGGCGTTAGTGTTTGCCACCAGTTTAGGAGCTTGCGTGTCTGCATCTGCTGCTACATGCCTGATACAACTAAATAAATATGTTCATAAGTCATTAGTCTATTATCTCTGACAAAAAGACTTACATACATCTGTCTTGCGTGCGTATTAAAGAATTTCTCGCTTAGATTATGAAAAAACGTAAATCAATTTTTAATTTATCAAGTACACATGCAGGCGCCCGTAGCGATGCATCTACCTTACAATTGGTGTTATACATGATTCCAGTTGTGGGCTTTTTTCCCTCACTATGGACACTGTATAGTCGTCAGGGCACACGGGAACAACTTATAGCAAGTAAGTTGTCTATTACTTTGATGCTTACTTGGATACTGGGATACCTGTTACTCGCAACAGGAGCAGAGCAAGCGTCAAATACGTTGGCATTGCGTCTACTGATATTGAATAGTTTTTTAACATCAGGGTACTTTTTAGTTAGTGCTTGGTTAGTTGTACGCGCTATTAAAGGTAATCGTGTGCGCGTACCAGGATTTAATAAGCTTTCGGAACGTTTTTTAGGTAAATATACTCGTTAAAATTAAAATTAGGCATTCTCAGGCAATATTGATAAGTATTTACACGGAACTTTGCGCTCTTGTAACCAACATGCTGCTCATAGGTCTAGTCAAATCGGCTTAAATATTGCCATACTTCAATAAAACAAGCCAAGCATCTCCGGATTTGCTTTAGGAGGAACAGAAAAATAAGGAAAATACAGTTATAAGTGTTTTGGTTAACACCGATATACGGTACTTAGCCTTAATAATTCTAAGAGTTAGCAATTTAATTTCAAAGCATCTACGTATAAAAAGTAGACTCGGTTAATTTATATAGATTAAGTGTGAGGAAGTCAGTGACGATTCAAAGAACTTCTGCGGAAGAGAACTTTTCAAGTGATACTAAGAATGTAAGCAGTAAAAAAATTCCCGATAAATCAGGACGTTGGTTATGGTTCTGGGTGGGAATGAGCGGAATAGCAATGGTATCGGCGACTGCTGGAGCATTACTAGCGGTATCCTTAAGCAGCACCCCTCTAATGCAAGCGAACTTAAGTCCACAAGAAGCAGCAGTATTCGATGGGGACCGTATTGCCGGAGGTGGGTTACGCTTTTCTGAATTGACACGTCCTGTCAACATTCTTGTGATGGGAATGAGCGTGCTTCCTCCCGATGTTAAAAATCCTCCTACCGAAACTCAAAATCTTCGTTACCTTCCCCAGGTTAATTCCTTCGACGGTTTAGCGGATGTAATGTTATTAATTCGCTTTGACCCAGAAAATAAAACTTTAAAAATGCTCTCTATACCCCGTGATACCCGAATTGATATTGAGGGACACGGAACAAAAAAAATTAATGCAGCTAATACCTTTGGTGGACCTGCTTTAACTGCCAAAACAGTCAGCAACTTGCTGGGTGGTGTGGGAGTTGACCGTTATGTTCGTATTAATGTACTAGGTGTTGGCAAGTTGATTGATGCTTTGGGTGGTGTCAATGTTTTTGTGCCCAAAGACATGAAATATCAAGATGACTCACAGCATCTTTACATTAACCTTAAAAAAGGTCAGCAGCATTTAGATGGTAATAAAGCGTTACAGTTACTACGTTACCGTCACGATGAAAATGGCGATATTGGTCGAATTCAGCGTCAGCAAATGGTAATGCGCGCGCTTATGGACCAAACTCTTAATCCAGCAACTTTGGGACGTTTACCAGATGTACTCAATGTCGTTAAAGAACACATTGATACTAACTTGACCGTTGAAGAATTATTAGCGTTGGTAGGATATGGCGCCCGTACAAACCGTTCAAATATACTACAGTTAATGGTGCCAGGTCGGTTCAGCGAGAAAAACGAATTTGACGCAAGTTACTGGATACCAAACAGTGACCGGATTGCGAAAACAATGGCACAGCACTTTGATTTGCAATCTGTAACAGCTACAAAAGACACCGAACCCAGAAAGTTGCGTATTGCAATTCAAGATAGTACTGGAGATGAGAAAACTAACCTCCAACCTTTAATTCGGATTTTAGAAAAGGCAGGTTATCGTAACGTATTTATCGCAAAAAGCTGGGGTGAACCGTTACAAGTCACTCATATTCTGGCACAGCAAGGTGATGGTAATGAAGCTGAGTCGGTACGTAGTACTCTAGGTTTCGGTGAAGTTCGTGTTGAAAGTACAGGTACTCTAGGCTCGGATGTTAGTATCCAAGTTGGTAAAGACTGGTTACAGCAACTCAATTCGACAGAAAATCAAGGTCAATAGTCATGGCAACGGATGATAAAGGGATGTAACGGATAGGCGATTTTAGATAATTTATCCGTTACATCCCTTGTATCTGTTGCTTTTTTTTAGCAATTTAAGAAAACTACTTGCTTTATTAGTAACTTTACTTATATTATACAAAGTTATATTTAAGCAAAAAATATTATACGTAAAGCCACAGTAATTCTACGCATGTAGAATTTAAATTAGCTGTATCGTGTAGTATTAACTTTGCATACTCATCTAACAATACAATTCGCTCTAAGCAACTACCTTACTTGTATGGTGGTAAGTTTTGCTTGCTTGTTGGTCGTAATTTCAAAATATACCAAAAAATTTTATGCAAAAGCGTTTGAACTCAAAGTACTTTCTACTGTTGACATTTACAGCTATTACTAGTTGTTTTATAACGCCACAAGCGAGTATAGCTGCAACTTTTGCATTTTCAGAAGCTGGTTTTAGGTTTGATAATTTTAGTGTTAGTCCAGAGGATATAAAGACTTTTACAGATACAGATTCCGAAGCTATTAGTTTTAGTTCTCAAGGTAAAGTCAATGCTGATGCGGAAGCAAATGCTGATTTTACTAGCATTTCTAATTTACCTTTTTCATTCGCTAATAATTTTTCATCAAGTATAGCTATTGGTGAAGGTAAAGACTATTTTGGTAGCGCTGAAAGTTTTGCTAGTGTTAGAGGTTATAACTTTCAAGTTGCACCAGAAGGTATTTTTTCGTTTGACTTTACAGGGTCTCTTGAACTTCTGGCTTTAGCTGATGACCCTGCAACTGAATATGCACTCTCCGATGGTGTAATCTCACTTGAATTATATGACCAAGATAACGGCGTACTTTTAGACTCACTATCAATACAAGGAAATGCGACGACTTCTAATAATTTGAGTTTTCTCACCCAGAATAAATCCGATAATTTCTCTTTTATTCCTACTGAAACTTCTTTTAATACAGACTTTGGTGGTATATATAAATACGCTAATGCTAGTGTTAAAGGTAACTACTCTAGAAAATTTGCAGCAGGCGCCAATCTGAGTTTGTTTGAGCTAAAAAATAATCGTGTGCGTGTTGCAGTTCCAGAACCCACAAGTCAGTTGGCTCTTGTTTTTGGCGCAATAAGTATTCTCTTAATTACCAAAACCAAACGTAAATTACTTTAGAATAAAGTTACTATTAATTGAAAGAAACGGGCAAGGATGCCCGTTCCACAAGATGTCTATCCCACAAGATGTCTATCCCACAAGATGTCTATCCCACAAGATGTCTATTTTAGTCTATTTTAGAATTTGTCCTATAATTTATATGGAGTGTTGTGTTTGTTCGGAAATCCAGTCTTGTAAGATGGGGTTGATGATTTGTGGCGCCTCATCTTGGGGGCAATGACCGACACCTTCGATGGGGATAAATTTGAGTACTTTGGGGTAGTCGGCAAATTGGCGCCCTAATTCTATAGGTTCCCAAGGGTCTGCGGCGCCCCATAAAATAATTGCAGGACAGGGTAATTTAGGTAATAAGTCTTCGGGCAAGGGTCCGCTGGAATATGATGTAAATGCTAAAAATACAGCCACAGCTCCTGGGTCTGCTGCTGGTGACATT
>ERZ1066123.2147-NODE-2147-length-10572-cov-9.090425_pt1 | contig 10572 bp, 6 predicted proteins | sample MGYA00382770_ERZ1066123 | MGnify/ENA primary metagenome ERZ1066123 (study PRJEB33369, sample SAMEA5778353) | biofilm metagenome | biome: Industrial cooling water; feature: Water cooling tower basin; material: Biofilm | place: United Arab Emirates | collected...
TGAGCACCTCGACCGTCTGGCCGCTCATGGTGGTGACGATGTCGCCGGGGCGCTGCGCCTTGCCGTCGGGCATGTTCTCGACGAGGCCCATGACGCCGATGACATTGGCCTTGGCCTTGCGCGACACGAGCGCCAGCATCGCGCCCGCGACCGCGCCTGCCCCGCCCATGTCCCACTTCATGTCCTCCATGCCGGGGCCCGGCTTCAAGGATATGCCGCCGGTGTCGAAGGTCACGCCCTTGCCGACAAACACCGTGGGCTTCCCGCCCGCCGCCCCGCCGTTCCAGCGGATCGCGAGCAGCTTGGATTCGCGCTCCGAACCCTTGCCCACGCCCACCAGCGCGCCCATGCCGAGCGCCTCCATCTTGGCCTCGCTCAGAACGGTGATTTCGGCGCCGGTGCCTGCGAAGGCCTCCTCGCAGGCGGCAACGAAACTGGCGGGATAGATGATGTTGGCCGGTTCGGTGACAAGCCCGCGGGTGAACTCCACGCCCTTGGCGAGCGCGGCTTCGCGCTCCCAGGCGGCATCGGTGCCTTCGGGGGCGCCGGTGACGTGCACGAGGCCAAGCGAGGGGCGCTTGTCGGCGGCGAGGCGCGTGCGGTAGGCGTCATGCCGCCAGGCGCGCAGGCGCAAGGCCAGCAGCACCGCAGCCGCCTCGTTTGCGCCGAGGCCCGCGCCGCTCAGATCGAGCACCATGGCAGTCTCGCCCGAAACCAGATACTTGGCCGTCAGCGCCGCGCCGGCCCGCTCGCAATTGGCGCGGCGATCGGCGGCGTCGGCCTCGCCAAGGCCCGCAAGCGCGATACGCTTCACCGCGCCATCAACGCTGGCGAAGCCTTCGAACGTCTGGCCGGCGCGGCCTGTGAACTTCGACACTGCCGCGCCTTCCACCATTGCCGCATCGAGGCCGGACAGCGCCTGCCCCTGGTTCACCACCCGCGCAGTGAGACGAACGTCGGACGGGGCGGCGGCGGTGAAATGGATCTGCATGGGGACTCCGAAAAACACTGGAAAGCCGGGGCGTGACAGGGTGCTTTGGCCCTGCGACAAGCCGCGCGCCGGGGGCACGCAATGGCGATTGCGATTAGGCGCGAGCGGTGCAATAGGCAAGGCCATGTCGGGAGGCTTGCCAGTCGCGCCGCGCACGCCAGCGCGCCCTGCCCTGCGCTGCCCGGCGCGGGGGCTTGCGTCGTTGCTTGCACTGGGCGCGGCGCTCGCCGCTGCCGCTCCGCTCGCTGCGCAGGACGAGACGCCCCCGCCCGCACCCGTGGCTGCGCCAACAATCAGCCCGGCGCCCCCGCGCCGGATCGATTTCGAGGCGCGCGAGCTCAGCTACGACAACCAGACCGAGACCGTCACCGCGCGCGGCGATGTCATCCTGCGCTCCGAAGACCGCTCGGTGCGCGCCGATGAGGTCACCTGGGACCGCAATTCGGGCCGCATCATCGCCAGCGGCAACATCCGCCTGGTCGACGATGCGGGCAACCAGCTGTTCACCGATCAGGTCGAACTGACGCAGGATTTCGACACTGGCGCGATGTCCGCACTGCCGATCGCCATGCGCGCCGGGGGCCGGCTGGCCGCACGCGCGGCCTCGCGCGGGGGGGATGGCGATGCGGTGCTGGTCGATGCGGCCTATTCCCCCTGCCCGGTGATCGACGATGACGGCTGCCCCGCCAACCCCAGCTGGCGCATCACCGCGCGGCGCGTGATCTACGACCAGAGCGAGAGCCGCGTGCGGTTCGAGGGTGCGATGCTCGAACTGTTCGGCGCGCGCATTCTCCCCTTGCCCGGCCTCGCGATCAGGACCGACGGCCGGGCCGAGAGCGGCTTTCTTGTTCCCGACGTGCGCGTCACGCAGGTCAACGGACTGGAGCTGTCGGGCGAATATTACTGGCGCATGGGCGAGAACAAGGACCTGGCGCTGGGCGCATTTCTCTTCTCCAACGTCGCGCCGATGGCGAGCGCGCGGTGGCGGCATCTCACCGGAATGGGTGCTTACCAGGTCAGCGGCTTCCTCACCTTCAGCGACCGCTTTACCGACTTCACCGGCGGCGAGAGCCGGCAGAGCGATCCGCGCGGCTATCTGGACGCCAACGGCCGGTTCCAGTTCTCGCCCGACTGGAGCCTGACCGGATCGATCCGTCTCGCCAGCGACCGCACCTTCCTGCGGCGCTACGACATCAGCCGCGATGACCGGCTGCGATCGACGATGAACCTCGAGCGCATCACCGACAATTCCTACCTCTCCATTGCCGGCTGGGCGACCCAGACATTGCGCCTCAACTCCGAGCAGGGTCAGATCCCGCTCGCCCTGCCGGTGATCGACTTCCGCCAGAAGATCGCCGATCCGGTGCTGGGCGGAAACCTGATGCTGCACGCCAACAGCCTCGCGCTGCTGCGCAACGAGGGGCAGGACACGCAGCGCGCCTTCGCCGGCGCGCAGTGGGACCTGCGGCGCCTGACCGGCCTCGGGCAGATGGTCACCCTGACCGCGCTGGTGCGCGGCGATGTCTACAACACCGACAATGTCGGCGCGACCACCACGCTCAGCTATCGCGGCACCGAGGGCTGGACCGCGCGCGGCATCGCTACCGCGGCGCTCGACATCGAATGGCCCTTCGTCGGCGAGGCCCTGGGCGGCACGCAAGTGTTCAAGCCGCGCGTGCAGTTCGTCGCCAGCCCCAACATCCGCAACCTTGCCGTCCCCAACGAAGACGCGCGCGCCATCGACCTCGAGGATTCCAACCTCTTCGCGCTCAACCGCTTTCCCGGGTATGACCGGGTCGAGGACGGCAGCCGCGTCACCTGGGGGGTGGACTGGGAATTGCAGCGGCCCGGCTGGCGGGTGCGCTCGACCATCGGCCAGTCGTTCCGGCTGCAGCGGCCCGAACCCGACCTGTTCCCCGAAGGCACCGGCCTGTCCGAGCGGGTCAGCGACTTCGTGGGTCGAACCGAGGTGCGGTTCCGCAACCTCGTCCAGTTCACCCACCGCTTCCGGCTCGACAAGGACAATCTCGCCGTCCGCCGCAACGAGGTCGACGCGACCATCGGCTCGCGGCGCACCTATGTCGAGGTCGGCTACCTGCGATTGGACCGCGGCATCGCCACCGTGGAGGACCTGCGTGACCGCGAGGAAGTGCGCGCCGCCGCGCGCGTGGCGATCGGGCGCCGCTGGTCGATGTTCGGCTCGGCGGTGGTCAACCTTACCGATGCCGACGAGGACCCGGTGTTCCTGCCCGACGGCTTCGAGCCGATCCGCACCCGGTTCGGCGTCGCCTATGCCGACGAATGCATAGAGTTCGGCGCGACCTGGCGGCGCGACTTCATCGATGCGGGCGATGCGCGGCGCGGCAATGCGTTTCAGGTCTTCTTCGCCCTGCGCAATCTGGGCTTCCGCTGAGGCGGTCCGCTTGTCTGCAACAATTGGCAGAACCGGCAAATGGCGTTAAGGGAGCGCGCAGAGGCTGGCGTCGCTGCCACGCGGGATCGGGCGAGGACTCAGCTTCCATTCAGCCGGTGCAGGGCATCGGCGATCCGGCGGGCCCATCGCGCCCACGGACATTAAATAAGGCGGGATTGAACGAGTGAGTGTGAAGCTGTTTTCCAGGGCATTCATGGCCCGGACCGGATCGGTAATGGCGGCCGCTGCAATGGCAGGCCTCGCCCTGACCCCGTCCGTGCTGCCGGCGCAGACCGTCGCCGTGCCGACCGCCGACAATCCCTTCGGCCTGCCGGCGGACATCACCCTGTTCGGCAAGACCGACCCGGACCGCCGCACCGCCACCGCGATCGTCAACGGCTATGTCATCACCGGCACCGACATCGATCAGCGCGTCGCTCTGGTGACGGCGGCTTCGGACGCGGAAATCCCGGCTGACGAGATGCTGCGCCTGCGTGTGCAGGTGCTGCGCAACCTGATCGACGAGACGCTCAAGATCCAGGCCGCGGCGGCCGACCAGGCCGAAGCCAAGCGCGAGGAGGTCGAACAGACCTATCAGCAGCTCGCCGCACAGAATTTCGGCGGCGAGCCCAAGAAGATGGACGCCTACCTCGAATCGATCGGCTCCTCGCCCGAATCCCTCAAGCGCCAGATCGAAGGCGAAGTGGCGTGGGAGAACCTGCTGCGCCGCAACATCATGCCGCGCGTCAATGTCTCGGCCGAGGAGGTCAACGAAGTCCTTAAGCGGATGAACGAGGCCAAGGGCACCGACGAATACCGGCTGGGCGAGATCTACCTTGCGGCCACCAGCGAAAACCGTGCGGTGGTGCTCCAGAACGCGCAGGCGATCATGCAGCAGTTGCAGCAGGGTGGCAGCTTCGTTGCCTATGCGCGCCAGTATTCCGAGGCGACCACTGCGGTGGTGGGCGGCGATCTGGGCTGGGTGCGGCTCGGCCAGCTTCCCCCGCAGCTTGCCGCTGCCGCGCGGACCATGCAGCCCGGGCAGTTGCAGGGTCCGATCGAGATCCCGGGCGGTTTCTCGATCGTCTACCTCATCAACAAGCGGCAGGTGCTGATGGCCGATCCGACCGAGGCCCTGCTGAGCCTGAAGCAGATCTCGATCAGCTTTCCCCCCGGCGTGACCCAGGCCCAGGCCGAGGCGCGGGTGACAGAGTTCGGCGCCTATATCGACAGCCTGCGCGGCTGCGCGGACGTCGAGGCGGGCGCGGCGAAGATCGGCGCGGATGTGGTCTCCAACGATCAGATCAAGGCGGCGAACCTGCCCGAACAGCTGCGCAACATCATTCTCAATCTCCAGATCGGCCAGGCCACGCCGCCCTTCGGCGGAATTCAGGAAGGGGTGCGGGTGCTGATGCTGTGCGGGCGCGACGATCCGAAGGATTCGGGCGCGCCGACCTTTGCGGCGGTGATGGACCAGCTCGAACAGGAACGGGTCAACAAGCAGGCCCAGCGTTTCCTGCGCGATCTGCGCAACGACGCCTATATCGAATACAATTGACGGCGCTTTCCGCCCCGCTGGCGATCACGCTGGGCGATCCGGCCGGGATCGGCCCGGAGGTCATCCTTGGTGCATGGACCCGGCTGCGCGCCGAACGCCGCGCGCCGCCGGCTTTCGTGGTCGGCGGGCCGATGCTGCTGCGGGGCCTTGCGGAACGGCTCGGGATCGACTGTCCGATCGTACCGATTGCAGACCCGGCCGAGGCGATGTTCGCCTCGGCTGCGGGACTTCCCGTCATGGCCGGGCTGGACGGGCCGCCGACCCCGGCCAGTCCCTCGCCGGACGGCGCCAGACTGGCGCTCGCCTCGCTCCGGTGGGGGGCCAAGCTCACCCTCTCGGGGCTTGCGGCGGGACTGGTGACCGCGCCCATCGCCAAGAGCGCGCTGGCAGCGGTGGGCTGGGATTATCCTGGGCAGACCGAATTCCTCGCCGACGCCTGCGGCCGCCCCTATCGCGATGCGGTGATGATGCTGGCCGGGCCGTCCCTGCGCACCGTGCCGCTGACGGTGCATGTCGCGCTGGCCGAGGTGCCGGGGCTGATCTCGGCTGAGCTCATCACACACAAGGCGCGTATCGTGGCGCAGGGGTTGCGCAGGGATTTCCGCATCTTGCACCCCCGACTTGCAATAGCCGCGCTCAACCCTCACGCCGGGGAGGGCGGCCAGTTCGGAAATGAGGACGCAGCGGTAATCGCCCCCGCAATCGCCGCGCTTCGGGCAGAGGGGATCGACGCTTTCGGCCCTGTGCCGGGCGACGCGCTGTTCACCCCGCGCGCGCGCACAGGGTATGACGCGGCCTTGTGCATGTATCACGATCAGGCGCTCATCCCTCTCAAGGCATTGGAATTCGACGAGGGCGTGAACGTCACCTTGGGCCTGCCGATCATCCGCACCTCCCCCGATCACGGCACCGCCTTCGACATCGCCGGACAGGGCATCGCCGATCCCGGCGCGATGGCTGCGGCGATCGTGATGGCGGCGGAGATGGCGGCGGCGCGATCGGGCTGCGGTGCCTGAGCTCGTGCCCACCCCCAGCCCCTCCCGCAAGCGGGAGGGGAGCGAGACTTGGCGGCTTCGCCGCCTAGTCGCAGCGGGGTGGGACCATGCCTGATCTCCCCCCGATCCGCGAGGTCATCGCCCGTCACGGCCTCGCCGCGTCGAAGGCACTGGGCCAGAACTTCCTGCTCGACGAACAGCTGCTTGATCGGATCGCCGCGCTACCGGGGAACCTTGCGGGCGAACGTGCGCTGGAAGTCGGCCCCGGCCCCGGCGGGCTGACGCGGGCCCTCCTGCGGGCGGGCGCGAAGGTCACCGCCATCGAAATGGACCGCCGCTGCCTGCCTGCGCTCGCCGAACTGGGTGAGAGCTTTCCCGGGCAACTCACTGTCATCGAAGGCGATGCGCTGAAGCTCGACCATGCCGCGCTGATGGGGGGGGAGCCGTTCCACGTGATATCGAACCTGCCGTACAATGTCGGCACCGCGCTGTTCGTCCGCTGGCTGGGGGGCGAGACTTGGCCGCCCATGTGGCAGTCCCTCACCCTGATGTTCCAGCGCGAGGTCGCCGACCGGATCGTCGCCGCCGCCGGAGACGACGCCTACGGCCGCCTCGCGGTCCTCGCCCAGTGGCGCGCCGAGGCGCGGCTTGCGATGAAAGTCCACCGCAGCGCCTTCACCCCGCCGCCCAAGGTGATGAGCGCGATCGTCCACGTCACCCCCGCCGTCATGCCGGAGGGCGTCTCCGCCCGCACACTGGAACGCCTGACCGAAGCCGCCTTCGGCCAGCGCCGCAAGATGCTGCGCCAGAGCCTCAAGGGCGTGCCGGGCGCGCTGGAGGCCCTTGGCCAGCTCGGCATCGACGAAACGCGCCGCGCCGAGACCGTCAGCGTGGCGGAGTTCGTCGCTCTGGCACGGGCGCTCGGCTAGCCGGCCTTCTTCCTGAGCCGCCAGGCGTGAAGCAGCGGCTCGGTATAGCCGCTGGGCTGCTCCACGCCCTTGAAGATCAGGTCCTTGGCCGCGCAAAAAGCGGGCGCGTCCTCGTTGCCCGTCAGCGGCACATAGAGCGGGTCGCCCGCGTTCTGCGCGTCGACCTTGGCGGCCATCCGCCGTAGCGAGTCCATCACCTGCGCCTCGCTGATGACCCCGTGCAGCAGCCAGTTGGCGATGTGCTGCGAGGAGATGCGCAGCGTCGCGCGGTCTTCCATCAGGCCGATATCGTTGATGTCGGGCACCTTGGAGCAGCCCACGCCCTGATCGATCCAGCGCACCACGTAGCCCAGCAGGCCCTGGCAATTATTGTCGAGCTCCTCGCGGATTTCCTCTTCCGACCAGTTCGCGCCGTCGGCGAGCGGGATGGAAAGCAGCGCATCAAGGCCCATCGGTTCGGGCAGGGTCTTCTGCACTGCGAAGACATCCTCCTGATGATAGTGCAGCGCGTGGAGCGTCGCAGCCGTCGGGGACGGCACCCAAGCGGTGTTGGCGCCCGCGCGCAGATGGCCGATCTTCTCGACCATCATCTGCCCCATCAGGTCGGGCGCGGCCCACATGCCCTTGCCGATCTGCGCCTTGCCCGACAGGCCATGCGCGAGGCCGATGGCGACATTGCGCGCCTCATAGGCCTTGAGCCAGGCGCTGGTCCTCATGGCACCTTTCCGCAGCATTGGTCCTGCGCGCATCGAGGTGTGGATTTCGTCGCCAGTGCGATCGAGGAAGCCGGTGTTGATGAACACGATCCGGTCACGCACGGCATGGATGCAGGCGGCCAGATTGGCGCTGGTGCGGCGCTCCTCGTCCATGACGCCGACCTTGATGGTGTGGCGCGGGAGGCCGAGCAGGTCTTCCACCGCATCGAACAGGTCGTTGGTGAAGGCGCATTCTTCCGGCCCGTGCATCTTGGGCTTGACGATGTAGATGCTGCCATGGCGCGAATTGCCGAAGCGCCCGTGGCCTTCGACATCGAGCGTGCTGATCGCGGAGGTGAAGACCGCGTCCATGACGCCCTCGGGCACTTCGCTGCCATCCGCGAGGCGGATCGCCGGGTTGGTCATCAGGTGGCCGACATTGCGCACGAACATCAGGCTGCGGCCCTTGAGGGTCTGGGCGGTGCCGTCGGTAGCGGTATAGACCTTGTCGCCCGCCAGCGTGCGGGTGAGGGTCCTGCCGCCCTTCTCGAAGCTTTCCGACAAATCGCCGCGGATGATGCCGAGCCAGTTGGTGTAGGCGAGGAGCTTGTCCTCGGCATCGACCGCCGCGACCGAATCCTCGCAGTCGGCGATGGTGGTGAGCGCGGATTCGATCACGACGTCGGCGATCCCGGCCTTGTCGGTCGCGCCCACCGGGGTGCTCGAATCGAAGACGACTTCCACATGCAAACCGTTGTTCCTGAATAGAATACCCTTCTCGGTGTTCCCAACAAGCTGGGCCGGGTCGGCGAGTTGGATTTCCTCGCGCGCGGCAAGTTGATGCCAGCTTGCCCCGCCTGCCAGCGGGAGTGTTTCATCAAGAAAACCACGCACACGGGCGATCACCGCCTGCCCCCGCGCCTCGTCATAGCCGCCCGGTGTAGGCGCCGGCGCGTCGAGGGCGTCGGTGCCGTAGAAGGCGTCGTAGAGGCTCCCCCAGCGCGCATTCGCGGCGTTCAGCAGGAAGCGGGCGTTGAGGATCGGGACGACCAACTGCGGCCCGGCCATCGTCGCGATCTCGGGATCGACGTTCTGCGTGCCGATCTGGAAGTCGCCCGGCTCGGGGACGAGGTAGCCGATGTCAGTCAGGAACGCCTTGTAGGCCGCCGCATCATGCGGCTTGCCCGCGCGCTCGACATGCCACGCGTCGATCTGCGCTTGCAGGCTCTCGCGCTTGTCGAGCAGCGCGCGGTTCCTCGGCGCGAAGTCGGCCAGCAGTGCGGCCAATCCCTTCCAGAAGGCCTCCACATCCCGCCCAAGCGGCCCGAGAACCTCGGTCTCGATCAGGCTCGCCAGCCGGGCGTCGACGGCAATACCGGCGCGGGTGGTCATGTCAGTCATATCTGTCCTCGTATGGTAGGCTTGATGCAAGACCCGGGGAGGAGAGGACGGCCCGCGCCCTATGGCGCAGGGGACATGCGATTGCAACGCCTTGGCCGCGCGCGCCGAGGCCGCTAGAGGGGGGGGGTATGAGGGACGACGGGAAACGGGGCACGATCGATGCGGGCGCAATGCTGGCGCAGGTCGAGGCGTGGAGTGCGGTCAACACCGGCACCGCGAATCTTGCTGGCCTGGCAAGCCAAGCGGCGATGCTGGCAGAGGCCTTCGCGGTGCTGCCCGGCACGGTCGAACTGGTCGACCCGGCCCCCGTTACCGCCGTCGCCGCCGACGGATCGGAATTCGACAAGCCCCACGGCCAGCATCTGGTGGTCCGGGTGCGCCCGCAGGCCAACCGGCGGATCCTGCTGACCGGGCACATGGACACCGTCTTCCCCGCCGATCACCCCTTCCAGCATCAGACCTGGCTCGACGGGGAGACGTTGAACGGTCCGGGGGTGGCCGACATGAAGGGCGGGATCGCGGTGATGCTTCACGCGCTGATGGCGTTCGAGGCCACCGCCGCTGCCTCGAGCCTTGGCTATGACGTCCTCATCAATTCGGACGAGGAAACGGGCTCGCTCGCCAGCGCGGACCTGATCGCGGCACTGGCGGCTGGCAAGCTCGCCGCGCTGACCTATGAGCCCGCTGCCCTTCCCGATGGCACCCTTGCCCATGAGCGCGGGGGCACCGGGAACTATTCGATCATCTTCACCGGCAGGAGCGCCCATGCCGGACGCAACCCGCACGAGGGACGGAACGCCGTCGTCGCCGCTGCCGATCTGATCCTGCGGCTGAAGGCGCTGGAGACGCCGGAGATCACCATCAACCCGGCCAAGCTTGAAGGCGGGGCGGCGAACAACGTGGTGCCCGACCATGCGGTGCTGCGCTTCAACATCCGGCCCAAGACCGTCGAGGCAGGCGCGGCCTTCGACAACGAACTGAACACTTTGCTGCGCAGCATAGAGGCCGCGCACGAAGTCGCCACGCATCGCCACGGCGGCGTCACCCGCCCGCCCAAAAAGGTCGATGCCCGCGCGCAGGCCCTGTTTGATCTGGTCCGCGCCTGCGGGGCGGAACTGGGCGAGGACATCCGCTGGCAATCGACCGGCGGCGTGTGCGATGGCAACAACATCGCCGCCTGCGGGGTGCCCGTGGTCGATACCATGGGCGTGCGCGGCGGAGCAATCCACTCCCCCCAGGAATACCTCATCGTCCCCAGCCTCGCGAGCCGCGCCGCCCTTTCCGCGCGGGTGATCGAGCGGCTTGCCATGGGCCATCTGGATAAGGGAGCCCTCACGTGACCTTTCGCCTGCGCGCCGCACGCCCCGCCGATCTCGAGGCGCTTTACGAAATGGCCAAGCTGACCGGCGGGGGCTTCACCAATCTGCCCCCGGACCGCGCGGCCCTGCGCTCCAAGCTCGACCGCGCGGCGGCCGCCTTCGCCCGCGACGAGGAGACGCTCGCCGACGAGCTGTTCGTGCTGGTGCTAGAGGACGCCCGCACCGGCGCGGTGCGCGGCACCTGCCAGTTGATGACCCAGGTCGGACAGCG
>ERZ1066123.2150-NODE-2150-length-10567-cov-8.778634_pt1 | contig 10567 bp, 10 predicted proteins | sample MGYA00382770_ERZ1066123 | MGnify/ENA primary metagenome ERZ1066123 (study PRJEB33369, sample SAMEA5778353) | biofilm metagenome | biome: Industrial cooling water; feature: Water cooling tower basin; material: Biofilm | place: United Arab Emirates | collected...
ACTGGCTCCTCAGGGTTTCGAGCATCAGCTGCTTGGCGGTCTGGAGCGCCTGCACGAGGTTCTGGTACTGGCGGGCGCTCTCCATGATCTCGACCATTTCGGCGGTCTCATCGACGGGGGCCTCGAAGACGTATCCGTCCCTGTCGGCGAGCGGGTGGGAGGGATCGTGGCGCCTGGTCGGTGCTGTGTCGGCGCGCACGAGGCCGCCGGTGGCGACCCCGGCAATGCCCGAGGCCCGGTCGAGCTCGACCGCGAAGACGGCGCGGATCGGGCGATAGGCGCCCTCCTCGGTGGAGGAGACGGACCCCGCGTTGGCGAGGTTCGAGGTCGCGGCGTTCATCCGCACCATCTGCGCGCTCATCGCGCGGGTGGTGAGGCCGAACAGGGTCATGGGGGAGCGGTCGGGCATGGCCGTCACTCGCCCTTCAGCGCGCGGGTGATGGAATTGACCTTCCCCTGCACGAAGCTGAGCGTGGCCGAATAGGCGACCGCGTTTTCGGCAAAGGCGACCTGTTCGCGCGCGAGTTCGACCGTGTTGCCGTCCAGCGAGGGCATGGTCGGGCGGCGCCACACCATCCCGGCCTCAGGGCCCGCCCCGGCCTGCCCCCGCGCCCGCGCCAGCCGGGCATCGAGCGCGGCGTTGAAATCGATGTCGCGCGCCTTGTAGCCGGGGGTCGCGGCGTTGGCGATGTTCGACGCGATCACCCCCATGCGCTGCGAACGCAGGGTGAGCGCGGCGCCGTGGATGCCGAAAAGTCGCTCGTTCACGGGACTGGTTCTCCTGTGTGCTGCGGGGGTGTCCCGCGGGTCGCCGCCTGTTCAGCACGAAGCGTGCCAAATCCGTCTGCACCGGGGCGCGAGCGTTGTCCGGCGCGGCGGGCGGCAGGCTTTTGCCGCCCGCCCGCCAGGCCGGGGGCAAATGCCTGCCGCTGGGAAGGGGCGCTTAATCCGCTGGACCGCCCGCCGTTCTGGGGGAGGTCACCAGCAGGAGAGGGATCCGCCATGCCGCCCACGATGTCGTCGCTGTTCGATCCGGGAGCACTGGCGATCGTCGTCGCGGGCACGGTGCTTGCCACGGTCGCGCGCTGCGGCTGGCGCGAATTCGGCGCTGCACTGACGGCGGCGTTCCGGCTGCTGGGCGGCGGCTTTGCGGAAGCGGCCAACCGCAAGGCGCTGGCGTTGGCGGTGCAGGCGATCGCCCGCGACGGCCACCGCCGCGCCGACCCGGCCTTGCCGCCCGACCGCGCCCTGGGGCTGATGCTCGAAACCTATCTGCGCCACGGCTCGACCGACGCCATCGCCGACATGCGACGCGCCGAACGGGCGCTCGACGAGGCGCGGCGCGTGGGCGCGGCGCAGGTGTTCGGCTGGGCGGGGGAACTGGCCCCGGTGTTCGGGCTGATCGGCACGCTCTATGGCCTCACCCAGCTCGTCCCCGCCAACACGGCCGCGAACCCGACGGCGGCGATCATGGGCGCGGTGTCGACGGCGGTGCTGACCTCGCTCTACGGCGCGCTGATCGCGCATCTCGTCTGCCACCCGCTCGCAAGCGCGATCGAGCGCCGGGGGCTTGCGGAAGAACGGGCGCGCGAGGCGCTGGCGGACTGGTTCGCTGCCCAGATCACCCAAAAAGACGCCGCCGCCGCCGCGGGCCACCGCGCGCATCTCAGGGGTGTCGCATGAACCATTCCATGGCGCAGCCGTCCGGCGCTCCGGCGCGCGGGGGGCACGCATGGCAGCTGATCCTTGCCGACCTTGCGCTGATCCTGTTCCTGCTGACCCTGTCGGCCCTTCCCGCTGCCGAGGCCGAGACGGCCCGCGGCCTTGCCTCGCGGGCGGTGCATGAAAGGACCGCGCGGGCGGCAGTGGAGGCCGAGGTCGCCGCCGCACAGGCGCTGTTCCGGCCCGTGCCGGGCGGTCCGGCGCTGGGCGAATGGCTCACCGCGCAGGCGCCCGATCGGCGCGCGACCCTGACCATCTTTGCCGTCCACGCGCCGGGCGGAGAGGCGGCGGCCTGGGCGCGCGCCGCAGCCCTTGCTGGCGAGGCGCGCGCACACGGCACGCGGGTGCGCACGATCATCAGCGCCGGGCGCAGCGCCGATATCTACGCCAGCCTCGCCTACGACACGCCGCTCGCCGACGCGACGACCGACTGAAGCTCAGCCCAGCTCCACCCGGTTGCGCCCCTCCTGCTTGGCGCGGTAGAGCGCGGCATCGGCGCGGGCGAGGGCGCTGCGGAAGTCGGCATCCTCGGTCACTTCGGCGATCCCGCCGGAAAAGGTGATCCGCCCGAACGGCTGGCCGGTGTCGCGGTTCATCAGCACCCGCGCGCCGAACGCGCGGCGGATCACGTCGAGCCGGGCCTTCGCCTGCATCTTGCCCAAACCATAGAACAGCAGCACGAATTCCTCGCCGCCGTGGCGGGCGACGAAACACGAATCCCCGGCCAGCTCGGTGAAGCCAGCGGCAAGCGCGCACAGCACCCGGTCGCCCGCGGCATGGCCGTGGCGATCGTTGACCTGCTTGAAATGGTCGACATCGCAGAACGCCAGCGCCAGCGGCTCGCCCTTGGCGCGCGCCTCGATCGCGGCGGAGACCAGCCGCCGCTCGAAGGCGCGGCGGTTGGGCAGGCGGGTAAGGTGGTCGACGTCGGCCTCGATCCGCGCCTTGGCAAGATTATCGCGCAGCCGCTCGGTCTCGGCCTCGCTGCGCGCCATCGCCGCCTCGACCTGCTCGATCCGGGCGAGCATGGCACGCGACAGGCCGATCACCTGGTCGAGCTCCGCCGGCCCTTCGAGCGCCTCGATCTGCTCGCCGATCGCGCCGCGGTGGTCGCTGGTCTCGCTCTGCGCCGCGCGCGCGGTCTGGGCGAAGCGCATGAGCGCATATTCGAGCTTGTCGGACAGCGTCTCGAGCGCGGCGATGCGGCTGTGGCCTTCGGGATCGAGCCGCGCCAGCGTGTCGAGCCATCGCTGGTCGATCGGCTCGCCCGCCGTCTCGCGCGCGGCCATCGCTCCGGCAAGTTCAGGGTGCGAGCCCGAGAGCGCGCCGCACACCATGGCAAGGTTCTGCGCGGTGACAGCAAGATCGTGGCGGATGACGAAATCGCCGATCTGATCGAGCAGCAGCCGCCGGGCCTCGGCAGCGCGGCCATCGTGGTCCGTGTAGGTCGCCGGTCCGGAGCTCGCGCCGGCTACGGCGGTCAGCGCCTTGACGCGGGCACGGGAGGCACGGGAAAAACCGGAGCGAAAGGGCATGAGCGGCAGGCATTCGGCAAGGGTGGAACGGTGCCGCGGGCTTAGTGGCTTATGCTTAAGCGCCCGCGCCAACCGGACCCGGAAGGTTGCGTAGTGGTGGATTGGCATGTCCCTTGCTGCACCCGGGCAGGGCGATGTCGCCCGCACCAAGGCCAGGCACAAGGATCACATACCCCATGGACACCACCACAACCCGGCGCGACGGCTGGCGATTTTCGCCGCTGGTCCTGCCGATGCTGCTGCCGCTGTGCGACCCGTCCGCCGAGGCACAGACCCGCGCGGGCGACGTGACCGACCCGGCGACGATCGACAGCGCCGTGGTCGCCTTCACCGGTGCCCCCGTCGGCGCGCCCGGCGGGGCGCGCACCGCCAGCGACCCGCGCCTGCGCCTTGCCGCCTGCGCCGGGCCGCTGGCGGTGAGTTGGCACACTCCGGCGCGCACCGCGGTCGCGGTCGAATGTCCGGGGCCGACCGCATGGCGCATCTTCATCGCCGTCGCCGCCGCGCAGGGGCCCGCCGCTGCTGCCGCTGCTGCCGCTGCGGCCCCGGTGGTCAAACGCGGCGATGCGCTCACCGTCGTGGTGCGCGGCCGCGGCTTCAGTGTCCAGCAGGCGGGCGAGGCGATGGAGGCCGGCAGTCCGGGCCAGTGGATCACGGTGCGCACCAGCCGCAAGGGCGAGCCGCTGCGCGCCCGCATCGAACGCCCCGGTCTTGCCGTCATCCCCGCGGGCTGAGCCCCTTAAACTCTCCGGCGCGCCGCCGTTCTCGCCCACAGCACATCACTCGAAGGACCCCGCCATGCACTCTGTCGAACTGAGCAAATTGCCCGGAGTCGGCGCCGTCCGCGCCGTGACCTCCGGCGAGCGCGCGCAGATCGAAGCGCGCACCCGCCCTGCCGCTGCCGGCACCCCCGCCGCCGCGTCTGCGCCGGGCATCAGCCTCGAAGTTTCCCCCCCGACCGATGCCGCCGCCCCGCCGGTCGATGCCGAGCGCGTCAGCCAGATCAAGGCCGCGCTGCGCGATGGCTCCTACCCGCTGGTGCCGACCAAGATCGTCGATGCCATGATCGCCGCGCAGGTCAGCCTGTCGCTGCCCGAGCGGAGCTGAGCCCGTGGCCGAAATCCTCGTCCCCGCGCGCCGCCCCGCCCCGCTCGCCGCCGTCTCCGGCCCGATGGCCGAAGGCCTGCGGCAGATGATTGCCGTTCTCGAACGCGAGCGGCAAGCCCTTGCCGCGCTCGATGCCGACGGGCTGGTCGGCGCGGCGCGCGACAAGGAGGCGCTGTGCGATGCGCTGGCCGCGCTGGGTCCGCAGCCGCTCGACGGGGAGACCCGCACCCTTGCCGAAACCGCGCGCCAGCTGAACGAGGTCAACCGCCGGGTGCGCAACCTGCTTGCCGCCAATGTCGCGGCGCGGATCGAGGCGCTGGGCGGACGCCATGGCCGTCTGGGCCGCCTGCCGAAGATGACCTACGCCCCGGCGCAGACCTGACGCGCGCGCCGGAGCCCCCTTCTCGTCCTGGCGGGACGGGCAAGGGCGGCCTCCCAACCCCACTTGGCACACCGCTTGCAGTTCCCGCCCGGCAAGCCCTCGCACCCCCGCGACGGCAATCCAGGAGCGAAAGGCGCGCATGAGCCATTCCCCGACTTCGCTGAACCTGCCCGCAGGATCAATCCGCGCCGGGTTCGAAAGCGCCGCCCGCGCCCATGCTGGCGTCCGCGACGGCGGGGCGATTTCCGCCGCGCGCCAGATCGCGGCCCCTCGCACCCCGGTCGAAGCCGCGATCGCGGATGCGGCGCGCGCGACCAGCGTCGATTTCAACTTCCTGCTCGCCCAGGCCGAGGTCGAATCCGCGATGAACCCCGAAGCCCGCGCCGCAACCTCGAGCGCGACCGGGCTCTACCAGTTCATCGAGAGCACCTGGCTGGACACCATGAAGCGCCACGGCGCACGTTTCGGCCTCGGTCATGTCGCCGACCGGATCGGCCTCACCGCCTCGGGCAGCGCCTATGTCGCCGATGACGCGCAGCGCGAGGCGATCCTGTCCCTGCGCAGCAATCCGCAGGTCGCCGCGCTGATGGCGGCAGGCCTTGCCGAGGACAACCGCGCGCACCTGATGCCGATCCTCGGCCGCCAGCCGAGCCATGGCGAGCTCTACCTCGCCCACTTCCTCGGCGCGGGCGGCGCGGGGCGGTTCCTGAGCGAATTGCAGGCCGACCCCGCGCAGAACGCCGCCGCCCTGTTCGCCAAGCCCGCCGCCGCCAACCGCGCGATCTTCTACGCTCCCGACGGCACCCCGCGCAGCCTCGCGCAGGTGATGGGGGTGATCGAGAGCAAGCTGGGCCGCGCGCTCGACCGTGCTTCCGATGGCCGGGCGGGGGGCTTCGTGCGCGCCGATTACCCCGTCGGCCCCATCCCCACCCCTTACCTCATCGCCGACGAGGACGTGTTCGGCCCCGGCACGCCGCCCGCGCTGACCCAGGCCGCGCTGCCCTCGCCTGTCATGCGACCTCCCCAGAGGCCTCCGATGTCGCAGGTGCTGGGCGCGACCTTCGGCACCGATGGCGCCGCCGCCCCGCCTTCGGTGCGCCGCGCCTATGACCGGCTGAAGGCGCTCGGCCTGTGAGTGCAGCTGTGACAATCCCCCCCGCCTCCCCCTTCGCCCGCATCGGTGCGCTTCCCGCGGCGCTGGCCTTGCCGGTCGGCATCTTCGCGCTGCTGGCGCTGATGGTGCTGCCGATCCCGGCGCTGCTGCTCGACATCTTCTTCGTGCTCAACATCGCGATCTCGATCGCGGTGCTGATGGTGGCATTGAACGCCCGCCGCCCGCTCGATTTCTCCAGCTTCCCCAGCGTGCTGCTGTTCGCGACCCTGCTGCGGCTCGCATTGAACGTCGCCTCGACCCGGGTGGTGCTGGTGCACGGGCACGAGGGCGGCGCGGCGGCGGGCCACGTCATCGAAAGCTTCGCCGCGTTCCTCGTGGGCGGCAATTTCGTCGTCGGGCTGTTCGTCTTCGCGATCCTCATGATTATCAACATGATCGTCATCACCAAGGGCGCAGGCCGCGTCTCGGAAGTCTCGGCGCGGTTCGTGCTCGATGCCCTGCCGGGCAAGCAGATGGCGATCGACGCCGATATCGCCGCCGGCCTCGTCACCGCCGACGAAGCGCGCGAGCGGCGCCGGGAGGTCACGGTCGAGGCGGATTTCTACGGCTCGATGGACGGCGCCAGCAAGTTCGTGAAGGGCGATGCGATGGCGGCGCTCTTGATCCTCGGGGTCAACATCATCGCCGGGTTCGCGATCGGGATGCTGACCCACGGCCTCAGCGCCGCCGAGGCAGGGGAGGCTTATGTCACCCTTGCCGTGGGCGATGCGCTGGTGGCGCAGGTGCCCGCGCTGCTGCTGTCGATCGCTGCCGCCGCGATCGTCACGCGGGTGAGCGACCAGCGCGATCTCGCGGGCCAGATCGGCGGCCAGTTCGCCGATCCGCGCGGGTGGCTGCCGGTGGCGCTGATCCTCGGCGCGGTCGGCCTCGTGCCCGCCATGCCGCAGACGATCTTCCTCCCCGCCGCCGCCATCGCAGGCGCGATCTGGTGGCAGTTGAAACGCCGCGCCGCAGCGCCCCCACCGGTCGACGCGCCGGTCGAGGACGTCGCCCCCGATCACATCGCGCTCGCCGACGTGGCGGACAGCACGCTGGTGACGCTCGAGCTGGGCTACGGCCTCGTCACTCTGGTCGATGCCGAGGCGGGCGCGCCGCTTGTCACCCGCATCACCGGCATCAGAAAGCAGCTTTCGCGCGATCTCGGCTTTGTTCTGCCGCAGTTCCGGATCCGGGATTCGCTCGATCTGCCTGCGCAGGATTACGCCGTGCTGATGGGCGGGGTGAGCATCGCGCGGGGCAATGTGCGCCCGGGCAAGCTGCTCGCCATCGACGCCGGCGACGTCCGCCCCGGACACGGCCTCACCGGCGAGCCGACCCGCGATCCCTCCTTCGATTGCCCCGCCCTGTGGATCGCCCCTGCCGCGCGCGATCATGCCGTGGCCGAGGGCTTCCTCGTGGTCGATCCCGCCACCGTCATCGCCACCCACGCCAATCAGGCGCTGCTCGCCGAGGCGCACCAGCTGCTCGGCCCCGACGAGGTGCGCGAGTGGGTCGAGGGGTTGAAGGCCCGCGCCCCGGCGCTGGTCGAGGCGGTGCATCCCGACCCGCTCCCGCTCGCCGCGCTGACCCGCACCCTGCGCGCGCTGATGGCCGACGGGATCGGGCTTGCGCACCCCCAGCCGCTGTTCACCGCGCTGGCGCTGGCCTTGCAGAAAACCTCGGATTTCGATGCGGTGATCGATTCCGTGCGCGCCGATCTCGCCCCGCGCCTCGTCGCCCGCATCGCCGCGCCGGGCGAGGTGCTGAAGGTGGTGACGCTCGATGCCGGGCTGGAGGCGGCGATCCTCGGCGGGATGATCGACCCGGCCACCGGCCAGCCGCTGATCGAACCCGACTGCGCCGGCATGATCGTGCGCGAGACGAGCCGGATCGCCGATGCCGAGGGCACGCCGATTGCGCTGATTGTCCAGCCACCCGCGCGCCGTGCGCTCGCCGCCCTGCTCCGGCAGCGCAGTCCCCGCTGCCTTGTGCTGTCGATCGCCGAACTGCCCCCCGCCCAGGCGATCGCGGTGGTGGGCGTGATCGGCGAGCGGGAGGAGGCGCCCGCGCTTCTCCCGCCCGAGGGGATCGCCGCATGAAGCACGATCACGCCGCGTTTTCCGGGTCTGTTCAGGTATTCGGCGCGCAGCCCTATGCACCCTCGCGCGCCGATGTCGAGGACCGGGTGCGCCGCTTCCTGCCGCTGGTGCGCCGCACCGCCTGGCACATTCACGGGCGGGGCAGGGAAGGCCTTGAAATCGAGGACCTTGTGCAGGCCGGGATCCTCGCGCTCACCGAATGCGCGCAGCGCCACACCGGGCCGACCGAGGACGGCTTTGCCGCCTATGCCAAGATCCGGGTGCGCGGCGCGATGCTCGATGAAGTGCGCCGCGTCGCGCATGACAGCCGCACAGCGCGCGCCAGACGGGGCGCTCTCGAGCGGGCGCTCACTGCGCTTCGCGGGACGCTGGGCCGCGAGCCGAGCCGCGCGGAACTGGCTGAAAGAATGGGAATTTCCGACGCCGACCTGCGCGCCATCGAAGGCTCGGGCGTCAGGCTCACGCCGATCGAGGACGCCTACGACGAGACCAGCCTCGCCTTCGCCAGCGACGATCCCGACCCCTTCGAGGCGCTGTGCGCGTCTGAGGATCGCGAGCGGCTGATCCGGGCAATGATCCAGCTGCCCGACCGGCTGAAACTGGTGCTCCAGCTGTTCTTCGTGGAGGAATTGAACCTCACCGAAATCGCCGCCGTGCTCGAGGTGAGCGTGCCGCGCGTCCACCAGTTGAGGGCCAAGGCGCTGAAGGATTTGCGGGGGTTGCTGGAGGGGGATTGTTTCACGTGAAACACGCCTTCCGGGCGGGGGTCTGGCCGGGGTCTGGAGCGACCCTGAGCCGGGTCTGCGGGGGATCTGGCCCCCTCAACCGTCACCCCGGCGCAGGCCGGGGCCCAGACGACACAAATTGCAGCACTTGCCGCACTGGGTCCCGGCCTGCGCCGGGATGACGCGTTAAGGTAACTACCCCGCATCCCCGTCGGCATGGCCGTGGCCTTCGCTCGTGGTCCGGCTCGATCCGCCTGCGCCGGTCGCGCCATCGCCTTCCCAGAAATAGGGGCGGCGCCTGGCATCGCCGGTGCCGACCTCGTTCATGGTCTTCGCATCATAGAGCCGCCCGCCGAGCATCACCTGCTCGATATTGTCGGAATTGGCGATGTCTGCGCTCGGATCGGCGGACAGGATCACGAGGTCGGCGAGCTTGCCCGCCTCGATGCTGCCGATCTCCTTCGCCATACCAAGGGACTGCGCGGGCACGATGGTGCCCGCCTTCAGCGCCTCGACCGGGCTCATTCCGCCGCGCACGAAACTGCCGAGTTCCCAATGCGCGCCCACGCCCGCCTGCTGGCCGTGCGCACCGATGCTCACCTTCACCCCGCGCTGTGCAAGCTTCCGCGCCTCGCGCGCCGAGTTGTCATCGACGAAGGCCCACTCGGGCGCCTTCACCCGGCGGCCCGTCTCGGCGAGCAGCACCTTGGGCGGGGTGTGGACCATCAGCGGGTTCTCCCACACATTGGTCGCCTGCCGCCAAAAAGGATCGCCCGCCAGCCCGCCATAGGTCACCACCAGCGTGGGCGTGTAATTGCTGTTCGACGCCCCGAAGAATTGCAGCACGTCCTCGTAGAACACGTCGACGGGGACATTGTGCTCGATCGTCGAATTGCCGTCGGCGACGAGGTTCATGTCCATGCCGAACAGCGATCCGCCCTCGGCGACGACCAGCATGTTCTCCGCCGCTGCCGCCCGCGCGACCATCTGGCGCTGTTCGCGGCGGGGCTGGTTGTAGTTCTTGACCGAGATGCCGCCCTGCGCCTTGATCCGGCGCACATGCGCCAGCGCGTCCTCGTAACTGTCGATCCGCGCGTAGACGTCGGGCGCCTTGGCCCCGTAGATGATCTCGCCGGTCGAGAAGATGCGTGGGCCGAGGGTGAGCCCCGCCTTCTGGCGCTCGGCCGTGGCGAAAACGGTGCTCGCCTGCGAAGAGGGGTTGTGGATCGTCGTCACCCCCATGGCGAGGTCCTGGAGCAGCGACCAGTTCTGCTGCGGGATGAGGTCGCCGACCCCGTAGGCTCCGTGGGCATGGGCATCGACGAGGCCGGGCATGATGACCTTGCCGCTGGCGTCGATGAAGCGCGTGCCTTCGGGGAAGGCCATCCGCACCACGGTCGCATCATGGACCCCGGTGATGCGGTCGCCCTCGATCACGATCATGCCGTTTTCGATCACCCCCGCATCGTCCGCGGCCAGCCCGGCGCGCATGGTGAGGACGCGCGCGCCGGTGATGACGGTGGTGCCGGAGGGCGCCGCCTTCCGGACCGTCACCGCCAGCGGGATGCCGGTGGTGGGCGGGGTGTAGGCTGCGGTCTTGTCGCCGTCCGTCTTGGGCGCATTGGCGAAAAGCGCGGCAACATTGGCGCTCTGAAGCGAAGGCCCGATCGACCAGAACAGCGTTTCGCCCCCGTTCGCCCAGCCGAGGTAATCCGCGCCCCCGGTGCTCACCCTGGTGACGGGGAGCGCGCCGCCGCTTTCGCTGACGTCGACCGGCTTGCCGCCGGGGACCAGCGGCATGGCGAAGACCTCGTAATTCTGGCGGAAGGCGATGGTGCGGCCAT
>ERZ1066123.2155-NODE-2155-length-10536-cov-7.258849_pt1 | contig 10536 bp, 8 predicted proteins | sample MGYA00382770_ERZ1066123 | MGnify/ENA primary metagenome ERZ1066123 (study PRJEB33369, sample SAMEA5778353) | biofilm metagenome | biome: Industrial cooling water; feature: Water cooling tower basin; material: Biofilm | place: United Arab Emirates | collected...
GAGCGGGGCCGACCTCGTCAGCGGGTTCCCCCGGCAAGAAACCGGCACCCTGCTGGAACGGCTCGTCATCCCGCTCATCAACTGGCTGCTCGTCGCGTACCTGCCGATGAGCCGGATGCGGCAGTCGCGGCAGGTCGGGCTCGGGGCCGGGTGCGGGCAGTGGTTCCTCACGTCGCGGTCGGCTTATGCGAAGGCCGGCGGGCACGAGGCGGTGAAGGCGTCGCTGCACGACGGGATCAAGCTGCCGCGCGCGTACCGGGCCGCCGGGCTGCACACCGACGTGTGCGACGCGACGGACCTCGCGACGTGCCGGATGTACCGCTCGGCCGGGCAGGTCTGGTTCGGGCTGGCGAAGAATGCCCGCGAGGGGCTCGGGGCACCGGGGCTCATCTGGGCGTGGACGGTGCTGCTGCTGGGCGGACACGTGCTGCCGTTCGTTTTACTCGGCTTTCTCGGCGAAATGAACGAATGGCAACGGGGTGTCACTGGCGCGGCGTGCGGCCTGTCGCTGCTTCCGAGACTCGATGCGGCGTGGCGATTTCGCGCGTCGTGGCTCGGGGCGGTGCTGCATCCGGTCGGCGTGGCGGCCCTCGTCGCGATTCAGTGGTACGCCACCGTGCGGGCGTGGATCGGAAAACCGGTCGGCTGGAAAGGGCGGGCCCACCCGCGCCTATCATCCGGGCGGGCGACCGAAACCACCCCCGCCGGGACTGCGTGACATGACCGGATCGACGTTCGTGATCGTCGGGGCGACCGGCGGCATCGGCTCGGAGGTCTGCCGGAAACTCGCGGCGGCCGGCGCGAACCTCTGTCTCGCAGCCCGGACGCCCGAACCGCTTGCCGCCCTTGCGACCGAACTGATGGCCGCGTATCCCGCCTCCACCTTCGCCACCCGCACCGTCGACGCGACCCGGTCCGCCGACGTGGAGGGTCTGTTTCAGGAGGCGGGCACCGTCGCGGGGGCCGCCAACCTCGTCGGCTCGATCCTGCTCAAGCCGGCCCACCTCACGACCGACGAGGAGTTTGACACCACGGTGTCACTGAACCTCAGCACCGCGTTCGCCGTGACGCGGGCGGCGGCCAGGGCGATGACCCCGACGGGCGGCTCCCTGGTGCTGATGTCGAGCGTCGCCGCCGCGATCGGCCTGACGAACCACGAGGCGATCGCGGCGGCGAAGGCGGGCGTCGAGGGGCTGGTCCGGTCCGCGGCGGCGACCTACGCCCCGCGCGGCATCCGCGTGAACGCCGTCGCGCCGGGGCTGGTCCGCACGCCGCTGTCCTCCCGAATCACGGGCAATGAAGCGTCCTTGAAGGCGTCGGTCGCAATGCACCCGCTCGGCCGGGTCGGCGAACCGGCGGACGTGGCGGCGGCCGTGTGCTGGCTCCTCGACCCGAAGACGACCTGGGTCACGGGCCAGGTGGTCGGCGTCGACGGCGGGCTCGGCCGCGTCCGCGCCCGGTGACACCCCGGTGTCACTCAGACGTCCAGTTCCTCGGCGACGGCTTGATCCGCCTTCTCCATAATGAACTTGTAGCGCGGGTCGGCGTCCTTGCCCAGCAGTTCGCGGAACGCGGCGTCCGCCTCCAGGTTCGAGTCGATTTCCACCTTGAGCAGCGTCCGCACCTTCGGGTCGAGCGTCGTCTGGGCCAGCACCTTCGCGTCCATCTCGCCGAGCCCTTTGAACCGCGTGATCTCCGGCTTGGCGTTCGCCCGCAGCCCGGCGAGGATGCGTTCCTTGTCGTCGTCGTCCTTCGCCCAGTGCGTCTCCTTGCCCACCTCGATGCGGTAGAGCGGCGGCTGCGCGATGAAGACGTGTCCCTTGCGGATCAGTTCCGGGACGTGGCGGAAGAAGAAGTCGAGGATCAGCGTCGCGATGTGGCAGCCGTCCGCGTCGGCGTCCATGAGGAGGATGATCTTGCCGTACCGCAGGCCGTCGTAGTGGAACTTGTCGCCCGCCCCGGTGCCCATCGCGTTGACGAGGTCCGCGAGTTCCTGGTTCTGCAGGGCCCGCAGCGTGGTCAGTTCCTCGCCGTTGAGAATCTTACCGCGAAGGGGAAGCACCGCCTGGGTGGCGTTGTTCCGCCCCTGCTTCGCGGAGCCGCCGGCCGAGTCGCCCTCGACGATGAACAGTTCCGTCTCGTCGCGGTCGGTGTTCTTGCAGTCCGCGAGCTTGCCGGGGAGTCGCAACCGCCGGCTGCCGGGGGAGGCCCGCTTCACCTCGTTCGCCGCGGCGCGGGACGCCTCGCGGGCCCGGGCGGCCAGCACGATCCGCCCGATGATCTGGTCGGCGGCCGTTTTGTTGTTGTTCAGCCAGGCCTCCAGCGCCGTCCGCACGAAGCCGTCGACCTTGCCTTCGACTTCCGTGTTGTTGAGCTTCTGCTTCGTCTGCCCCTCGAACTCCGGGTTCTGCACGAAGGTGGACAGCACCGCGACGACGCCCTCGCGGATGTCCTCGGCCGTGATCTTGAGCCCCTTCACCTTGACGTCGTGCGTCTCGATGTAGCCGTTGACGGCCTTGCGGATCGCGGACTTCAGGCCGTTCTCGTGCGTCCCGCCGTTCGGCGTGCGGATGCCGTTGACGTAACTGCGGATGACCTCGTCCGTCGACTCCGTCCACTGGAGGGCGACTTCCATCCGGTCCTCGCCGTCGCGCTTCGCCGCGAACGCGGACTCGGTGACGGCCGCCTTGCCGTTGTCGGCGACGATTTTCGCGAGGAATTCCGGGATCCCGCCGGGGTGGGACAGGTCGTGCGTGACGCCGGTGACCTCGTTCTTGAACGCGATCGTCAGCCCGGCGTGGACGTAGCTCATGTCTTCGAGGCGGGTGCGGATCACGTCCGCGTCGAAGTGCGTCGTCTTGAAGATCGTCGGGTCGGGCTGGAAGTGGATGACCGTCCCGTGCCCGCGGAACGGCCCGAGCTTCTGGAGCTTCCCCTGCGGGATGCCCTTCGCGAATTCCAACTGCCACTCGAAGCCGTCCCGCCGGACCGTGGCGACGAGCTTCTTCGACAGCGCGTTCACGACCGACGCCCCGACGCCGTGGAGCCCGCCGGAGTAGAAGTAGTTCGACTCCCGGCTGCCGAACTTCCCGCCCGCGTGCAGCTTCGTGAGCACGACCTCGAGCCCGGACACCTTTAGCTTCGGGTGCGGGTCGACGGGAATCCCCCGGCCGTTGTCCTGCACGGTGATCGCGTCGCCGGGCTTGTGCAATGTCACAACCACATGGTCGGCATATCCATTGAGATATTCATCAACAGCATTGTCGACGATTTCCCAGACGAGGTGGTGCAACCCCTTCGTGTCGACCCCGCCGATGTACATGGCCGGGCGGACGCGAACGGGTTCGAGACCTTCGAGGGCGGTAATGTCCTCGGCGGTGTACTTCGTTTGCTTGAGGGAAGACGCGGCGCTCATGCGGGGGAACCCGTTCGGTTACTGGTAGTACTTCTTGGAGACGATCGCCCCGGTCCGGGCGTCGATGACGTAGTGCGGCCCGCCGCCGGCGACACGCTTTTCACGGACCCAATAGTCGACGTGCCAGCCGTCGTCCGCCAGTGAGACTTCCAGAGTCAACCCGTCGAGGTCGCCGTAAACCGGAACCGCGTCTGCTTCGGCAATCGCGATCGCTTGCTGACGCGACACGACATACGGGGGGGCGGTACTGGTCATGGTGAACCTCAAAAGGGGTAGCCCGGGTTTCCGCTCAGACCTCCGGCGCGGCGTTCCGGGCCGACAACGTGAACCCCCAGTTCCGAAATCACAAACCACGGGATTCCCGAATCATTCGCATGATACCGATCGTCCTCACTTGGTTCCGGATCCCATCCCAGGCTGAGCGGGTTCGGGTGGGTGTGATACGTCGCGATCAAGAAGTATCCGGGGACCAACGGGGGATGCGAGAGGTTGATCTTCCGACGCTCTCCGGGAGCGGCTCGGCGGATCACAATTTCGGCCGTATCGGGGTTCCCATAAATGTACCCGCCTTCTTCATGTCGCTTGACCGGGTCATCGGCAAGTGAGTCGGCCCACGCGGCCTCGAACGCGGCCCGCACCGCGGGGTTCGCCTGCAACTCGCTGGCGCTGGGGGCGTCCATTAGAACAGCGTCCCCGCGGGGCCGTCGCCGTTCTTCTCCGCATCCTTCGCCTTCCGCTCGGGCTTGCCCTCGACCTCGTCCCAGTTCGCGAGTTCGATCGGCGGCGGGACGACCTTCGCGAAGTTCGTCCGCGCGCCGGGCTTCTCCCCCTTGCCGCCGCGGTTCTGGCTCTTGATCGCGCCCGGGCCGAAGTCTTGCGTCTTGCCGCTCTCGGTCTCCACCACCAGCTTGTCGAACCGCCCGCCGACGAGGGTGCCGCCGATGCAGGTGTCGTCTTCGAGCTTGATGCCGATGACGCCCTTGCCGACGCCGGACAGGACGTTGACCTGCTCCACCGGGAAGTGGATCAGGTGGCCGCGGGCGGAGGCGAGCATCACGCCGGTCTCGTCGGCGACCAGCTTCACCATCACAACTTTATCGCCCGCGTCCAGCTTCGCGTACCGGCGGCCGGCCTTCGTCGACTCGGGCCGGTAGGTGCTCAACGGCAGCCGCAAGACGTAGCCCGCGCTCGTCGCGATGAGCAGGTAAGGGCCGCCCGGCAAGTCGTCCTTCGCGGGCTGGTCGGCGGGGGTGAACCGCGGGTCGGTCGTCATCGCCGCGATGATCTTGGTCTGGTCCGGCAGCTTGAAGAACTTCGTGATCGGCTCGCCGTAGCCGGAACTCGCGGGGACTTCGTTGACCCGCATCGTGTACGCGGCCCCGTCGTCGGCGAAGAAGATCACCGTGTCGAGCGTGCTCGCCGGCACCACCGCGACGACCTCGTCCCCTTCCCGGACCCGGGTGCTTTCGACCGACGAGAGCCGGCCGACCCGCTTGACCCAGCCGTCGCGGGTGAGCACGACGTTCGTGTTTTCGCGGGTGATGTACGCGTCCTCGTTGAACTCCAGGACGTCCTCGTCGGACGCCATTCGCGTCTTGCGGCGCGTGACGAACGCCTCGTCTTGCAGCTTCTCCAACTCCCCGCGGACGACGCCCCAGAGCTTCTTTTCCGAGGCGAGAATGCCCTCGATGCGGGCGGCTTCCTTCTGCTTCTCCTTCAACTCGTCGAGGATTTTTTGAATCTCCATCTGGGCGATCTTGTAGAGCTGGCTGTCGAGGATCGCCGTCGTCTGCTCGTCGTCGAGGCCGAACTCGGCCTGGAGCTTCGTCGCCGCGTCGGGCTTGCCGTTGCTGTTGCGGATGATCTTGAGCGCCTTGTCGAGCGCGTTGAAGATCGTGGCGAAGCCTTCGAGGAGGTGGATGCGGCGGCGCAGCTGGCGAAGTTGATACTCGAACCGCTTCCGCACCGTGTCGAGGCGGAAGTCGAGGAAGTACTGCAAGATCTCCTTCAAACTCAGGCCGTCGCGCGGCACCATCGTGCGGCCGTCGTCCGACGGGACGAGCGCCGTCACGTTGTACGAGAAACTCTTTTGCAGTTCCGTGTGCTTGAACAGGTAGGCCATGACGAGGTTCTCGTCGGCCCCGGCCTTGAGGTCGAGCGTGATCCGCATCCCCTCTTTTTCGTTCGACTCGTTGGTGATGCCGAGCAGCAGGGGGAGTTTCTTGTCCTCGATCAGCGTGCCGATGACGTTTTCGAGGTCGCCCTTCACCACGCCGTAGGGGATCGACGTGACGACGACCTGCTTCTTCCCGCGGCCCAGGTCTTCGACCTTCCACTCGCCCTGGACTTTGATGCTGCCGGTGCCCTCCTCGTAGATTTTGCGGAGCGTCGCGCGGTCGGTCACGATCTTGCCGCCGAGCGGGAAGTCGGGGCCTTTGACCTTGTCCAGCAGTTGCGCAACGGTCGCCTCGGGGTTGTCGATGAGCAGGACGCAGGCGCGGAGCACCTCGCCGAGGTTGTGCGGCGGGATGTTCGTCGCCATGCCGACGGCGATGCCCTGCGTGCCGTTGACGAGCAGGTTCGGGAACTGCGCCGGGAGGACGACCGGTTCCTTGCGGTTGCCGGCGTAGTTGTCGCGGAGTTCGACGGTCTCCTGGTCGAGTTCGCCGAGCAGGAATTCGGACGCGCGGGTGAGCTTCGCTTCGGTGTACCGGTACGCCGCGGGCGGGTCGCCGTCGACGCTGCCGAAGTTCCCCTCGCCGTGGACGAGGGGTACGCGCAGCACCCAGTCCTGACTCTGCCGAACGAGGGCTTCGTAGATCGCGCCGTCGCCGTGGGGGTGGTAGCGGCCCATCACGTCGCCGACGATCTGGGCGCACTTCGCGGGCCGGCGGTCGAACGTCAGGTTCGAGTCGTGGTACATCGTGTACAGGATGCGCCGCTGCACCGGCTTCAGCCCGTCCCGCACGTCCGGCAGGGCGCGGCCGGTCACCACCGACATCGCGTACCGCAGGAAGCGGCTGCGGATTTCGCCGGTAATCGACACGGTTTCGATCGTTTCCGCCATCGCACTGCCTCGCCGGCGAATCTGGACAAGCGTTTAGTCAGGATACCACGCGAAACGAACCGCGGTAGCTCAGAAGTCGGTCGCCCGGAATGGCAAACACCCCCGCGGGTGCGGGGGTGCGGGAGGGTCGGCCCATCGAATACCTAGCGAATCACTTGCCGTCCGGCGAGACCGGGGCCGGCTTCGCCACCGGGTACGCCTTGGCGCACGCGGCCAGCAGGGCCTCGTAGTCGTCCGGCGTGCTCTCGAACCCCTTCACGTTCCAGAGCATCATCAGCGGCTTGCCGGCCGCGGTCGCGTTCGCGTTGACGAGCCCGGTCCGGAGCTTCTCGATCGCCTCCTCGGAAAGCGACCCCTTGCGGTACGCGATCACCGCCGGCGGGAACGCTTCCGACTCGCACATGACCTTCAGGTGCTTGAACGCCCCCGGCTTGAGCGTCTGGTAGCCGGCGAGCTGGGCCGCGTCGACGACGCACGCCGGGGCGTCTCCGGATACGATCTCGTCGAGCACTTCCTCGGCGGACTGGGTCTTGCTCGGCTTGGCGGCCGCGATGGTGGCCGGCAGGCCGGCCCGGACCTTGTCCAGGTACAGGAAGCAGTGGGCCTTCGCCCCCTTCGGCAGCACCAGGCACTCGTCCTTCAGGTCGGACACTTTTGCGAACGGACAGTCCTTGTGGACCACGACGCACGCGGTGACCTTCCGGCCGTGCGGCACGGACACGACCAGCGGGATCAGTTCCGGGTGCGACTGGCGGACCCAGGCGAACTCGAACCCGTGGAAGACGCCGACGTTCAGCGTCTTGTCCTTCATCCGCTCGGCGAGGACGTGGGCGTCCGCGTTCACGTCGACCGTGGCGTCGAGCCCGGTCTGCTTCGTGAGGATGTCCTTGAACGGGACGGACAGGGCTTTAATCATGATCGGCTTGACGTCCCGGAACATGCCCTGGACGAGCCCGACCTTGATGGTTTCCGGCTCCGCCGCCCGCGCGGGGGCCGAGAAGCCGACGAGTAGTCCGACGACGGCGACGGCCGTCCGGTTCCTGTACAGCACTTCCGCACTCCCTCCCGCCGGGGCGGGATCACGCCGAACTACGGGACATCCTTGCTGCAGGCGAGTGGAGCGAGGAGGTGAGGAGGGAAGGAGGTGGGGAGAACGACATCCCTACCTCCTGTTTTCCCTACTCCTCTTCTCCTTCACTCCACACCTCTTCGATTCACCGCCCCGGGAACGCCGGGCGGACGCCGCCGGCCGTCACCCGCTCCAGGGTCGCGAGTGCCTTCAGGTGCTCGTACACCGCCTCGACGTACTCGGCCTGGGCCTTGCCCGCGAGCGCCTCGGTGCGGATCACGAACTCCGGGTCTTGCCGGGCGGCCTGGGCCTTGCGGGCGTCTTCCACCTGCTTGCGGGCGTTGTCGAACCGGGCCTTGGCCTCCTTCATCCGCTCGTTCGTGGACTCCCACGTCAGGAACGAGTTGATGGCCTCCAGCCGGACGAGATTCAACGTCTTTTCGTAGAGGGCGTCTTGCCGCAGGCTGTACTCGGTGGCGCGGGCGACGCGGTCGTCGCGCTTGCCGACCAGGTTCGTCGGCATTTCCGGGGACAGCGCACCCGGCTTGTACTCGCCGTTGCGGACCGCGATCGGCACCGACCGGGCGTGGAGGTCGCTGCCGGCCCCGAGCGTCGGGACGATCTGACGGGTGCGGATCTTCTCCTGGGCCGCGATTTCCAGCCGGAAGGCGTCCACCCCCGCCGCCGCCTGCACCAGTTCCGGCCGGCGGCTCAGGGCCATCTCGACGACGGAGTCCTGGGTGATGTCGCCCGCCATGATCGGCAGTTCCGTGTCCTTCGGGACGAAGTCGAAGCTCGGGTCGACGCCCATCGCTTCCTTCAGCGCTTGCAGCGACGCCTTTTGCCCCGAGGAGGCGGCGACGCGCTGCTTGCGGACCTCGAAGATCACGTCCTGAATCGCGTAGAGGGAGAACTGCGTGACCTTCACCTTCGGGTCCACGACGCCGGACTTGAGGATGTCTTCGATGAACTTCTTGAACACTTCGAGCGGCGCGATCACGTCCGTCGCGGTCTGCTCCTGCTGGCGGGCGTAGATGAACGTGTAGTACATCCGCGTGATGTCGTAGACCGTCTCGTTGTGGACCTTCTGCACTTCCGCACACGCCACCGCGACGCCGCGGTCCGCCTGCTGCTTGCGGATCGGGATGTCCGGGCTGAGGAGGGCCGTCCCCTTCCGCAGGTTGTTCAGCGCCTGCCGGCCGAGTTCCGTCGCCGCGAGGCTGTGCTGGGCGGCCTTCAGGTTCGGCTGCCGCTCCAGCCCGATCGCGATGCACTCGGCGAGGGACAGCTTCGTTTCGGAAGTCACCGTCGGCTTCGTCGGCTCCGCGGTGCCGTTCTTCGGCGGCTCTTGCAGCGTCGCGGTCACGGCGGGAACCGCCGGCACCGAGGCGACCGCGGCCGGCAGCGGCGGGACTTCGACGGTCTGGCCGAAGAGCGAGTCGGCCCCCAGCACGGTGGCGCAGAGTCCGGCAAGGCAGCGGGTGGCGGCGGGACGCCGGGGGCTGCGTGGGGGCATGACCGATCCTCGATGCCGGACATCCCGCGGGCGGGACACTGGTGAACCGGACCACCCGAGCGCGTCGGATGGCGGCACCCCGTTCATCGGCCGGGGCGCGGCCCGCGCTCGACCGCGACCGCAGGGGAGCGTGCGGCGGAAGCGGGTCCGGGGACCAGTTGGTCCGGCTGTACCGGTTTCGCCGAGCCACTTCAAGAGCGGCCGCGGCGGAGGATCCGCCGGCGTGTCAAGCTGGGCAAGGTGGCCGGCCGGGTTGAAAGTTCCTCTGCTCGGCGGTATGCCCGGGCGTCGTTCCCTGACGGTGGGCTCCTCATGCGCTACTCGAACATCCAAATCCTGCGCGTGTTCGCCGCCGTGGGGGTCGTGCTCCACCACCTCGGCTACTACGCCCCGCGGTACGCCGAGGTCGGCCGGGAGTGGCTGCTGTTCCCGGTGTTCGTCAGCTTCCCGGTGCCGCTGTTCTTCGCCGTGTCCGGGTTCGTCCTGGCCCACGCCGTCCGGTCGGCGTCGCCGGGCCGGTTCCTGCTCGCCCGGTTCCTGCGGCTGTATCCGGGGTTCTGGCTCGCCGTCGTGGGGACGCTCCTGCTGATGCGGTTCCGGGTGTTCACGGAAATCCACCGGTGGCTGGTGAAAATGACGAGCGTCGGCTCGTTCACCCTCTGGCCCGGCGGGGAAGGGGCAACGGCGTACACCCTCGGCGTGGAGTGGTCGCTGATTTACGAGGTGTTCCTGTCCGCCGCCCTCGCGGCCTTCGCCCTGTTCGGCTCGAAGCGGGCGGTGCCGGTGCTGGCCGGCGTCTGGCTCGCCGTCATCGCCGGGAAGGTGGTCGGCTGGCCGAACCTGTACACGGACGTGATCCCGCACTGGTCGACGATCGCGCTGTCGGCGTTCAACGTGCCGTTCCTGTTCGGCGTGCTGGCGTACCAGGTGAAGGACGCGGGCCGGCCGCTGCGGTGGGCCGTGCTGCCCGCAATTCCCGCGATCATGTACTTCGCCGCGACGGTGCCGACGACGCTGGAACTGGCGTGGGTGTGCTGGGGCGTCGCCGGGGTCGCGTCGGTCTGGGTGGCGGTGCAACTGCCGCAACTCTCCGACCGCAACCCGCTCGTCCGCCTCGGCGACTGCACCTACGGCCTGTTCCTGGTCCACGTCCCGCTGATGTGGGCGGTCCTCTACCCCGCCTCGCGGCTCGGCTGGAACGGGCGGGTCGAGGTGCTCTGGCTGGCCGGGGCGGTCGCCATCGTCGGCGGGCTGGCGTTCGGCCGGCTGGAATCCGCGATTCACACGCGACTGCGGCCGATCGCGAAGTGGACCGCGACGGACTTCGGCGGCGTCCTGGTGCGGCTGAACCACGTCCTGCGGCGCGGGCTGGGACTTCTGCACCCCCACCGAGTTCATCGCTAACCGGCGAGCGGCGCGGCGGCCCCCCGCCGCGGCTGGGCGGCGCCGACCCCCCCAGCTCCGCCGCA